>Ga0134128_10006864_pt1 | contig 13772 bp, 12 predicted proteins | sample KB31754_FD_96462 | JGI IMG/M metagenome (GOLD analysis project Ga0134128, IMG submission 96462) | Terrestrial soil microbial communities with excess Nitrogen fertilizer from Kellogg Biological Station, Michigan, USA - KB3-175-4 | ecosystem: Environmental > Terrestrial > Soil > Unclassified ... | reverse complement strand
TCGCAATCGCCGCCTCGAGGCGAGCAACCCTGCTTTCTCTCCGGGCTCGGAGACAACGTCCTGCAGCGCTGGCGAGGTATGCCGAAGCAGCTCGCGAGCCAGCTCGATGAGCTCAACGCTTACAACCGCGAATACCGCCAGGTGGCGCGCGACGCGCGCAAGCGGCGCGCACCGGATTCCCTTGCGCGAACGCTGCCGAAGGATGCGCCCGTGCCGGCCGCGACGCGGGCGATGCTCGCGCGGATCGACGCGGAATACGGCAAGGCCGATGCACTCGCGATGTACTATCAGAGGCGCTCGGACCGCCTGTTCACGTTCTTCAGTTTGATGGCATTCGTGATGGGTCTCGCCTATCTCGCGTACGAGCGGTTCATTCAGGTGCGGATGCTGCTGTTCGTATACCTGCTCGTTCTTTTCTCGAGTCTCGGGCTGTATTACTTGCTGCATGGACGGCGCTGGTTCGCAAAGCACCTCATGTGCCGCGCGCTCGCCGAGACTCTCCGTGCCAAGTTCTACCTCCACTTCGCCGGGGCCGATCGCCTGGTCGATGCCGAAGCGGTAATCTCCCTATCCGGGATCGACCGATTCCACGGCTTCAGCTGGATCGGCCACGTCCTCACGAGCGTCGAGGGGCCTCCGCAGTCCGCGGCGGAACGCGGCGATACGCAGGACTGCTGCGTCGATGACGTCGATACCGCCTGGATCGAGAGCCAGAGAAAGTACTTCGTCTCGAAGGTCGCACGGCTCGAGCGCGCGAGCCGTCGCACCAAACACCTGCAACAGTCGCTCTTCGTCGTCATCATGCTCGTAGTCGTGAGCCTCATCGCGCTCGGCGACGTGGCGGAACGCGTCCGGTTCGGATTCGGCATCTCGCTCGAGAACGTGCTGCTGTTCGTGATGGGCGTCGTCGCCGTGGTGCTCGGTGTCTGGGAGCTGCATCAGAACAAAATGGCCACGCGTGAGCTGCTGTGGCAGTACCGCAATCAGCTCGATCATTTCTCCCGTGCAAGGTCGCAGCTCTCGCGTACCTCGACCAGCGCGCGACGCAGAGAAATCCTCGCCGAGCTCGGCAAGGACTCGCTGATGGAGAGCTACCTCTGGACGATTCACCGTTACCACCGGGAGCACGAGCCGCCGGGCAGAGCGTAGCGAGACGGGAATTTTCGGGCCGCTGAATGATCGTTGATTTGATTGACGGCACGTTTGAGCTGTTCCGCCACTTCTATGGCCTGCGCCGTTTCACCAAAGGAAAGGATCGGCCCTTGGGGGCTGTGGCCGGTGTCCTCAATACCGTGCTTCAGATGCTGGAGGAAGGAAGCACGCACGTCGGCGTCGCAACGGATCACGTTATCGAGTCGTTCCGGAACGAGCTCTGGTCCGGTTACAAGACATCTGAGGGCATCGACAGCGCGCTGCTGGCACAGTTCCATCCGCTCGAAGAAGCGCTCACGGCCATGGGCGTGGCCGTGTGGCCTATGACGGATCTGGAAGCGGACGATGCACTCGCATCGGCCGCGCATCTTGCAGCCGCAGATGCGCGCGTCCTACAGGTTCGCATTTGGACGCCCGACAAGGACCTAGCGCAATGCGTGCACGATGCACGCGTCGTGCAGGTCGATCGCAGGGCCAAGCACGTGCGCGACGCCGCGGGTGTGCTCGAGAAGTTTGGGGTAGAGCCTCAACTGATTCCCGATTATCTCGCGCTCGTCGGGGACGCCGCGGATGGATATCCGGGCATCCCAGGGATCGGTGAGGTGACCGCGGCGCGGCTCATCGGGCGCTACGGCACTCTGGAGAGCTTCCCCACGAGTGTCCTCGCGCAACAGCGGGAATTGGCTTTGCTCTTCAAAACACTCGCAACGCTGCGAATCGATGCTCCGCTGTTCGACGATGTGGAGGCCCTGCGCTGGCGCGGCGGGACAGCCGGTTTCGCGCGATATGCGGAGCGCTTCGATGATGCGCGCCTACTGAATCGTTTCCTCAGAGCACGCTCGGGACGCTAGGGCATTCGGCAACTATAATAAAGGGCGTTGGCCGCCCTGCTCCAGCTGGCGCGCCGCGGATCTGTGATAGCATCGAAAAACGACGACAGTTGCGTACCGCGCGATGCGATTCCTTCCGCTTCTCTGGTCCGCCCTGTGGCGCAAGCCAGTTAGGACGGCGCTAATATTTCTTCAAGTCGCCGTGGCCTTCGGCCTGTTCGGTGTTCTCCAGGGCATGAAGACCGGAATCGAGCACGCGATCGCGAAGACGCGCGCCGATGTACTTTTCGTCGGCCCGAGCGCGCAAGGTGGAGAGCCGCTCCCTATTTCGTACGCCAATCGCCTTCGAGCCATGCAAGGTATCAAGAGCGTCACGTACGCCGACGGTTTTCTCGGGACATATCGGCTTCCCACCCAGGCGGTGTACGTGCTGGCCATCGACCCGAGCGAGGTGTGGCTCACGCTGGTGCCCGACCTTTTCAAGGTCGCGCCGAAAGATCTCGAGGCTTTGCGTAACACCCGCACGGGCGCTCTGATCACCGCAGACATCGGCAAGAAATACGGGTGGCACATCGGAGATCGGATCGCGCTCACGTCGACGACTCTGCAAAGCAATGGGTCGGGAACCTGGCCCTTCGACATTGTCGGCATGGTCACGGATCATGAGTTCGGGGAGGCGGGCTTCATCGTTGCCAACTATGACTATCTGGATCAGGCTCGCGCGCAGAACCGCGGGACGGTACGAAATTTCTACGTGCTGATCTCGGATCCCAAACAGGCGGCGACGATGAGCGACAGGATCGATGCTCTGTTTGCGAATTCGCCGAGTGGAACGCGGACGGCCTCGTTTCGCCAGAATGCTCAGCAGCAGCTGCAGTCGATCGGCAATCTGAATTTCCTCATCCGCTCGATCCTGAGCGCGGTGCTCGTCGCGCTCGCATTCTCGATTGCGACGATGATGATGCAGACCATCCGGGAGCGCACACCGGAGCTCGCGGTCCTGAAGACTGTGGGCTTCGGAGATCGCGCGGTATTCGGGCTCGTGGCGGCCGAGTCGCTTCTCGTCTGCATCATCGGCTCGCTCGCGGGACTTGCGCTCGCGTGGACGGCATTCCCCCTCGCAGCCAAGTACGTGGCTGGCCTTTCGATGCCGGTGGACGTCGTGGGCATGGGCTTGGTGGGCGCCGTGATCGTGGCGCTGATCAGTGTGGCCGTGCCTGCCCTGCGTGCATCGCGGCTGAACATTGTGGATGCGCTGTCAGGCCGGTAGGGATCGACCGTGAACTTCTTCAGGCAGCTCACGATGCTTCTCAGCATGAATCTGCTCGGCGTGCCGCAGCGCCTCGGACTGGTGTGCACGACCATCGTCGGCGTGACTTGCGCCGTCGGCGTGCTGATTTCGATGCTGGCGATGGGCGTCGGCGCCCGAGAAGAAGCGCTGGGAAACGTGCGCCCCGACCGTGCCAGCCTGCTCAGCACCGGTGCTCTTGGACCAGGGCAGAGCAGCATTTCGCAAGATACGGCGGCTCTTGTTCGGAACCTCCCCGGAATACATCGTGACTCGGAAGGAAAACCCATTGCGGTACCCGAAGCTTTCGTCGGCATGACGGCCAGGAAAAAGCTCTCGGGTGCTTCGGTCGGCTTCCCGCTCGTCGGCGCAGGCCCCGGACTCGCTCAGTACGCCCCGGAGCTGCGCTTGACCGCGGGTCGCATGTTCCGACCGGGACTGCGCGAGCTGATCGCAAGCAACTACTGCGCGCACGAATACGAGCACTTCGCAGTCGGCGATACGAGAGTGATTCAGGGCGGAGAGTGGCACGTCGTGGGGAACTTCGATCTCGGGCGCGCCACGGGCAGCTGCGTCGTCTACGCCGATGCGAGCACGGTTCTGTCGGCATTCAGACGCCCAACCTACAATGAAGTCAACGTGATGCTGCAGTCCCCCGGCGCGTTTGCTGCGCTCGCCGCGGCGATCAAGGCGGACCCGCAGCTGCACATCGAAGCGCGACACGAGGCCGACCTGGCTGCAGCCAGCATGCAGCAGGTGACTGCCATCCTGAACTTCGTCAGCTACTTCGTGGGCACGATCCTCGCTGTGGCAGCGACGATCGGTGCAGCCAATTCCCTCTATGCCGTCGTCGAAAGTCGGCGGCGCGAGCTCGCCACCCTCCGTGCAGTCGGGTTCAGCAATCTGCCTTTGATCGTGGCAACGTTGTCCGAGGCGATCCTCATCGCGATTCCCGGTGCGCTGATCGGAGCGGGCCTCGCGTGGCTTTTCTTCAATGGCCGAGCGGCCAGTCCCTTCGGCTTCCAGTTTCATCTCGCGGTCACGCCCGCTTTGGCCATCCTGGGCATCGTTTGGGCACTCTGTATGGGCCTGATCGGTGGCCTGATGCCGGCGGCTCGAGCAGCCCGCGTACCGGTCAGCGTCGCGTTGCGTGCGACGTAACCCAAGTACCACCGCCTCGAGCGCAGGGTCAGCCGGAGTACGGTCAGCCGGGACTTGACCGCCTGGCACAGGCGCCAACGCCGGATTGACCGAGTTCCAAACTCGCCCCTATCCTGCGTATCTCACATCCGGCCACAGGCCAACCCCCGGGAGGATCGAATGAAGACAGGGCTCATCGCGGCCGCGTGCGGCCTTGCGGTGCTCGCGACCGCGAGCATCGCGCAGGTTCCCGTCAACATCGCCAAGAAAGTCCGCGCCGCGGGCCAGGCGATGGATCCTACGATCGGCCGGCTCTACGCACCGATGTTCCCGAAGGAGGCCTGGGCCGGCGTTAGCATTCAGCGAGACATCGCTTACGGCTCCGACCCCCTGCAGAAGCTCGACGTGTTCACGCCGGACGGCGCGCAGGGCAAGCAGCTGCCGGTGCTGCTGTTCGTCCACGGCGGCGGCTTCACCCGTGGCGACAAGCATGGTGCCTTCTATCCCGACAACATCACCCTTTGGGCGGCCAAGAACGGCATGGTCGGGGTCAATATCGACTATCGTCTCGCACCGAAGAATCCCTGGCCGGCGGGCGTCAAGGACCTGGCCTCGGCGATTGCCTGGACCAAGGCCAATATCGCGCGCTACGGAGGCGATCCCAACCGCATCGTGCTGTTCGGCCATTCGGCCGGTGCCAACCACGTCGCCGACTATGCCGCCCATCCCGAGGTGCGGGGCGCGGAGGCGTCGTCGGTTGTCGGGGTGGTCATGCTCTCGCCGGCCTATTCCACCGGCCCTGCCGCCCGCACGAATCCCTACTATGGCCGGCACACCGATTTCGGCACAGCGTCCGGGCAGATCTCACGCCTGACCGCCAGTCCGTACCCGTTGTTTTATGGTTATGCCGAGTTCGATCCGCCGCCGATGAAGGCCACGGCCGCCGCCCTGATCGAAGGCCTGTGCCGAACCAAGAGCCGCTGCCCCAAATCTGTGGAGCTCAAGGACTCCAACCACTTCTCCGAGGGCATGGCGATTGGGACGCCTGATCAGCAGCTGACCAGGCCACTGCTGCAGTGGATCAAGTCATTGCCAGCGAACGGTTAGGCTTCTTCTGGGGGTAGAACAATGCGGCGACGGAGCTTCCTTGGAGGAGCCGCGGGGCTTCTTGCAACCGCTGCGACGATACCCGTTCCGGCACTGGCATCCACGCGCCGGCCCAAGGTCAAAATAATCAACGTAGCCGTCAAGCATGTGCGAGTGATCAAGGAGCTCGGCTCCATCGCTCCGCGCCCCGGGTCTCGCAGGCCCGGGCGATCGTTCCGCGTCGGCGGCGACAACATCACGGTGATTACGACTGATGCAGGGCTCACCGGCTATGGCCCCGGTGTGAGCGCGGCGATGCTGAGCAGGGCCCGCGAGCTGTTGATCGGTGCGGACCCGCTCGATGTGCAGCAGATGGCTCGTTCGCTGTTCAATCCAACGGGGGGCGGCGCGAACGTTGAAATCGCGCTGTGGGACCTCGTCGGCAAGGTGCTGGACCTTCCCTTGTATCGCCTCTGGGGCGGTAGGGACGGACGGCTGATGCCCTACGCCAGTCAGTGGTCGACCGGCACCCCCGAGGAGCGGGCCCGAATGGCCCAGACGGTGCGGCAGCGCGGCTGGCGTGCCATCAAGTTCAGAGCACACTTTCCGACAGTGAAAGAAGACGTCGCGCTGGTTGAAGTGACTCGCAAAGTCATGGGCGAAGACTTCATCATCATGTGCGATGCCAATCAGGCCGGCGAGGCGCCCGACGGCTGGAATCCCGGGCCGGTCCGCTGGGACTATTCCCGGGCGCTCGCGACCGCGCGCGAATACGCACGCCTGGGTGTGTATTGGCTCGAAGAGCCTTTACCACGATGGGATTTCGATCAGTTGGCTCAGTTGAGCCGCGATGGGGGAGTTCGCCTGGCCGGTGGTGAAGGAAGCAAGGGGCTACACGAGTACCGGAGCATGCTCGAGCGAGGCTCGCTCGACATCATCCAGTTCGAGACCGGACTCGTGGGCCCAACCATCGCGAAACAGATCACGACGCTCGCCGCAGCGTATGACAAGCCTTGCGTGGCTCACGTGGGGTTCGGATTGGGCACGTTCTGCGCAGGACACTTCAACGCTTCGTTGCCGAATGCGGTTTTCCTCGGTCCGACTTATGGGACCGGTCCGACCTGGGAGGTGTTCCACGAGCCTCCGATCGTGGACACCGATCTCATCTGGAGCATCTACGAGGACCCGCCCCACATCGACAAGGACGGGTACATGCAGCTTCCGGACGGGCCCGGACTCGGCGTGACCATCAAGAAGGACTTGATGGAAGACGTCTGAGTCCAATCTCGAGCTGCCGGGCACCCGGCACCCCTACCGTGAAACGGCAGGGGATTCGAATGAATAATTCAGGTCTGTCGTCCGTATCTTCGTGACAGGTTTGAATACGAGACGGGAGACCAATATGTCCGCGACGGATCCCACTGATGGTGCATACGAGCGAGGTCGTCGCATCGGGCTTGCGACCGGTGCACTCGCGCTGAGCGTCGTAGCCTTCGTCAATCTGCTCGGGCTGGAGAAATCGATTCTCGCCGTGGTTCTCGCGCTGCTCGCTCTCCGCGGGAGCGCATCGGCGGCGGAGGGAGCACCCAGAGCACGCGCTGCCCTAATCATCGCAGTCCTCCACATCGTCACGATCGTCGCGGTGCTGGTCATCTTTCACGACAAGCTGATACAGCTGCTTCGTCTTCTCGAGAAGCTAGGCTGACGGTGATGCAACTTCAGCAGTACGCCGTACTGCTGGAGCCGCTGCTTACGCAGGCGGCGGGCTACGCGCGCTCGATCCTTCGCATCCGAGCCGATGCCGAGGATGCCGTGCAGCAAGCAGCTCTGCGAGGGTTCGAACGGATTCACACCTTCGATGAGAATCGTCCATTCAAGGGATGGTGGTTTGCAATACTGCGCAACTGCTGTGTCGACCTGTTGCGCCGTTCAAAATCAGCGGCAGCGCAGGGCCTGGAGGAAGTCGATCTGCCGGCATCGCCTTCACCCGAGACCCTGGACTGGCAGCAGCTGAATAGCGCCATGAATCGCCTCTCTGAAGATCATCGAGAGATCCTAAGACTCAGATATTTCGCGGATCTGAGCTACCGTGAACTTGCCGAGACGCTCGGTATTCCGCAAGGTACCGTAATGTCGCGTTTGCACCTCGCGCGAAACGCGCTGCGAGCTCAACTGGGAGATGGAACGTGAAGCCGATAGAACCGGCCGAGCTCTCGGCCTATATGGATGGCGAGTTGGACCCAGCCAGGGCTCGAGAAGTGGAAACCGCTCTGGAGAGCTCGCCGGCGCTGCGGGGCGAACTCAACAGGCTCGTGAGTGCAGATAATTCCTGGCGCGCGGCAGCGCGAATCGCCTCCTTCCGACCGAGTATTCGGCTCGACACCGCTCCTCGACCGCTACATTTGAGACCGATCCTTCGCGCCGCCGGCGGTGTGATCCTGCTTCTGGCAGCCAGAGTGGTGCCCAAACTCGGGAGCACGTTGGAAGTGGAACTCATTCTCAATGCGTTCGCGCTCGCCATCGCGCTGATCTGGATTGTTCGGTTGATGACTCGCCCCGACATCCGCTGACAGCGCGCACAATCCCGGTATTCGGCGCGGTTGACCGCAAGAAGGCATAACTGGCTTGAGAAGCAGCCGTTTGCCACCAGAATTAGCTGTCGGCAGACTGACCCCTCTTGGAGGAGAGCTACGTGGCCACGGGCTGGGCAGGAGACAATGCGGTCAATGAGCAGATCGACGCGACCGTCACGGACGGGATACGTCGGGTCCAGAGCCGCCTGCCGCAAGGTAAATCGCTCAGCGAGTGTGCGAACTGTGGCGCCGCGATACCGGAGGCACGCCGGACCGCGGTTCCCGGCGTGCGCCTCTGCATCGCCTGCCAAGAGAGTGAGGATCGGGACGACGCCCATTTTTCCGGCTACAACCGCCGCGGCAGCAAGGACAGCCAGCTGCGCTAAGCTCCAGCCCTCGCGACGGAGTCCCGCTTACCGACTGACCACGACGCTGGTTCCGCCTGCGCCAGGGCCGCTGATGCGAGCGCCTTCACCGTTGGAGACAACTTTGACCCAGAGCGAGTCCTTGCCTTTGTAGTACGACGTGGCGCTGGCCTTTCGCAGCGCATCCAGGCTTTCCTCCGGCGTACCCGAGGCAGTGGCGAATCCCGGCAGCTCGAACATCACCCACGAGCCTTTATCGAGTTCGCTGAGGCGCAGTGTCACGGACGGCCTTGCGGTGGTCACCTTGATCTCGGTGCCGGCGCGTATGTTGGTTGCACCGGTCAGGGTGACCTCGTCGCCGTTGCGGCTGAGAATGACTGGCGGCTGAGGGGGTCCCCCGGGACCGCCGAGCCGACCAGCCGGAGCGCCGGGCCCGCCGCGAAGTGCCGTTAGGCGAGGACCTGCGCCGCCGGGGCGAGGACCCGTGGCTGCGCCGGGACCGGCGGGTACGCCTCTGGCAGGCCCCGCGCCCGGGGCTCCGCCGAAACCCCCTAACCCGCGGAAACCGCGGAGAACGCCACCGCCGCCGCCGGGGCCGCCGAGAGCCAAACGTCCGATATCGCCCTTGCACACCGCGGCATTCCAGGTCGGCTTGATCTCACAGGCTTTGTCGATGGCGAGTCCGTCATTTGGGTCATTGATGAGAATGTAGGAGTCCCGGACACCGCTGACAGAGCCGTCCACATCATGGAACACCGCGGTCTTATAGCTCCCATTGCCGTAATCGTCGTTGCTCCACTTGTGCTCCATCGGCGGGAAATAAACCGGCTTGGCGTTGATGAACTTCGCGCGCCGTACGGTGTTGTTGGAGCTCATCCCGAAGCTCGTATACAGCAGGTAAGAGATCGCTCCCGTCTTGCGGGTGGCGTTGTCCTCAAAATTCACGAAAGTGACTTTGTCTAGTTCATGACGGAAATCATAGAACTCGTAGCCGCGGATCGGGAAATCCGGGAGTGCGGGCTCCGGCAAGCTGCGGCCGTAATCAATCTCCGCCGGCGTCCTGGGATTGCCGATGTTCTCGGTTTCGCCTACGAACAGCGAGTCGACCACCCGTGACGTAAAGGGGGAACGACCGAAGTTGCCGGAGGCATGGGTGTAGCCGATGCCGTTGTCGGCCAGCTTCAACTTCTTGAACAGGTCCATCTCACCGCGGGTCCACATTCCGCTATTCCGGTTCTTGTAGCCGGTGAAACCGTCGATGACCGTCTCCACGATGGGGCTGTTCGCGTCAGCCGGATTGGCAAGAGCGATATGGCCGCCGGTCCTGAAATGGCCATCGGGCTGAGGGCCGCGGTCGAACATGAAACCGTCGAAGTTCGAATGGGCGGTGTTGCCCTTGAACTCGCGCACCCGCATTCGTCGTGGCCAGGTTGCCTTGCTGATAGCCGAACCTGCGAACGCGCCCGTCGGATGCTGCGGCAAGGCGAACCAGAACCCCGTCGCCTCGGACCCCGCGGCCACGTTGTCCACGTAAATATTGTCCGGATTGGTGATCCAGAACGTCGACGCCGTGTTGTCGGAAGGGATCAGCACATCCTTGGTGCTCTGGCCGGCCACATCGAAGTTCTTGCCGCCCTCCGCTCCGAACGGACCGAGGTTGGTCGGAAGACAGGGTTTACCGTCGGGATGACACTTGGTCATCATTCCCAGGTTGTGGACGAATTGGTTGCCCGTTTCGATGCCGTCTTCCAGGAAGAAGCAGTGACCGACGGTATTGTAGGTCACGTTGTTTTTCACCAGCACGTCGTCGGTGCCATGCACCGTCACGCAGCGGCTGTAGGTGTCGTGAATCGCTGAATTCTCGATGTACTGCCCTTTGGCCTCGCCGACCAGATGCCAGTGGATCGGATAGCGGGCCAGATGCAGGTACTGACCCATCCGATTCAATTCGACGCCGGAGACGTACATCTTGGACCCGGCCATCGCCATGATATGGCCCCCGAAGTAGGAGCGTTCGGCGTCTTCCGAAGCCTGGATGAGAATATTTCGGGTGAGCATGCCGACTTCACCACGCTCATCGACGCCGAACGTGATTTTGCCGAAATGCATGTACTTGAGCGGCTGATCGAGCGTGATCACGTTCCCTGCAATAGCGGCGATCGTTCGCTCCTCCGCCTGGGCGTAATCGAAGTCGGTCGAGGCAAGGACGATCACGTCCCCTTTGTGCCAGCCCCTGGCATTCAATACTTTGATCCTGGTGCTGCCGGCCTTGGCCGTTCCCGAGAGTTTGGTCCAGGAATTCGTCCGGTCACCATGCAGGTTCAGGGTTCCGCCCGCGATCATGATCCCGCGATCGTTACCAGGGGTCTTGTCGGTGAGGGTGATGGTCGCCTTGCGCGTGTGCGGTCTGGCTTCGGTGCCGATTTCCAGCTCCCCGTGTACGATGATCGATTCGGTGGTCAGCTCGATGTCGGCTTTGTCCGAGAAGCTGAGTTTGCCTTCGATTTGCAAGCCACCCAGCGACGGCGGACTCACGTCAAGGAGCACATTCTTGCCCTTTCCAATGGTGACCGTGTCCCCTGCGCGGGGCACCTTCCCGTCGGGCCAGGTGGCGGGATTGGACCAGAGTTCCTGCTTGACCGTGGGCGATCCTTGTTCCTGAGCCGCCTCAACGACGTCGAATGCGCCGGCGAGGAGGAATGCTGGAACGAGAAGCGCAAAAAGGAACGAGCGATATTGTGTTTTCATTGTCATCAATCCCTCGTATTCAAAGATGACTCCGCATCTTCGCGACAGAGGATAGCGCAATTGGCCTGCGCTCAGCGCATGCCGCTCGAATCCGGACGGAATGGCAGACTTTCGAAAAGGTCAACGCATCATTTCCCTGCCACTTTCCCGGTCCGTGATATTCGCGACATGAGAATGAGGTAACAGGCTGATTTCCCTAACGTCCTTGGAGTCGTAGGGGAGGCCCCTGCCCACCACGCGTAGAACGCCCAGACAGTCTCTCGCGTGAATTGCCTGGGGCGGATGGGAGACTGCCCAGGTGAGGACCCTGCAGCAGGGGGATGCCCACCGGTGGTCGATATCGCCAAGGTTTGTCCCGCGTTGTGCGCAGTGATCGCACGACTGCGCAGGCTAGGCTGCGGGTCGCGACCTCGCGCGCTGGAAAGCCCCGACGTCGTCGGCGCCAGGGAGCCGTTCGGCTTAGTGCTCATCGGGGCTGGAACTGTCCTCCTGGCCATTGCTCTTGGAGTCATGCCGACCGATTTGGGCATCAATGGCTTGCGCATGATGCCAGTGATCATGGGTCTTCTCCTGATTGCATGCGGTATACAGGTCGGTGAGTGGGTGGGTGCGAACGGTCGCCTATCCAATATCCTCGGAAGCATCGTGGCAACCTGCATGGCGGTCATGTTCGCGTGGGTGGCAATTAATGGGGACGCTCCGAACTTCTATGGCGGCATGAGCGCCGGCCGTGCCGCCGTCGCCTTCAATAGCCCTACTGTGCTCGCGCGAATCCTGTTTGCGGGAGTGGCAACTCTTGCCGGCCTTGCCTCATTGTGGGGGTGGAAGCGGGTTTTCCGATCGCGCTGATCGCTCCAGAGCGGATGCAGCTCATCGAGAAGGAGCCGACAACCAACTTGTCGACAGGATCGCTGATCTTGGCTGTATCCTGTGCCCGCTCGAGCTGGCCAAGGATGCGCGGCGTCGAAGGCCGCGAGCCGGTGTCGCTATTCCATGCGATCACCGCACGCCGGAAACAGAGAGCAACGCATGACCGAGACCCGCAAAATCAATCTTGCCGAGGCCTTCTCCACGTTTGAGGAGGTTTGGAGTCCGCGCGTTGGCGGCGACATCAACGAGTTCCAGATCAAGCTCGTGAAGTTGGCTGGCGCGTTCCATTGGCACCACCACGCTATCGAGGACGAGTTGTTCCTCGTCATCCGTGGCAGGCTGCGGATGCGACTGCGCGGGCAGGAAGATATCGTACTTGGCCCGGGCGAATACGTGATCGTGCCGCACGGCATCGAGCATTGTCCGACGGCCGAGCCGGATTGCGACGTGGTCCTATTCGAGCGTAATACGACGCTCAATACAGGTAATGTGGAGAACGAGCGGACGATTCGAGTGCTCGGTCGCGTGTGAGGGACATTCACCTCATCCTTGCGGTGCCACTCATCCCGAATGCCTGATCAGCGGATCACGGTCGGCCTCCGGCGCCGATCGTGCCGCAGACCATCCGCCTGACGATGTGTTCGAAGGGCTTGCCGAGCAGCCGCTGAGCGGCTTCCCCATCAGTCAATCAGGGTCGCCGTCGATAGGACAAATCGTTGACGCCGTCCACCCCCGAGTTGCGCAAAACCACCAATTCCGAAGTGGCACGTTTGACGACTCGACCGGCCGAATGAGCCTGAAGCCAATTCCTTAGACCACTTGCTCGACAGCATAGCGGAGCTCTTCACGGTGAGGTGACGGTCCGATCGTGATGCGCTGTCGACAATTTGATTGTCACGCCGTTCTGAACGACGTCCTCCTCTTTGGCGAATCGCGAGATATGAAACGACCGGCGGGCCCGACTGTCGAAATTGAAGCTCGAGAGCTGAGCCGCAAGCAGTGGTGACGTGACGAAATCGACCGTCGACCAGCGGATTAAAAGTCGTAGTTGATGCTCTTTGAGACTCAAACACACTCTTTCAAACATCACGCAAGTGCTTGATTTGTTGACGGCCGAAAAATCGCGAAGCGCGGCAAGAAGTGTGCCAGTGAGTCGCGAGGAGTAGGTCATTGCACTGAATTTGCACTGAGAACCACCGGACTCCAACGACTCTGGTCATCGATTTCGACCTCTCAGTGCAATTCAGTGCAATTCGCCCATCCGGCTCACCAGCGCTCAGTGCAAATTCAGTGCAATTCGGTTGGACGTGGTGCCCACCGCCAAATCCGCTGGGCCCACACTGAGCAAAGGCCATGCGGTCCCCAGCCAGACCCGCCGGCGCGCGCCCCACACGCAGCATCGTGGCGCCTTCAACGACGCAAATCGAACGAATTCGTCCGCTTCCGCGATGGTCGAAGACGTAGAGAGGTTGACCACGTTCGGGTCTGAACGGCCACAACCCGCCGTTGGGCGTTTCACGTTGACAGACTGAAAGCCGACGCTCGCATCCGTTACGATATATCCCTATGGCACACAGAATCTTGCAATGAGCGGTGCTCGCATGGCTACGGATCCCACTGTGAAGTTGGCCCAGCACCTGACCTTCGCGGGCGACTGCGAGGAAGCGTTCGAACTCTATTCCCAAATCTTGGGTGGGACCATTCTCGGGGTGCGAAGGTA
>Ga0134128_10006862_pt1 | contig 13773 bp, 12 predicted proteins | sample KB31754_FD_96462 | JGI IMG/M metagenome (GOLD analysis project Ga0134128, IMG submission 96462) | Terrestrial soil microbial communities with excess Nitrogen fertilizer from Kellogg Biological Station, Michigan, USA - KB3-175-4 | ecosystem: Environmental > Terrestrial > Soil > Unclassified ... | reverse complement strand
TAACGGCAACCATGCTCGCACCGGTCCTGCGTGCTCCCATCCGTCGAACGGCTCGTCGTTGAGCAGCACGACGGGCACGGCCTCGAACGTTATCTCATCCAGCGCAATGCCGCTCGCCAGAATGACATCGGGATGAGCGCTCGCCGCGCCGCCCTCTGAACGAACGTCGATCGTTTCCATGCGATCATCTTCCGCCAAAAGCGAAGCGAGACCACGTGCAAACACAACTGGGGCGGCAATAATCAGAACCCGAATCACGCCGCGCTCATTAAAGGTGTAGGAACCAGGCGGACGGTCACCTGCCGCTGCGCCTGCCGGCTGCCGCGAAAGAAGAAGAACCGCACCGTATCGCTCGCGTCCAACACGCTGAACAAATCGGCCGGGGACGCGAGCGGTGTTCCGTTCGCTGCCACAAGTATGTCGCCGGGCAACAGCGATGCGCATTCGGCCGCGCCTCCGTTGACGAGTTCAAGAACCAAAAGGCCGCGTTGTCTCCTCGCGTCGCTACTCTCAAACGCGATCGGACGAACGATAACGCCGAGACTACGAGTGGGTTGGGTTATTGTCAGAAATCGTTGAATCGCGGAAGCAGGAATCGCAAGCGCGGGTCCTCCGGCAATAATCATCGTATTTACACCGAGCAAATCGCCATGCACGTCCGCGAGCGGCCCGCCGGAATTTCCAGGCGCCAACCGCAAATCGCTCTGAATCCATGGTGTCTCTCCAAGTCCCCGCAAGCGGCCTGTCGTATAAACGAAACCTTTCGAAACGGCTCCGGCAAATCCAAGCGGATTGCCCACCGCAATGACAGGTTGTCCCGGTTCTACGGTTGACCCGGCGAATGAAACGGCGGGAGCGTCCAGGCCGTCCGCGCGAAGCAAAGCCAGATCGCGCCGTTGGTCAACCTTCAATACTTCAGCTTGTTGCGCTGGTCCATTCCATGGTTCGATGCAAACCTGGCTTCCGCGCACCACATGAGCATTAGTCAGAACGCGACCGCCGTTTAGAACAATGCCCGATCCGCACCCGTGCTCGTAGCCCTCGCCGGTTGTCACTCGTACGGTTGAGCGCCTCAGCAATTCAACTGTGTGCCCTGGAACCGAAAACGGCATTTCATTGCCTCCTCTGGGCGCGCTCCGCCACCAGAATCTCGGTAACCACCGGCGACCCCGCGCGTAGAATCGTGAACCCCACGGCGCTCCCGATTGATTCTCCCCGTAGGATCGCCTGCAGGTCGTCGACTTCCCGCAATGGTTTCTCATCCGCCGCCAGCAGAATGTCGCCCAAATGAATCCCGGCCTTCTCCGCGGGACTGTCCGATTCAACGCTAATCACCATCAGTCCGATCTCGCCGGCTGCCGGCGACTTGCTACGCAGGCGCTCGGGCAGCGGAATCGGTTGTAATCCGACGCCAAGATATCCATGCCGTATTCGCCCTTCGCGCAAAAGCTCCTGGGCTACCCGATTCAGCGTCGCGAACGGCACGGCTAGCGTCGAATGCCGCAGAAGGGCTGCCGTTGCCATTCCCCAAAACCGCGTGTTCGCCGAGAACACGCCCGCTCCCGCCTGTGATGGATAGAGGTTTACGTCCAGCCGCAAAAAGCGGTCCAGAGCGCCGCCGCGCCAGGAACGCCGTGCAGGTCCGACCGCGCCCAGAATGCCGGCGCTTGCCGAAAGCCCGGAGTCGATTGTCCGTCCCGTCACAATGGCGAGCGCGCCCGGCCTCATCTCGGAATCCTCCTCGGGCGTCACGGGGGTCAGCGCGTCTTGCTCCAGTCCCAATATCGCCAGATCCAGCGTTGGATCGCGCCCGAGAATAGTCGCCTCCACCCGTTCGCCGCCGGGTAAGTGTACTGGGATCTTTCCTTCCCGCCGCACCGCATGATCGTTCGCCGCAATCAAATTTCCAGCAATGGCTACTCCGCTCGTCACGCGATAGGCTGCTGCCTGAATCGCCACTACGCTTCGCCCGGTCTCGTCGATCAACTTGGACAGAGCGGCGGAATACCCGCTCAGGTCGAATTCGGAAACTGCATTCATATCTACAGTCTGCTCGTGCTCCACCGACGCTGCATCCGCCGGTTGGCTAGGCTGCCACCCGGATCTTCAGCCAGCCGGCGCCATCAAGTGTCGACAGTTGGACTGGCATTGAGCAACCGGTCAGCGGCCCGCAACACTTCGTCCACGCCGATGGCGTCCATCGAGTCGCCGCGAATCACTGCGACGTTTTCTCCGCGCGGAGCCCATACCTGCGGATCGCTCGCGCCGAATAACGCGATCGCGGGAATGCCGGTTGCCGCTGCAAGATGCGTGATGCCCGAATCGTTGCCGATGAACAGCCTCGCCCCGGCGATCCATTCGGCGAGCGAGAGCAGATCGTCGAAGTGTCGTGCCCGCGCCAGTTCTTCCTCCGGTCCGGAAGTCCACGCGACCGGCCGCTTCAGCCGGCAGGCCAGTTCTTCAAATCGATCAAGAGGCCAATTCTTCCGCTTGCTGCCGGAAAAAGGATGGATGATTACTTCGTCTCGAACCGGCCCTTCGGGAGTTTCGATGCGTGGCGCGAGTCCCATCGGCGCGCCTGCCTGCCGAGCGAAGAAATCAATTGCGTGAATCGCGTCCCCGGCTCCGGGCAGCGCCCGGAAAAACCGCCAGTTCCCATTCAGACGCAGCGCCGCTTCGCGAAACTCCGGCCGGTTCGACCCGTACCAGCTTACGATCGAATCGAAGTTCGCCAGCATTTCACGCAGCGCGGCGGGCGGATCGCCTTCCGCTACGCCGAGCAGATCGAGTCCAGTGTCCGGGAGAGCGCGGACGCGATCGGCAAATTGAACCAGCGGTACGAGCGCGGACGGTATCCACACCTCCGTGTATCCCGCGCCAAGATAGTCCATCGCCGGAAAGCAGGTCAAACAATCGCCAATTGCCCCCGGCCGAACCAACAGACGCCGCATTGTGACGGGTTATTGAATCGAGACAGGCACTTGCACCGCGACAGTGGCTGGCCGCTTGCAACTGCGGCTGTCGCAGGCTTGATAGCGAAGCTTGCCTTGCATCGTTGCGATGCCTGCCTGTGCTTGCGGAGGGGCCAGAAATTCAGTGTCGATCGTGAACTTGCCCGTGAACACGCTAAGTGTATCGTCGCCGACCTTTACATCTTCCGGCTTCGGATAGCTGATCTGCTTCGTCTGTAAAGGTCCGCTCGTCCATGTCAATTTGATGGGAATCAGAAACTCGTCTCTCGGTTTGTCGCTGTTAACATGGAAGCCGGAGCGGAGACTGATCTGCAGCTTCTGCTGGGCCGTCTGCCCTCGCTTGACGCTCAACGTTTGAGGCGTCGCGATATTCACGACTCCATCAGCGGATTGCGCCGAGGCTAAGAAGGGCAGCAGCAGGACTGCCGCTGTTGCTAAGCACCGCATCCTTGTTCGTGTCGTTAAGCAGGCTCTTGATCTCGCTGATGTAGTCATCCTTGCCTATCAATCCCACGTGAGTATCGACCACTTTCCCTTCGCGATTAATAACAAAGGTAGTTGGCAGCGAATCGATGCCGCCGTACAAGTTCGCGACTGCGTCGTCTCCCAACACTACCCGGTAATTCATCTTGTGCTCCGCGATATACGGCTTCACCGCTGCCCACCCGTCGTCGTCCATCGCGATTCCAAGCACTTCAAACCCCTGGTTCTTATATTGCTGTTCGAATTCCATGAACCACGGAATCTCGATCTTGCAAGGCCCGCACCAGGTCGCCCAGAAATTCAGCAGCACGACTTTTCCGCGATAGTCCGACAGCTTTACCGCGCTTCCGTTGGCGTCTTTTAGAGTGAATTCCGGCGCCGTCTTCAGGCTGCCATTCTGTTTCGCCACGCCTTTGACATGCACCGGGTCCGTGTCGGAGCACGAATAGAGAAGCAGCAAAGTAGCGGATAACAGCAAAGCGCCGGTCTTCAATAAGTTCACGGAACGTCCTTGCCTTTAGTATATCGACGCATGTATGACTGTAACGGCGATTCCGATTCACGACGCACTCGCGTTTCTATTCACGCGCGGGAGATTCGGATGTTTGAAAGAACGGTGGCGCGCCGGTTGCGCCATTCTTCCGGCAGCCGGAAGTAGCGATACCGTTTCACGCCGCTGTAGCTCCATGCCGCCGTATCGCAGAAGCTTTCGCAAACGTAAGCTCGCCATCGGAGATAGCGCTGCGCTCGATCGCTGGGCAGGAGCGATTCTCTCGCCACCTCGGAGGATTCCCCGAGCTCGCCCGCCACGCAAGCTGTGTGTTCTTGGAGCAACACCTGCTCGAATCCGCGCCTGGATTCATTCGACAAGCGGATCCAGACGAAATGGAAGATCTCGTGGGTCAATGTAAGCCGGAGCAGCAGAGGATGCTGTAACAAATCGTCCTCAAGCACGATACGGCGTTCGCGGAGAAAGCTAGCCGCGTGTACCGCTTTGCCGCGACCGGGCTCGCCCGTGAGCAGCTTACCGCGATGGGCCGTCAGTTCAGGCAGGAACTGCAAATGGATTGGGCTGCCGTCGAGATCGGGCAGCCCGGAAAGATAATCACTTAGCCACTCGCTCACTGGCCGGTCGTGGATTCGCGCCGGCGGCGCAAGCGTTTCGTTATTTGCCAGGCTTCGGCTGGCCAGGAGCAGGGTGAGCACTAGGAGCGGGGTGAGCGAGGGATGGCGTCGTGGCGCCTACTTTTCCCGGAAGGTTGAAGAAGTCGGGATCCTGGACCTGGATCTCGTACTGCTTGCTGTTGCTGTCGAGCACCTTCCGGACCTGTTGATTTTTCAACGTAGTCACAATCTCTTCTTGCGATTGCTCGAAGGTTTTCTTGTTCAGGTTATCGACTTTTAGAATATAGAAGCCGTTGCTCTCGCGAATGGGATCGGTGATATCGCCGGTTTTCAGCTTGAACACCGGATCGCTGATCTCTTTGGGCAATTTATCGGGCGAAAAGGAGCCGAGTTCGCCGCCTTTGGCCGCCGACGGCTTGTTATCGGATTCGGTCTTCGCGGTTTGCGCGAAGTCCGCGCCGCCTCTGATCTTCTTTACCAGGTCGGTAGCTTTTGCTTGCGCTGCATCTTCGGTGCGGGCGCCGGGCGTCCCCGCCGCGGGCGCCGCTGCTCCGGCCGGTGTAAAGCCGACGAAAATCGCGCTCAACTTCGCTTCCTGGAACTCCTGCGGATGCTGGTCGTAGTAGCTCTTCAGTTCCGCCGCGGTGGGGTTAGCGCTGCTGCTCACTTGGCCGATGTAGGCCTGAGCCATCAAGTTCTCGCGGTAGAACTCGAGCTGCGATTTCCAAGGTTCCTGTTGCCCCAAGTGCTGCTGCTCTGCGATGTCGGCGAAATGCCGCATCATGAAAAGCTGTTGAAGCGCATTCGTCAAGCCGCCGGGACTTTGCTCGAAGCGTTGCAATTCGTTCGCGGGCATGCCCTTCAATAGCTTCAAAGCTTGTTCGGCGGTGACTTTCTGGCCATTGATAACCGCGACAACGCGGGTCGGTTCCTGCTGGGCTACCGCTGCTGGACCTCGAACTTTCAACTGCTCCGGAGTTGTAGCCGGTGTGGAAGATTGAGCCGGCGCCGGCGATGTGGATGGGCCTGGCGCTTGGGCCCAAGCGAAGGTGGAACTGAGGAGAAAAAGGGAAAGAATACTGCTCTTCATGGGGAGGTGAGTGTACAGGCCCTCCCAGCCTAACACAACGTGAATATGGGCAAAAGTACTTCTGCGGCTACTTCTGCGGTTCGACGGCCGCCTTTCTCAATCCCTTCGTCCCATTCGTCTTTCCCGTTGCACTTACCTGGATATTGTTCACGACTTGAACCGCTCCCGCTGACCTTGCCATTCGTGTTGCGGCCCCTTTGTGCTGCATGACGTTTGTGGATCCTTCCCACGTAACTACCCCATGCGACACATGGAATCGAAATCCGTCCTTGCCCACCTTCGACTTAGCCAGTTTCTTTTCGAGAGTCTGCTGAATCTCGTTATCGCTGGCGGTTCCCGGCTGGGGTTGAGTGGCTCGGTGGCTCGTGCTGGCCGCCCGGGCGCGTTCCGCCGGAACGATTAGGCCGAGCAAAAGCAGGATCGTAGCTGCGATACGTATCATCGAGAACATAGTGCATTCCGCCGCCGATTTTCTCGCGAATAATTTCGCGAGCCCCCTACTTGTGGGATTTTCATGCATGTCTTGGATGAAGGAAACCGTCAAATCTGAGCCAGGAGCCTAAGCGACCCAAGGCGAACCGGGGAGGTTCGCGTCGATCCGTTCCGGCTTGCTGTTTGGTCGCCTACGTTCCCGGTTCAGAACCGGCATTTGCGTCAATCGAAAACGATTGTCTGTAGCGACGAGTCCCGGCGAGCCTCGGAAGGGTTCGACAAACAAGCGACGCTGATCTCCAGTCTCTCGCTCAGGTTCGATACAATTGGCGCCTCATCCGGAGAGGACTTCATGAAACGCGCCTTACTTTTGACTGCCGTGCTATCGTCCTGCCTCACAACCCTCGCCCTCTGGGCGACAGGGATGGTGACATTGCCCACCACCGTGAAACTGGAGAACTCTCGCGTGAAGGTCAGCGAAATCGATTATGTGCCCGGCGTGCCGCGTAAGCACTATATTCGTCAGACCGATCAAGTGATTGTCTTCCTTGACGACTGTAAGTACCAGCGCACCGACTCCATCACGCACGAGAAGACAATTCGCGTTCGGAAGTCCGGTGATGTCATTTTTCATCACAAGGGCGACGATGCTCCGGTGCTGATCAATGTCGGCTCAAAGATCTACCGAAGTTTGCTGATCGAACTGAAGTAATCGCCGGGCGGAATCAGGGCGACTGCCGGGCGCCGCGCAGAACATTCAGAATCACGATTCCATCTTCCGAAACGCGGTACACAACCAGATACGGAGTTCCTGTGATGACAAGCTCGCGCGTATTCTCAACGCGACCGGGACTAGCCAGGTATGGCAGTGAACGCAAACTCTGCACTCGCTCGTAGATCGCTCGTCTGATTCTATTGGCTGTTTCCGGTTTGCGATCTGTTTCGGGAACAGCCTTCAATTCTGAGGCGGCCTGCATCGACCATAGAACTGTCAAGCGCTTTCCCGCCGCTCCAGCCACCTTCGAACGCTTTTATTGGTAACCGCTTCGCCGCGCCGCACTGCCGCGATGCTGCCCCTGACCTTGCTTTCGAACCACTCGTTGTAATCGGCCAACTGCTCTGCCGCCCTTTGGCCGTTCGTCCGGGACTCCGGTTCGTTCAGTTTCGCTTCGGTTTCCGGGACGAGAGGCCGTTCCATAGCTGCGAGTCTAGCGTCTCCTGCGGCCGATGTCCATGAGCGCTGTGGTGTATTCCTTTTCAAGAGAATCAAAACGATTGATCCTCGGTTAAAGTCTGTGCTATCTCTCCGCTTATGCTTGGCCGGCGCAACGCCCTGAGAAACACCGCTATTGCCGTTCAAGACAGTATGGTGGAAACCTACGGCGCAATCAGCGTGGTCGTACTCCGGCAACGTTTCAGCAGATTACGTCTTTAATCGGTACAGCACTGCTTCGGTCGCGCAGGGTTGCCCACAACGGTTGTGCCGGGCGCAACGTCGCGCGTCACTACGCTTCCGGCGCCAACAATGGCATCGTCGCCAATAGTGATGCCGGGCAGCAGAATCGCTCCTCCGCCGATCCAGACATTCTTTCCGATCACAATGGCTTTGCCGTTCTCTAGTCCGCTCGCCCGGATTGCCGGATCTCTTGGATGATCCGCAGCATAAAACTGGACATTGGGACCGATTTGCGTTCCCTTGCCGATACGAATGGGCATCACATCCAGGAAAACCGCATTGAAGTTGACGAACACGCCGTCGTCAAGATAAATGTTGCGGCCGTAATCGCAATAGAACGGCGCCCGGATCGTTGAGTTCTTCCCCAAGCCGCCCAATAGCTGCTTCAGAACGTTCCACTTCGAGCCGGGAGCTTCATCCGCCGCCGCGTGGTTGTAGGCTTGGGACAACGCTGCGGCTTAGTCGCGTTCCCCAACGAGCTCCGGCGCGGATGCGTCGTAGAGGTCACCCGCAAGCATTTTTTCCTTTTCGCTTTTCTCTTGCTTATCGATATTGATGCCCATCACTCTTTCAATTTCCTCGCTCGTTCAACGGCTGCTGACGACGCAGACCGCGCCCGACGGCCGAATGTTCGTGGCCTTCGCCGCTAATCGTCAGGCCGCATTTTCAAGACATTCATCTCCCGGTTTTCACGGCTCCAAAATGCTCGCAAATTCTGTTACATTCAAAGTGGCGTGATTGGTTCACTCACATCGAATAGAATAGCGGCCGGGCGTGTTCTCCCCGTGTTGCTGGCTATTCTCTTTATGGGGAGCGCCGAGCCTTCGCTGCAACAGGGCGTTAATGGGGGCGGCAGCTCAACCCGCTGTAAACACGAGAAACTGGTTTCTTCAAGTGCGGCGTACGAAAACGCCCGTACGGCTCTTTGCTTGCTGCCGGCTCTGTTGGGGCACGCCTGCCAGACGAGCTCAACCGCAGTTTCCAATGCCGCGCTGCCCGAATCGTCCAGCGCCACGGACGTCCGGGTTTTGCGTGAGTCGTATCAGGCATTTGACTCCGCCCGGCGGCCGTTGACCTCTCATTCCCGTCATCTCTGGCAACGTCCTCCTCCTTCTGCCTAGAACTCCTTGCGTCTGACTGGCCGGCGGCTGCGAGCTCCATCGCGTTATACGGCTAAGTCGTTGAAATGTAAGTTCTAGCTAAACTGGAGGCAGAAGTACTTATGATTCTCGAGGCACAGTTTGCCAAGGTTTTTGGCACGAAGCACGACCGCGAAGTGAAGAGTTTGCGGCCGATGATTGCGGCCATTAACGATCTTGAGCCCCAAATGCAGTCTCTCTCGGACGAGCAACTGGCGGCCAAAACCGTCGAATTCAAAGAGCAGATTGCGAACGGTGCTTCGCTCGACGATATTCTCATTGAAGCGTTCGCCGTATGCCGCGAAGCGGGCCGCCGCGTTCTGAATATGCGGCATTTCGACGTGCAGTTGATCGGCGGCATCGAATTGCACCGCGGCCGGATCGCCGAAATGAAAACCGGCGAGGGCAAGACGCTCGTCGCCACTCTGCCCTGTTATCTCAACGGGCTCAGCGGCAAAGGCGTACACGTTGTTACGGTCAACGATTATCTGGCGAAGCGCGATTCGGAGTGGATGGGCCGGCTTCACAAATTTCTTGGTTTGACCGTCGGGACCATCGTCCACGACCTCGATGACGACGAGCGCAAAGCCGCTTACGGCGCCGATATCACTTACGGAACGAACAATGAATTCGGCTTCGACTACTTGCGCGATAACATGAAATTCCGCCTGGACGATTGCGTGCAGCGCGAGCATAATTTCGCCATTGTCGATGAGGTCGACTCCATCCTTATAGATGAGGCGCGTACGCCGCTCATCATTTCCGGTCCGAGCGAAGAATCGACCGATAAGTATTACAAGGTCAATCGCATCATTCCGTTTCTCGAACGCGGCGAGGTAATCGAGGGCAAGGAACCGGGCCAGCAGTACACTACCGGCGATTTCACCGTTGACGAAAAGCATCGCGCCGCTGCTCTAACCGAGCAGGGTGTCTTGAAGGTGGAAAAGCTTCTTGGCACCGGAAACCTCTACGATCCCGCCAACATCGAGATGAACCATCACGTGCAGCAGGCCCTGCGTGCGCATGTGCTCTATCAGCCCGACCGCGACTACGTGATTCAAGATGGCAAGGTGGTGATCGTCGACGAGTTCACCGGGCGCCTGATGCCCGGCCGCCGTTGGAGCGATGGTCTGCATCAGGCTGTCGAGGCCAAGGAAAACGTGAAAATCGAGCGTGAAACACAAACGCTCGCCAGCATCACGTTCCAGAACTACTTCCGCATGTATAAGAAACTCGCCGGCATGACCGGCACCGCGGATACGGAAGCGACGGAGTTTAGAAAGATCTACAATCTCGCGGTAACGGTCATTCCCACCAACAAGCCGTTGATCCGGCTGGAGAGCCCGGACGTCGTTTACCGCACCGAGGAAGAAAAGTTTCGCAATGCCGCGAAGGAGATCAAGGAGTCGAATGCAAAGGGCCGCCCTGTGCTCGTTGGCACTGTCTCGGTGGAAAAGTCGGAAAAGCTGGCGTCCATTCTGAAGAAGATGGGCGTCAAGCACGAAGTGCTGAACGCGAAAAATCACGAGCGCGAGGCCTCGATTATCGCGCAGGCGGGACGCAAGGGCGCGGTCACCGTTTCCACCAATATGGCCGGCCGCGGCACCGATATTCTGCTGGGCGGCAACCCGGACTTCCTCCTAATGGAACGGCTCAAGAAAAAAGGCAAGCCGCTCGAAACTATTCCGCAGGAAGAACTCGAACAGGAACTGGCGGGCATCAAGGCTGAAATCGAGAAAGAGCGCCAGGAAGTGATCGCGCTCGGCGGACTGCATATCGTCGGCACTGAACGGCACGAGTCGCGCCGCATCGATAACCAGCTTCGTGGACGCGCCGGACGGCAGGGCGACCCCGGCAGCTCGCGCTTTTTTCTTTCACTCCAGGACGATCTGCTGCGCATTTTCGGCGGCGATCGAATGCAGCGCCTGATGCTGCGGCTCGGCATGGAAGAAGACGTGCCGATCGAGTCGAGGCTTATCTCCAAGCGCATTCAATCCGCGCAGGAAACCGTCGAAGCGCAAAACTTCGCTTCGCGTAAACACGTTCTCGAATACGACGACGTGATGAACAAGCAACGGCAGGCCGTGTACGGCATGCGGCATCAACTGCTTGAAGGCGTGAACCAGAAGGAGCGCATCCTCGAGATGGTGCGCGGCATCGTTCAATCTTTTCTCGATCAATTCTGCCCGCCGAATAAGCATATCGATGAGTACAATCTCCTGGGCCTTCAAAATGCGATCGTGAATCAGTTCTGCGTGAAGATCGAAATCGCCGATGTGGAAGGACAGCTCGCGACCGACCTCGAACAGCAGATTTTCGATACGCTCGTTGGCCGCTACGACGAGAAGGAACGTATGGTGGGCGCCGACAATATGCGCGAAGCCGAGCGCATCATCATGCTGAACGTCATCGATAACCAGTGGAAAGATCACCTGTTATCGATGGATCACTTGAAAGAGGGGATCGGACTTCGCGGATATGGCCAGAAAGATCCGCTGATCGAATATAAGCGGGAAGGCTTCGAGATGTTCCAGGACATGATGGAACGCATCGAAGACGAGACAATCCGGTATTTGTTCTTCCTGCGCATCGAAACGTCCGGAGGAGATGTTCCCGTGCCGTATCCGGAGCCTGAGGACGACGAAGAAGATGAATCGGAAGAAGAGGCCGAACTAGCGGCGGTCGCCGCGCAGCGGGAGGCCGAACGATCGGTGCTCGACCTCACGCGCAACATCCAGCGGAAAAAAGAGAAGGAACTCGCCGCCATGCAGTTTATGGGCGGCGAGGCATCCAGCGCGCCACAGGCGGCGTCAAATCCATACAAGAACGTGGGACGCAACGATCCGTGCCCCTGCGGCAGCGGAAAGAAATTCAAGAAATGCCACGGAGCCTGATCGCGCTAGCGGCGATTTTCCTCGGCTCAATTGCCTTCGCGGCCCCGGTGTCGCTGTTGCCGGCGAATTTGGGTTCGTATCGCAAAATAGCATCCCAGGCAATCTCCCCGGTTGACCCGCAGGTCTTTCAGGAGTTTGGATTTACGTCGGCGGAGTCCGCCAGTTACCGCGGCCCGAAGGGGCAGGGAACTCTCGCCGCTTACCAGATGAAAGACGCCACGGCCGCACTGGCCGCTTGGGAATGGCTGCGCCCGGCCGATTCGCGCCGGTGCAATTATTCACCGTATTGCGCCGAAGATCGCGGCCGCGTGCTGCTTCTGGATGCGAATTACGTCCTGGAATTTCGAGGCGTCACGCCGGGCAAGGATCTCCTTCAGACGCTCGAAGCCGGCCTTCCGAACCGGCGCGAATCGGCCCCCCCGCCGGTTCTGGCGTTCGTTCCGCATAAGGATTTAGTCTCCAATTCGGCGAAATACGTTCTTGGCCCCAGCGCACTTGGCAAAATCGCCCCCCAGCTTGCAGGCTCCAAACCCGGTTTCGACGAGGGGGCGGAAGCGCATTTTACGGAATATCGCCTCGATGGCGGGCTGGCCAAACTGGTGTTGTTCTATTACCCCAGCCCGGAGATGGCGCGGCTTCATGTAGTCGCCTTTAAGTCGATTCCCGGCGTGCAGGCGAAGCGATCGGGAGTGCTGGTGGCCGTGGTGCTGCCAGGAGCGACTGAGAAGCAGGCGGACGCTATTCTCGGCCAGGTGGAGTATGAGGCGAAGATCACCTGGAACGAATCGCCTCAGCCTGATCCGATGCCGGTTTTGTACAGGCTTTTGGTCAATATCGTCTATCTTTGCATCCTGTTAGCGGCTCTTTGCTTTGCCGCTGGTGTAATGTACGGAATGATGCGGCTGTATCGCCGCCGGTTTGGGACGCTCGAAGAAGACGAAGCGATGACGACACTTCATTTGACCGCCAGAGAGTGAGCGAGTTCACGTTTATTCGTCAGGCCAGAACTGTTTTCCACAGGGGGCAAACCTTCGTTTTGACGCCGGCCGGAAAACAAGACGACCCATAAATGGTTTGACTGGAGCGGTTTGGACGGTGGAAAAAAATTCGGGAAAATCGGCCTTGACTTCCCCCCTCGCTCGCCCTACACTCCAATCACAAACAGGTTTTGTCGGTTGCGAAGCCGTCGAATCTGATTCTCCCATCAAACGTAAACCTGCTTGTGCAGGCTCCTGGAAACAGGAAGGGAAAGTGCTCATTCACCAAAGAATGAGCATTTTCTTTATGCGGCTCGCTCCGCGGAAGCCCGTATAGCCGTGAGCCTAGCCGGATCTCCAGGCAGGCGCCTAACCAGTCGGGCGTCGCGGTAAGCGGCTTTTCACGTTACGCTAGCATCATGCGGCCGCCCCCAACGAAACCGGAAGAACTGCCGCAAAGCTGGACCCAGCGCCTGCAAGCTTTGCGGAACGTTCCTCCGCTCCTAAAGCTGGTCTGGCAAACCAGCCCGGGGCTCTGTCTGGCAACGCTTGTCTTGCGTCTGGTGGCTTCGTTTGTTCCGCTGGCGATGCTGTGGATTCCCAAGCTCATCATCGACCTGGTCGTTCGTGCAATCCGTCACCAACCGATAGATAACGTTTTGATTTGGAAGCTGTTAGCGCTTGAGCTGGCGCTTGCGGTTCTTTCCGATGCCCTGTCCCGGTTCACCAGCCTGGTCGACAGCCTTCTGGGCGATAAGTTCACGAATCATGTCAGCGTTCGGCTGATGGAGCACGCCAACTCGCTCGACTTGGTTTCGTTTGAAGATCCAGTGTTCTACGACAAGCTCGAACGGGCTCGCCGCCAAACGACGGCGCGGCTCGGTATGCTGGCGACTCTTGCCGGCATGACCCAGCAATTCATTACCCTCCTTACGATGATCTCGGCTGTGGTTTTTTACGCACCGTGGCTCCTCGTTCTGCTGATCGCCTCCACCATCCCGGTATTTCTGGGCGAGACTCATTTTGCGCTGCTGAACTACTCGATATTGTTCCGCTATACTCCTGAGCGCAGAGAGCTTGATTATCTCCGCTACCTGGGCGCAAGCAACGCCAGCGCGAAAGAAGTTAAGATTTTCGGCCTGGGCGGCTACCTGATTCGCCGGGCGCAACTTCTTTTCGATCGCTTCTACGATGAGAATAAAGCG
>Ga0134128_10006861_pt1 | contig 13773 bp, 15 predicted proteins | sample KB31754_FD_96462 | JGI IMG/M metagenome (GOLD analysis project Ga0134128, IMG submission 96462) | Terrestrial soil microbial communities with excess Nitrogen fertilizer from Kellogg Biological Station, Michigan, USA - KB3-175-4 | ecosystem: Environmental > Terrestrial > Soil > Unclassified ... | reverse complement strand
GGCAGTTCTACCCCGAGGAGAAGCTCGCCTTCGCCGGGATCAACACGTGGCGCGGTGTCACGCGGCATGCGCCGATCCTCGGCGGCCGCACCTACATGCGCGTGGGCTCCATCGAGACCGGCAAGATGGTGATCTACCCGATCGTGAACGATGTCGATGCGCGCGGCTCGCAGCTCGTCAACTGGGTCGCCGAGATCACGCAGCCCGAGGTCGGCATGAACGACTGGAACAAGCCCGGCCGGCTCGAGGACCTGCTGCCGATCTACCGCGATTGGCGCTTCGAATGGCTCGACGCGGCCGAGCTCATCGCCACCGCCGACATGATCCTCGAGTACCCGATGGTGGACCGCGACCCCGTCGAGCGCTGGACCTTCGGCCGCGTGACGCTCATGGGAGACGCGGCGCATCCGATGTATCCGCGCGGCTCCAACGGCGCGGCCCAGGCGATCATCGACGGACGCACGCTGGCGGAGCTGCTTCGCACGTCGGCCGATCCGCTCGCCGCGCTCTCCGCCTACGAGAAGGCGCGCCTCGCGCCCACCGCGCGCATCGTGCGCACCAACCGCGAGCATCCGCCCGACTTCATCAACATCAAGGTGGACCAGCTCACCGGCGGCAAGCCCTTCCGCCACATCGACGACGTGATCAGCCAGGAAGAGCTGCGCCGCATCTCCGACGAATACAAGAAGATCGCGGGCTTCTCGCTCGATGCGGTGAAATAGGAACCGGGTAGAGCCCGCCTATTTCGCGCAGCGATCGTGGCAGATCGCGGCGTCGGTGTTGTCGCTCAGGCAGTCTTCCATGCAGTGCTGGTCGGCGACCGCGCCGGGCGGCGGCGGATTGTCGGTGCTGAGGGGCACGGGAAAGCTCGAGTCTGCCGCGCACGCCCCGAGAACCAGGGCGCAGGCGGCGAGCAGCAGTCGGATCTTCATGCGCTGAGTCTACTCCGCGGGAAAAAAAAGCGGAGGCCGGGGGGCCTCCGCAACTTGTGCATCCACGGCCTTGCATCAAAAGTCGTAGGTCGCTCCGATCGACACGGCCTGCAGGTGGCCGCCGAAGAAGCACACGTTGTTCTCGTCGTGGCAGTCGGTCGTGATGCCATGGCCGCTCGCCCCGAGGTCGAAGTGCGAGAAATCGTGGTTCTTCTGCGTCGCGTACACCGCGTAGATCGTCGTCTGGCGGTCGAAGTGGTGCTTCCAGCCGATCGCGTACAGGTTCGACTGGTTGTCCACAGGCCCGAACTCCGGATCGCCCGGCGTCTTGTTGGCGTGCGCCCAGGAGAGGTTGAAGTCGTCCATCGGCGAGAACTTCTGCACGAGCGAGAAGAAGTACGAGGTGCGCTTGCGCTCGTTGAAGTTGTCGTCGTTGTCGTTGCGCACCATCCGCTCGTAGATGCCGCTCAGCGTCGTGCGGGTGGGCAGCTTGTACTGGATGCCCACCTTGTACGCGAACTCGTCGCGCACGCCGATCGCTCCGAGCGGAGCCGGCCCGCCGCCCGCCGCCTCGTCACCGGTGCGGTTGACGTCCTTGTGCATCTCGTAGGCGCCGATCAGGTAGAGCGGACCCGAGTCGAAGATGCCCGCGACGCTGTAGACGTCGCCGATCGAGCCGTCGTTGCAGGGCGGCTGGTTGCCGCCGGTGCAATCCGGCTCGCCGCTCGCCGGGTTGATGTTGTCCGTGGAGCGGTTCTGCCCGGGCGACCAGAACGCGTTCACGCGGAAGGCGCCGAACTTCGGCGACTCGTACCAGATGGCGTGCGAGAAACGGGTGTCGAACTCGGCGCGGTTGTCTCCGCCCGTGTTGCCGATGATCGAGTTGTAGTCACCCACGGTCGCGGAGAAGGGATCCATGCGCCCGGTCGAGAGCTTGTACGGCGTATCGCTCTTGCCGGCCTTGATCGCGCCGAACGGACCGGAGAAGCCGAGGTAGCTGTTGCGCGATGCCCAGGCGCCCTTGATCGTGTTGTCCGGCACGGTGCTCTCGCCCGGCGTCGCGCTCACGTCCACCTGCGTCTCGATCTGGAAGATCGCGCGGAAGCCGGAGTCGCCGAGGTTGCGCGCGCCGCGCACGCCGATCCTCGACAAGTTGCTCGAGAGATCCGACTGCCAGCCCAGGCGGCCGGAGGCGACGTTGCCGTCCTGCGTCTTGCCCGCGATGCCCTTGGTGGCGTCATCGAGGGACACGTCCAGATGGCCGTACAACTCCACGTAGCCGTTCGAGCGCGCCGGCGAACGCACCGCCTGCGTGCCGGGCGCAGCCGCCGCGGGCGCGGCCTGCTGGCTCTCGAGCGCGTGCTTCAACTGGTCGATCTGCCGCTGCAGCGAATCGATCTGCTGCTTGAGGTCTTCGTTGGACTGCGCGGCCGCGCCGCCGGCGAACGCTCCGGCTGCGAGCGCCGCCACGACGGCATGCGCGATGGTTCTTTGCCTGATCCGGTTCATGCAATTTTCTCCTCGGGGCTCTTGTTGACGAACGACGAATCGCTTTTGCGCGCATTTGGCGACTGCGCATCGAGTTGCGACATTGACCGCAATCAAGATCGCGCAAACGTTCGCAAGCTAAAGCACGAGCGCTGTCGCGAAACTGAATCGTGTCGTGCCACGATATATTTTTGCGAGTGCCGTTGCGCCGAAGAGACAGTGTTTCTTCGGGCCGTCTGACTGCTTGCGCGTATCTGGCTTGCGCCCTTCGAGGAAGCTGAAGGTGCGCTTTTTTCAGCCGAGGAAGGCGCCGTCGCGCTCGAGCGCGAGCCGCAGCGCGGCGACGCCGAGATCGGCGAGGCGTTGCGATTCGGCGAGGGCGAGCGCGGCCGCCGTGCCCGCCGCCTGCCCCATCACGAAGCACGCGCCGCTCACACGCGCGGCCGATTGCCCTTCGTGCGTCATCGAAGCGCAGCGCCCGGCGACGAGCAGATTGGAAACGCCGTTCGCCGTCGCATGCCGCGGGAGAAGCATGCGATAGGGAAGCTCGTTGTAGCCGCGTGAATCGGCGGGCGGCCATTCCCATTTCACGTCGCCCGCCACGTGGTTCTCGATCGGCCAGCCGTTCACGCCGATCGAATCGTCGAACCGCGCGCAACCAAGCACGTCCTCGCGCGTGAGCCTGTATTCGCCGACGAGGCGACGGGTCTCGCGGATGCCGACCTGCGGCGCGATGTCGAGCGCGTACGCCTGCTCGAAGCCGGGCACCTTCGCGCGCAGGAACCGCAGGTACTCGACGACCTGGCGGCGTCCTTCGAGCTCCGCGTCGGAGAGCGACCACGCGTCGGTGCCGTCGATCGCGCGTCCCTCGACGTCGGCGAGCTGCGTCACGTTCACGCGCCACTCGTAGGCATGCTTCTGCGGACGCACGATGGCGCCGCGGCGCGGGAAACGGAACTCGCCGGCGGCCTCGGCCGCGTCCATCAGCGCGGGGATCGATCGCCACGCCTCGCCGGCGCGCTGCGGGTCGACATTGCCGACGCGGAACATCAGCGTGGGATACAGGAGGTGGCCGCGGTCGTCGCCCTTCTCGAGCGCGACGCCCGCCCAGTGCGCTACGTCCGCATCGCCCGAGCAATCGACGAACATGCGCGAGCGCACGGCGACGCGTCCCGACTTCGTTTCGAGCAGGAGCGCATCGATCGTCCCGTCCTCGCGACGGCCCACGCCCGCGCCCAACGCGTGGAAGAGGATGGAGACCCCGTGCGAGACGAGCAGCTCGTCGGCCGCGCACTTGAACGCCGACATGTCGTAGGCCTGCGCGTGGATGCGGCCGAAGATGAGGTGCGGCTCGGAGAGGCCGTCGAGCGCGCGCATGCGGTCGAGCAACTCGTCGGCGACGCCGTGCACGACCTGGCGGATCTCGCCGTGCACGTTCGCGTGCAGGCCGCAGAAGTTGGTGACGCCGGCGGCGGTTCCCATGCCGCCGAGGAACCCGTAGCGCTCGACGAGGAGCACATCGGCGCCGTGGCGCGCGGCCGATGCCGCGGCGGCGATCCCGGCGGGCCCGCCGCCCAGCACCACGACGTCGTGCTCGGCGAAGACCGGAACCGCGCGCGACGGCTCGATCACGCTCGCCACGGCGTCAGTCCAGCGTGATGTGGTTCTTCTCGATGATGGGCTTCCAGCGCGCCATGTCGGCGTCGAGCGTGGCGCGCATCTGCGCCGGCGTGTCGGCGACGACGTCCATCGAGTGCCCGGCGAGCTGCTTGCGCACTTCGGGCTCTTCCAGGATCGCGGCGATGTCGTCGTGCAGCCGCTTCACGACCGTCTGCGGCGTCTTCGCGGGCACCACGAAGCCCATCCAGGCCTCCGCGTAGACGTTCTTCAACCCGGCTTCGGCGAGCGTGGGAAGGTCGGGAAGGATCGACGAGCGCTTCGCCGTGGCGACCGCGAGCGCCTTGAGCTTTCCCGCCTTCACCTGCCCGATCACCGCCGCGGCCGGAAGGCACGCGACCTGCGCGTCGCCCGAGAGCAGCGCGAGCACCGCCGGACCGGAGCCCGAATACGGCACGTGCACGATCTGCGTGCCGCTCCTCGCCGCGAGCGCCTCCATCGCGAGGTGAGAGATGGTGCCCGCGCCCATCGAGGCGTAGTTGAGCTTGCCCGGCTGCTTGCGCAGGAGGTCGAGCAGCTGCTGCGTGCTGTTCACGCCGAGCCTGGGCGACACCACGAGCACGCTCGGCTGCGTCGCCGCGATGGTGACGGGCGCGAGGTCGTGCCGCGGATCGTAGGGAAGCTTCTTGAAGAGCATGGAATTCACGCCCAGCGGGCCGGCGATGGAAAGGCCGATCGTCTGGCCGTCGGGCTTCGCGCGTGCCACCTCGCCGGTGCCGATGTTGCCCGCGGCGCCGGTCTTGTTTTCCACGACGACCGGCTGCCCGATCTTCGGCGAGAGCTTGTCGGCGACGACGCGCGCGACGATGTCGGGCGTGGATCCGGGACCGAACGGCACGATGATGTGGATGGGACCCGTGGGCCACTCGTCGGCGCGGGCCGCGAGGGAGAAGGCGAGGACGAGCAAAGCCGCGAACGCGGCGCGAGCGGTGCGGGTGTTCAAGGTGAACCTCTTGCGATGCGGGAGACCTTCGATGGTAGCAAAGCGCGCCACCTCATCGATCGCATGGCGCGGACCGCATCGGCGCCGGTGGCTGCCGCCGATTCAATACGCGAGCTGCAGCGCGAGATAGATCGAGAGCTCGTTCGTTGCGGCCGGATTGCGCAGGCCGCGTCCGGCCGAAAAGAGCAGGCTGGAGTGCTCGCCGAGGCGCTGGATGCCGCCCACGTTGAAGCCCGTGGTCCCCTCGCCGCCCATCGAGGTCGCGGTCTCGTGGAACGCCTCGCCGCCGATCTGCAGCGACGACGAGATCTTGTAGAGCGCCGTCGCACCGCTGAACCTGGAGTTGCGATTGCCCGCTCCCGGGTTGATCCGGTAGCCCCAGCCGCCGTAGAGCGTCCATGGCCCGCTCCCATGCTCGGCCCAGACGGGGAGGAAGAGCGCCTTGGCGCCGCGATCCGGCCCGAGGCTGCGCTTGCCGGTTGCGGCGAGATAGATCGGGTAGAACGCGAGCATGAACGAGGAGTCCTCGTCGCCCATGTCGAGAAAGCGGTACTTCGCGCCGATCTCGGTGTCGTCGATGCCGAGGCGGCCGCCGGGCGCGGAGCTTTCGTACGAAAAGCGCGGCTGGACGTGCAGTTGCAGGTTCGGTGCGGCGCCGTAGTTGACGTCGATCGGCAGCCCGGCGGATGTTTCGCCGCGCCGCCACGTCGCGGTGAGCGCGTCGTTGATCTCCCAATGGCCCAGGTCCACGGGCTCCGGGTCGTCGGTGACGAACGGCGGCCCCGCCCAAACCGCGCGTGAGATGCCGAGCAGCACGGCGAGCGGCGCGAGCCGGCCGAGCGCGCGCATGGCCGCTACGCGAAGGTCGAGTCGGGGCGGCGGCTTTCCCACCGCGTCATGAATACGATCGCGACCACCATCGCCACGATGATCGCGAGCGAGGAATCGATTCGCCCGAGCGCGAGCCCGCCCTCGGAGCGCGATTTCGTGAGCGTGTCCCCGAGCGTCGCGCCGAGTGGCCGCGTGAGCACATACGCCGCCCAGAAGAGTGCCGCGGAGGGAATGCGCTTCACGCCGAAATGGAGCGCGGCCACCACGGCGATGAGCACGGAGAAGACGAGCGCGCCGCGCTCGAAGCCGAGGCCCGTCGTGGTGGCGACGAAATCGCCGAGCGCCGTGCCGAGCGTATTCGAAACCAGGATGGTGACCCAATAGAAGATCTCCTCCCTGCGCGTCTCGATGTTTTCGAAGCGCACCTTGCCCACCACCCGATGCCACGCATGGAGCACGGCGAGGACCGCGCAGAAAAGCAGGATCGACGACTTCACGTAGCCGAGTCCCGCCGTGCGGTCGAGGTAATCGGAGGTCGTCGTTCCGACCGTCGTCGTCGCGACCACGACCGCCCAGTAGAAGAGCGGATGGTAGCGCTTCGCCGAGACCTGCATCGCGAGCGTGACGGCGAAGAACGCGAGGAAGATGAGCGTCGCGACCGCGTAGCCGAGGTCGAGCGTCATCGAGACCGCGTCGCCGCCCGTCTCGCCGACCGTGGTCGCGAGGATCTTCACCACCCAGAACATGAAGGCGACGTGCGCGACCTTGCCGGCCAGTTCGGGGCGCGCGGAAACGCCCCGAACGCAATCTTCGTTCGCCAAGATTTCTCCTCGGAATGACAAGGTTGGTGCTGCGCGGCGCGGGATCGGTTCCCGCGCTGTCGGCCGTATGCTGAGGCAGCCCGCTTAAGCGCGGCTTAACGGCCTCCAACCATGACCAGCCGGTACGCCCCGAGCTCCTGCTCGTCGAGCTGCGAAAGAAGCTGCGTCTCCCAGGCGAGGTAGCGGCGCGCGGAGTCCTTGTTGCCCTCGTGCCGGTCGTGCACGAAGAAGAGATAGTCGATGCATTCGGCGTCGGTGGGCCGGTCGGGGCTCGACTCCACCGCTCCGCCGGCCGCGCGCCACGCCTCGAATCCGCCCTCGAGCGCCGCCACGCGCGGCACGCCCGCCTCGCGCAGGTCGATCGCTGCGATGCATGCGATGGCCGGATCGTCGGCTACGAGGACCATGCGACGATTCGCGACCCGCGCCTCGACCTGCGCGAGCCGGGGGCGGATCGACCACCTGCTTCCCGCGAGGTGCGCCTTGCGGTAGGCCGTGGACGGACGAAGGTCCACGACCGCCGTGTCGCGTGCGGCCTGAAGATCGCGCGCGCCGATCGACTCGATCGACGCAAGCGCGGGCGCGACCCAATGCGGGCGCGCGCGCGATGCGGCTCCCGCGCGCAGCACGGCCGCCTCATGGCCCATGCGCGCGAGCCAGCTCGCGACGACCGGCGCGCGCACATCCCCGGAATCGAAAACGAGCAGGCGCGCATGGCGTACACCCACCCACTGGTCGGTCGCCTGCACGAGCTGGCCGCCCGGCGCGTGCACCGCGCCGGGAATCGTCGAAGCGGAAAATTCCTCCGCCGTGCGCACGTCGAAGAGGTACGTCGTGCGGTCCGGATCGGTGAGCCAGGCCGACGCCTCTTCGTCCTCGATCGAGCGCACGCCGCAGCGCTTGGCCATCGCCTGCGCGCCCGTACGCGCGCCGGAAAGATCGCTCGCCGGCGCGATGTCGGGATAGCCGCGCGTCGCGCCATGCTCGAGCTCGAGGTCGGCGAGATACCAGCCCTGCGTGCCGTTCTCGAGCGCGCGGACCGGATTCGGGATGCCGAGGTCGATCAGCGTCTGCGCGCCGATGATGCTGCGCGTGCGCCCCGCGCAATTCACGACGATCGGCATGCGCTCGTCGGGCACCATGGCGCGCACGCGGTACGCGAGCTCGCCGTTCGGGCAGCAGCGCGCGCCGGGAATGCTCATCTTGCGGAATTCCGCGAGCGGGCGGCCGTCGACGACCGCGACCGGCTCGCCCGAGCGTTGCATGCGCGCGAGATCGGCGGCGGAAATGCGCGGCGTATGGCACTCGCGCTCCACCAGCTCGCCGAACGCCTTGCTCGGCACGTTCACGCCCGCGAAGAGGCGAAAGCCGGCGCGTTCCCAGCCCCGCGTGCCGTCTTGCAGCACGTTCACCTCGGTGTAACCGACCGCCTCGAGGCGCCGCGCCGCGATCTGCGCGACCGCGAGCGACCCGTCGTCGTAGAGCACGATGCGCGTGGAGCGGCGCGGCACGAGGCGCGGCGCATCGATCTCGAGCCGGCTGTAGGGCAGCGGCACGCCGAAGAACAGGTGCGATTCGCCGTACTGCCCGTGCTCGCGGACGTCGAGGAGCGCGATCTCGGCGCCGTCCGAAAGCCAGCGCTTGAGCGTCTTCGCGTCGAGCGTCTTCGTCATCGTGCTATAAAGGCCGGCCCAATCGGCGAGGAGCGGACATGGCGCGAAGGCTGATCTCTTCCGGCTCGACGTTCGAGGCGCGCATCGGCTATTCGCGCGCGGTGGTGGACGGGGAGTGGGTGTTCATTTCGGGCACGACCGGCTTCGACTACGCGAAGATGTCCATCTCGGAGGACGCGGTCGAGCAATGCGAGCAATGCCTCAGGAACATCGCGGCCGCGCTCGCCGAGGCCGGTGCCGCGATGGACGACATCGTTCGCGTCACCTACGTCGTTCCCGACGCGGCGGACTTCGAGCCGTGCTGGCCGGTGCTGCGCAAATGGTTCGACAAGGTGCGGCCGGCCGCGATGATGATCTCGGCGGGACTGGCCGACCCGCGCATGAAGATCGAGATCGAGGCGACCGCGCGCATCAGCGGCGCGTCTGCACGCCGATCCCCATGATCGAGCAGGTGCCGCTCTCCAGGTCGTAGCACACACGGCGGTCGAGCGTCTCGAGCGCGCGCCCGTAGAAATGCAGGTGGCGGATGGTCTGGCCGGGCGGAATGAGCACGGCGTGGATGTCCTCGGGCATGAGCGCGATGCCGCGGCCCGGCTCGACCATCACCGTGTCGACCTGCTCGAGCCTGGAAGGCCCGGGCACGGCGCCCGCGTCGGTGCGACGGTAGACGCGATTCTCCTCGGTCCCCGCGACCGCCGCGATGCAGGCCCACGTCGTATGGTTGTGCGGCACGATCTTCTTTCCCGGGCGCATCACGTTGAGGTAGAGCGCGTAGGAGCGATCCGGATCCTCCTGGATGAGGTAGCGCGCCTGCAGCTCGTCGCCCTCGGGCGCCGGGAAATCGGCGTCTGCCCACAGCTCGCGTTTCGACGCGAGCTCCTGCAGGCGCGCGAGGACGCGGGCCAGCGCCTCGCGGCTTTCGCGCCCCTTCGGCACCCACCGCTTCGCGTCGTCCACCACGCTCGCCACGCTCTGCGCTCGTTCGGCTTGCACGATCCATCCACGCACGGGAAAACACCAGTTTACGTCAACGTCGAGCGGGGGTCGCCGACGTTTCGGCGCGCGCCGCAACATCGCGCCGGACGCGGGAGTACGATGGCTCGCATGCGATCCAGTCTCGCCGTCGAGCCGCGCTTCGCGCGCATCGCGGCTTCCATCGGCGATCCCACGCGCGCTCGAATGCTCGCGGCGCTCCTCGGCGGCGAATCCTTGCCCTCGGGCGACATCGCGCGCGCCGCGGGCGTGAACCCGTCCACGGCGAGCGAGCACCTGGCGAAGCTGGTCCACGAAGGGCTCGTCATCGTCGAGCCGCGTGGACGGCACCGCTACTTCCGCGTGGCCGATGCCGACGTCGCGCGCGCGCTCGAGGCGCTCTCGCTCGTCGCCGAGCGGCACGCATCGGATGCGAAGTGGCTGCGCGAGCCCTACCGCTCCCTCAAGCACGCGCGCACCTGCTACCGCCACCTCGCGGGCGAGCTCGGCGTGGAGCTGCTGCGCTCGCTCCTCGCGCGCCGGCGCGTCGCGCCCACGGCGGATGGATACGAGATCACGCGCGCGGGACGGACGTGGCTCGAGTCGATCGGCGTCGATGCGAGCGCATCGCTGCGCGCGGAGCGTTACGCCTACGCGTGCCTCGACTGGTCGGAACGCCGCGACCACATGGCCGGGCGCCTCGCCACCACGCTCCTCGACCATTTCCTCGCGAAGCGCTGGCTGGTACGCATCGAAGATACGCGCGCCTTGCGCCTCACGCCGGAAGGCAAGCGCGCGCTTCCCGCCATCCTTTAACCGGCTGTTTCGTCCCTTGGATGCCGCGGAACCGGTGTTGCGTGCACCAACCGGCGGGAATATATTTCCTGGGGATCTCGCACCGGGACGAGGCACTCGAACGATGGCGTACCGGACCTGCCCGAAGTGCAAGCATGGCCTGAGCGGCATCGAAGGCCACAGGGAGATCGTGCTCGATCCGCACAGCCCGGCGAACGATCCGGCGGGCGCGCGCTTCCAGTGCGGGCTCTGCGGTACCTACTGGCGACGCAGCTACGTGGGCGACGGCCTCTTCCTCTGGCAGCCGGACTCCGAATCGCCGCGGGCCTTCAAGTAGCCGCGCCGCTGGTCGCCTTGACCCAGCGCCCGAACGCTTCCATGAACTTGCGCAGGAACTCGCGCGTGTCCTCCTTCGTCACTTCGCCCTTCTCGTCCACGAGGCCCGCCACGCCGCCGATGTAGGCCTCGGGCTGCTGCATCGCGGGCATGTCGAGGAACACGAAGGACTGGCGCAGGTGCTGGTTCGCGCCGAACGCGCCGATCGCGCCCGGAGAGACGCTCACCACCGCCGCGGGCTTCTTCGACCACACGCTCTTGCCGTAGGGCCGCGAGCCGACGTCGATCGCGTTCTTGAGCGCGCCGGGAACCGAGCGGTTGTACTCGGGCGTCACGAAGAGCACCGCGTCGGAGGCGCGGATGCGCTTGCGGAACTCCTCCCACGCGGGCGGCACCGAGCCTTCTTCCAGGTCCGGGTTGTAGAGCGGAAGGTTGCCGATCTCCGTGATCTCGCATTGCATGCCCGACGGGGCGTGCGCGCAGAGCGCCTTCGCGATCATCCGGTTGTACGAGCCCTTGCGCAGGCTTCCCACGATCACTGCGACCTTCATCGAGCGTTCCTCTTGTTTTCGGTTGTCCGGCGGAAGAGCAAATTCGACCCGGCGCCCCCGGACGGGTTCTCCAGCCGATCGCTTGTAGGAATCGGCTTACAGACGCGATTCGCACAAACGCGACAATGGCCGGATGTCTCCCGCACCCCGCTTGCGAATCGTCGTCGCGCTCGCCTGCGTGCTTGCGTCCGCGGCCCACGCGCAGATCCTCGCGCAGGCGCCCGACCTCGCGGACCTCACGCTCGAGCAGCTCGGCGCGCTCCACGTCACCACCGCGGCGCTGCGGCCCGAGCGTCTCTCGGATGCGCCGGCCTCAGTCTACGTCATCACCGACGAGGACATCCGCCGCTCCGGCGCGAGGAGCCTCATGGAGGCGCTGCGCCTCGCGCCGAACCTCGAGGTGGCGCAAGTGAGCGCGACGAGCTGGGCGATCTCCGCGCGCGGATTCCAGAACGTGATCACCAACAAGCTGCTCGTGCTGCTCGACGGACGCACGCTCTACACCACGGTGCTCTCGGGCGTTCTGTGGGATGCGCAGGACGTGATGCTCGAAGACGTGGACCGCATCGAGGTGATCTCGGGGCCGGGCGCCGCGCTCTACGGCGCGAACGCATTCACGGGCGTCATCAACATCATCACCAAGTCGGCGCGCGACACGCAGGGGGCACTCGTCTCGGCCGGCGCGAGCCGCTTCGACCGCACCTATTCCGCGCGCTATGGCGCTCCGGTGGGCGACGGCGCCTATCGCGGCTACGTGATGCACATCGAGCGCGACAACCTGCGCCCCGAAGCCTCGCACGTCGTCGACCACATGGCGAAGGACCAGGTCGGGTTCCGCAGCGACTTCGGACCCGCGGATTCCGGTTTGACGTTCCAAGGCGACGCGTACCACGCGAAGGTCGACGGCAACGGCGCACCCGCGGCGACGCTCGACGGCGCGAACCTGCTCGGGCGCTGGGTGACCGAGCTCGCGGGCGGCTCGCGCGTGCGCGCCCAGGCGTACTACGACCACACCTGGCGCAACGATCCCTCCGGATTCATCGACCGCGTGGATACGTTCGACGTCGACCTGCGCGACAACCTGCCCGCCTACGGCGCCCACCGCATTTCCTTCGGGGCGGGCTACCGCTACGCGCTCGATTCCACCACGCCCACGCGCATCGTTCGTTTCATTCCCGAGGACCGGCGGCTGCATTGGGCGAGCGCGGAGGTCCAGGACGAAATCGCGCTCGCGCGGAACCTCTCGCTCACCGCGGGCGTGCGCGCGCAGACCGACGTGTACGTGAACCCGGTGGCATTACCCGACATTCGCCTTGCGTGGAAAGTCGCGCCCGACCACCTGTTGTGGGCTGCGGCGTCGGAGGTCGCGCGCACGCCGGGACGCATCGACCGCGACTTCTTCCTGCCGGGCAATCCGCCGTTCCTGATCCGGGGCGGACCGAGCTTCACCTCGGAGACCGGCCGTACATACGAGATCGGCTATCGCTGCCTGCCGCGACCCTCCTTCACCTTTTCGGCGACGCTCTTCTACACGCGTCTCGACGACCTGCGCGGCGGCGTGCCGGCGCCGGGCGGCGGCTTCTTCATCGGCAACGCCGTCGAAGGACATACGAGGGGCATCGAAGCCTGGACGATGTGGCAGGCGACCGAGCGCTGGCGCCTCATGGCGGGCCTCCTCGAGCTCCACCAGGACCTGCGCGACAAGAACGGAAGCGGCGACCTTACGGGCCCCGCCTCGCTCGGCAATGATCCGCGCCACACCGTGAAGGCGCGCTCGTCGTTCCACATGAGCGACGCGATCGACCTCGACCTCGACTGGCGCTACGTGAGCTCGCTCGCCTACCTCACCATGGTGCCCTCGTACAGCACCACGGATGCGCGCGTCGCGTGGCGCGTGAACCGCGACCTGGAGCTTTCCGTCGCGGTGTCCAATCTCTTCGACAGGGAGCACGTCGAGTTCGACGAGCACGGCTTCCCGGCGCAGATTCCGCGCAGCACCTGGGCGCAGGTGCGCTGGTACTTCTGAGAGGCGCGGCTCGCGCGCCGCTCATGCCTCGTTGGCGGTGCCTACTTGATCGAGATGCGCAGCTCGGCGTCTTCGCCCTTCAATACGCGCGCGGCCATTGCCACCGCCGCGGCGATGCCCTTCTCCTTGCCGCCGAACACTTGCGCGAGGAACTCGATCCGCCCGACCGTCTCCGCGTCGAAGTGATACAACCGCGCGACCTTGCCCGGCGCCGCGCGCCGTTTCGCCTTGCGGGTCGATGCCGACCGTCGCATGGAACACTCCCTTATGGACCGGATCGGCGAGCATATCACTCGTGCGATACAACCGCACTTCACATTCGTGAATCGCCGCGCTGGGGCATAATCGCCTCGCTCGATCGGCACACGGGAATCCCATGGCCCAGGACGAGACCGAATTCGACCGGCTGCTCAAGGAAACGCGCGAGTGGGAAGCGCGCGACCGTGCGCGCCATCCGGCGTCCGCGATGAAAGACGAGGGCGATGGAGATTCGTTTCGTCCGGCTTCGCGGGCGCCCACCGTCACGACCGGCGAGCTCGAGAAGAAGACCACCGCCGACCTGAACCTTAAGCCGCCGCCGAAAGCGCAAGCGGCCCAGCCGCAAGCGACGCGCGTGCGCAAGAAAGGCGGCTGGGGCTGGATCTGGGTGCTGATCCTGCTCTACTTCCTCTTCAGGCACTTCGTGCGCTGAAGCGGGCTCGCGAGCGGGAAGGCAGAAGGAAATTCTG
>Ga0134128_10006859_pt1 | contig 13774 bp, 18 predicted proteins | sample KB31754_FD_96462 | JGI IMG/M metagenome (GOLD analysis project Ga0134128, IMG submission 96462) | Terrestrial soil microbial communities with excess Nitrogen fertilizer from Kellogg Biological Station, Michigan, USA - KB3-175-4 | ecosystem: Environmental > Terrestrial > Soil > Unclassified ... | reverse complement strand
CGATCCGCGCGCGCGATCCGCCGTCCTGGCCATTGAAGGCGGCGAGAATCGCATCCTGCACCAGTGCGACGATGTTGGCCGGCACGCTGGTGTTGTTGACGATGTTCACCGCGAAGTAGATCGGCACGGAGGTGGGCGTCACCCACTTGACGGTATAGGTCGGATAAGGCAATACGCCCGTCGAGTCGTCGGTGTAGGTGTAGGTGGTGCTGCCGTTGTACGCGCACCCCAGTGATTTCTTGCTCCAGATGGCTTGCGCCACGTCTGCCGCAGCGCCGCCCGCGACGGCCACATAGATCGAATTGCCGATGATCGGGTAATTGGTCGGGCCGGTGTTGACCGTGGCATTGGTCGAGTTGTCGGTGACGTAGGCATCGATCACGTTCGGCACTGACAGCACCGCAGCCAAGACCGATTGAATGGAGTTCAGCGCATTGACGCCCACGGAGTTCTGCCGGCGCAGCTCGAAGTCCGCGCGGGATTCCTCATTGACACCCGGAACGCCTGCGGTGGCATTGGTGACCGACTCCCATCCCGAGATGGCTTTGTAGATCGTGGTCAGGGTGCCCACGTCGCACGCAATCGGCCCCGTGGTCAGGCATTGGAACTGGCCGATGACGCTTCCAGATGATGCGATGGTGACCGGCGAGAGCAACGCGTATTGATTCCCTGCCGTGTCCTGCGCGATGGCGCCCGTCGGGATGACCGTACCCGCAAGCCCATTGCAGGTGCCTGCCACCAGCGTGCCCGAGGCCGCGATGCGCTTCATGAAGTAGATCGCCCCGACGGCGTCCTGCATGACCCCGGCCGCGTTGGCCGGATCGACCTGGTTCACGATCTCGGCAATCTGGGCATTCTTGTCGCTTACGATGGCCGTGAGAGCCTGCGCAAGCTGCCCTTGTGGGGATGTCAGGGTAAGCGAGAGATTGCCGCCAAAGGCTCGCTGCTGGTCCGATTGCACCCCGCCAAGGATCGCTGAATCAGTCGGCAGCACGACGCCTGTGGGCGTAAACTGAATGGAAGGGACAGCCGTTCCGGTCATTTCAGAAACTCGCGACGATGGGGGTATTGGTGTCGGTACTCACCACGATCACGGACCCGGTGAGCTGGCGGCTTTTGTTCAGGCCCAGGCTGACCACGGTCACGGATACCACACCTGGCACGGTTGATGCAGCCTTTTCCAGCATGTTCGTGATGTAAGATGCGGGCGGCAGCTTTCCAAGGATGGACTGGAAGTAAGGCATGCCCAGCGTCACGCCATACCAGCATTCGCCGATGAACGTGCGAATCGCAGACGCCACGTCCTGCGCGATGCTGTAATCCGGATCGGTCAGCGACAGATTGCCGTTGCTGTCCAGTTCCAAATCCCATGACGATGTATTGAGCGGCAGAGTCTGCATGGTTTACGCATTCCGGCATGGGTTGAGGCCAACGATGGCACTTGACAGACTGGCATTCATGGGCGCAATATGACACTTACTGGCACAACGTAGGAACAGAGATGACCCGCAAACAGGCTGCGACGACACTGGTTAGGATTCCGCAAGTCATTGAATTAACAGGACTATCGAGGTCAACGATCCTTCGTCGCGTCAAGGCTGGCACATTCCCTGCACCAGCACAGTTAGGACGCCGCACGGTCGCATGGAGCGCCACGGAAGTGCAGCAATGGATTGCGCAGCAATTGGCCGCGCGGCGTCCGTCCACTCATGTAAAGGGGTAGGTTATGAAGACGTTATTTGTTTGCGTGTGGTCTTTAGTTGGGATCGCAGTATTGTTTGTCGTGGTCGCGTATGTCGTGGGCAGTTATCAAGAGTATGTCCGGCAGGCGCGAGTAGTCGGGGCGCAGCAAACGCAAGGCGCAGTCAGCAATTCAACAAGTGCCGCAGTTACTGATATTTCGGCGCAAGGTTTTTCCGCAGCCCAGAGGAACGCATTAAGGTCCGCAAGCCAGTACCTCAGCGTGCAGGGATTTTCACGCGCTGGACTTATTCAGCAACTCTCATCGGATGTCGGGGGTGGCTATGCGATTACAGATGCGACCGTAGCAGTAGATAGCATGAATATTGATTGGAACAAGGAAGCCGTCAGGTCCGCAAAACAATATCTAGACATACAAGGGTTTTCATGCCGCGGCCTCATCCATCAACTTTCATCAACTACCGGAAGCGGATACACGGCAAGCCAAGCTATATACGCGGCACGGCAGTTGGGTTTATGCCAACAGGGCGCACAAGCAGATAGCACCAAATCATCAGAATCGGTGCCGATTCAGTATGCGGCAGACGTACTATCAACAGTCTCGGAATGCGATGGAGTATTCCCGCGCGGAACTCCAAAGAATCAGCGTATAAGCCCGAAAAAGTCAGAGTGTGAAGCCGCCAATAAAGCCCTTCCTGATGTCATGCATGCAAAATTAACCGGGCTCAATTAACCCGGCACCGGCGGCCCTGAATTGCTGCTGCCGCTGGTGACGCCGCTGGTCAAGTGCGTCGAGAGCTTCACGCCGTTCCCTTCGACTTCGCCGGTAGCCGTAATGGTCGAATCATTGGTCTGCGCGCCGCTGATCGCGATGCCTGAACTGTTGATCGTGATCGAATGACCGCCGAAGCTCAGCACGATGCCGGAACTGTTCATCGTGACCGTTGGCGGGTTGCTCGCGCCATTGTCCGCAATCGCCTGAATCGGGTTCGGCGTGATCAGCTTGACGCCGTTCGTAGGATCAAACCAAAGGTATTGCGTGGGCTGCGCATTCAGCGTCGCGCCCATGTAGAAGCCATCCGCGAGACTGAACCTGCGGTTTGACCCCGGCGCCGATTGCGTGCCGCTGGCGATCACTGCCGACACATCGCGATCCGCGAAGCAGACAAGCCCGATATCGTTCACGGCCGGATCGAGAATCACCGCGCTCGCGCCGCCCTGCCAACGCAGGTAGGGCAAGCCGTACAGCACCGGAAGCGCCATGACGTTGCCCGCGCTATCCGTCTGCTGGATCAGCGGCTGCACGTCCACGCGCCCCACTGGCGCCAAGCCGCCGCCGTGAACCGCGATCACCTGCACCGGGACGGTCGTGCGCACCGACGCCATGGCGGCACGGAAGGCGAATGACCATTCCGTTAGCGGGTTGGCGGCCGCCTCAGGGATGAGATAGGAAGTGGTGTCGGCCATTAGCTGCGCAGATATTGCCCGTGGGCCAACAAGCTCGCACGCGTGAACCATGGACCGCCCGGAAGCTCAGACGACAATTCGTGGGAAACAGTCCATATGTAGTAGGTGCCAGGAACGCCCGGAATAGGCATCGGCTTGGCCGTACCGGACGCCTGCATGTTGATCTGGCGGCCGACCCTGACTTCAGGGTTGAATTGCATGGTTACATCAAATCCCAATAGATTATATTCCGGGTATCCAATCATACCGCTGTCGGGTCCGACATCGATCACCACGCCGTCTATGGGGTTGCCTCTATTGTGAATGGTAAGTACGTTTCCGGACAGTTGGTAAGAGATACCGGCAGCAAGACAAATCTCCCTTATTTGCTGTTCCGGCGAACCCGCATGCGCCGGGTTAGAAAGCTGCGCTGCAACGCCATTGTTTACAAACGTCACGGGCGGATTGCACGCTGCGCAGATGCCCTGAAGCATCGTTGCAACATCGGCGTCCCCTTGTACGCTGGTGCCAGGAATCGTCTGCGTTTGCTGACCAAACGACGCATAAGCCTCAAGCTCCAGCAACACATCCGGCATTGCGTTGTAGTTGAGCCGTGCGTTAGATATGGTTCCGTTGAATACATTAATCGCGCTTTCGGAGTTGCCTTTGTTGTACGCGAATACGGAAAGGGCGTTTTGATTGATGCGGGAAATATCAAGACCAAGCGTGGAAAGCTTGGCCATATCGGCATCCTTCATGCCCCATATTTGAATTTGGGCATTGCCCACATAGGGCGTCGCGCCGCCCTGTACGTGCAGCAACGTTGCGACGCTTCGGACACCATCCAATGTTAGCGTATCGCTACCGTTGTCGAATGCTTGCTGTGCATTGCTTGGTGAGTTGAATTTTCCACTATTCAGATTGATGACGTATCGGAGGTAACGTTTCTCAAAGCTCACGACGCGATCCCCGCAGCGATCTCATCCGGCGTCGTGTAGTAAAGCCGGTAACGCGCGCCCAGCCCGTCATAGGTCGGGCCGTCAGCCGTTCCCATCGTGTCGGCCATGAAAAGGTCGCCCACAAGCCCGAGATAGGCGTAGCGCACAATCCAGACGCCGTTAAGCACCATGCGTCCCTGCACGACGGTGACGTTGTTGGCCGTCACGTCCATGAAGAAATAATCGCCCTTTTGGTACAGGGCAATACGGCACGGCTGGCCGCCCAGCGTGACGTTGAAAGCCTGCGCGGGGATCGGCTGCAGCGGGATCAGGATCATGTCGATGACGGCAGCGATGGCGCGAAATCGGACGGCTGAAGCGGCGCGCCCAGCACGGTGCCGAGGTTCACCGGAGTCGCGGCGGTTTCGGAATTCGTAGATATTTGCGTGAGCGGCAGGACAGACACGACGCCAACCGGAAGCAATTCCCGAACCTCGCGAAACATCAATTCCGCGATGATCAACGTGCCGCCTGCATCGTTCTTCTTGCTGTGGTTATAGCCGACCAGGTTCACGTTCGAATACACCTTGTCGGGGGTGATCACGTCGTAAAGGTCGATGCTGTCAAGCATCGAATCCAGTTGACGCAGGAACGCATCGCGGGTCATGGGTTGGCCGAATGCCAGCCCGACATTCGAAAGCGCCTGATCGAGCAGTTGCGTGACGGGTTTCAATGCATCCTGCACGACGTTCAAGCCTTGGCAGGTCATGACCATGCGCAAGTCGAAAGGCACCTTCACTTTGTTGTAGCTGACAAACTGGCCGTTCTGCACCGGGTAATCGCTGATCCGTTCCTCGCCGTGCCATTCCAGCGAAAGCACGCTGTCAGGCGTCAGGACCGGGCGTCCGCTACTGGTCGCGCCCAGCACGCCTGAAACCGACGCCATGAAGCCGCCAGCGTTAGCGGATGACCCCGCCGTCACTACGGCATAGGTCGGCGCGCCGGTGTTGAGCAGGTCAACGCCAAGCGCTTGCGATGCGCCCAGAAAGAAGGTAGCGGGAACGGACATGTCAGGCCGATGCCGTCACGGAGCCGATGACCAGCGGGTGACTGTTAACCGCCCGGCGGGCTTCCTTGAAAATGTCGTACGCATTGTCGGCCTTGGTGTGGATGGCAATCGTGCCGATGTGCACGTCATTGGTGGTGGTGGAAGATTTGGCGCCGGCCACTTGAGAGCCTTGGGGCGCGCCCGGATAGGCATTCACCATGCCTTGCGCGATCTTGGCCCGCGCGATCATCTCGCCTTCCTTGTCGGCAGGCCGTTCGTTCAACATCGAAACCGCCATTGCGGCGCTGCCCGCGTTCGGATTCCCCGATAGTATTCCCATCAAGCGCTTGTTGTGCTTGACCTCATAGGCGTAGAACGCAAGCTGCTGCTGATAGGACGAACCCTGGATGGGCAGGCCCATGACCTTGGCGAAGTTGGCCTGACGGTCAGGATGCCATTGGCCGATGCCGAAGGCTTGTCCGTGGTCGCCGACGGCGCGCTGATTGAACGTGCTCTCGCGCGCGATGTTCGCGGCCATGCCAATGGCGGCGTTGCGCGAGAATCCTTGCGACTGGAAATACTGGACGGCCTGCGCTTCCTTGTCCTTGTATGCCGCGGTGCGTTCCGGGTGGAAATCGCCCGAATGATTCACCGGGCCTTTGCCGCTCATCTGGTTGATGGCGTCCTGCGCATTCTTGCTGCCAAGCTGCGCCCACACGTGCGCGGCAAGACTCCCCACGGCATCGCCGGCTTTCGTGCCTTCCAGTGCATGCGTCCAGATCTCGCTCCCGGCCCAGTATCCGGCCACACCGGCGAGCGCCACGCCCAACGTGCCGAAGGCCGCAGCAAGACCGCTGACGCCCGTTACGGCGCCAGTGAACATCGGCAGGAGGCGCGCCAGCGTGCCGGTCAGGGTTAGGATGGGTGCCAAAATCTTGAGCGCCAGCACGCCGCCGAGGATTTCAGCGACCGTTTTCCAGCCGCCCATTTCCTTCACGACGCTCTGCACCTTGTCGATAAAGGCGCCGATGGCAGCGATGACCTTGCTCCAATCGATGCTGTCAAGCCAGTGCGCCAGTTGCTTGCCTAACTTTTCCAGTACTGGCTCCAGTTTGTTGAATATCTGGTTCCTGATTCCTTCCATCTGTGTGGCAAAGCGCGCCCATTGCTTTTTCAGGCGCAACGCCTCTTCACCGCCTTGTTGAGTAAATCCGCTTGATGCCTGCATGTCTAGCGCCATGTCCTTTTGGCGCTGCGCACGCGATTGCATCATCTCAAACTGCATTCCGGAGTCGTTTATCCCCTCGCCTCCGAGGAAGGAGATGGCCATCTGCTCGCCGAACTTTTTCTTGAGCTCATATGCCTTATCGGCAATCTGGTTGAACGCGGATTCAGTGGTGCTGCTTGGGTCAAGTATGAAACCATACTTATATCCGGCCCGAAGGAATGAGGTATTGCCGGTTTGCGCGTCGATCAGGCCTTTCGCGATAGTGCTAAGGGTTGCTTGACCTGCTTGCGAGTTAAACCCATGGGCAGCCGTCTTGTAAGCCTGCAGCCGCTGCGTGGTCATTCCTAACGCCTTCGCGTTAAGCATGAGGGCAGCTTGTGAGTTCATGCTGTCCTGAATGAATGACTTGAACCCCGCACCCATTCCGAACGCCGCGAGCGCGCCCAGCACTTCGATCTTGAGCGCCGAAAAGGCACCCGCCGCTTTCTTGCCGCTCTCGGCGATCAGCTTGGTCTGTTTACCCGAGACTTCGCCCATTTTGGTGAGCGAGGTCGCAATCTCCTTTTGCTTTTTCTCGTACTCGCTGGCATCGATGCCGAAGGTGACAACGAGGGCGTCTACGATGTTCATGAACGCTCCTTCGTGGCCACGGCTTCGTTATGTCGGTTCACGGCATTGATCTCCAACACGTCCCACATGTCCTGCAGCGACAGCACGGTGGCAAGCTCGCCAAAGGTCACGAGTTCAGACGAAACCGCGCAGGCGATGGTGGGCGGCACGCTCAGGACGCGGGCGTATTTGTGCCAGTCAGTGATGTCAGGCGGCCCCAAATCAGGCGACCGCCTTTCGCGAAAAAACCCGAGTGCAGGTCCACCCATGCCATGCGAAGCTGCAGCAGGGTTTCCGGTTCCTCGATGTCATCGGTCACCAGCTCGCGCACGATCTTGCCTTCGTCGATCTTGAGACCTTCCAGCATCGTCGCCATGAGGGTTTCAGCCTCTTCCGGCGAGACTTGCGCCAGCAGCGCCCACAAGACGCCGGCAATGCCCGCGAACCCTGAATCGGCCTGCACGCCCGGCAGGTTGACGCCGTTCTTGCCCAGCGCCAGCACCAGCCGAACCGTCCAGCGTTCGATATCGAGCGCCGGGAGTTCGGTCACGACGAAGGTCTTGCCCTTGTCGCGGCCGTCCGCGTCGATGGTGACCCGAGCCGTCTTGCGTGCCATCAGGACACCCGCGCGCCGATGACCTTTTCCCACGTGATCTCGAACTTCAGTGGGTCAAGGGTTTTCTTCGCTTCCGGCATCGCCTGGAACTTCGACAAGTAGCCGTTGCTCATGGCGAACTTGTAATGAATCGACGGGATGATGATGGTCGCCGCGGCCGAGATGACCTCACGCACGGCATCCTGTGCCAGTTGCCAATTGGTGAAAATGTCGAACGATGCGGAATCGCCCTGCAGCGTGATGGACATCTTGTAGGGGTTGAAGATGTAGCCCGCCGACAGTTTGCCGTCGATGCCCATCTTGGTTTCCACCTTTTCGATGGCTTCCGTGGCGAAAGCGTCGTCGGTGGCGTAGCCTTGAATCGAACGCGGCGCGGAATACACGCCGGGGATGACAATGGCGAACGAGGAGTTCGCAGAAGTGATGGTGCTCATTTATGCCACCTCGATGCTGGCAAGAGAAAGGGCCTGAATGGAACCCCCGTCGTTGTAAAAGAGCGTCATCGGCGGCGACTGGCGCGCGACGCGCGTGGAAGGCGCGGCATCCTTGATGTCGAGGTAGTAGCCCGACGCATTCAGCGGCTGCGAGACATCGAAGCCGACGGCGTTGTAAAGCTCCTGCACCTGCGACGCCGACAAGGTGACGCCGGTTCGGATCGTGCCGAAGTTGGCCGCGGCGTTGATCGGATCGGCGAGCGCGGCATGGATCAGCGCATAGCCCGCCTGGTTGTACGGGATCGAGCCGACGGAGGTCAGCAGGTTCATCATCGCGTCCTGCAGATCAGCGTTGAACTTGATCTGGCAGACGTAGGAATCAGCCCACTTGTATTGGCCGGTGAGCGAACCGTTGTAGAAGAACTGCCACTGGGTCGAGCTAGTCGCGAAGTCGCCGTAGTAGTTGTACCCGTTGGCCTGCAGCGCGGAGGCTGCGGCATCGGTGGTGACGGTGGGCGTCAGGCCCGAGAACGAACGTTCGGCCAGCGTGGTGCGGCCATTGGTCTGGGTGAAGTTGAGCGACGCGGCCCAACCCAGCACCGCGGCGGCTTCCAGCGCGCCTTCGGCATCGTTCTGCGCCCAGATACCGATGGTGCCGTCTTCGTTCGCGGCAATGACCGCCGACAGCCATGTTTCGGTATTGCCAGCGGTGAGCGCGTTCACGTCGGTGTCGTAACCGGCATAGAAGTAGCGCTTGCCCTGAAGCCCCGTCCAAGCGCTGAACGCTTCCTTGTCGGCAAGGATCGGTTCCCATGTGGTGGCGAACCCGGCCCAGTCGCCTGCAGCGGCGGCGTAGATCGGCATGGCCGTGGCGGGCGTCTGAATCGCGACGCCTTGCGAGATCACGGCACCCGTGGCCTGCGTCAGGTTCAGGCCCGTTGCCATCGTGCCGGTGGTGGCATAGGTCGCGGTGGACGTGGTGCCCGTCGTGTCGCTGGTGAACACAAACGCGCTCAACTGCGCGTCGTATTCCAGCGTGAAACCGGGACTGGTGAAGGCTGCTTCGATGGTCGTGGCCGCAGCCGCGAAACTGCTGGCGCTCGAAAGGTCGATCGACGCAGACGTGTTAAGCGTGCCGTCGATGGTCACGGACAGCGTGCCGGTCAGCGCCTGCAACTGCGTCAGGGACATGCCCGCCAGCGAGCCGGAACGCAGGAACGCGCTGGAAGCGACTTCGGCATACGCGCCGAAATACACCTTGCCGGGCGTCGTGGTGGCGCCGTTCTGGCCCTCAAAGTAAATCTGGGCCATCTTGTATTCGGTTGAGGTCAGGCCGAAGAACGCGCCCACGTCCGCTGCGTTTGAGAATGGCAGCAGCGTGCCGGATGGAATCGACGCGCTTTCGGACAGGATCAGGCCGTTGAGGTCGAGCGCCGCGCCTGCCGCGGACAACACGCTCGGGATAACACTTGCGATGCGACTGGCGGGGATTGCCATGGGGTGTGCTCCGATTGCGGAAACGAAAAGCCGCCAAAAGGCGGCTGATTGAGGGGTGGAACGAGTGCGGGTTACGGCGGAAAAACGGCGTCCACTTCGGCGGGAATGACGGTGAGCGAATCGGCGAAGTCGAGCGGGGTGGACACAACGGGATTGAACTGCGCGATGAAGTCGAATGACCAGCGTGGCTCGTACTGGTTTTCGGCGTTGATCATCGTGAGATTCTTCGGCTCTTCGGCATACAGCGGCTGCATGTCCACGCCCGATGCCGTGAATTGGTCGCAGGCGTATTCCGTGCGGATGATGCGACTGACTGCGGTGGCCGCGTCCTGCGCCCCAGCACCATAGAAATCAAGCTGGCATCGCCACTGGCTGGATGTTTTCACGTTGTCCACGCCGGGATTCGACGTGCCCGCAATCCATGACTCTTCGGGCGTCGCGATGTAGCCAACCGTCATGGCCGTCATGACCACGAAGTTGCCGAGCGGCATCGGGGACTGGTTATCCTGGCCTTCTACCACCTGCCAACCGGCAGGAAGCACCCCCAGCAGGAACGCACGCAACGCGGTCTGCAGTTGCGAATTCGTGATGGAGATCGTGACGGTCACGCGTTCACCTGCAATTGCACGATCACCTTTACCCATTGGGGCCATTGCTCGGGAACCGCGACCACCAGCCAGGTCTGGCCCTGATACACGATCTTGTCGCCACCCGTACCGGCGCCGCGGTAGACGCCATAGGCCGCGCCTTCCATGTACATGCTGCGCACGATGCCCTGCAGGTTGAGGTTCTGGACCTGCTGCAGTTCCTTGAAGCTCAACTCCTGCATCTGGATCGAAACATCCACCGGCGATGCATACGACGGCGTGCGCGAACCATCCGGGTTCGTGACGGTGCCGGTCGACTTCAGATACTGTGCGGGCACGAACGGATTCACGGCACCGATCGCGCCGGCTGCCATTGCGTGCAAGTCCATCAGTCCTGAACCTCGAAGTCGACGCTGCGCAACATCACGCCGGTGTCGATCAATGGCGTGGCAAATCCTTTGGCGCGGATCGTGGAAGGCGCCAGCGCGGGATTGGTGAAGTCGCGGATGGAATCCTGCAACTGGCCCTGGATCAATTCACCCATGCTTGCCAGTGCCGTCTTGGCGTTGAAATCTGCAGCCTTCAGCGCCTTACCGGCCTGCTCGCCCCACGTCGACGCTTTTTGATCCAGCATGCCGCGGAAGAATGGCCGCGCCGGGATCGTGACCGTGTGCGCCGGAATGGTGACGCTCTGCGCGAAGTTGGCCTTTCCGGCTTTCGCAAACCGCGATTTCCCGGTGTTCGCATTGATCTTGAAGTTCAGGTCTTGCGTGCGCGCCGGAATCTGCATGGAACCGCCAAACTCCTGCACGGAAGCCACCATGGGAACCGAAGTACCATCCGGGTACGTGGCGCCTTCCAGAAACCCAACCTTCACGGCCTGCGCCGACGATACGCGCGCAAGCAAGCCATCCAGGTAGGCTTGCAGCTTGTCACCGCCATGCAGGCCGTCCGCGCTCACTGCATGCCCCAGCGGAATCCAGGTAATGGATATGGGTGCGCCTGCGGGAAGCCCGGCACGTATTGCATCGCGCGGATGCTGGCGGTCATCTGCCAGTATTGGGCGCCGTACTTGGTTTGCAGATAGTACGCAGCCGTCGCTGGCTGGGTGCCGTAATCGGTCGCCACCGACACGGAACCCTCGCTGGCGTTGTTGATTCGCCCCACAAGCTGGGCGGGCGCCTTTCCGTTGACGCCCGAGTACAGCGCCGCGAGATGCGCGGTGAGCAACCACAGGAGCGGCGTGCGTTGTTCGATCTGTTGCACCATGCTCGCGTCGGTGTTGTCCAGAACCAGCGTCGATTCATTGAAGTACGCGGTGAGCGTATCCGCAGTGACGGTGCTGAACTCCGGAAACCGGGCGATGAATGCCGTAGGGTCGAAAATAACCACGCCGGTGGTCATGTCAGGCGGCCTTACCTTCGTAGGCTTCCGCGCTCACGCCCGGAACGGGCTTTTCCGGGTTGATCGGCTCGAAGCCGGTCTTGACGTCAGCCTGTTCCTTGGCCTTCCCGTCCGCCATGGAAGCGCGTTCCTGCGCGAAGATCAGATTGCCCGACAGCAACGCCGAATCGGCGTTGGCCTTGCACCACGCTTCGAAGAAATCCTTGTCCACTTCGGTCATGCCGTAGCCGCCGATGATGCGCGAGGATTTGGAACCGGCGAGCGCAACGCGCTTACCCTGATAGCCGAGGATGACGCCATTCACGAGTTTGCACCCGACAGTCAAATTGGACATGGGAATCTCCTTGAAAGATCGTGCCCGCCATGGAGACGGGCACAAAAAAGCCGCCATCAGGCGGCCATGCGGGCTGCTTGCGGGTACGGCTTAGATGCCGTACATGTTCGCGATCGCGATGGGACGAAACACCACCGTACCCCACGAACCGGCCGACTTCTTCTGTTTGAAGCTCGACAGGTCAATGAATACCGGATGCGCGCGCAGTTTCTCGGTGAAGCAAACCTGCGCGGTTTTCTGGCCGTCGATCTCGTCAACGATCAACTGCAGCAGCTCAGTCGTGCCCGTGCCGGCGCCCGAATACTCCACCGCGGAGATGATCCGCATGTTCGGGAAGTTCTTCTTGAGCTGGTCGTAGACGTTGACGTTGTACTGATTGGTCTTCGTCAGGTCCGGCTCGCGGTTCGGGGACAACGCCAGGGTCATCTTGGCGTCGCGTTCGATCAGGCCGTCGAGTTGGCTCACCAGTTGCGTGTACAGCGACTGGATGTCGCCGTAGATGGCCGCGCCGTCCTTGGTGCTCCACAGCGTGCCCGAGCCGGTGCCCGTCGCGTTGGGTGTGATGCCCGCGGGCAGGCTCGGATCGTTCAACAGGCCGTAGTTGTCGAGCCCCGCAACGCCGAAGGCTGCGATCTTGTTCGCCGCCTTGTTGATCGTCAGGGTCGAGGCGATGTTGAGGTTCTGGGCGAAGTTCACCCGCGCCTCGCCGGCGATCTCCATTTCGCGCTCACCCCAGCGGGTGACCGTCTGGAAATGGTAGGACTGGCGCGGAACCCAGTTGACGTTGGCCGAACTCTGGCCGTTGTTGCTGTAATCGCCGTAGCTCGAAACCTCGCCGGTGGACTCCACGACCTGGAACTGCGCGGTCAGCGTGGTCCAGTCGCCTTTCTTGGCTTCGCCCACGATCTCGGCGATCTTCATCGGCGAGACGAGAATCCGGATCACTTCCGGGTCGAGGTAGTTGGCGAGGAACGCCGGAATACCTGCGTTGCTGGTGGTCACCAAGGACGGTTGCGCGTCCATGGCGAGTTGGAAGTCATGGGCGAACTGCGGTTCGACATAACCGCGGAAGTCGCCCAGCTCGATGCCGCGGGCTTTGAGCTCACGGACTTCTTGCTGAAGGTTGATGGGCATGGTCTTAGTTCCAGGTCGTGATCTTGATCAGTTCGCCGACAGCACCCGCGCTGCCCACGAACCACTTGGTTTCGGTGTAGCCGGCGATGGTGCCGCCCGCTGCGCCGGTTTCGATGGCGCCGGTCGTGTTCGAAGCGAACACCTTCTGGCCGATGGTGGCGGTGGTGCCGGTCTTGGCCCAGAAATCACCCGCCGACATCAGCGTGACCGGCTGACCAGCCGGGATGTTCATGGAGGCTTCGGCCAACCACGTCACGATCAGAGCGTTGAAATCACGATGGATGAAGCCCGTGGGCACGCCGCTGCCGGCATTGGTCACAAGGCCATTGGCATCGGCCCAGCCGAACACGCCGACATTGGCGCCGCCGGTGCCGGCAACGAACGTGCCCGGGCCCGCAAGCACGCTGGCGTTGGGGTTGGCCGAAGCGAAATCACCCGCCACGGCCGGCGCGGGGGTCTGGTTAACTACCGTTTGGAAAGGCATGTTCAGATCCTCGCGATCGGAGATGCGGTGGGGAAACGCTTGCGGAAATCATCCGCAGCGGCCGAATCGGCGGCGAGACGCGGGGTGACCGCGCTCTTGTTCTGCACCGCCAGCTTGATCAGCGCGGGCAGCGCCGAAGGGTGAATGCCCTGGTTGTCGATGCCGGCCGAATCCAGCGCGAAGCGATACACCGCTTCCGCCGAGTCCATCGCGGCGATCTCGCCGACCAGCGGCTGCACTTCGCGTTCGGCCTTGCGGATGGCCTGCGCGTTGGCCGTGGCGGCCTTGACGGCGTTGTCGGTGGCGAGCTTGAT
>Ga0134128_10006857_pt1 | contig 13776 bp, 10 predicted proteins | sample KB31754_FD_96462 | JGI IMG/M metagenome (GOLD analysis project Ga0134128, IMG submission 96462) | Terrestrial soil microbial communities with excess Nitrogen fertilizer from Kellogg Biological Station, Michigan, USA - KB3-175-4 | ecosystem: Environmental > Terrestrial > Soil > Unclassified ... | reverse complement strand
TGAGGCGGCGCTCACCTCGGTTTCGGCGGTGATCGGCTTGGCGGAGGCGCTGCGCACGCCCCAGCGATTGGGCAATCGGTCGGCCCGGTAGACGGGCGAGGCGCCGTCTGCGCTCGCGGCGCCTGTGCGCGCCACCCGGAAGACCTTGGCCTCTCCCGCGATTGCCTCGGGCGCCGCTTCGTGCGTCGACGCCGCCTCTTCGCCGAAGCGGCCGACGCCGAGCAATCGCTGCTGGAGATCGCGGTCTCGCGCCAGGTCCCCCGCATCCATGATCCGGTTGATGCGGCCATTGACCATGATGGCGACGGAGTCGGAAACGGAGGTGGCGACGCCGATATTCTGCTCGACGACGAGAACCGACAGGTCCTCTTCGCTGGAGAGGCGAAGCAGCAGGTCTCGGACCTGCGTAACGATTACAGGCGCCAAGCCTTCGGTGGGTTCGTCCATGACCAGGAGGCGCGGATTGCTCAGCAGGGCGCGCGAAATCGCCAGCATCTGCTGCTCGCCCCCGGATAGCTGCCCGCCGCCGTTGCTTCGCCGCTCGGCTAGGCGCGGAAAGGTGGAATAGACGCGCTCAACCGTCCAGGAATGTCCGGCCGCTCCGTCCCGTTCGCTGAGACGAAGCGTCTCGTCGACGGAGAGGCTTGGCCACAGGCGACGGCCCTGCGGCACGAAGCCGACGCCGGCGCGCACGATCTGGTATGGCTCCAGATTGGATATGTCGCGTCCATCGAAGCGCACGCCGCCCGAGCGCGCGTGCATCAGGCCGACGATCGTATTGCAAAGCGTCGTCTTGCCCATGCCATTGCGGCCGACAACCGACAGCACGCCGCGCTCAAGCGTCAACGAGACGCCCTGCAAGGCGTGCGACTCGCCGTAGTAAACTTGCAAATCCTGCACTTGCAGGATCGGCTTCAGAGCCGCCGATGCGGAAGCGGGTCGCTTAGCCATGACCCGCTCCGAGATAGATCTCCTGCACTTGGCGGTCGTTCTCGATCTGCTCGGGCGTGCCTTCTGTGAAAATACGCCCATTGTGCATCATAGTGACGTAGGTCGATACGCGCAGCGCCACGTCGAGATCGTGCTCAATAATAATATAGCCGATATAGGCCGGCAGCGCGTTGAGGATCGCGACCAGGTCGCGCCGCTCGGAAGGCGATAGGCCGGCCGCCGGTTCGTCAAACAGGATGAAGCGCGGCGCGCCAGCCAGCGCCAGCGCGATCTCAAGCTGGCGCTGCTGTCCATGGCTGAGAACGGAAACCGGCGTCTCTAAAATGTCGTCGAGTTGGACGGAATGGGCGATCGAGCGTGCTTGCGCCATGGTGACGTCGTTCGCCGACGGGCGCAGAAGCGAGAGGCGGCGATGCGATACGCCGCGGCAGGCGACGAAGATGCTGTCGAGCACCGTCAGTCCGCCGAACAACTGGCTGATTTGATAGGTCCGGCGCAGTCCGCGCCGGATCCGTTCCTGAACCGGAAAAGCGGTGATGTCCTCGCCGAAGAAGCGAATCCGCCCCGACGTCGGCGGAAAATCTCCTGTCACGGCATTGAACAGCGTCGTCTTGCCGGCGCCGTTCGAGCCGAGAATAGCCCGCCGCTCGCCGGCGTCAACCCGGAGGTTGATGTCGGCGAGCGCGACAAGCGCCCCAAATTGACGCCCGACGCCCGCCAACTCCAGCGCATGAACGCTGTTGGAGGAAAGACGTTCAGCGGCTTTGTCGCCTGCCATGGTGGGATCTCGCGCGGGGCTTACTTGCAGTCGGGGTTGTCGCGGCTCGCTTTGCCGAGCTTGAGGAAGTCCGCCTCGGGAATGCCCAAAGTTTGGTTGACGTTGTGCACCACCTTGATGACCCTGTTGTAGAGATGCCCATCGTCGGCCTTGGCGACTTCGGTCAGATAATTGTCGGCGATCGCCTGACGGTTCTTGTCCAGCTTGACGAGCCCGGTCGGCGTCTCGAACTGGAGAGTGCTGAGCGCATCGCGCAATTTCTTTTCGCCGCCGGAGAGGTCGCCGTGGATCTTGTCGAGCGCGAGCAGCACCGCCTCGGTATTGATGTAATAGCCTTGCGCAAACAGCGACGGCGACGGGAAACCGTCCTTGAAGGCGGCCTTGTAGTCGGCGACGAACTTCTTCCAAGCCGCGCCAGGGTCGTTGTCGGCGATCGGCCCGGCTGACGGCGTGCCGACGATGTAATCGCGCTGCTTGCCTTTGGTGCTGAGCACCGTCTGATCGACGGTGATCGAACCGCCAATCAGCGGCGCGGTCCCGCCAGCCTGCTGGTATTGCGTGAGGAAATTCACGCCATCGGCGCCCCCAAGCGCAACATAAATCGCGTCGACATTGTCTGGAATTGCGGCGATGACCGAGGAGAAGTCCTTGTTGCCAATCGGCACCCAGAACTTCTTCGGCACATGGCCGCCATCGCGGCAGAACGACGCCATGAAGCCAAACACCTGGCTATAAGGAAAGGAATAATCCTCGGCGACGGTGACCACCGTCTTGTATTTCTTCACGTTGTAGACGTAGTCGCCGAGCCCAGCCATCCACTGAGCGCCATCGGTGTTGAAGCGGAAGAAGTTGGGAGCGGGATCGCGAAGCGTCGTGTCCTGCGCCGCAGAGACGCCATTGACAAAGGTCACGTTCGGCTGGGTCTTGGCGTAGTCTTTAATGGCCAACCCTTCATCGCCGGACAGCGGCCCGATCAGGATTGCCACGCCGTCCTGCTCGACTAGCTTTCGCGCGGCTTTGACGGCGCTGTCCGGTGAAGCGTCGGACGAGCCTTTGATGATTTCGATCTTCTTGCCGCCAGCCATGTAATTGTGTTCTTTCAGCGCCAGTTCCGCGCCGCGCATGCTGTCCTGGCCGAGCACGGTGAACGCGCCCTCCAGCGTCGCCAACAGGCCAACCTTGATCGTCCCGTCGGCGAGAGCCGCGTGCGGCATAAGCGCCACACCGCCCAACAAAGCCGCCATCAGCAAAGTCTTCGCAGTACCCTTCATCATTCCCTCCCTTGAACGCCCATGTTGGGCTTTGTTGAACGTGAAGCCAACCCCTAGGATTCGCGCAGAGGTTTTGCGGCCAAGTACGGCGCGAGCCGACGCCAGAGGCCGAGCAGGCCATCAGGCGACGCGAAAACAATCACGAGAAAGACCAGTCCGATAAGCGTGTTGAAGCGGTCGGCGCCAACGATGTTGATCGCGAAGGTGTTCAGGAAGACATAGACCGCCGCGCCGATGAAAGGCCCGATGGGATGGCGCAGACCGCCGATCACGGCGATGACGAGGATGCCTATCACCTGGCCAACTCCCACCGAGCCCGGAGAAATGCGGCCGTTGAACCAGACGTACAGTACGCCCGCGGCGCCGGCGATGATTCCGGCGAAGAAATAGGCGACCACCCGATGCAACGTGACATCGTAGCCGACCGCGCTCGCTCGGCGCGCGTTGTCGCGCGTCGCCATCAGCGCCCGCCCAAACGTGGATCGAGCACAATAGATGACGGCGCTATAGGCGAGCGCGGCAATGCCAAGGCTCAGATAGTAGAAGGGAATCTGCCGATGCCATTCGACGCCGAACACCGTCGGCGGCGCGACGCCGCGAAAGCCTGAGTGTCCGTTGAACAGGGAGTAGTTCTGCTGCACGAAATAGTAGAACGCCGTCGCGACCGCCAGCGTGATCATGATCGTGTAGATGCCGGCAGTGCGCACGGCGATCATGCCAATCAACGCCGAAACGCCGCCCGCGATCAGGATCGCCGCCGGCACGTAAAGCCACCAGGGCCAGCCGAAGCCGAGTACGCCGGTTCCGTTAGGGCCGAGAATAGCGACGCTGTAACCGGCGACGCCCGCTACCGTCAGTTGGGCGAGAGAAACCATCCCGCCATAGCCCGCAAGCAGCATCAGCGAGAGCGCGATCATGCCGAAGATCAAGGTCTGCGCGCCAATCTGGAAGGCGACGAATGGCGATACGACGAGCGGGAATAAGATGAGCGCGAGCCCGAGCCAGGCGGTCGCCGGCGTGAATTCGGGCGAGACGATATCGCCGGGCGAAGCCGCCCGCAGCGGATCGGCATCGCGCGTGCGGGCGTTGCCCATGATCCCCTGCGGACGCAACGCCAGGGTCACGACCATGATGACGAAGGTAAGGACGATGCCATAGGTGGGGAAATAGACCAGCCCGATCTGCTCGGCCAGGCCAATCAGCAACGCGCCGATAGCGGCGCCAGTGATTGAGCCCATGCCGCCGACGATCACAACGACCAGCGACGCCAGCAAATAGCGGATGTCTTCGCCCGGGGCTACCGACAGCGCAGAGCCGCCAATAACGCCGGAAAAGCCGGCGAGCATGCCGCCGATCGCGAAAACGCCGACGAACAGCAGGCGAACATTGACGCCCGTCATCGAAAGCATGGCGCGATCGTCAACGCCGGCGCGGATCATCATGCCGACTTTGCTCTTGTTGAGCGCCAGCCACAGGCCAACGCCGATGACGATCGAGGCGGCGAGCACGACGAGGCGATAGAAGGGATAGCGCATGGTCACGATCTGGCCGTTTGACCTGATCGCGGTGATGATCGGCGTGTTGACGGCGCCGTCGAGCCAGTCCGGAATTGTGAACTGGTAGGTCTTGCCGCCCCAGATCGCCAGCATGAGATCGGCCGCGACAATGGAGATGCCGAGCGTCACCAGCGTCTGCCGCAGTTCGTCGCCAGCGAGGCGTTGGAACACGAGGATTTGCAACAGGGCGCCGACGACGCCTACGGCCAGCGCGCCGGCGAGGACGCCCGTGAACCAATTATTGGTCCATTGCGTCACGTCGTAACCGATATAGGCGCCGAGCAGGTAGAGCGAGCCGTGCGCGAGATTGACGTTGCGCATCAATCCGAAAACCAGCGTGAAACCGCTAGCGACGAGGAAATAAAGGCCCGCCAGCGTAACGCCGTTGAGCACTGCGCTGACGAAGGCCTTTTTACCGATGAGCAGCCAATCCAGCCAATCCGGCCAGACGCCAAACACCATCCAAAGGAAGATCGCCCCGGCGAGCAGGGCAAGTCCCGTCCAGGCCTGACGAGCCGTGACGCCTTCAGCGGGTCTGGCGCTAGTAAGGCTCACGCGGTCATCCGTCGGCGTTGTTCATTCATCTTTGGCGCTTTGTGGAACTGGCCGTCTTTCATGATGGCGATGAGCCGCGCCTTGTCCTGTAAGACGCGAATGTTGGCGATCGGGTCGCCGTCGACGAGCAGCATGTCGGCGAGATAGCCCGGCTTGATCATCCCGAGTTCGTCGCCGCGCATCATGATCTGACCCCCGAGTTTGGTGGCGGCGATGATGGCTTCCATCGGCGAGAAGCCGAGCATGTCGACGAAGATCTCAAGGTCCTTGGCGTTGGTGCCCTGCGGCGTCCAGGCAAAACCATAGTCGCCGCCGATGAGGACGCGAATGCCACGCTTATGCATCTTCTTGCAACTCTCCACGGCGTGCTCGAGTTCGCGCTCGTAGGCGATGGTGAGCGGCGAGCCCGGCTTGATCCCCCATTCCCCGGCGTGGCGCGCCGTGTTGATAAGCCACGCAAGACCGGGCGCGACAAAGTGTTTGTCCTTGTTGGCCTCCAGCATATCCAGCGCTTCCTCGTTGGCGAAGGAGGCGTGATAGATATTTTGAATGCCGTGCCGCACGCACTGAATGACGGAACCTGACGAGCGCGCGTGAGCGGCGAGTACGAGGCCTCGCGCCTTGGCCTCGCGCACCGCCATCGCAACTTCCTCTTCCGCCATCGGCGTCTCTTCGGCCCCCATGCCGGTGATTTCTTCGCCGGACAGATTGAGCTTGATGGAATCGACGCCGTATTTAATCAGCGTGCGCACGGTGCGGCGCACCTCCTCAGGACCGGAAACGACGATGCCGAGGTTCAGCCCTTCATGCGGGATATGCGAGGGCGCGGAATCGCCGAGACCGCCGACGGTGGTGATTTCCGGGCCGGCGGCGCGGTAGCGCGGGCCGGGGATCATGCCTTTATTGATCGCGTTGCGAACCACGACGTCGAGGCGAGGCTTGGCCGCCGCGGCGCCGCAGCCCATCGTGAAACCGGCGTCCAGCACCAGCTTGGCCATCTGGGCGGTGACGAGCGTATGCTCCTCGGGCGGCATCATCTGGATGGGGTCGATGCCCGGCGCGTTGTTCCAGGAAAGATGCAGATGCGCATCGCAGAGGCCGGGCATGAGCGTCGCACCCATGCCGTCAATCACCGTCTGCCCGCCCATGCCGCCGCCGCCGTTCAGCCGCGAGGAGCCCTTGGTCACCTGTTTGATGCGGTTGCCCTGCACCGTGACTTCGCCGGTGTAGGGATACTCGCCGGTGCCGTCGAGAATCCGGACGTTCGTGAAGATGACGCCGCCCGAGCCGTTGGTTCTGTTATACTCGTCCGCCATGGTCATTCCTCCTCATCGTCATGCCGGCCCTTTGCAGGCGCAGCCAATGCGCGCAGCCCGTCAGGCCATTTCGTGCGCCCTTACGTGCTCCGAAAGCAGTCGCGCGCAGTCTTGCGGACGCTCGAAGGGCGTCCAATGCCCGCAATGCTCCAGGATTTTCAGCTTAGCCCCTTTGACCTTGTCGGCAAGCGCCCGCGCGGCGCTCGGCGGCGCGACCGCGTCCTCGTCGCCGGTCACGATCAGCATTGGGCGCCGCAGGAGCCTCAGGTCCGCGGCGACGCCGGCGGCGAGCGCTTCGCAGGTTTGCGCAAATCCTTCCGGGTCCTGCCGCATGTGGCTCTCGCGCACGAACGGAGCAAGCAGCGGGTTTGCGTTGCGCGAGGTCGACGATGTTCCGCCGAGCGCGACCGCGTCCGCGATGTCTATCAATCCGCCCCGCCGCGCCGCGAGCGCGCGATCGCGCAGACGCTGCCGCGACGCGTCGGACGGTTCCACGATCGGTCCAAACAGCGTCAGGCTCTTGACGGACTCGGGAAAGCGCGCGGCGACATGCTGGCACACGAGCGTGCCCATGGAATGACTGACGAGGTGAGCGGCGCCGCCGCCGACCTTGTCGACGACCTCAGCCACGCTCTGCGTGAACAGATCGATCGAGAGCGCCTCGAACGGGCGCGGCGAACGACCGGAACCCGGCAGGTCGAGGCGGATGCAGCGAAACCCGGAAAGCGCGTCCAGCAACATTTGGAACGAGTTCGAGTCGCCGCCGAGACCGTGCACGAAAACGATCGCCGAGCCCGAGCCGTCGATCTCGATCTGGGTTTGACCGACCGCTGCGCCTGTCACGCCCGATACTCCTGGATTTCGTTTTCCAATACGCCGATGCCGGAAATCTCGATACGCGCGACGTCGCCGGGGGCAAGGTATTTCGGTGGTTTGAAGCCGATGCCAACCCCCACGGGAGTGCCGGTGGCGATCACGTCGCCCGGCATCAGCGTAACGCCGGCGGAAATCGTCGCGATGATTGTCGGGACGTCGAAAATGAGGTCGCGGACGTTGGCGTTCTGGCGCAGTTCACCGTTGATCCAGCACTTTATTTTTGTATCGCCGAGATCGATCTCGTCTTTCGTAACGGCCCAGGGGCCCATCGGACAGAATGTGTCCTGGGATTTGCCGATCAACCATTGACTATAGAGGCCTTGCAGATCGCGGGCGGTCACGTCGTTGATGATCGTATAGCCCCAGATATGGTCGAGCGCGTTGGACGGCCGGATGCCCCGCCCGCCCTTGCCGATGATTACGCCGAGTTCGGCTTCGTAGTCGATGGCGTTCGAGACATTGCGGTCGATCGAAACCGGATGGCGATGCGCGATCACGCATTCCGGCACTTTCGAAAAAATGATCGGATGCTTCGGCACCGCGCCGGCGCTGGCGCCGGAATCGAAGCCGCTCGACGCGAATTCCTTTGCGTGTTCGTGATAGTTCTTGCCGACGCAGTAGATGTTGCGCCGGGGTCGGGGGATCGGCGCTTCGAGGACAGCTTCCTTCAAGGGCATGGGCGAAAGCAGGCGCGGCAGGGTCGCTCGGTCGATGAGGGCGAGAACGCCCTGCCGCGCTTCGGCTTCCGGGATATCGAATGGTGAAACCGTCTGGCGCGCCTCATCGATCAGGCCGACCCGACGCTCGGTGCCGACGCGATAAGTCGCTATCTTCATCTCGGCCGCTCCCTCGTATTTTGAGCCATTGAAATGCTCCTTGGTTTAAAACGCAAGCGAGAAATCGAAAAACGCTTTCGACTCGCCCGAAATTTGCGCTCGGCACGCCGAATCTCCCCGTAGCGGCGACGTACATACTTATCACATAACGCTTTTGTTATGGCAAATAAGCATCAAGACAGCGCTCGACAGGGAGTCTGGCTTGTGCTAATTGGTCTAGCATTGGTGCATGTTGGCGCAGAGCGATGCCGAAACTAATCGCCGCGGAAATCGAGCAATCGCTTCGCCGGCGCATAGAGTCCGGCGAGTGGAGCGATAGCCGCCGCCTTCCCAACGAGCGCGACCTGGCGGCGGAATACAAGGTGGCGAGAAACACCGTGCGCGGCGCCATCGACAAGATCGCCGCCGATGGTTCGCTGACCCGTGAGGTGGGACGCGGCACTTTTCTGCGCCATGGCGGCAGCCCCGATTTCATGAGCGTTGTTCAGAAACTGACGGGCGTGAGTCCAATCGACATGATGGCGGTGCGGCAGATCTTCGAACCGCGCGCCGCCGCCCTTGCCGCGACAAACGCCAGCGCCAACGACATTCACGAAGTCGCCCTCTCGCACGCCGCCGCGGTCGAAGCCGTCGATATGGAAACGTTCGAGCATTGGGACGCCGAGCTGCATCAACGAATTTTCTCGGCGTCACGCAACGATTTGCTCAATCATCTACACGAGATCCTACGCCTGATCCGATGCCAAGACCTATGGCGCGATATCAAACGACGATCCTTTAGCCCGCAGCGGCGGCAAACTTATTGCGAGGAGCACAAAGCGATAGTCGAGGCGCTGTTGCGGCGCGACGCCGAGGCGGCGGCAAACGCCATGCGAACCCACATAGACTCCGTCAGCCGTAACCTCTTTACAAACCATGGCGTGGCCTAGCCCATCTTATTCACGATGGGTGCGAGTTTTGGATGGCGAGCGTGGCGTATGGCGCTGATATCGCGTAGGGCTTGGTTGCTTACGCTCATCCGGGCCCGCGCCTCGCAACGCTCCGCTCGCCATGAGCGACGTAATCTTCTGTCGCTCTTCTTTTCAGCCGTTGGATCGAAGAAAGTCGCAGCCGCCTTCGATGCACGCCATCGGCTGCGGCTATGAGGACGCCGACGAACTCGACTTTTGCGCAAGCGATCCCGCGTTCAAGCTGGCTTGCAGTCGACTGCCTGAGACTGCGGCCCTTTTGTCTCAACCCGACTGGCGCACTTTCACACCGCCGTCTGGCGCTTTTTCCGCCGCCGCTGACATTGGGGAAGCGCTTGGCGCCGTCGTTGCGCCCGACCGCCAACCGGACCTCGCCATTGCCGCGCTCACTCCGACGGCGGCGCGAGGCAGGTGGAGCCCGGCGGCGCGACGGATCCGGCCTGGCTCGCGAGCGCGCCGGCCACCGCGCGCATTGTCGCCTCAACGCAATCGACGAGGCGCGCCTCGCACCGCAACTCCGCCGTGAGGCCCGCGAGCGCGGCGCCGCCGAGGATGAGCGCCCCGGCGCCGGCGCGCACCGCCGCGTCGGCGAGCCCCTGAAGGCGCGCGACGACCGCGCCGGCGTCGTGCGCGGCGTCGAGCCCGGTTCCCTCGCCGGCGAAGACGCCGAGGAAGGGCGCGCCAACGCGCGCCAGCAGAACGCGCTCTTCGAGCATTCCGATCCAGGCCCGGCCCAAAGTCAGAATCGCGAAGGGTTCGCCGTAGCCGTCGGCGTCCCGGATCGAGGCTTCCGCAAGCCCGAACACCGGCTCGCTCGCGACCTCGCGAAGCGCTTCCAGGCCGGGATCGCCGAAGCAGGCGAGGATGACGGCGTCGAAGCCGCCGCCCGCCCTCGCGTAGGCCTCCAGCGCCGCGTGAGCGGCGATGGCGTAGGCCGCGCGGCTGGCGATCACCGAATGTCCGAAGGCCGCCGTGCGCGTCTCAATGCGCATATCGGGGGCCGCAAAGCGCCGCGCCTGGGCGGCGATACGCTGCGTCATCGCCTCGGTGGTGTTGGGATTGATGATGAGGAGGCGGCGCACGGACGCCTCACGCCTCAACATTGGCCAACCAGTGGCGGGCGATGGCGTCGCGCCGGGCCATCCAGGCGCCGCCGCGCTGGCGCATATGCGCCAGGATCGTCTCCAACCCGCCGATGCGGCCCGGGCGGCCGATCATCCGCAAATGCAGGCCGATCGACAACATGCGCGGCGCGCTCGCGCCCTCGCGCCAGAGCCGGTCGAAAGCGGCGATCACGTAATCGGCGAAATCCTGTCCGGTGACGAAACGCGGCGTGCGGAAAAAATTCATGTCGTTGGTGTCGAAGGCGTAGGGCAGCACGAGCCTGCTTTCGCCCTCGACCTCGACGAAGAATGGCAGATCGTCGCTGTAGGCGTCGCTATCGTAGAGGAAACCGCCGTGCTGCTTGAGCAGCCGGCGCGTGTTGAGCGAGGCCGCGGAGCGCGTGTGCCAGCCGACCGGCGCGACGCCCGTCGCAGCGCGGATCGCCTCTACCGTGAGCGCGATGGCGCGCCGCTCGACGGCTTCGCTCATGCCCGCGTGTCGCTCCCAGCGCCAGCCGTGGCAGGACACCTCATGGCCCTGGCTCACCGCCTCGCGCGCGAGCCAGGGCGAGCGCTCGACGGCGCGGCCGCAGGCGTTGAGCGTCGCCTGTGCGCCGTGCGCGGCGAGCAGGCCGGCGACGCGCCGCCAGCCGGCGCGGGGGCCGTATTCGAAATGCGAGTCCTGGCAGAAATCCGGCGAACCGACGATTTCCTCGACCGCCTCATAGGCGCCTTCGTTGCGCTCGTCGCCGTCGGTGACGGACAGTTCCGCCCCCTCCTCGAAATTGACGACGAAGGAGACGGCGACCCGGGCCTGCCCGGGCCAGGCCACATCGGGCGGGTGGCCGCCATAGCCGCGGAAATCCCGAGCGGGGGCGCTTGTCATCGCGAGGTCTCCGTCATTAAACAGTCTACATAGATCATTTCGAGTCGAACCTATGCCCCGAGTCTAACCGATGCCGATCGAGGAACGCTTGCGCTGGATCGAAGCCTACGAGGCGACGGGCAGCGCCGGGCGCGTGTGCGCGCGCTTCGGCATTTCGCGTCCAACTTTGCGCAAATGGTGGCGGCGCTACCAGGAGGCGGGGCCGGAAGGTCTGGCCGACACGAGCCGCAGACCGTCGTCGTCGCCGAACCAGAAAGTGTTCGCGCGCGAGCAAGCCCTGATTCTCGAACTCAGGCAGAACGAGGGGCTTGGCGTCCACCGGCTGAAATCCGAACTGGAGCGCCGTCACGGTCTGGCGCTGTCGGCCGAAACCATTCTCAAGGCGCTGAAGCGCGCCGGAGAGCCGATGAAGATCCGCGCCGAGCCGCCGCCTGTGCGGGAGCGCGCGCTGCCGAGCGAAGCGCGCCAGTTCGGCCGCGGCGGGCTCTTCCACGGCTTGGCTTCCGACGACGCAGCGGCGAACGCCATCGCGACGCTGATCGTCGCCGAGCGCTACAAGCCCGGGCAGAAGCTGAGCGAGGCGCATATCGCCGAGAAGCTCGGCACGGGCCGCACGCTGGTGCGCGAGGCGCTGCGCCGGCTCGCCTTCGCCGGCATCGTCACGCTGCATCGCAACCGCGGCGCTTTCGTCGCCAATCCCTCGCTCGCCGAGGTGCAGCAGGCCTATGCGGCGCGGCGGCTGATCGAAGGCGAGATCGTCGGCGATCTCTGCCGCCATTGCACGGCGCACGACATCCGCGCGCTGCGCCGGCATGTCGAGCGGCAGCAAGCGGCGCGCGCCTCGGGCGACCGCGGCCGTTACGTGCATCTGCTGACGGAGTTTCACTCGGTTCTCGCCTCGCTCGGCGAAAACCGCCTGCTCGAAGGCTTCGTGCAGCAGCTTGCGGCCAAAACGTCGCTGGCGGTGCTGCTCTACGACGGAGCGCCGCCCGCCTGCGCGATCGAGGAGCACACAGCGCTCATCGATCTCATCGCGGCGGGCGACGCCAAGGGCGCGGGGGAATTGATGAACGGGCATTTGACGGGTCATCAGGGGCGCCTGCCGGCGCGCAAGTGATACGGCTTTCGGCAGAAAGCCGTATTCCGTTCGCGCGGGATTTTCTTTCTGCGCCAGAATTTCGCGCGATCGTTTTCGGGCCCTTCGCTCGAAAACCGGATGAAGCGCGCCGGCGAGGCGTTCAGTGCGAGATCGCAGTCAGTTCCTGCCCGGGGCGGATGGAGCGGGCCGCCAACATGCAGCCGGCGGCGACGAGGGCCGCCACGCCGCTTGAGGCCGCCGCGACCGTCGGGCTCGCGCCCGCCTGCTGCAAGGCGCCATAGACGAGCGGTCCGAAAATGCCGCCGATCGGGCCGGTGATGTTGATGAAGGCCGCGCCAGTGCCGCGCACGCGGGTCGGAAACGATTCGCCGACATAGGCAAAGAACGGCGCCGCCGCGCCCTGTGCGAAGAACAGCACCAGCGCATAGCCGATGACGACGGCCGTCAGGCTCTGGGCGACGAACAACAGCACAAAGATCATCACCGCCGCCAGCGTCTGGGCGACGATCACCGTCTCGCGGCGGCCGATGCGGTCGCCGAGCCAGCCCAGGAACAGATAACCGAGCACCGCGACGCCGTTGCCGAAGAAGATCGTCCACAGCGCGCTCGTCAGGTCGATGCCCTTGGCTTGGCCAAGCACGGAGGTGGCGAGCACGGTCAATTGCGAGTCGGAGATGATCTTGAAGAAGAACATGGCGCCGAGCGCGATCGACTGACGGCGCAAGGCCGGAGTGAACAACTCGGCATAGGTGTTGGCGCGGTCGTCGTTGGAGACGTCCAGGCTCCAGCGCTTCGCCAACTCCTGCGAACCCGCGACGTCGCCTTGCGCGCGCAGCCCGCGGATATGCTTGAGCTTGGCGAAATAGGGGGATTCGCGCAGGCCGAAGCGAAACAGCAAAATCACGACCAGCGGGAACGTCGCGACGAGGAACACGCCGCGCCAGCCGATCTCAGGCAAAAGCCAGGCGGCCAGCCCCGAGGACAGCATCACGCCGAGCGGCCAGCCGGCTTGCACGATGCCGTAGAGCAGGCCCTTGGCGCGCGCGCCGAACACTTCGTTGAGATAGGCCGCGTTGACCGCCTGCTCCGACATGCCGAAGCCCGAGAGCGCGCGGAACAGCACGAGCGACACCGGGCCGATAGCAAAAGCGGCGAGGCCGGAACTGACCGCCGCGCCGCCCGTCGTCAGCACGAGCGCGAAGCGCCGCCCCAAACGATCGATCACCGGACCGACGGCGAGAGCGACGACGAGCGAGGACAGGCCGACGAACGTCGCGACATAGGAGGCGACGGCGTTCGACCAGCCGAACTCTTGCTGAATTTTCGGCAACAGATTGCCGAAAGTGATGAGATCGTAAACCGCGAAGGTCCAGGCGAAGAGGGCGACGACGGCGGTGTAGCTCACCTGGCCTTTGGTCAACGGCGAGGTGTCCGTCATTTCGCTGGGCGCTGCGGCGCGCTGAACGAGGGGCGAAGCTGGGGCTGCGGTGGCCAAGGCGGAGAGCCTCCGGTTTACGAAGCTCGGAATGAGCCTCAATTGAAAATTGTATGCAGAATGAAATCCTTTCGTCAATCGCGGCG
>Ga0134128_10006856_pt1 | contig 13777 bp, 12 predicted proteins | sample KB31754_FD_96462 | JGI IMG/M metagenome (GOLD analysis project Ga0134128, IMG submission 96462) | Terrestrial soil microbial communities with excess Nitrogen fertilizer from Kellogg Biological Station, Michigan, USA - KB3-175-4 | ecosystem: Environmental > Terrestrial > Soil > Unclassified ... | reverse complement strand
GAACTCGGCGTTGATGACAATCGGCCGCACCGCCGGAACGCGCCTCAGCTGAGCCTTGCCGGATTCGCTAGCGGCGTTGCTTTGCTCTCGGCGATCGTAACCTCGACCCCCATGTCTGCGAACTGGTTTCGCCATTGGGCCGATATCCCGCTGTCGGTAATGACGTAAGCCGCGGTCAGCGGGGCAACGCGATAGGTTGCCATCGTGCCGAATTTCGAGGAGTCGGCGAGAAGATAGTGCTGCGCGGCACGGCTCAGCATGCGCTTGTTGAGGTTGGCTTCCGCGGCGTCCACCGAATAGATCGCGCCGTCGGGGCCGACGGCGCTGACGCCCAGGAACAACTGGTCGAACCACAGGCCATCGAGGATTGCTTCCGCCTGGGGGCCGACCATCGAGGCGTTTTCGCTGCGCAATTGGCCGCCCAGCAGCGCGATATCGACATTGGGAGCGTTGAGGAACTCCTGAGCCACGGCGAGACCGTTCGTGACGATGCGCAGCGGGATCGGATTGACGCGGATCAGCCGCGCCAGCTGAAGCACGGTGGTGCCCGCATCGAGGAAGACGGTGGCGTGGGGTGTCAGCAGCTCATAGGCGGCGGCGGCGATGGCGCGCTTGGCGACGATGTTCCGCTTGGCACGCTCCTGGAACGCCATCTCGACCGATGACCCTTCGGCAATGCGCGCGCCGCCGTGCGATCGGTCGATGGCGCCCTCGCTCTCCAATACCTGGAGGTCACGGCGGATCGTCGCGAGGGAGGCGCCGACGGCGTCCGCGAGCGCCTGGATGCTCGAGAAGCCGTGCGTATAGAGATGGCTGCGGATTGCGTCGAGCCGCTCGACCTTAACTCCCCCGCCTTGGCGCATGCTGTTCTCGACTGCCGGTCCTTACGAATCTAGGCACTAGTCCAGCGGCAATGGATCAGTCAATCATGCAGGCCGCCCGGATCGGGTTTCCCATTCCTGGACAAGCACTCCGTCGGCTATTCGCGGACTACTGCCAGATTGAAATTGGGCCCGCCGAGTTTTTCTTCCAGCTGCATCCAAAGCGGGATCAGCTGCTCCATGGCGCGGCATGCATCCAGACCGCCGAGATCGATCACCTCCGACCAGCCGAAGTCCCGCAGCAGCGAGGTTACCTGCCGCTTGGCCGGCTCGTCATTGGAGGCGATGAAGACCTGATGCCGCCCCTTGAGGTGGCCAGGATCGACCATGAGGTGAGCGCTCACGCTGTTGAGGGTCTTGACCAGCCGGACGCTCGGAAAAGCCCGCTGGATCGCCTCCCCGAGGGGTATCTCGATCGGCTGGTCGACGGCGCTCATGTAGTTGCTGATGTCGATGAGGATCTTGCCGTCGACGGCGCAGCTCCTCAGCACGTCGATCGTGCCTTCGCCGGGAAGGGCATTGATCAGCCACTCACCCTGTGCTGCCGCTTCCTGCGGCGTGCCGACCGAGAGATTTTCCACCCCCGCGAAGTCGCGCCCGATCGCTTCCGGATGGCGTGAGCTAACCATGACCGTGTGCCCCAGCGCCGCGAGCTTTCGACCAATGGTCCCGCCGACTTCGCCGGCTCCCAGAACGCCGATGTTCATTTTGCCTGCCTCCTTTGATGTCCGCCATCGGCGAGAGGTCGCCGGGCGGCTGCTGGCCGGATGCTCAGCCTGCCGGGTGGCATTTCCATGTCGCAGCCTTCGCGGCCGATCGAGACGCCAGTCGGCCTCCCAAGCCCGCCTGCGTCGCCAATCGCTCACATGAAACTCACGTTCCCCGCCGCCGACAATCATTGTCAATCGCAATAGTGATTTGTTATGATCTATTCTTCCCGGAGGACCCCAGGATCGCGAGCTCGGTCCGCGGTCGAAGGGAACTGGGAAACGAGTGGGCGGTGTGCACTGAGGAACGGCTTTGGCCATAGGGCCGGCGTTTCGCGAAGCATCGCCGAGCACCGACTGAGGATGAGGAGAACGGCATGTCCAAGGGGCCTAAAATCACGTTCATCGGCGCGGGCTCGACCGTGTTCATGAAGAATATCGTCGGCGACGTCCTGCAGCGCCCGGCCTTGGAAGGCGCGACCATTGCGCTCATGGACATCAACGAGAAGCGGCTCGAAGAATCCGGCATCGTCGCGCGCAAGATCGCTTCGACGCTCAACGTGCCGGCAACGGTCGAGACTTTCTCGAACCAGCGCGAGGCGCTGGACGGCGCGGATTTCGTCGTGGTGTGCTTCCAGATCGGCGGCTACGAGCCAGCCACCGTCACCGATTTCGAAGTACCGAAGGAATTCGGCCTCCGGCAGACGATCGGCGACACCCTCGGCATCGGCGGCATCATGCGCGGCATTCGGACGGTGCCGCATCTCTGGTCGATCTGCGAGGACATGATGGCCGTCTGCCCGGACGCGCTGATGCTGCAATATGTGAACCCGATGGCGATCAACACCTGGGCGATCGCCGCCAAATATCCCAAGATCAAGATGGTGGGGCTGTGCCACTCGGTGCAGCAGACGGCGATGCAGCTCGCCGACGACCTCGGAATTCCGTACGAGAAAATCCGCTACAAGGCGGCCGGTATCAACCACGTCGCCTTCTACCTGAATTTCGAGGAGATCATGGACGATGGGGGCTACCGCAATCTCTACCCAGATCTCCTCAAGGCCTACCGGGAGGGGCGGGCGCCCAAGCCCGGCTGGAATCCGCGCTGCCCGAACAAGGTGCGCTATGAGGTGATGACGCGGCTCGGTTATTTCGTCACCGAGAGCTCCGAGCACTTCGACGAATACACCCCCTGGTTCATCAAGGAAGGCCGGCCCGACCTGATCGAGAAATTCGGCATCCCGCTCGACGAATATCCCAAGCGCTGCATTGAACAGATCGCCCGCTGGGACCGGCAGGCCTCCGAATATCGCTCGGCCAATACGATCGAGGTCAAGGCGAGCCACGAATACGCCTCGGCCATCGTCAACTCGGTGTGGACCGGCGAACAGTCCGTCATTTACGGCAATGTCCGCAATAGCGGGCTGATCACGTCGCTGCCGGAGGGATGCGCCGTCGAAGTGCCGTGCCTCGTCGACCGCAACGGCATCCAGCCGACCCATATCGGGTCGCTACCGCCGCAGCTGACGGCGATCATGCGCAGCAACGTCAACGTCCAGGAGCTGACGGTCGAGGCGCTGCTGACCGAGAACAAGGAACACATCTACCACGCCGCCATGATGGACCCGCACACGGCGGCGGAGCTCGATCTCGACCAGATCTGGGCGCTGGTCGACAGGCTGATCGAAGCCCATGGCCAATGGCTGCCCGCCTGGGCGAGAGGCCCGGCCAAGCGCAACGCGGCCTGAGAACCGGCCTGCATCACGGCAGGGGACGGAGACCTGGCTGGGTTAGGCACCAGCCAGGTCTTTTGCCACTCAGGGTCGTTTAATCGTAACTGTGTCCCATCCGGGCGCGGAAGAGCGGCCGTCGCCGGGACCAAGCGGAAACCCTGATCCAACGGGGAGCTAGGAAACGAGCCGTAGCGCTTCGGGAAGGCAGTGGCTCGTCGCCGCCACCATGCGGCGAAACAGCCGCACTCCCCGCTCCGGTCCGATGGCGGCGACCAGCGGATCGGTGAGGAACAGGGCTTCGAGCGTTTCGCGGTCGCCCGCCAGCACCGCCTTCACCAATGCGCTTTGCCGATCCGCCTGCGGCTTGACCAAGGCTTCGACCGCGGGGGGCAGACGGCCGGCATAGACGGGCCGGATGCCTGTTCCCGAAAAGACGACGTTGGTTTCAACGATCGTGCCCGGGGCGAAGCCTTCGAGCTGACCTCGGTTGGGCATATTGGCGTTGATGACCAGGGTTTCCCCACGGGTCAGGGCGCGGATCTGGGCAACCAGCGCTTCCTCTGAGGCAGGGCGCAATGGCGGCACTTCGTTGCCGGCTTCATCCGCCTTCGCGGCCTGCTGCTTGGCCACCCGTTCGCGCCGGCGGAAGTCGACGGGCGTGAGCCCGAATTTCCAGTCGGTCACATCATCCAGGTACCAGTTTCCGGGAACGAACTCGGCGAGATGCCGATCGCCTGCCGCGGCCGCAATCCCGAGCCGCGCCGCGAGATCGAACTTCACGCGGTTCATGTCCTCGAAATAGCGATCATGCTCGCTGTTCGGATCGATCGGCGTCGGCCGCCAGCCGGCGGCACGATGTTTCTTTGCGAACTCGATATAGTCGGGCAGCCAGTCCCGGCCGCCGACAAAAGCACTATCGGCAAAGGTGAAGTGATTGATGCCGAGCACGTTGATCTGGACGTCGCTGTGCCTGTAGCGGGGCGTTTCTTCACCCTGGTTGGCGAGCCAGGCGACGAGGTGGCGAAGCTTGGTGACTTCGTGGCATTCGCCCCAAGCCCGGATCTCGGGAAAGACTGCGTAAAGGGTCCCGGTCAGCACCGACATCGGATTGGTCAGGTTGCAGACAAACGCGCGGGGGGCATGGAGACGAATCGCTTCGCCGATTTCCGCCATCGCCGGAATGGCCCGCATGGCGCGGACGAAGCCGCCCGGTCCTACGGTATCACCCACGGACTGGCTGATGCCCTCGGCGGCGGGAAGGTCGACGTCATTGGCCATGTCGTCGAAGGTGCCGGGCAGGATCGAGATGACGACGAAATCCGTACCCGTGAGGGCCTCGGCCAGACTGCGTGCCACCGTATAGCGAACCGGAACCCCATGCGCCTCCGACAGCCGATTTCCGATATTTGCGTTGCGCGTGGCAGCGGCGGTATCGAGATCGTAGAGTCGGACGTGTGTGGCAACTGTGCCGTCGTGGATCAGATCCGCCATGAGCACCTGAGCCCAGTTCAGCGAGCCGCCACCGATATAAGCCAGGGCGATTTCGGATGTGGGCGCTGTCATGTCGGAGTCCTTGTATTGTGGCTTGTGGTGGAGGCCGGCAGGTTATTTCGCGTAAGCCTGGCGCTGATAGTTCGAACGCGAGCAGCCGCGCGAGGGCCGTCAGCGACGGTCGGCGGGATCGCTGAAAAAGGGGGAAAACATCTGTCGAAGGCCCCGAAATTCCTCTCGCGAGGACAAGAAGGCCGAGGCTGAGATATCCCTCATCTGGGTTGGGGATGCGTCATTGACGAGGACGATACACTAATATATTTGACCTGTAAACAGGCCAACACGGACGCGGACTCCTGCCAGTTCGCACTTGGGGATCGTGCTGATGAAATCGCCGAATGAAGGCCTGCCGACAGCGGGCAACAATGAGGGGGCGATCGCGACGGCATTGCAGGCCGGCCGGCGCACCAACGCCGCCGTGATCTATGAAGTGCTCTTCAAATCCATAGCTCGCAACGAGCTGCGGCCTGGCGATCTGCTTCAGGAGAAGGCGCTGACGGAGCGTTTCGGTGTCAGCCGGACGCCGTTGCGCGAGGCGCTGCTCCGGCTGCAAGGAGATGGGCTTGTCGAGTTGCTTCCGCAGGCCGGTACATTTGTCTCGCGCATACCGATTGCGGCCATCCGCGAAGCGATAATCATACGCCGCAACCTCGAGGAAATGGCGATTACGCGCCTTGCGAAGTTGGCGGACGGCCGGGACATTGCGCGCCTCGATGTGGCGATAGCCCAGCAAAGGCTCGCAGTCTCGATCAATGATACCTGGGGCTTTCACGATGCAGACGAGGCGTTTCACGAAACCATTGCCCTGAGCGCGGGATTCTCCATGCTCTGGCCAATGGTCAGGCAGGTAAAGGTCCACCTGGACCGGCTTCGCGTCCTCTCGCTGCCGATCGAGGGGCGGATGGACGTGACCGTTCGAGAACACGAACGGATTCGGGATGCCATTGCCCGAAACGATGCCGACGGGGCGCGGCAGGCGCTGCACGAGCATCTCGAGGTCATGGTTCCGTATATCGATCAGCTAAGCGCCAGCTATCCCGACTACTTCGTCAAATCCGCAAGGGCCTACCGGGTTCCGGAGATCTGATTTTCGACGGCCGCGACGCCGTCTCTGCGAGGTGAGCCGGCGAGGTCGGCCTTGCCGCAGGAGGCACCGTGCAAGGCGAGGCTGCCTGCTGTCAGCCAATTTGAGAGGACGATGATGATCGACATTCATTACTACGGCGCCAAGACCGCCAGCGGGGCGGCCGCTGCTGCTTTCGGCGCGCGCGCCATAGAGCGCACCATCCAGGAACGAGGCAGTGCGAATGTCGTCGTTGCAACCGGGGCGAGCCAGTTCGAGATGCTCGATGCGCTGGTCAGGCATGATGAAGTCGACTGGTCGCGGGTAACCGGCTTTCACCTGGATGAATATGTGGGGATCTCGGACAGCGAGCCGGCCAGCTTTCGCCGCTATCTGAGGGAACGCTTCACCGGCCGGCTGCCCGAGCTGGGTGCGTTCCATTTCATCCAGGGCGACGCGTCGGTTATCGATAGCGAGATCGCCCGGCTCAATGCCCTGCTCGATCGGCATCCGATCGATGTGACCTTCGCCGGCATTGGCGAGAACGGCCACCTCGCGTTCAATGATCCACCGGCCGATTTCACCTCGACCGCGGCGTTCAAGCGCGTAACCCTCGACGAGCCCTGCCGCCGCCAGCAACTGCGCGAAGGATGGTTCCCGACTTTCGATGCTGTGCCCACCGAGGCCATTTCGATGACGGTGCAGCGGATCCTTTCCAGCAGGACGCTGGTGGTGACGGTTTCCGATGAGCGCAAAGCTGACGCCGTTCAGAAGGTGCTGGAGGGCGACGTGACCCCCATGTGTCCGGCGTCCATCCTGCAGCAGCACAGCGCCTGCAACCTGTTCCTCGACCCTGGCGCGGCGGCGAAGCTCGCCCGGAAGCCGACCGAGCGGATGCCGGAGCCGGCGGCGCACTGAACCGCGCCCATCGAGACTTGATTTGCCGCCGCTGACAGTCCCCGGGGCTAGGCCGCCCGGTGCGGCGTCGACGCTTCCGCCAGAGCTTGCGCCTTGAGGGCAAGCTCCATTGCCTTGAAGCAATGATCCTGCGTCATCGCGGTCTCGGTGCGATCGAGAATATCGGCGACGAGCTGGTGACCGTACTGCACTTCGACATTGGCAAAGTCGACGGCACGGACGCCGGTCCGGTCGCACAGGAGTAATGCCGGCTGAACCTCAGGGCGGCCCATATCGATATATTTGCGGACTTCGATGGTGCCCTCGGTGCCGACGATCAGCAAGCGGCAGTCGCCAAAGACCGGCAGGCCCGCAGGAGTGAACCAGTCGACCCGGAAGTAGCCACTGGCCGCGGGACTGCGGAGCATGGCTTCGCCGACGTCCTGCAGTTCGGGGGTTGCGGTATTGGAGCGGTTGGCGATGCTCGCGCGCACCACTTCGACGTCGGCCGGGCCGGCGAGATGGAGGAACTGGTCGCACTGATGCGAGGCCAGGTCGGTGATGATGCCGCCATAGCGCGCCCGCTCGAAGAACCAGGCGGGCCGGGTCGACTTGCGGAGCAGATGCGGGCCAAGGCCGATCAGGTGCACGAAGTCGCCGATTGCGCCGGCGCGAACGAGCTCGTTGGCGCGGATCGTCGCCGGATTCTCGAAGCGCTCTTCATAGTAGATCGAGAAGATTCGGCCGGTCTCGGATTGCACCTGCCGGAGCCTCGAAAGCTGCTCGAGCGACGTAGCACCCGGCTTGTCAGTCATTACGTCCTTGCCATGCCGCATCGCCTCGATGGCTATGCCGGCGCGCTCCGACGGGATTGCGGCAGTCAGGACGAGCGCGATACTCTTGTCCTCATAGATGGTTGACGGCGCCGTCACGCGGCGCGCGTCCGGATAGTGCTTCGCGAACCCGGCCGCGAGATCGTCTTCGACGGCAAAGTAGGAGACGAGTTGACCGCCGGCCGCGGCGATGCGATCGACCTGCATGTAAATGTGGTCGTGGTTCAGGCCGATGGCGGCAAAGCGCAGTTTCGGCGGCATGCTCGGTCCTCAGCGCTTGAGGCCGCTCGTCGCGATACCCTCGATCAGGTAGCGCTGGAAGAAGACGAACAGCAGGAAAACGGGAACCAGCGCCAGACAGGACATGGCGAATACGCCGTTCCAGTTCGACTGCCCGGTCGAATCGACAAAGGTCGTGAGGCCGAGCGCCACCGTGTATTTGCGGACATCGCTCAGATAGACCAGCGGTCCGAAGAAATCCGACCAGGTGAAGATGAAGGTGAAGATCGCGGCCGTCGCCATGACCGGCAGCGATAACGGCATGATGATGTGCCGGTAGATCTGGAGGGGATTGCAGCCGTCGATCATCGCCGATTCCTGGATTTCAAACGGGATCGAGCGGAAGAACTGCACCATCAGGAAGATGAAGAACGCATCCGATGCCAGGAATTTCGGCACCACCAGCGGCAGGATGGTATTTACCCAACCCAGTTTGAAAAACAGCACATATTGCGGGATCAGGGTGACGTGAAACGGCAGCATCATCGTGAGCAGCATGATGCCGAACAGCACACGGCGCCCGACGAATTGAAGTCGCGCAAAGGCGAACGCGGTGAGGGAGCAGGCGATCAGATTGCCCAGGATCGAGAGCGCCGAGATGACCAGCGAGTTCATGAAGAACGTGTCGAAGCCGACCGACAACCCGTGCCACCCGCTGGTATAGCCGTCGAATGTCACGTGCGACGGAATCAGCGAGTCGTTGGCGAACATCTCGTTTTGCGGCTTGAAGGAGGCGGAAAGCATCCATAGCAGCGGGTAGAGCGTGATGAGAGAGCCGATCACGAGAACGGCGTGGGTCATCAGCCCCCGGGTCGGGTTTTTACGCCGACCGATATCGCCGAGCTCCAGCTCACTCGTGGGGCGCGCTGCAGTTTCAAGCATCGTAATAGACCCAGAAGCGCGAGGTTAAAAATGCGATCGCGGTGAAGACAGCGATCAGCACGAGCAGGATCCAGGCCAGCGCTGCGGCGTAGCCCATGTGGAAGAAACTGAATGCTTCCTGGTAGATGTAGAGGGCATAAAAGAGCGTCGAATTGAGCGGGCCGCCGGTACCGCTGGAAACGATGAACGCCGGCGTGAAGGACTGGAAGGCGTCGATCATCTGCACGATGAAGTTGAAGAAGACGACCGGCGTCAGAAGCGGCAGGGTGATGGAAAAGAATTTGCGGGCATTGGAGGCGCCGTCGATGCTCGCGGCTTCGTAGAGGTCAGTCGGGATCTGGCGAAGGCCGGCGAGGAAGATCACCATTGGCGAGCCGAATTGCCAGACGCTCAGCACTACCAGGGTCCAGAGCGCATAGTGCGGGTTGGAAATCCAGCTTGGGCCCTGGATGCCGAAATTCGCCAGCACGCCGTTGATCAGACCGTTTCCCGCGAATAACTCTCGCCAGAGGATGGCGATCGCGACGCTCGAGCCGAGCAACGACGGCAGGTAAAATATTGCCCGGTAAATCGGCAGGCCACGGATGCCGCGATTGAGCAGCATGGCGAGCGCGAGTGCAAAACCGAGCTTCAGCGGCACGGAAAACAGCACGTACACGAACGTCACCCCCATGGAAGCCATGAAGGCTGGATCGTTGGTGGCGATCCGGACGTAATTGGCCGCGCCGATCCACTTGGGCGGCTGAAACAAGTTGAACTGGGTGAACGATAGATAAAGCGACACCAGTGTCGGCCCCAGGGTAAGGCCGACAAGGCCGATGACCCACGGCGTCAGGAACGCGTAGCCGGCGCCGCTCTTTCGAAACCGTTGGGCCAGAGTACCTTCGAGCGATTGCATTGCTGATCGGTCTCGCGCGGTTGCAGCAGGTCGCGGGAAAAGCAGAAGCGGGCCGGCTCATGCGTGATGAACCGGCCCGAGCGATGTCAGCTCGCGCGGGACAAAATATCCTTGGCCGTCGAGATGTAGGAAGCCGCGCTGTCGGCCGGGCTGCTGGCGCCGAAGGCAACTGCCTGGCTCGCCTTCAACAGGGCGGTGGTCACTTCTCCGCCGCCCGGAGGATTGGGCGGGGGCAGGGGGCCTGCCAGATCGCCGAGGCTCGAGATGTAGTCGAGCATCAAGGCGCCGGCCTTGTCGAGCTTGGGGCGCAGCTTGTCGCGGGTGGCGGCCGAAGACGGAATACCGCGCTCGGTGCCCAGAATCGCTGTCGCGGCAGGGTCGGTGAGCAGGAAGTTGACCAGTGCCACCGATGCATCAGGAAGCTTCGACTGGGAGGAAACCGAGAAGAACTGCGACGGCTTGATATAGAGGCCGCCCTTGCCGCTCGCCCCGACCTTCGGGTACGGCGCCATCGCCAATTCGCCTTTGATGAGGCCCGCAAAGGCGATGTATTCGTTGGAGTTCTCGAAGCACAGCACGGATCGCCCCTGGGCGATGAGCGACGTGTCGACGTCGCCGTGGTCCAGCGCCTGTACGTCCGCCGGTGGCGAGGCACCGGATGCGCGCATGTCCGCCCACATCTTGAACCAGTCGGTGACGTCGGACTCGTCGTAGCCCAGTTTGCCATCGGTACCGTAGAGCTGCTTGCCACGCTGGCGAAGCCAAGTCTCGAGCACCGGCTCGGCACCGCTCTCGTCCGTCGATCCGTACATGCCCGGACGCTTGGTCTTCTTGGTAAACTCGGCGGCGTTCTGCGCGAACTCGTCCCAGGTGGTCGAGTGGCCCGGCGGGGTCACGCCGGCTTCCTCATAGGCGGTCGCATTATAGAGGAGGGAGACTGCGTTGACGCCGGCGCTTATGGCGTAGAGCTTGCCGTCTACCTTGCCATTGTCGAGCACCGGCTGATCGAAATCGCTCACCGCCAGCTTCGACGGTACGTAGGGTGTCAGGTCGAGGAGCACGCCGCGCGAGGCATAGTCGGCGAGATATTCGATGTCCATCTGCAGGACGTCGGGCGAATTGCCCCCGGCGGTTTCGGTCGAGAGGCGCGGCCAGTAATCATCCCAGCCCAGGTATTCGGTATCAACCGAGGTGCCCGGGTGGGCCTGCGTATAGACCTGCAGCGCCTTGGTCGTCAGCTGGGCCCGAACCTGGCCGCCCCACCACGCCATGCGGAGCTTTATGTCATCGGCGCGTCCGAATCCGGCCGTGCCGAGATAGGCCGCGGCTGCGGCGCCGGTGGCCAGAAACTGCCGTCGATCCAACCTCACTGTCATGATCCATCTCCCCTCGTGTTTCGGCCCCACCGGCGAGTGACATCTCGCCAACGCGCCATAAATATACTAGTATGCTCAAACATTGCGCGTCAACGTCCCTCGTGTCGTGACCGCGACATGTCGATGCCCGGTTCGTGTCTGCAGGAGGTTCACGCAATGACGGATAAAGTGGCCAGAACCCGCACCGGTGTGGCGGTGGTCGGGCTCGGCATGGTCGCCGGCACCCATGGCCGCGCCCTGGCCGAGCTGGGCGACATCGTAGATGTTGTCGGCGTCTACAGCCCGTCGCAGCATAGCCGCGAACGCTACGGGGCGACTTTCGGCGTCCGCGTTTCGGCATCGCTCGAAGAGCTGATCGCCGACGGGCGCGTCGACATCGTGCTTTGCCTGACGCCGCCGAATGCCCGCTTGGACATCGTCCGAATGTGCGTCGGCGCCGGCAAGCACGCCCTGTTGGAAAAGCCTCTCGAGCGCACCGTTTCCGCCGCAACGGAGATTATCGAATCCTTCGAAGCGGTCGGTCTGAAGCTCGGAGTCGTCCTGCAATACCGCTTTCGAGAATCGGCGCAGCGTCTCAAACAGATCGTGCAATCGGAAGCTTGCGGGCCGATCTTTTCGGCCCATGCAGCGGTGCCGTGGTGGCGTCCGCAAAGCTACTACGAGGCGGCAGGGCGGGGGACCTACCAGCGCGACGGCGGCGGGGTGATGATCACCCAGGCCTTGCATTTGCTCGATCTGCTGCTGTGGCTTTGCGGCGACGCGAAGCGCGTACAGGCATCCTTCCGGCAGACATCCGCGCATCGCATGGAAAGCGAGGACTTCGTCGTTGCCGGTCTCGACTTCGCGTCCGGTGCGGTCGGCTCGGTCGTCGCCACTACTGCAGACTTTCCGGGGTTTGCCGAGACGATCACCCTCAACTTCGAACACGGTTCGGCGCGGCTGGAGGGTGGAAACCTCACTGTCTGGCGGCATGACCGGCCGGTGGAGCATTGGGGCGAAAGCACTGAAACGGGCGGCGGCGCGGATCCGATGGCATTTCCACACGCCTGGCACAGGGCGGTTATCGAGGATTTCGTCACAGCGGTGCGCGAGGACCGTCCGCCGATGACGAGCGGCCGGGACAGCCTCAAGGTTCTTCGGCTCATCGAGGCCATGCGCCGCTCGTCGGACGAGCGGCGGGCCATCGAGCTCTAACTTCCAACCCTTTTCGGAGAGACCACAGTGAGCAGGCAGGTTCTTCGCGTTGCGGTCGTTGGCGGCGGCATCGGCCATTCGCATATCGCGGATGGCTATGTGCCCAACGCCGACCGATTTGCGGTGACGACGATTTGCGACATCAATGCCGAACGCACCGGCTCCCTTGCGCGGGAGTTCGGCGTTCCGCGGCAGACCGCATCGTTCGACGAGGTGCTGGCCATGCCGGACATCGATGTCGTCGACATCTGCACACCGCCTCTGCTGCACTTCCCGCAAGTGATGGCGGCTCTGGCGGCCGGCAAGCACGTGATTTGCGAGAAGCCGCTGGTTGGTTCCCTGCGCGAGATCGATGAGGTCGCCGCCGCCGAAGCGCGGTCTCCGGGACGCCTCATGCCCGTCTTCCAGTACCGCTTCGGAAACGGGGCCCAGCAGGCGAAGCGGATCATCGACAGCGGGATCGCAGGCAAACCCTATCTTGGTACCGCCGAGACGTTTTGGAAGCGTGGTCCTGACTATTATGCGGTTCCCTGGCGGGGCAAATGGGCGAGCGAATTGGGCGGCATCCTGATGACGCACGCCATCCACATCCACGATCTGCTGTTCTATCTGATGGGGCCTGCCCAAAGCCTGTTCGGACGCACCGCCACACGGGTCAACAGAATCGAAGTCGAGGACTGCATCAGCGCCAGCCTTGCCCTCGAGAGCGGGGCTCTGGCCACGCTGAGCGGCACGCTCGGCAGCCAGGAGCAGATCAGCCGCCTGCGGCTGGCCTTCGAGAACGTCACCTTCGAGAGCGATCATGCGCCATATGAGCCCGGCAGCAAGCCCTGGCGGATCATCCCCGCCAATGATGATATCGGCCAGCGGATCGATGCCCTGCTTGCCGACTGGGCCGACATAAGGCCCGGCTACGCCACCCAGTTCGAACGCTTCTTCGAGGCAGTAACCACCGGGGGGCCGCTGCCTGTCACCAGCGCAGATGCGCGGCGGGCGCTGGAGATCGTCACAGCCTTCTATCATTCGAACGAAACGCGCCAAGAGGTGCCGTTTCCGATCGGCCCGAACCACGCGAAATACGCCGGCTGGCTGCCGGGCTAGGCCGGAGCGGCGTGTGGGGGCCGGCCCTGGCTCAGGCCGCGTCAAGCCAGCGCTCCAATTTGGCGGCGACAAAGCCGTCGTCGTTGAGTTCGGGGTAGCGCCGGTAGACGCGGTCGCTCGCCTCGAGCTCACCAGGGCGGCGTTCGACTTTTCCGACCGCGGCATCTCCGGCCGCGACCAGCCCGGGCCGGTCGACGCCTTCCTCTACACCGAACGCGGCGTCTATCGCCCCGGCGAGAGCGTGCAGCTCATGGCCATGCTGCGCGACCACGGCGCCGTCGCGCTCACCAACATGCCGGTGACCCTGATCGTCAAGCGGCCCGACGGCACAGAGTTCACCCGCTTCACCCACGCCCTGCAGGCTTCGGGCGCGCTCTACCAG
>Ga0134128_10006853_pt1 | contig 13778 bp, 13 predicted proteins | sample KB31754_FD_96462 | JGI IMG/M metagenome (GOLD analysis project Ga0134128, IMG submission 96462) | Terrestrial soil microbial communities with excess Nitrogen fertilizer from Kellogg Biological Station, Michigan, USA - KB3-175-4 | ecosystem: Environmental > Terrestrial > Soil > Unclassified ... | reverse complement strand
CGCAGGGTGGAACAACGAAGTGGAGCCTCTGGCGATTTTGATGGCGTGTAAATGGACGAGGAATTGCAACATGTTAGGCGACCCATACCGAAGCCAATTGCATGCCGCTATCCAATTCCAATTCGCCGTTGCACGATCTACTGCTCTTTTGCCATGAAATCGCCGGATTTCAGCCTCCGCCGGACATGACCGATACGCAAAGTGCCGAGGCACTGAAACAAGGCGCCTGGCTGGCGAGGGTAGAAGCCGGGGACGGCCGGATTCCCTACGTGGGCGAACTCGCTCACACCCATAGCTTCATCGGCTTCAAAGCGCTCTTCGCTCGTCTGGTGATGAAGTCCCAGGCAGACCCCGCGTTTACCGGAGGCATTCGCCCGTTCCTTGCAAACCTTTTTCTGACCCTGCAACTGCTGCCGGATTATGGCAGCACCGAAGTGGATTCATTGCGTCAAAGCCTCTCGCTGTTAATGGAACGCGCTCGCTTGAACCGGCCACCGGCGACGAAATACATCAAAGCGGACGTAACGGATCAGTTCCAGTTTCCCGCTCCGTTCCAGGAGGGCGCATATCGCTACGTGGAAGCAAACGGCCGGCTTGGCGTGCCCGGCAAAGTCAAACAGCAGCGCGACCGCAACGCCCAGCGGCGCGTCTCACGCCGAACCGGCGACGATGCCGGACACCTTATCGGAAATCAGTTCGGTGGACCTGGCGGCGTCGAGAATTTGACGGCGCAGAACAAAATCGCAAATGAAAATGGCACGTTCCACGCACTAGAGGATCGCTGGGCCGAGAAACTGAAAAATAGCATTGGCATCGAGGTTGTCGTCCAAGATGTTTTCCGGGACAACGAAGACCGGCCGTTCATGCGACGTGCCGCATGGAACGAAATTCTGGTGGACGGCGCCATCCTCAAAGATGAACTTGTATTTGCGAACACACATACTCCCGGCAGCCGCAAGTGGCGCGAGATTGCACCGACAGTTCCCGACGACAACGTCGGCAAGTTAATTCCGGTCGATTTCCGCTTACGCCGGCGGCTCAGCTGATCTTCGAGAAGTCCCTCCGGTACGGCCCGGCAGTTCTACCGCCATTAGTTAATCGTTCAGCGGAAATTGTATAGGCGGCCTCGTGTTTCCACAGGGCGCCTGGGAACTTTCGCTGTGTTGCTAAAGATTCGCCCTCTATATCTATTGGACGGGTGAATGTGAATACGATGTGGAGGCTCTTTGCCATCTCTCTCCTGTGCTGCTGGCTGCAAGCGTGCGCCGAGCGTTCGACCGCTCCGATGCAAACACCGAAGCATGGAGGCGCTCCCACGGCCAGCAACCTTCATTCGCCGCAGCCGGAGGATGGCCAATGGGTGATGCCATCCAAGAATTACGACGCTACCCGTTTTAGCGGGCTCGATCAAATCGACACTCAAAACGTTCGAAATCTGAAGGTGGCTTGGACATTCTCGACCGGTATGACGCGAGGCGAAGAAGCTGCGCCGCTGGTAGTCGGCTCCACGATGTACATCGTGACTCCCTATCCGAATTATCTATACGCTCTGGACCTTACGCAAAATGGAGCGCTGAAGTGGGTATATAAGCCAGGTGTCGATCCGTCGTCGCAAGGAGTTGCATGTTGCGACGTGGTCAACCGTGGCGCTGCTTATTCCGCCGGCAAGCTGTTTTACAACACGCTGGACAACTACACAGTAGCGGTGGATGCCCAAACAGGCCGCCAAGTCTGGAAGACGCAGCTCGGCGACATCAACAAGGGCCAGACCATGACGATGGTGCCGCTAGTTGTAAAAGATCGGGTGATTGTTGGTAACAGCGGAGGCGAGATGGGGGTTCGGGGATGGTTAACCGGCCTGGACGCGAAGACCGGGAAGATTGCGTGGCGGGCGTACGCCGCGGGCCCTGATTCCGACGTTCTGATTGGCCCGAACTTCAAGCCCTTTTACGATGAGGACCGCGGCAAGGATTTAGGCGTAACGTCATGGCCACCCGGCGCTTGGAAGATCGGCGGCGGCGGCGCCTGGGGATGGGTTTCCTACGACCCGGAACTGGATCTGATTTATTACGGCACAGCGAATCCTGGGCCTTGGAACCCGGATCAACGGCCCGGCGATAACAAATGGTCATGTACCCTCTTTGCGCGGCGGCCCGAAACCGGTGAGGCGATTTGGGCGTATCAGATCGGCCCTCACGATGATTTCGATTACGACGGCGTGAACGAGAACGTCTTGGTCGATCTGCCGATAAACGGACAGACAAGAAAAGTCCTACTCCATCCGGATCGCGACGGGTACGTATATATGATGGACCGCGCTACCGGCGAGGTGCTTTCGGCCGAGGCGTTCGGGTACATCACCACAAACACGGGGGTCGACAAGAAGACCGGGCGCCTTCAACTGGTCAAGGCCAAATCGCCGGGCTTCGGCAAGACAGTTCGCGACATTTGTCCGGCATCGCCGGGCGCCAAGGACTGGCAACCGTCGGCGTTCTCATTCAAGACGGGCCTGCTGTACGTTCCACACAATAATCTGTGCCAGGAGGTTTCGGCCACAGCCGCGAACTACATCGCGGGCACCCCGTATGTCGGCGCCACGGTACGCATGTACGCGGGCCCCGGCGGGAACCGCGGCGAATACACTGCCTGGGATCCGGTAGCCGGCAAAGTCATCTGGACGATCAAGGAACGCTTCCCGGTTTGGAGCGGCACAGTTGTGACCACGACTGATGTGGCTTTCTACGGCACAATGGAGGGCTGGTTTAAGGCGGTCAACGCGAAAACTGGCCAGCAGCTCTGGCAATTTAAAACGGGTTCCGGAATCATCGGGCAACCAACGACGTACCGCGGGCCAGACGGAAAGCAATACGTCGCCGTCCTTAGCGGCGTCGGGGGCTGGGCAGGAGCCGTAGTCGCTGGTGGCCTGGATACTCGCGACGGCACTGGAGCGCTTGGCTTTACAAACGCCATGATCGATTTGCCGAAATACACGACGAGAGGAGGCACGCTATATGTGTTTTCTTTGCCTTAGGATTTGCGCCGAAGCCGGGATTGCTCACAGGTGGTTCGAAGCACCGGGATTATGAAGCGAGTCACCAAGGGCGTGTTGGCGTGCGCCAGCGTTCTGGTGCTGGCGACATTGGCATCTTCGTGCAAACGCGAATCCCGTACGCTTCGAAATGAGCCGCCGCAACGCGGCCTCTATGATGCCGCGCGCGAAAGCACGAACGAGCCCGGAGGCAAGCTGCCGAAGATCGGCATGCCTAGCCCCGCGGAGGGCAATGCTTATGCAATTTCACAGGGACAGCGCCTATTTGACTGGTATAACTGCTCGGGGTGCCACGCGCAAGGCGGAGGGGGAATGGGACCACCGCTGATGGACCGCCGTTTCACCTACGGCAGCCAACCTGCAAACATCTACGACACCATCGTGAGGGGCCGGCCGAACGGCATGCCCACCTGGGGCGGACGCATTCCCGAGTTTCAAGTCTGGCAACTGGTGGCCTATGTACGCTCATTGAGCGGTTCGGAACCGAGCGCCGCCACGCCGGGCCGGAGCGATGGATTGGAAAAGAAAACCAGGGCGCAATTGCAATGATCGCGCTTGCTGGATTTACGCAGTCCGCGGTGAACCCGGCCGGCCCGCAATCCGCGCATATCTATCATCTGTGGCATCTCTATCTCTGGATTTGTGTAGCAGTCTGGGTGCTGGTAATTGCGTTTCTGATTGCCGGCCTGACGCGGCGGAGACCTCAGCCTCAAACGCCTGACACCAAACTGCGAAGAAGCGTCATCACGGCAACGGCAATCACAATCGGCATTTTGTTTTTCATGTTAGTGGCGAGCATTCAAACCGGAAACGCGCTCGCAACCCGATCGTTTACCAAGCCGGTCAGTATCGAGATCACCGGCCATCAGTGGTGGTGGGAGGTCCACTATCAGTTCTCACAGCCCGACCAGGAGGTCGTTACAGCCAACGAGATTCATATTCCGGTGGGGCGTGCGGTCATTTTGAAGGCGACTTCGCAAGACGTAATTCATAGCGTCTGGATTCCGAACCTCGACGGGAAGATCGACGCAATTCCCGAGCATGTGAACACGATCTGGCTGCGCGCCGACAAGCCGGGGATTTATCGCCGCCAGTGCGCGGAATTTTGCGGAATGCAGCACGCCCACATGGCGATGCTCGTCTTTGCCGAGCCGGAGCCGAAGTTCGAACGCTGGTTGGCCGATCAGCGTAGTGGAGCGCGATCAAGCGCCGGCGCGGTTGTGATGCGCGGGCGGCAGATCTTCGAAAACGCGCCCTGCCTGCTATGTCACACGATTCGCGGGACAGGAGCCGCAGGCACTACCGGACCGGATCTTACGCATCTCGCAAGCCGCACTACGCTCGCCGCCGGAACAATGCCGAACACGCCAGGAAACCTCGCCGGCTGGATCACCGACTCGCAGCGTATTAAGCCGGGCAACAATATGCCGCCCATCAATGTGCCGTCTGAAGACCTTCAGCCGCTGCTTTCATTTTTGGAGAGCTTACGATGAGCGCCGATTTGCTGTCCACGATCGACCAATACGAAATCGATGAGGCAGCCGCCAAACGGGATCTCGAAAATAGCTGGCGAGCGCCCGGCGGCTTTATCGGATGGTTTCAGGAAGTAAATCACAAGGCCATCGGTTTGCGATACATCGTCACCGCTTTCATTTTTTTGATCGCGGGCGGCATTGAAGCGCTGCTGATGCGCTATCAGCTCGCGATCCCCGATCACCGGTTTCTCAATCCGAATCTATATAACGAAATCTTCACCATTCACGGTTCCACCATGATGTTCCTGTTTGCCGTGCCGGTGATGGAAGGAATGGGAATCTATCTTGTTCCTCTGATGATCGGTACGCGCAACGTAGCGTTCCCACGGTTGAATGCTTACGGATACTACATGTTTTTGTTCGGTGGAATCTTTCTTTACGCCGGCATCTTCTTGAACATGGCGCCGGATGCGGGATGGTTCGCGTATACACCGCTATCCGGTCCTCAATTTTCGCCGGGCAAGCGGTTGGATTTTTGGGCGCAGATGATCACATTCACAGAGTTATCGGCTCTCGTCGTCGCTATCGAGATCATTGTCACTGTCATAAAGCTACGCGGGCCGGGCATGTCGCTAGACCGCATTCCGATCTTTGTATGGGCCATGCTCGTGCAGTCGTTCATGGTGGTTTTCGCCATGCCGGCGGTGATGGACGCAAGCGGAATGCTTATGATGGACCGCACCATCGGCACACATTTCTTTAATCCGGCCGAAGGAGGAGACCCGCTTTTGTGGCAACACACCTTTTGGTTCTTCGGCCATCCGGAGGTCTACATCATCTTTATTCCCGGCACCGGCATGGTCGCTGAGCTGGTCACGGTATTTTCCCGGCGGCCGATATTCGGGTACACGGCGATTGTGCTTTCGATCATTTCAACCGGCTTCATCGGCTTCGGATTATGGGTGCACCACATGTTTGCAACCGGGCTGCCGCAATTGGGCGAGAGCTTTTTCACGGCGGCAAGCCTGCTGATTACAATACCTACCGGCGTCCAATTCTTCTGCTGGCTTGCGACCATGTGGGGCGGACGCCCAAAGTTGACGGTTCCGTTCTGGTATGTAATTAGCTTCTTCATCATTTTCGTTGCCGGCGGGCTATCGGGCGTGATGATCGCATCGGTGCCGTTCGATATCCAGGTACACGACACGTTCTTTATCGTTGCCCATTTCCATTACGTACTGATCGGGGGCGCGGTGTTTCCGCTGCTCGGCGCCATTTATTACTGGTTCCCGAAGATGACCGGGCGACTGCAGGACGACAGGCTCGGATTGATCACGTGCTGGATACTCCTCATCGGATTCAATCTGACCTTTTTCCCCATGCACTGGCTGGGGTTGCACGGGATGCCCAGGCGTGTTTACGCGTATTCCGCGAACTCGGGCTGGGCGAGCATGAACGCACTCGCAAGCATAGGCGCGGTCGTGATTGCCGTGGGCGGCATTCTCTACCTGGTGAACATATTCCGGAGCAAACGCGACGGAGGCTTTTCCGGGCCCAATCCGTGGCAAGCAGGCACGCTTGAGTGGATGACAGACTCGCCGGCGCCGCGTTATAACTTTCTTCACATTCCGATCGTGTCGGGGCGTGAGCCGCTATGGGAAAGGCCCTCTGACGAGATTCCGCTCGTTATCGGATTGCGTACCGACCGGCGCGAAGTGCTGGTGACCCGCACGCTCGAGGCAAGCCCGGATCACCGCTACGTCCTTCCCGGTCCTACGATATGGCCGTTCTGGGTAGCCGTTGGAACGGGCATCGGGTTTACCGGATCGGTATTCAACATGTGGTGGTTCGTGCTTGGCGGCTTCATTTGCTTTGTGCCGTTCGTTGGCTGGTTCTGGCCTCATCGCAATATCAATTTCGTTCCGAAAATGGAGAAGCCGAAGTGACAGTCGAGAGGGCATTGGACGTTTCTAATTTGCCCGACGCAGCCCCAGGGACGCGAGCTCCGGTGTGGTGGGGTCAGATCGGCATGATGCTGATCGAAACAGTTGTATTCGCGATCATCATCGCAAGCTACTTCTATATCCGGCTGGGTTTCTCAGTCTGGCCTCCGCCCGATATCGCCCCTCCCGAACTATGGTGGCCGACGGCGAATCTCATTCTGATCCTGCTCAGTTGCATCCCGATGTTTATCGGGGGTAAAGCAATCGATGAGGGACGCATCGGCACAGCGGCATTCTGGCTTGGCCTCAACATCATAATGGCGCTTGGATTCCTTGCGATTCGGATTATCGAATTCAACCTGTTCAACTTCAAGTGGTCAACCGACGTTTACGGATCGCTCATCTGGATTCTCGTTGGCCTCCACACGATGCATGCGATTGCCGACACTACGGAATCAATCGTGCTTTTTGGAATTATGGTAAGCGGACGAATGGGAGCCAAGCAGCAGATTGCGGCAAAACTCGACGGAATCTATTGGTATTGGGTCGCGGCAATGTGGGTAGTGTTGTACATCCTGATCTACATTTATCCATCAATCCGGTTGGGGATGTTGTGAGTAACGCGCGAGTATTTTCTCTGTTGAGTGCGGTGCTGCTGCCTCCGATTATTTGCCTTACCCAGATGGAGGTCGCCTTTGCGCTCGTCCCGTATGCGTGCAAGGACGGGATCGAATTTTCGCTATACATCGTGCATTTGGTGGGCCTGCTGCTTACTCTTGCCTGCGGGTTAATGGCATACAGCGGTTGGAAATCGATGCAAGCGGACTACTCGCGATTTCTGGCCGAGGGCGGCATGCTTTCGAGCGGTCTGTTCTCGCTGTTGATCATTGCTCAAGGGATCGCCACTCTGCTGATGGGAGCTTGCCAGTGAGGCTCAACAGCACCAGCACTTGGCGCGCCGTGGGGTTGCTGCTTACGTTTAACTCTCTGGCGCTCGCGCACGCCGGCGAGCCGCTTCAGCCACACGATCTATGGACCGCTTGGGAGTTCGACCCCAGGATTGTCGTTCCGCTGGTGATATCCGGAGCGCTGTACCTGATCGGCATACGCCGGACAACCGGAATCCGGCGATCGGAGGTCGCGTGTTTCTGGGCGGGCTGGCTCACGCTTGTCATTGCCCTCATCTCCCCTGTTCATCCGTTGGGCGAAGCCCTGTTTTCGGCGCATATGGTCCAGCATGAATTGCTGATGGTGATCGCGCCTCCGCTGCTGGTTCTAGGCCGTCCCGTGGTTGTGTTCCTGTGGGCCCTCCCGTTTAAGTGGCGGCGCCGGCTAGGGCGTGCGATGAAGCGGCCATCGCCTCAGTTAATGTGGGGCGCCCTGACTGCCCCGTTCGGAGCCTGGCTGATTCACGCAATCGTGCTCTGGGGCTGGCATGCTCCGCCGCTATTTCAAGCAACGCTCACGAGCGACCTGGTGCACTCCGCGCAGCACATCAGCTTTCTTGGCTCGGCGCTGCTCTTCTGGTGGGCTTTGCTTCGCGACATGCGTTACGGCGCGGGCGTATTTTATTTGTTCACAACGGCCATTCACACAAGCATATTGGGAGCATTGCTGACGTTTTCGGCGATCCTGTGGTATCCCGCGTATGCAACGAGAACCGCGGCGTGGGGCTTAACGCCCATTCAAGACCAGCAGCTTGGGGGCTTGATCATGTGGGTCCCGGCAAGTCTCATTTACGTCATTGCCGGTCTGTGGCTCACCGCTCTTTGGCTCAAGCGATCCAACTCTCGCGCGTTTTCGCTCAATTTCGTCACTTCGGCGGAATCCGCGACGGCAAAAAGTTTGGTTCCACTGATTGTGTTTGCGTGCTTTTTGTTGGCGGCCACGAGTTGCAGCGGCGACAGGAAAGTGAATCGCGCGGAGGTTTTGGCCGATGGAAACGTACAGGCCGGCAAAGCGAAAATTGAGTATTATGGCTGCCCCACGTGTCATACGATACCGGGCATACGCGGAGCGGATGGGCTTGTCGGTCCGCCGCTGAATCGAATCGCCAGCCGCGTTTATATCGGCGGCGTTCTTACAAATACACCCGATAACATGGTCCGCTGGCTCCGCGATCCGCACGCGGTAGATCGCCTCACCGCGATGCCAAACATGCACATTCCTGAGAATGACGCCCGCGATATTGCCGCTTATCTCTACACACTGAGGTAGATTCGGCATTACCTCGTACTGAGCGCGGGTAGCAAGTTTCTATCCCACGAGTCTGAACAACGAGGAGCGGGATTATGACGGCTGAAGAAGTAATCATTCAATATCTGGAAGACGCCGAGGCGGCCGAACGAAACTTCGAGGATGCGCTGACTACTTTCAGCAAGGCTGGCGAACAGCAGGCGGCAAAGGACCTGTTCGCGATGGCCGCACGCAAAAGCGAGGACGCAGCATGAGCGGCTCGCTGCCAGGCTGAAGGAACTGGGCGGTAGTCCCTCAAAAGGCAAGAGCATGCTGGCCCATACTCTAGCGTTCACGCCATTGATGGCGCAGCTTGGCCAGAACGACGCTGAAAAAAACACACAGCATCTGATCGTCACGTTTGCGGCGGCGGCAGCCGAGATGGCGATGTATGAATCGCTGGCCACGGTTGCGGCCTTTGCCAATGATGAGGAAACGGAGCAGCTTGCGCGGCAGTTGCAGCGCGAGGAACGCGACGATTACGACCAGGTCTGGGCGCTGCTGAAGCCGAGCGCGCAGGCATCTTTCGAGACAGTCACGCGGAGTTAGATACCGTCGGAACGGCCATGCGCAAATGTCCCGGACCAGCCGAGCGGCTCCGGCGCTGTCGCCTGCTTCAGTGCTCGTGGACGCATTCGGGGTAGGCGGCGAGCGCCATGTTCCCCTTGTAGCCGAGTTCCTCCATCAAACCGACTTGGGATGTGTAATAACCGTCGGCAGTCAGGCTCTTTATTAGCGAAAAGAACTGGATGTTCCTCGCTGGGTTATTTTTGTTCTCATCCATCGCCGCACAGAGCGGCTCCAGAATCGATAGCTGCTGCTCCTCCGTGAGTCCGACGAACTTCTTGCCCGCCGCGCGTTCGGCTTCGCTGTCGAGCCAGCGAAGCCCATCGGCGACCACCAGTTGCTGATCCGTATTCCGGGCAATGACGAGATCGATGTACGCGGGCACCCCCGCTCCGACGGCGCCCGGAGTGCCGGTCTCCGGAATGATCAAATCGGCGATACGCGAGATGGTCGCAAAATCGCTTTCGTTAAAGAAATGCAGAGGCGCCTTCGCGGACGCTGGCGAATGCTCGTGGGCGCCGGAGGTAGTTTGGCCGTACAACTCGTCGCTCGCAAAGGGATAAGCGCAGGTCGCGCCGATGGCGCCGAAGATCTTGAGCACGGAACGGCGGTCCGATGAATAACTAGCCATTACACTTCTCGCTTTCGCAGACGATCGGCAATGTGGTCCGCCGTGCGCGAGGCCAGCGCCATGATTGTCAATGTCGGGTTTTTTTCGGAAGAGCTTGGGAAGGCGCTTGCATCCACAACATACAAATTGGGCACGTCGTGCGACCGGCAGTAGGCGTCCAATACGGATGTTTTCGGGTCCAATCCTATCCGGCATCCGCCGATTTCGTGATTCGTCGCCGGTTGCGGATTTGCAGAGTGAATTTCACTATTGCTTGCGTCGAGAATGGCCTGGCACCACCGGTTCATATCGTTGTGAAGCTTCCAATCCTCGTCGGCAAGCTTCCAGTGGCGGCGCGCCCGCGGCAAACCGTACTCATCCAAATTCTCGGTGTCGAGATCAATGTAGCTGTCCCGATTGGGAATCATCTCGTGATATCCGGTGAACGTCAAATAGGCCGGATATCGATCCTTAATGGATTCCTTATAGGACTTGCCCATGCCTTTCATGCTGCGCGCCCAGCCCGCCGCGCGGTGATTTTGGTAATTGAACTGGATGCCGAAACTGCGCGGATAATCGCGCTTCCGCGTGTGCATGAAAGATGGAATGTAAGCGTGATCGAGAAAGCCTTCATCGTCGACCGATGGTTTGCCGATTAGTTCCGTCAGGAATAGCTCGAAACCTCCGGTAATGTGCGGGATGAAGTTCTTGCCTAACTCGCCGCTGGAATTCCCGAGGCCGGTTGGAAAGCGGCTGGATTTTGACATCAGCAGCAGCGCAACGCTCTGCGCGCACGCACAGGCGACCACTACCACGCGTCCCTTGGCGACGCCCTGCGCGCGAGTCTCGCGATCGAAGTAGCGTACCTCTTTCACCCGCGCTTCGTCTGAAACCGGAAGATCGTAAACGATGCTGTTGTTTTGGAGCGTCAGTTTACCGGTCTTCAAGGCCGGCAGCATGTGAGCATCGGCCGAATTGTATTTCGCGGCAACGTCGCATCCTGACATGCAGTTGCCGCAATAGTGGCACGCCGGACGATTACCGCGCGCTTTGGTAAGCGTCGCTTTGCGGACGTGAATGACCTTGACACCCAGTTTGCTCGCGCCCTTTTGAATGAGGAGATCGGAACACTTCAACGGCGGCGGCGGAAGGAAAATTCCATCCGGCAAATCGTCGAGATGATCGAGATTTCCACAGACTCCCACCTCACGCTCGATGCGGTCGTAGTACGGAGCGATATCGGCATAATCGAAGGGCCAATCTTCGCCGGCGCCGTCGTGCTGGCGTCCTTTGAAATCGCGCTGGCTGAATCGAAGCGCCACGGCGTTCCACAATTGCGTTTTGCCGCCGAGGCCGCGACTGCGCTCGCCATCGTAGCCGGGCTTGCCGGGTTTCATGATGGGAATATGACGAAACGGAAATTCGAACGGCAGCGCGTGCGTATTGAAATCCGTGCGTGTGTCGATCTTCGGGCCGCCTTCAAGCACCAGGGTATCTACGCCGAGGCCGGCTAGCCGTGCGGAGAGTGTGCCGCCTCCAGCTCCGGAGCCGACGACGACCACGTCATAAATCTTATTCGCCATGTGCAGCACTCACTTAGTCTTGTTCTCGAAAAGAAAGAGCCCGCTCTTGCCTCCGACCACAAAATCCAGGTCTCCATCTCCATCAATGTCGGCGACCGGAATTTGCAATCCGCCGCCGATACGCCCGCCGTAGTTAATCACGTGCTTCACCCATTCAATGTTCTTCGAACCAGGCACGAGGAGGCGCTCGTACCAGTAAACACCCAGCGGCTCCCGCGCGCCCGGGTCCTTGCCGTTATGCGCCATATAGCGCTTGCCGGTAAGCAGACCAATGTTGTGGGTTCCGCGGAAATCGACGAGGGTGACCGCGTGAGGCTGGGACCAGCTATCGTCGATCGTGTGCTTCTCCCAGGCGCCATTTCCCTTGTTTTCGAGCCAGAAAACTCCGTAGCCGTGCGCCATGGAGCTGATGACATCGGGACGGCCGTCGCCGTTCACGTCCGCCACAAACAGGAAGCCGAGATCGCCCAGTTTCCAATCGGGATGAAGCTTCCAATCACTCGCGCGGGGATCGGCCGGAGCTTCCAGCCAGCCGTTCGGCGTGAGAATATCGTTTCGGCCATCTCCGTTTACATCGCCGCAGCCGATGCCGTGGCCGTAGCTGTGCGGGCTGACAACACGCTTCGCGATGCCGCCATGATGATCGCGTTCATACCAGGCGAGCGGCGCGTTCACGTCGCCAAATTCCGGAAGAACTTCGTTGGCTTTACCGTCGTTGTCGAGATCGACCAGGAACGCAAATTCCACAGGATAGCCGGTTTGGATCGGATGCTCTTGCCATTTGGCGCCGGACTCCTGGGAACCAATCGTGCCCGGGTTTCTCCACCATGCAATCGTCTTGTTGAACCAGCCGACGCTAATGACGTCGACATGACCGTCTTCGTCCACATCGAGCGGAAGCGTGCTCAGGTCGTCGATGTAATTGTTGGTGAAGTCGATGTCGCGAAAGCGATGCTTTGTCCAGTGCGGCGACTGATACCAGTTCTCGCCGGAAACGATATCGAGTTTGCCGTCGCCGTCGATATCCGCAATGGCCGCGGATTCGCTGGAGCCGAGATCGATCGTGTGCGTTTCCAACGGAATCTCCGGGGGGCGGGTCAACACAAATGCCGCGGCTACGCCGCATAGAGACAGCAACGCGATCAGGAATCGTTTGGGCAACGCAATTTCTCCTCGGTAGACCACTCGTTGATGCAAGTTGTCAGCAATCCGTTTTATCATGGCCGCCTGAGAAACCTCCTGCTCCCTTTCTCGCCCCGCGCTCTCAACGCTCAGCGGCTCCATGAATTTACGGCCGCCATGTCGCGGGCATCCCGCAATGGCTGCAAATCATCCGCCCGCGACGCATTCAATTTTTGTAATCCTTTGTCCGGCGATTCATTGCGATTAGTGAAAGGTCACAGTCAAAGGATTTATAAATCAATCGATACACGCCCCCAGCCGTTCTCCAATACTCCTGAAACCCCAAACATGAGCAGACACGTCTCACTCAACGATAGGCGGGATCTACATTGAACCGCGGCGACTTCGTTCCTTCAGCGGAATGACTACCGTTCGCAAACGCAGGCTCAGGTGGTTTCCATGTCTTAAAAGTGAACGGGTAAATCATCGAGTCATGCTGGCGAAAGCAATCTGAGTCGATCGCCCCTTCGCGGATTTAGAGGAGAGTAACAGTGAGATATACGTGTTTCGTCATTTCCGCGCCTTTGTTGCTGTTTATGACTGCTGGCTTGGCGAGCGCGCAAAGCGGCGTCGATGCATACTTCGGCTTGGGTACAGCCAGCGCGCCAGCCAGCACAATCGGGTCCGACACGTTTGGCGATGGAAACATCTATTTTCCGCCGCGGATGGGCGGTCTATTCGGTACGGTTGGCGGCGATTTCATGTTCATGCCGCATTTCGGAGTAGGCGCCGAGACTTCGTTTCGCATGAGCCAGGGATCGTACGCCGGCTTGAAATATCGGCCGACATTTTACGATTTCAACGGGATTTGGCAGCCTTTTTCGGGCTCCAGGCGCATCGTGCCTGAATTTCAGGCGGGCCTCGGAGGCGTGAACCTGAAGTTCTACTACACCCAGCAGTATTGTGACATCTTCGCCGGATGCTCCACCTCGAATAGTTATCTGGAGAGCTCGAATCACTTCCAGGTACACCTTTCGGCCGGGGTGAAGTTTTACGTCACTCATAGTTTCTTCATCCGTCCGCAGATAGACGCGCATTGGGTGAATAACTTCTTCCAGTTTGGAAGCTCCTGGGTTCCTGAATACGGAGCGGCTGTCGGCTATAGCTTCGGACGGTAGTTTACTCTAACTCACT
>Ga0134128_10006852_pt1 | contig 13779 bp, 11 predicted proteins | sample KB31754_FD_96462 | JGI IMG/M metagenome (GOLD analysis project Ga0134128, IMG submission 96462) | Terrestrial soil microbial communities with excess Nitrogen fertilizer from Kellogg Biological Station, Michigan, USA - KB3-175-4 | ecosystem: Environmental > Terrestrial > Soil > Unclassified ... | reverse complement strand
GCCGCAATCCCCTCCTCCCGCAGCCGCTCGGCGATGAGCACGGTCTTTCGCCGGCTGCCGAGCAGGCCGATGTAGCGGGCGTTCGTGCGGGCGGCGGCGACGACGCAGTCGGCGTCGAGCTTGTGGCCGCGCGTCGCGATGACCAGGAAACCATTCCAGCCGTAGTCGAGGCGCGCGACCGTCTCGGGAACGTCCCCCGCCACGACGCTGACGCCCTCGCCGAATCGCTCCGGCCGGGAGAACTCCGGCCGATCTTCGAGGATCGTGACGTCGAAGTCGAGCAGCCGCGCCTGACGCGCGATCGCGGCCGCCACGTGCCCGCCGCCCGCGACGACGAGCCGCGGCCGGCTCGTCACCGGCTCGATGAGCAGGTCGTGCTCGTCGTCGAGCGGCACGACGCGCGCGGTGCCGTGCCGCAGCTGCTCGCAGGACAGCTCGGCCGCGCGCGCGTCGACCGACGCGTCGCCGAGCGACGCCCACGTCCGGCCCGTCGCCTCGACGAACACGCGTCCGTCGAACGAGAGGTTGTGCGGCTCGCGCCGCAGGCGCGTCGCGATTGCGATGGGCGCCGCGCCGGAGGACGCGTCCGCGAGGCGATCCGCCATCGCCGGGTCGCCCAGCGCCTCGGCGCCGCGCTCGGCGAGGATCCACATCGTGCCGCCACACACGAGGCCCGTGTTCCACGCGAGGTCTTCGGTGAGCTGATAGGCGCGCAGCGAACGACCGCCGCGCGCGAGCACGTCGCGGGCGGCCAGGATCGCGTCGGCCTCGACGCAGCCGCCGCCGAGCGTGCCGTCGGCCCGTGTCTTGTCGGCGGCCGTGACGATCAGCTTCGCCCCGACGACCTGCGGCGTGCTGCCCACCGTGCGGACGACCGTCGCCACGGCGAAGTCCACGCGCGCGCGGACGAGCTCGGCCATCCGGGCAAACAGAGACACTATCCGCCCATTCTAATGATGCAAGTCCGCCGGCGTGTCCACGTCGTGCAGGATGCCCTGATCCTCGATCTCCACTTCGATGGGCGCGAGGCCCTGGGACTTGATGAAGGCGTCGAGCGTGGAGGTCGCGGGTGCGGCGAGGACGGCCGCGCGCAGCGAACCGGGCAGGGCGATGGGATGCCCGTGCCGGGCGTGGCGCTGCGCGACGACGAAACCGGGGGTCCGGCGGTAGGCGGCGAGCACGGCGGCAACCGTCGCCGGCAGGACGAACGGCATGTCGCCGGGCAGGATGAGCACCGGATCCCCGCTCGCCGCCGCCCAGCCCGTCTGAATCGACGAGAACATCCCTCGATCCGGGTTCGTGTTGACGACGACCGAGACGCGCGGATCGCGGAGGAGCGGGATGTGATCGAACGCACCGGTTTCGGACGCGACCACCACGACGCGAGCGACGGGGCCCTCGAGCAGGGATCGCACGGTGCGGGCGATCAGCGGCTCGCCGCTCACGGCGGCGACCAGCTTCGGCGACCCGAAGCGGTCGCTCCGGCCGGCGGCGGGGACGAGAGCCAGCGAGGTCACGCGGATCGGGAGGCGCGCGTTTCGTACTTCGCGTTCAGCGACTGGTGCTTCATGAGCTGCGCGAGCATCTTGCCAAGGCGGCGCGCTCGCGTCTCGGGCGTCTTCGCGTCGGCAACCCACTCGACGTACTCGCGCCGGTGTGACGGCGTCAGCGCATCGAAGGCCGCGGTCGCACCGTTGTGCTTCCGGACCGCCGCGCGCAGGTACGGCGGCACGCGGAGCGGCGGCTTCCGTTTCGGCGTCGGCCGCGCGACCCGGACGCCCGCGTCGTTCAACGCGCGCGCCGCGGCCAGGACGTTCAGCAGCTCGGCGTCGCTCGGCATCGCGTCGACCGAGGTGAACCGCCCGAAACTGCCCATGCCGTCGCGCTCCGCCGGCACGAGCCGTTCCCTCGCCAGGATCGCGTGCTTCCAGAAGCTGAAGGAGCAGTGCGCCTTGAACCCGGCCATGCTGCAGTACATCCCTTTGTAGTCGAAGTGCGGGAAGCGCCACTTCATCGTCTCCCGGACGTCGGGGCAGGCCTGATGCACGAGCGCGCGCAGCCGACGCAGAATCGGCCGCGCGAACGGCTGCGCCTGCGCGATGTACGCGTCGACGCGGGGATCGGTCATGGGCGAAAGCAGTCTATCCTAGACGGCATGGCGCTCATCGACGAGGGGAAGAAAGCCCCGGCGTTTTCACTGAAAGACCAGAACGGCGAGACGCACACACTCTCGGACCTCGCCGGCCGATCCGTCATCCTCTACTTCTATCCGAAGGACGACACGCCGGGCTGCACCAAGGAGTCCTGCGACTTCCGCGACAATCTCGTCCGCTTCAACGCGAGCAAGGCCGCCGTGCTCGGCATCAGCATCCTCGACGAAAAGAGCAAGGCGAAGTTCGCGAAGAAGTACGACCTGAACTTCCCGCTGCTCGCCGACGCGGACCACGAGATCGCGGAGAAGTACGGCGTCTGGCAGAAGAAGATGCGCTACGGGCGCTCGTACATGGGCATCGTGCGGACGACCTACCTCATCGGGCCTGACGGCAAGGTCGCGCACCGCTGGGACAAGGTCAACGTCGACGGCCACGCCGAGGAAGTGCTCAAAGCGCTGACCGGGAAATAGAAAACCGAAGAGCGTTAACCACGAAGGGCACGAAGGGCCACGAAGGCAATTCGGATCGTGTGGCGCCGATCGGACGCCGGGCTGTCGCCGCCGACGGCGGCGCTCCATGCGAGGAGCCGCGAGTTCGAAAGAGAAGACGGCTCTGTCCTGATCGGAGATGCTTCTCTTTCGTACTCGCGGCTCCTCGCATGGAGTGGCCCGGCCACTTCGTGGCCGGGCGGCAGCCCGTCGCATGCCATGATCGACGGACCGAATGGCGGTCTCAACTCGATCCTGGTCGTCCCAGAAGGGCCTTCGTGCTCCTTCGTGTCCTTCGTGGTGAACGCTCTTCGGTCTTGGCGCCTACGCCCACGAGTAGCCGCTCTTCGCGAGCGGCAGCGTCCTGACTCGGTCTCCGGTCGCGGTAAAGATCGCGTTGGCGATCGCCGGCAGCACCGGCGGCAGCGCGGGCTCGCCGAGGCCGGTCGGGTTGTTGTCGCTCAGCACGAACTCGACGTGAATCTCCTTCGGCGCCTGATTGATCCGAAGCGGCTCGTACTCGTCGAAGTTCTGCTCCATCGCGCGGCCCTTGTCGATCGTGATCGCCCAGGACATCACCTGGCCCATGCCGTCGATGACCGCGCTCTGCACCTGCGCTTCGGCGTTCAACGGGTTGACGATCTGCCGCCCGATGTCGGCCGCGACCCAGACGCGGTTCACGCGCACCTTCTTGCCGGGCAGCACGGTGACGTCGGCGACCTCGGCAAAGAAGCCCGAATGGCTCTGGTGGAACGCGACGCCCATGGCCGATCCCGCCGCCGGCTTCGTCTTGCCCCAGCCGGACATGTCGCGCACTTTCTCGAGCACGCCCCGCATGCGCGCGGGATCCCAGCCGCCCGCAAACGGCGCGGGGCCGCCGCCGCGGCCGCCCCGGCCGCCGTCGGCTGAGGGCGCCGCTTCGATCAGCGGATTCGCCAGAAGCGCCAGCCGGAACTCGATCGGATCCTTCCCGGCGGCGTGCGCCAGCTCGTCGATGAACGACTGCATAACGAAGGCGAGGCCGTTGCTGCCGGGCGCGCGCATCGGGCCCGTGGGCACGCCGAACTGAATCATCGACTGACCGAGCTCGTAGTTCGGCACGAAGCGCGCCGGGAACTCGCCGCCGCCGAGCGTCGCGCTGCCGGCGACGCGCTGGCCGTCGAGCGTGAACGTGACGAAATGGTTCTTCCACGCCACGAGCTTCCCGGCGGCGTCGACGCCGCCCTTGAAGAAGTGGAAGCCGGCAGGCCGGTACTGGTCGTGGCCCATGTCGTCTTCGCGCGTCCACTGCAGGTGCACCGGCGCGCCCGCGGTCTTCGCGATCCACGCCGCCTCGGCGAGGTAGTCGTTCGCGAGGCGCCGGCCGAAGCACCCGCCGATCCGCGTCATGTGGATCGTCACGTCGTCGGGTTGGATGCCGAGCGTCTGCGCGACGAGCTGACGGCCGCCGCCGGGCTGCTGCGTGCCTGCCCAGAGCTCGACCTTGCCGTTGACGAACGCGGCCGTGGCGTTCATCGGCTCGAGCGGCGCGTGGCTGTGGAACGGATAGAAATACGCGCCTTCCACGACCTTGGCCGCGCCGGCCAGCGCGGCGTCGGGATCGCCGTCCATGCGTGTCGTCGCCGTCGGCGGCTGCGTCGACAGCGCCCGGGCCTTCTCGGCGAACGCGGCGCTGCTGTCGTTGTCCGACGGCATCGCGCTCCACGTCACTTTCAGCGCCCGGCGCGCCTTCTCGGCGAGCCACCACGTGTCGGCGACGACCGCGACGCCGCCCACCAATCCGTTCAGCGCCGTGCCGCCCTCGACGACGAAGGCATGCTTGACGCCCGGCATGGCCTTGATTTCATCGAGGTTCGCCGACACGACCTTGCTGCCGAACACGGGGCCGCGCTGATACACCGCGTACAACATGCCCGGCACCGCCGCGTCGATGCTGAACATCGGCTTGCCAACGACAATCCCGGGCACGTCCACGCCCCGCGTGGGCTTGCCGATGATCGTGAAGTCCTTCGGGTCCTTCAGCTTCACGGACGACGGATCGGGCGGCGTCATCGCGAGGGCCTTGTCCGCGAGCTCGCCGTAGCCGATCGACCGCTTCGACGCGGCGTGGAGCACCTTGCCGTGCGCGGTCGTGAGCTCGCCGGGCGGCACGTTCCACGCCGCCGCGGCGGCCGCGACGAACATCGCGCGCGCGGCGGCGCCGACCTGACGCATCGGCATCCACTCGCGGGGCACGGCGGTGCTGCCGCCGGCGCTCTGGCTGCCGTACTTCGGATCGAGATCGCCCTGCTCGACCGTGACCATGTTCCAGTCGACGTCGAGCTCGTCGGCAATCATCATCGGCAGGGTCGTCTTCACGCCCTGACCGATTTCCGGGTTCTTGCCGATGATGGTGACGCGGCCGTCCCGCGCGACCTTGATGAAGGCCGACGGCAGGAGCGGCGCGGCGGCGCCGCGGCCGGGGCCTTGCGCGACGAGGGTCGACACCGGGTCGAGGTACGCGGCGATGACGAGGCCGCCGCCGGCAAGCGCGCTGACCTTGAGAAATGAGCGGCGGTCCACAGCCACGGGACTCATGATTGCGCCTCCATTCCCGCCGCGGCGGGCTCGAACGCGTCGAGCTCGCCGCCGCCGCCCTTCTTGGAGGCCGGCTGGTTGACCTGAGCGGCGCGATGAATCGCCTGCCGGATCCGCAGGTAGGTCCCGCAGCGACAGAGGTTGCCGCTCATCGCGCTGTCAATCTGCGCGTCGGTCGGATTGGGCGTCGTCGCGAGCAGCGACGCGGCGGCCATGATCTGGCCGCCCTGGCAATAGCCGCAGTCGGGCACGTCGAGCTCGCGCCACGCCTGCTGCAGCGGATGCTGACCGTTCGGCGAGAGGCCTTCGATCGTGACGACCTTGGCGCCCGCGGCCGCCTGGGCCTGCACCTGACAGGACTTGGTCGCCTTGCCGGCGATGTGGACCGTACAGGCGCCGCACTGGCCGACGCCGCACCCGAACTTCGGTCCCTGGATGTGCAGCGTGTCGCGCAGGATCCAGAGGAGCGGCTGATCGGGCGGGACGTCGACGGAAACGGCCTTGCCGTTGACCGTGAAATCAACCTTCATTCGAGACTCCTTCGAACGGCGGGCCGCAGCGGTGGGAGGACGGGCTGCGGTCTCTCAGGAAATGATACGTCCGGGAGAGGGCAAGTCAACGGAGAGGCTTGGGGCGAGGAGCCTGGAGGCTCGGGGCCTGAGGCGGCCGACGAGCAGGCGCGCTGCGGCAAAGTCGGACCGCCGAGCGCGACACCGGAATCGGCAGGGCTCTACATGGCGTCGCCACCGCGACCAGGGGCTTCGCGCTTTCCCGATTTCGCGCCGGCCGATTCCCATCGCCGTCCCGGCTCGCGTGTCGGCCGCTGTAATGCTCCTGAAATACGGCCGCTTCCGGGCATTTTGACGGGCTGGTACCGGCACGGCGCGTGCTTAGGGCAGTACGCGCGAGGTGTCCGTGCTGAAGGATTTGGCGTTCGCCTTCCGGATGATCCGGCGGGCGCCGGGATTTGCGGCGGTGGCGATCCTGACGCTCGGGATCGGCATTGGCGCGAACACCGCCATCTTCAGCCTCATCGACACGATCTTCCTGCACGGCCTGCCGTTCGCGCGGCCGGACGAACTGGTGCTGATTCGAGGCAGCGCGCCCGATCGCGACCTCAGTAACCTGCCGCTCTCGGCGACGAAGTTCGAGCACGTCCGCGATCACGATCGGTCGCTGACGGCGGTCGCGGCGGACTTCGCCGGCGCGTTCACGATCACGGGCATGGGCGATCCGGTGCAGGTGCCGGGCGACCAGATGTCGAGCCAGTACTTCGCGCTGCTCGGCGTGGCGCCGATTCGAGGCCGGCTGTTCGAGCCGGACGAGGACGCGCACGGCCCGCACGTCGCGATCCTGAGCGAGGACGCCTGGACGCGGCGATTCGGGCGCGACCCGAATGTCGTCGGCCGGATCCTCACGCTGAACGGCGTGCCGCACACGATCGTCGGCATCGTGCCGACGCAGCCGGTGTCCTACTTCGGCAACGCGGAAATCTTCACGACGCGCCCGGAGGAATTTCCGGGCATCACGCCGGAACTGCGCGCGCGCGGCTTCAGCTTTCTGCGGGTGATCGGGCGCCTCGCACCCGGCGTCACGATCGCGTCGGCGCAGGAAGAGATGACGGCGCTCATGGCCAGCTACAAGGCCGGCAACAGCGAGAAGGCCGACTCGACCTGGCTCGGCACCGTGCTCGACCTGCAGCAGAGCACGATCAATTCCCAGATCCAGTCGACGCTCTGGCTCCTGCTGGGCGCGGTCGCGCTCGTGCTCCTCATCGCGACGAGCAACGTCGCCAACCTCCTGCTCGTTCGCTTCTCGGCGCGGCGGCGGGACATCTCGGTCCGGCTGTCCCTCGGCGCCCATCGGGGCCGCGTGATCCGGCTGTTCGTGCTCGAGAGCTTCATCATCAGCCTGATCGCAGCGCTCGTCGGCCTGGCGATTGGGCGGATGGGACTCACGCTGCTGATTCACCTCCGGGCGCCGCTGCCGATCGGCCAGACCGTCTCGCTCAGTCCGCTCGTGATCACGTTCACGGTGGCCATCGCGCTGGCGACGGGCCTGGCGATGGGCTGGTATCCATCCATTCAGGCGGCGCGTACCGACGTCGTCGACGCGCTGAAGGAGGGCGGCCGAAGCGCGACGCTGAGCCGCAGCCAGCACTGGTTCCGGATGACGCTGCTGTCCGCACAAGTCGCGCTCTCGTCCGTGCTGCTCGTCGGGGCGTTGTTACTGATGAGCACGGTCGCGCACCTGCTGCGCGTCGATCCGGGCTTCCATCCCGAGACGGTCTTCACGGCCGGCCTCAACCTGCCGTCGTCGCGGTATCCCACCAAGTTGGAGCAGGCCGCGTTCGAGCGGCAGCTGCTCGACGGACTGCGGCACACGCCGGGCGTCGTCGACGCGACGCTGGGGATCGGCCTGCCGCTCTTCGGCGGGCCGCAGGGGCCGTACTCCCGCAACGACGATCACTTCGTGCCCTTCAATCAGCGCCCGCTGGCGCCGGCGCGGTTCGTGTCGTCCGACTACTTCACGACGCTCGGCATTCCGATCCTCGAGGGCCGGCAGTTCACCGACCACGATCGGATCGACACGCCGATCGTCGCCATCATCAGCCGGAGCTCGGCGCGCAAGCTGTTCCCCGAGGGAGGCGCGCTCGGCCGGCACTTGCTCGTGGGCTCGGTGAATCAGGGTCAGGACGCCGAGATCGTCGGGATCTGCGCCGACGTGCGATCGCAGTCGGTCCGCCGCGATCCACCGGAGGTCGAGATCTATCGGCTGCTCGACCAGCAGTCGGGCAACAGCGGCTTCTGGCAGCTGGCGGTCCGCACGTCGATGCAGGACCCGACCGGCGTGGCGGGCGCGACGCGCGACGTCCTCCGGCGGATCGATCCCGACCTGCCGCTCATCCAGCCGTCGGCCATGGAGGACGTGATTCAGCGCTCGATCGGCCAGCAGACGCTGCTGATGACGCTGCTGGGACTGTTCGCGGCGTTCGCGATGCTGCTCGCGGTGGTCGGCACCTATAGCGTGCTCGCCTACATCGTGAGCCAGCGGCGGAACGAGATCGGCGTGCGCCTGGCGCTCGGCGCGCTGCCCGGCGACGTCATCGGGATGGTCATCCGTCAGGGCATGATGCCCGTGTTCGCGGGACTCGTGATCGGGCTCGGCGCCGCCGCGGCGCTCACCCGCCTGCTGCAGAACCAGCTCTTCGGCACCGCGCGCTTCGATCCGGCCAGTTTCGCGATCGCGATCACGGGCGTCCTCGCCGCGAGCTTCGCCGCCTGCTGGCTGCCCTCGTGGCGCGCGTCGAGAATCGCGCCCTCGACGGCCCTGCGCGGCTAGCGCCAGCCGCCTCACCGGCTGCCGCCCGCAGCCCGTCGCCTGCCGCCTACTTCCCGTCCGCCCCGTGGTACGGGTCGAGGTGCCAGTCGAGGAATTCCCACACCCGCGCCCATGAGTCGCGCTGCTCGCGCGTGTTCGTCGGCGTGAAATTCTCGAGCTTCGTCATGTCGACGCCGCGCCCCGCGGTCGGCAGCGTCGCCGGACACATGCGATCGAACAGGTGACCGCCGAGCGGGTCGTCGTAGACCTTCGTCTCGGCGAGGTCGGGCTTGCGCGACCGCAGCGCGTCGACGAGCTCCATGTCCTCTTCGATGTTGACGTCCTGATCGTTCTTCGTGACGTGGACGATGACCGGCGTCTGGATCCGATCGACGCCCCAGAGCGGCGATCGCTCCTTGTAGACCTGATTGACCGCGGCGCTGTCGCCCGGCAGGCCGCCGTATCGATTCTGGGGATCGATCGCGCGATGCTGCCGATCGACGCTCTTCCACGCCAGGCGCTGGAAGAGATTCGTCACCGGCACCATCGCCGCCGCGGCCCGGAACGTCGTCGGGTTCCGCTCGATCGAGAGCATCGTGATCATCCCGCCGTGGCTCCAGCCGATGATGCCGATCCGCGCCGGATCCACTTCGGGCATCGTCTTCAGCACCGACACCGCCGTCACCACGTCGTCGACCTCGAGGCCGCCGTAGTCGATGGCGTCGTAGAACGCCTGGCCGTAGCCGACGCTGCCCCGGTACTCCGGGGCGATGACGACGTAGCCGCGCGAGACGGCCTCACGGACGTACGGGATGTAGTACTCGTAGACGTGGCCGCGGATGTCGGGATGGACCCAGACGAGCGCGGCGTGCTGCTTCGGCCCGCGCAGCTTCAGCGGCTTGAAGATGAAGACCGGAATCTCGAGCCCGTCGGCGCTGCTCTTGTAGGTGGTCTTCTGCATCGACATGTAGCCGTCGCTCGCCGCGCGCCACGTGGCGTCGGTCTGCGTCTGCCGCTGCAGGTCGGCTTCGAAGTTGGGCCCGCGGCCCTGCCCGCGTCCCGGCGCGCCCCCCGCGGGCGGCGCGCCCCGCTGGCCCTGCGCGGCCGGGGGCGGCGTCGTCTGCGTCTGCTGGACCGGCGCGGTCGCGCCCGCCGGCCAGCCGAGGACGACGACGAGCGCCCCGACGGCAGCGGCGCCGACGACGGGACGAAGCGAGAACGACGACACGATGGCCATTGCGATCTCCTCTAGAGCGGCAGCCGGAAGTGGTACGAGCTGATATGCATGCGATTCACGAAATAGAAGCGGTGGGCGTCGAACCGCTGGACGCCCGAGTCGAGCTCGAGGAACTGACAGCCGGCGCCGCGCGCGCGTTCCGCGAGCCAGTCGAGCAGCGCCTTGCCATGCCCGCGTGACCGCGCGGACGCGTCGGTGACGAGGTCGTCCACGTACAGGACGCGGCCGCCGACGAGGTTGTCGATCAGGCGAAAGCCGGCGACCGCCTCGATCCCGCCGTCGACCTCCACGAACGCGAGCACGAAGCCGCCCTCCGCCTGACGACGAACCGTCTCGACGAAGGCGACCCGCTCGAGGTGCGGCCGCAGCTGCGCCATCACGGGAAAACAGCGTTCGATATCCGCGTCGCTATCCGCCGTCCGAATCACCCGGTCAGCCATCGACGCTCCTAGTATCGATCGAGCGTCTGGTCCTGGTACGACGCGGGATCGCTCAGCGACTCGAGGTGCGTGAAGACCGCGACGTTCGGCAGCGCTGAGCGCAGGTCGGCCTCGATCTGCTCGAGCAGGTGATGGCCGCGATCGACCGTCCACTGCCCCGGCACGAGCACGTGCAGCGACACGAAGCGGCGCGATCCCGACTGCCGCGTCCGGAGCGCGTGATACTGCACGCCGTCGTGGTGGTAGCGGTCGAGCACCGCTCGAAGCGTCGCGACCTCCTCGGCAGGGAGCGCCGTATCGAGCAGTCCCAGCGCCGACTTCCGGACGATCGCCGTGCCCGTCCACAGGATGTTCACCGCGACGGCGATGGCGATGGCGGGATCCAGCCACGGCCAGTTGGTCACCGCCACCGCCGCCACGCCCATCACGACGCCCGCCGACGTCCAGACGTCGGTCAGTAGATGCTTCGCGTCGGCCTCGAGCACGACGGACTCGTGGATGGCCGCGGTGCGGCGCAGGATCAGCGCGACGACGAGGTTGATGAGCGACGCGACGATCGAAATCGACAGCCCGAGACCGATGTCGGCGATCGCGCGCGGATGCCACCAGCGGTTCGCGGCCGCGACCGCGATGCTGACGGCCGTGGCGACGATGAGCGCGCCTTCGGCGCCGCTCGAGAAGTACTCGGCCTTGGTGTGGCCGTAGGCGTGCTCCTCGTCGGCCGGCTTGGCGGCGAGGTTGATCATCGCGAGCGCGATCGCCGCGCCGGCGAGGTTGACGAACGACTCGAGCGCGTCGGACAGCAGGCCGACCGATCCCGTCAGGACGTACGCGCTGGTTTTCATCGCGATCGTCACCACGGCGGCGCCGATCGACAGCCAGGCGAATTTGGTCAGAGAGGCCGCGGCCATCGCGGACAGCACAATATCGTATGCGGTGCGGGTCCGCGTAGAATCGTCGGATGTCCCCCGTCCCCGAAGCGACCACCCGCCTGGACTTCATCCGCGAGATCGTCTCGGCGGACGAGCAGTCGGGCAAGCACGGCGGCCGGGTGGCGACGCGGTTCCCGCCCGAGCCGAACGGCTACCTCCACATCGGCCACGCGAAGTCGATCTGCCTGAACTTCGGCATCGCCGACGATTTCAACGGCACGTGCAACCTGCGGTTCGACGACACGAACCCGGTCACCGAAGACGTCGAGTACGTGGACTCGATCCAGGCGGACGTGCGCTGGCTCGGCTTCTCGTGGGAGGACCGGCTGTACTACGCGTCGGACTACTTCGAGCGGCTCTACGAGTGCGCCGAGCGGCTGATCCTCGACGGCCGCGCTTACGTCGACGACCAGAGCGCGGACGCGATCCGGGCGGCCCGCGGCACGCTCACCGAGCCGGGCGTCAACAGCCCGTTCCGCGATCGATCGGCCGAAGAGAACCTCGACCTCTTCCGCCGCATGCGCGAAGGCGAGTTCCCCGACGGGTCGCGCGTCCTGCGCGCGAAGATCGACATGACGTCGCCCAACCTGAACATGCGCGACCCGGTGCTCTACCGGATCCGGCGCGCGCATCATCACCGGACCGGCGACGCGTGGTGCATCTACCCGATGTACGACTACGCCCACCCGATCTCCGACGCGCTCGAGGGCATCACGCACTCGATCTGCACGCTCGAGTTCGAGGCGCACCGGCCGCTCTACGACTGGCTGATCGCGAACCTGCCGCTGCCGGGCAAGCCGCAGCAGATCGAGTTCGCCCGCCTCAACCTGAGCTACACGGTGATGAGCAAGCGCAAGCTGCTGCAGCTCGTCGCCGAGCGCCGCGTGCGCGGCTGGGACGACCCGCGCATGCCGACGATCTCCGGCCTCCGCCGGCGCGGCTACACGCCGGAGGCCATCCGCGCGTTCTGCGAGGCGGTCGGCGTCGCCAAGCGCGAGAACCTGATCGACGTCGGCCTGCTCGAGTTCTACGTCCGCGAGGACCTGAACGAGCGCGCGCCTCGCGCCATGGCCGTCCTGCGGCCGCTCCGCGTCGTGCTCGAGAACTACCCCGACGGGCAGGTCGAGGAGATGGACGTCGTCAACAACCCGGAGCGCCCGGACGCCGGCACGCGCAAAGTGCCGTTCTCAAAGGTGCTGTACATCGAGCAGGACGACTTCCGCGAAGACCCGCCGAAGAAATTCTTCCGGCTCGCCCCGGGCCGCGAGGTCCGGCTGCGGAACGCGTACTTCGTCACCTGTCGCGAGGTCGTCAAGGATTCAGCGGGCCGGATCGTCGAGCTGCGCTGCACGTACGACCCGGCCACACGCGGCGGTGACGCGCCCGACGGCCGCAAGGTGAAGGCGACGCTCCACTGGGTGTCGGAACGGCACGCCGTCGACGCCGAGGTGCGCCTCTACGATCGCCTCTTCGTCTCGGAGACACCGGGCGCCGGCGACGCCGATTTCCTCGCCCAGCTCAATCCCGCGTCACTCGAGGTGCTGACCGGCTGCAAGGTCGAGCCGTCGCTCGAGGACGCCGCGCCCGGCGATCGATTCCAGTTCGAGCGACTGGGCTACTTCTGCGTCGACCCCGACCGCCGTCCGGGCGCGCCGGTTTTCAATCGCACCGTCACACTCAAGGACACGTGGGCCAGGATCGAAGAAAAGAGTGTCGGCGCGTAGTGCGGGAGAATCTTCATGCCACTCGTCGAACCCCACCCCGGCCGCTTCTGCTGGTTTGAGCTCGGCACGCTGGACCGCGCCGCCGCGGTGGCGTTCTACGAGAAGATTTTCGGCTGGTCGCACGTCGACACGCCGAGCGGACCGGACGGCGTCTACACGATCATGCGGATCGGTGATCAGGACGTCGCGGCGATGTACGGCCTCGCGCCCGACATGCGCGCCGCCGGCGTCTCGCCGCATTGGATGATCTATGTGAGCGTCGCCGACGCCGACGCGACGACGGCCAGGGTGCACGGGCTCGGCGGCAAGGTCGTCAAGCCGCCGTTTGACGCGGGTCCGAACGGGCGCATGGCCGTGCTCGAGGATCCGACGGGCGCGAAGTTTTCCGTCTGGCAGGGCCGATCGAACATGGGCGTGCGCCTCGTCGGCGATCCCGGCACTGCGGTCTGGGTGGACCTCGTCACCGGCGATCAGATGAAAGCCGCGACGTTCTATCACCACCTGTTCGGATGGAAGCTGGTCGACGGCAAGAACATGGCGGTCGCCAGACCCGGCGGCTACGCCCACATCGTGAACGGCGATTCGTTCATCGGCGGCATCCAGCCCGACGCGCACGGCGCGCCGCCTCACTGGCTCACCTACTTCGAAGTGGCGAGCTGCGCCAGGACGCTCGAGGCGATTGCGTCGCTCGGCGGCGCCGTCCGGATGCCGCCGATGGAGATCGAGCTCACGCGTCGCTTCGCCGTCGCCGTCGATCCGCAGGGCGCCACCTTCGCGCTGGTCGAGCACCTCAAGCGCTAAGCGGCGTTCGATTCCCGTGCTGCGCCCGGCGGTCCTCCGGCCGCACGCTCGCGCGCCCCAGAGCAGGCGCGCTGCGGCAAAGTCGGACCGCCGAGCGCTGCACGGG
>Ga0134128_10006850_pt1 | contig 13783 bp, 12 predicted proteins | sample KB31754_FD_96462 | JGI IMG/M metagenome (GOLD analysis project Ga0134128, IMG submission 96462) | Terrestrial soil microbial communities with excess Nitrogen fertilizer from Kellogg Biological Station, Michigan, USA - KB3-175-4 | ecosystem: Environmental > Terrestrial > Soil > Unclassified ... | reverse complement strand
TGCCGATCGTCGGCTCATCGGGCTCCGGAGAGATCAAGACGAAGCCGACGCAGCACTCGGTCAAGGAGCTGCGCGGCATCGGCATCCAGCCGGACGTGCTGCTCTGCCGCTGCCGGCACGCACTCCCCGAGGAGCAGCGGCGCAAGATCGCGCTCTTCACCAACGTCGAGGAGCGCGCGGTCATCTCGGCGATCGACGCCGACAACATCTATCAGATCCCGATCCTGCTTCATGAGCAGGGGCTCGACGATATCATCGTCGAGAAGCTGCGCCTCGATGTGCCCGCGACCGATCTCACCGAGTGGCGACACGTCGTGCAGGCGCGCGCAAGCTCGGACGGTCACGTCGATATCGCGATGGTCGGCAAGTACGTCCAGATCCGCGACTCCTATATTTCGCTCAACGAGGCGCTGACCCACGCTGGCCTCAAGTCCCGGACCCGCGTCAACGTCCACTACATCGAATCGACCGATATCGAGAGCCAGGGGACGGGCGCCCTCGAGGGGATGGATGCGATCCTGGTGCCGGGCGGATTTGGCGAGCGGGGCATCGAAGGCAAGATCGCCGCGGTGCGATTCGCGCGGGAGAACCGCGTCCCCTATCTCGGACTGTGCCTCGGGATGCAGATCGCGGTCATCGAGTACGGCCGTCACGTGCTCGGGCTCGCCGGCGCGAACAGTACCGAGTTCAACCGCGCCACGCCCCATCCCGTGATTGCGCTCATCACCGAGTGGCAGGACGAGGCGCGCGGGTCGCAGCTGCGAGACGAGGCCTCGGGGAAGGGCGCGACGATGCGTCTCGGTGCGCAGGAGGTGCTGCTCGCGCCTGGCGCGCGAGCGCGCGAGCTCTACGGGCGCGATACGATCCTCGAGCGCCATCGCCACCGCTACGAGTTCAACAACAACTACCTCGATCGCTATCGTCAGTCGGGGCTCAAGTTTTCGGGCTTCTCGCGCGACGGGCTGGTCGAGATCGTGGAGCTGCCGAACCATCCGTGGTTCCTCGCAACGCAATTCCACCCCGAGTTCACCTCGACGCCGCGCGACGGCCACCCGCTTTTCGCCGCGTTCATCCGTGCGGCACGCGCGCAGCGCGCGGCCCTGCTACCCGCCGCGGCGGGCGCATGAGTCCGGCTGCTCCTCCGGCATGAGGCTCGCAGGCTTCGACGCGGGCCTCGAGAAGCCCTTCTTTCTCATTGCGGGCCCGTGCGTCATCGAGAGCGAGGCGCTCACGCTCGAGATCGCCGGAACCCTCAAGGCGCTCACCGGCCGCCTCGGCATTCCGTTCATCTTCAAGGCGTCGTTCGACAAGGCGAATCGCTCTTCCCGAGCGAGCTTTCGCGGCCCGGGGCTCGATGCCGGACTCAAGGTTCTCGAGCGCGTCAAACGCGATCTCGGGGTGCCCGTGCTCACGGACGTGCACGAGGACACCCCGCTCGCCGATGCCGCGGCGGTCGTCGATGTGTTGCAGACGCCGGCGTTCCTGTGCCGACAGACGAATTTCATCCTGAGTGTCGCAGCTCAGGGGAAGCCCGTGAACATCAAAAAGGGCCAGTTCCTCTCGCCTTGGGAGATGCGGAACGTCGTCGAGAAAGCGCGCTCGACCGGCAACCAGGCGATCCTCGTGTGCGAGCGCGGCTTCTCGTTCGGCTATCACAACCTCGTCTCCGACATGCGCTCGCTCGCGATACTCCGCGAGACGGGCTGCCCGGTCGTCTTCGATGCCACCCATTCGGTGCAGCTGCCGGGCGGACGCGGCGCCTCATCGGGCGGTGAGCGCGAGTTCGTGCCGGTGCTCGCACGCGCAGCCGTCGCGGCGGGCGTTGCGGGCCTGTTCATGGAGACGCACCCGAATCCGGCACAGGCGCTCTCGGACGGACCGAACGCCTGGCCGCTCGATCGGATGGAGCCGTTGCTCGCGACCCTGCAGGCGCTCGATTCGGCCGTCAAATCGAAGCCCCTGGAAGAGTCCTTGCTGCCGGGGAAGAATTAGGCAGCGCAGAGCAGGGCACGAGAACACCATGAGCAAGATCAGCGATATTCGAGGCCGCGAGATCCTCGATTCGCGCGGCAATCCCACCGTCGAGGCCGATGTGGTGCTCGATTCCGGAGCGCTCGGTCGGGCGGCAGTACCCTCGGGTGCCTCGACCGGCACCCGCGAGGCGGTCGAGCTGCGCGATGGCGATGGCAAGCGCTACGGCGGCAAAGGGGTGTTGCGCGCCGTCGAGCACGTGAACGCGGCCATCCGTCAGGCGCTCCTCGGGTGCGATCCGCGCGACCAGGCCGGCCTCGACCGAGTGATGATCGAGCTCGACGGCACCGAGACCAAGGGCCGGCTCGGTGCGAACGCCATTCTGGCCGTGTCGCTCGCGACCGCGCACGCCGCGGCGCGCGATGCGCGCATGCCGCTGTATCGGTACCTCGCCACGGCGATGCTCGGGGGCCGACCGCCGGTGCTGCCGGTTCCGCAGATGAATATCGTGAACGGCGGCGCGCATGCGAACAACAGCCTCGATATTCAGGAGTTCATGATCCTCCCCGCCGGCGCGCCGAGCTTTCGCGAGGCGCTGCGCTACGGGGCGGAGGTGTTCCACACGTTGAAGAAGCTGCTCGCTGGACGCGGCCTGTCGACGGCGGTCGGAGACGAAGGGGGCTTCGCGCCGGATCTCGGCTCGAACGAGGAAGCGCTCGGTCTCATCCTGCAAGCGATCGAGCAGGCCGGCTACCGCCCCGGGAAGGACATTGCGCTCGGGCTCGATGTGGCGAGCTCGGAGCTCTATCGGAACGGGAAGTACGATCTCGCCTCCGAGGGCAGGCTCTTCACCTCGGGCGAGTTCACGCGCTATCTCGGCGGCCTCGCGGACCGTTACCCGATCGTGAGCATCGAGGACGGTATGGCGGAGGCCGACTGGAGCGGCTGGGCGAAGCTCACCGGCGCGCTCGGATCACGGCTGCAGCTCGTGGGCGATGACATCTTCGTCACGAACACCCGCATCCTGAAGGAGGGGATCGAAAAGCACGTGGCGAACGCAATCCTCATCAAGCTCAACCAGATCGGTACGCTCACCGAAACGCTCGCGGCGATCGCCATGGCGGAGCAGGCGCACTATGCCTCGGTCGTCTCGCACCGCTCGGGCGAGACGGAGGATCACACGATCGCCGATATTGCGGTTGCGACTGCGGCAACGCAGATCAAGACGGGCTCGCTCTCGCGCTCGGACCGGATCGCGAAATACAACCAGCTCCTGCGCATCGAAGCGGAGCTCGGCGCGAATGCCCGATATGCAGGCTGGAAGGCCTTTGCGAACGCGGCCGGCCGCGCTAGGCTCCAGCGCCCATGAGATGGCTTGCCGCGGCGCTGGCCGCTACCTTCCTCCTGCTGCAGTACCGGATTTGGCTATCGCACGATGGCGTGCGGGAGGTCATGCGACTGCGCTCCGCAGTGGCGGCGCAGCAGGCCGACAACGATCGGCTGGCGCAGCGCAATCGCGAGCTCGCAGCGGAGGTCCACGATCTGAAGAACGGCATGGCCGCTCTCGAGGAGCGGGCACGCAGCGAGCTCGGCATGATCGGAGAGAGCGAGACCTACTACCAGGTCGTGCCGCGCAGCTCGACCGTTCCGCGCGTCCCGCCGCTGCCGCCTTCCCCGCCGCGCACGGCGAGCCGCTAGCGCGCAGCCATCATCGCGGTCGCACGAGCGGGCTCAAGCCATGCGCTACTGGCTCGTCATGCCGGCCGCCGGAAGCGGGCGAAGATTCCGCGAGCGCGATCCTGCGCCGCCGAGCGCTCGAGCGCGCGAGCTCCTGCCGAAGCAATACGCCCCGCTTCTCGGCCGTACCGTCATCGAGTGGGCGCTCGCGCCTTTCGTGAGCGATGCACGCTGCGCGGCCGTGGTGGTCGCGCTCGCGCCCGACGATCGGCATTGGCAGCAGATTGCGGCGCGCGCGGGCGCCGAGAAGGAGCTCATTCTCGCGCCCGGGGGAGCCGAGCGCGCGCATTCGGTGCGAAACGGTCTCCTGGCGCTCTCGGGCCGCGCAACCGACAACGACTGGGTGCTCGTGCACGATGCGGCGCGGCCGTGTCTCTCCCGCACAGACCTCGACCGTCTTCTCGAGGAGGGCGGCGCCCACCCCGTCGGTGCGGTGCTTGCCTCGCCGGTTCCCGACACGCTCAAAGCGTGCACCGATGACGGACTCATCGAGCGCACCGTCGACCGCGCCGGGCTCTGGCGGGCTCTCACACCGCAGATGTTCCGCTACGGTGCGCTGTGCGCCGCCCTCGATGCGGCCATCGCCGCCGGCCGCTCGCCGACCGATGAGGCGCAGGCGCTCGAGTGGACGGGCGCGCACCCGCTCGCGGTGCGCGGCTCGGCCGCGAATCTCAAGATCACGACGACGGCCGATCTGGCCGTTGCAGCCGCATGGCTCGTCGAGACGAGCGTGGAGGGCTCGATGCAGATCTCTGGCGCACGGATCGGATCGGGATTCGACGTGCATGCGTTCGGTCCGGGAGATGCCGTCATGTTGGGCGGCGTGCGCGTTCCGCACACACACGGCGTGCTCGCTCACTCGGATGGCGATGTAATCCTGCACGCGCTCTGCGACGCGCTGCTCGGAGCGGGCGGACTCGGCGACATCGGGCAGCATTTCCGGGACGATGACCCGCAATGGCGCGGAGCGGCGAGCAGCGGATTCGTGCGCGCCGTGATCGAGATGCTCGCGGCGCGCGGCCTCGCCGTCGTGAATGCCGACATCACGCTGCTCTGCGAGGCGCCGCGGCTCGCCAAGCATCGCGAGGAGATCCGGGCGACCGTTGCGCGGCTCATCGAGGTGCCTCCCGAGCGGGTCAACCTCAAGGCGACGACGACCGAGCAGCTGGGATTTCTCGGCCGTCGCGAGGGAATCGCCGCGCAGGCGGTCGTGCTGGTTGCGCCGCCGTGAGGCCGCTCGAGCATCTCCGTCGTGAGGCCGCGCGAGCGTCTCGCCGCCTTCAATGCGGTGTGAGCAGCGCGTAGACCGCGCCCGTGCCTCCGTCCACACCGCGGGCCGATACGAAAGCGAGCACGTAAGAGCTCCGGCGCAGCACGCTCGTCACCATCGCCTTGAGCACCGGGCCCCGCGGGCCAGAGCGCAGACCCTTGCCGTGAATGATGCGCACGCAGCGCACGTCCCGGTGCAATGCTTCGGCGAGGAATCCGCGCAGCGCCTCCTTGCCTTCCCGCACGCTCAAGCCGTGCAGATCGAGCTCCGCCTGCACCCGGTAGTCACCGCGCCGCAGCCTGGTCAGGACGGCTCTCTGCACGCCGGCACGTGCATATGAGGCTACCTCGCCGCCCGCGAGATACGGATCATCGGGCGCCGTACTCAAGCTCTCATCGAGGATCGCGGTCCGGTCGGCGCGTGTGAAGCGTGCAAGCGGGGCAGGCTTCGAAGGGGGGCCGGTGTGGCGATCGTGCTCGAGGGGCCGCACGCCGCGCGTCGCCTCACGGAACAGCGCCGTCTCCTCCTCGGTGGCGGAAGTCCCGGCGAGGTGCTCCGCGAAGCGCGCGCGAGCCTCCCCCGAGCCGCGCTCACCCGCTATATTGACGCGCCGCTTCGGGCCGGCCATGACAATACGATAGCGCAACGTGAAGATCCTCGTGAGCAACGACGACGGCTACCGCGCCGAAGGGATCCTGCGCCTGCGCGAGGCGTTGGTGCGGTTCGGCCCGGTTACGATCGTCGCCCCCGACCGCAACCGCAGCGGTGCGAGCAACTCTCTGACGCTCGATGTACCGCTGCGGGTCTTCGAGGTCGAGCCTTCGGTCTACTACGTGATCGGCACACCCACCGACTGCGTGCACCTCGCGATCTCGGGGCTGTTCGACTTCGAGCACGACATGGTCGTCTCGGGCGTGAACGACGGCCCCAATCTCGGCGATGACGTGTTGTACTCGGGAACCGTTGCCGCGGCCGTCGAGGGCCGCTTCCTCGGGTTGCCGACGCTTGCAATGTCGCTGTGCACGCAGCCTGCGAGCGGCCGGTATTTCGAGACCGGCGCGCGTGTCGCGGCGCTGCTCATCGAGCAGCTGCTCGCAAGGCCACTGCCCGAGCGCGCGCTGATCCTCAACGTGAATGTTCCGGATGTGCCGTTCGAGACCCTCAAGGGTTTCCGCGCGACGCGGCTCGGGTTCCGCCATCGTTCCGAGCATGTCATCCAGGCGCGCGATCCGCACGGGCGGCCCGTGTACTGGGTGGGCCCGGCCGGTGCGGAGCAGGACGCAGGGCCGGGAACCGACTTTCATGCCGTCGCGCACGGATTCGTCTCGGTGACGCCTCTGCAGATAGACCTCACGCGCCATGCCGCGATCGAACGCCTCACCGGCTGGCTGGATGCGTTCCGTGGCTGACCTCAGGATGACCGGCATCGGGATGACCTCCGCGCGCACGCGCGACCGCCTCATCCAGCGCCTGCGCGAGCAGGGCATCTCAAATGCGCTCGTCCTCGAGCGCATGCGCAATGTGCCGCGCCACATTTTCGTCGACGAGGCCCTGAGCAGCCGGGCGTACGAGGACACGGCGCTGCCGATCGGCTTCGGACAGACGATCTCGCAACCCTACATCGTCGCGCGCATGACCGAGGCGCTGCTCGAGGGGCCACCGCTCAGCAACGTGCTCGAAGTCGGTACGGGGTGCGGTTATCAGACGGCCGTGCTCGCGCCGCTCATCGGCAAGCTCTACACGATCGAGCGGATCGAGCCGCTGGTCGCACGGGCGCGCCAACGAATAAAGGAGCTCGAGCTGCGCAACGTGCGCTTTCGTCACGGCGATGGAAGCGCAGGATGGAAGGCGCACGCACCGTATGACGGCATCCTCGTTGCCGCAGCGCCGCTCGTCGTTCCCGACACGCTGGTGCAGCAGCTCGCCGTCGGCGGACGTCTCATCGTGCCGATCGGAGCCGAGGGCGCGCAGGAGCTCGTGCGCTTCACGCGCAAGGAGCAGCGCATCGAGAGGCAGTCGCTCGGGCCCGTTGCATTCGTGCCGCTGCTCGGCGGGACGGCTTAAGCTATCTCATCAATAAACAAATGTAAGCCGTTGATCATATTACTCGGTAGGCCGTGGGCTTGCGCGCGACCTCGAGAGCCGCTTAACATGTCTCCGATCGACGACATTGCCGCCTGTCAGACGGGGATCCGGAGAAGGCACAGGGCGGAGAGACGGCGAAAGAGCAAGAAGAAGAGTTTCGATAACAAAAAGATAGAGCCAATTGTTCGAGTCTGTCAGCTTCGAATGATTGCGTGAGGTGGAAGTCTCTCCCTCTGTGCCTTCTCTCGATCGTCAGCCGACGAATAACAGCGCGACCACGCGTCGCTCCTCCTGAACGAGAATGTTGTAAGTGCGGCACGCCGCACCGAGGTCCATAGCTTCGATCGCGATGCCGCGCGCGGCGAACGCCTCGCGTATTTGCGGGCTCGGGAAGCGCTGCGTGTCACCGGTGCCGAGGAGCACGAGCTCCGGTTTGAGGTCGAAGACCGGCGCGAGGTGCTCCGTCGAGAGCTCCGCGGGGCTCGGCGCGTCCCAGTCGGTGATGAGGGCGTCCGCCGTGACGATGCAGTGTCGCGAGACGATGCGGTTGCCGACGCGCACGGCTCCGGGCGAGTAGCCGCGGATGAGATTCACGTCCGTGCGCGCATCGAGTGTGAATTTCATGGTGCCCTCGCGCTGATTCGCACGGCCCTGCGCGGCCGCACGCGCTTTCGCAGCTACCATACGCTGCGTGAGCGAGCTCGTCCTCATCGCAGCGGACATCTTCGCAGCGGCAAGCGATGTGCCGCAGCGGGCCCGCGGACTCGCTTTGCCGCTTCTCTCGCACATCGCACGCTACGGAACCGTAGAGCCTCTGCCCGCCGGCTGGCGCGCGTGGCTTGCGGGCTGGCTCGGTCGCGAGGAACTCGCGAGCGCGGCACCCGCTTCCATCGCGGGGGCGGCGATGCGCGCGCCCGGGGAGCCGCAGCGGCAATTTCTCTGGCTCGCCGATCCTGTGCACCTCATCGTCGGCCCGACGAGCGTGCATCTCTCCCCGAACGGGACGCTCGCGCTCGATGCGGCGGCACAGCAGGCGCTCGCCGCCGCCTTTGATTTCACCTTCGCGCGATCGGGCTACGCGCTCGAGCCGCTGCGCGGCGGGCGCTTTCTTTTGAGCGGACCGGCACCCTCCGGTGAGGTGCGCGCGATGGAGCCTGCGCGTGCGCTCGGGACGAGGATCGCCGATCCGCTTCCGAGGGGGCGCGGCGCAAGCGCTCTCCGCGCGCTCGGCGCCGAGATCGAGATGTGGCTGCACGAGCACCCGTTAAACGTGCGGCGCGTGCGCGAGAACCGCCCGCCCATCAGCACGCTCTGGCTGTGGGGAGGCGGTGCGCCCCTCGGTGCGGACGCCTGGCGCTCGGGGAACGGTTCCCCGAGCGCGGCAGTTTTCGGCGATGATGGCTTCATGGAAGGACTCGCGCGACTCTGCGGCGCACATTTCGCGGCGGAGGCTCCAGCACCGGGCGCGCTCGCGGGAGCAGGCGCCCCGCGGCGCATCGTCGCTCTCGAGCTGCTGCGCTCGGCAGAGAGCCCTCCGCAGCGCGAGCCGCTCGCCGCATTCTCCCCGCTCGCCGCGCTCGAGCAATTCGAGCGGCAATGGGTCGCTCCGGCACTCGAGCAGCTGAAGGCGGGCGATCTCACGCGGCTCACGATTCTCGTCAACGACCGGGCGCTCGCGTTCGGCGCACGCGATCGCTTCAAGCTCTGGCGCCGCCCGCGTGCCGCGTTCGCGGAGCTTCGATGATGCGGCAGATCCGGCGACGCGTGACGGGCGACTCAACGGAGCTCGGTGCCGCGCTCCATCCGGTCCTGCAGCGTGTCTATGCGGCCCGCGGGGTACGTGCGGCCGCCGAGGTGAGCGTCGCACTCGACCGGCTGCTCCCGGTCGGCACACTCGAAGGCGTGGAGGCGGCGGCCGAGCTCCTCGTGAGGCATCGAGCGAGCGGGCGCATTCTCGTGATCGGAGACTTCGATGCGGATGGGGCGACGAGCACCGCGCTCATGGTGCGGCTGCTGCGCGCATGGGGATTCGCGAGCGTCGATTTTCTCGTGCCGAACCGCTTCGAGTTCGGCTATGGCCTGACGCCCGAGATCGTCGCGCTCGCGGCCGAGCGCCATCCGACGCTCATCGTCACGGTAGACAACGGCATCTCGAGCAACGCGGGAGTCGAATCCGCGCGCGAGCGCGGCATCGAGGTGCTCGTGACCGACCATCACCTGCCCGGTCGCGAGCTGCCTCGAGCGAATGTCATCGTCAATCCGAACGCGGGCGCGAGTGCCTTCGGCAGCCGCGCGCTCGCCGGCGTCGGCGTGGCGTTCTATGTGCTCGCCGCGCTCAAGCGGCGGCTCGATGCGGCCGGAGATACCCCTCCCGGCGCGCCGAGCCCCGCCGAGCATCTCGATCTCGTGGCGCTCGGCACCGTCGCCGATCTGGTCCCGCTCGATGGCAACAACCGCGTGCTGGTCGCTCAGGGGCTGCGGCGCATTCGCGCGGAGCGCTGCGTTGCCGGCATTCGCGCACTTCTCGCCCTCGCAGGGCGGCGACGCTCCGAGCTCACCGCGGCCGATCTCGCCTTCGGCGTTGCGCCGCGGCTCAATGCCGCGGGCCGCATGCACGACATGACGATCGGCATTCAGTGCCTGCTCGCCGACGAACCGCAGCACGCGGAAGAGCTCGCCGCCGAGCTCGATCGACTCAATCAGGAACGACGCACCATCGAGGCACGGATGCAGGCGGAGGCGCTCGCAGCCGTCAAGCACCTGCGCGACCCGCCGGAGCCCGCCGGAGATGCCCCTGCCGCGCCGGACTCGATGCCGGCGCCGGTACGCGCGTGCGCAATCACGCTGTTCGATGCGAGTTGGCACCAGGGCATCGTCGGCCTCGTCGCGGGGCGCGTGAAAGAGCGCACGGGCAGGCCCGTGATCGCGTTTGCGCGCGCGGGCGCCGGGCTGCTGCGGGGCTCGGCGCGATCTGTCGCGGGACTGCACATCCGGGACGTGCTCGATGCGCTCGCCGCGCGCCATCCCGAGCTCATCAGCCGCTTCGGCGGCCACGCCATGGCGGCGGGACTCACGCTCGAAGAGGGCAATCTCGACTGCTTCGCGCGGGCCTTCGAGGAGGAGGTGGCGCGTGTGAGCGGCGGCGCGCGCAGCGGGGAATGGATCGAGACCGACGGGGAGCTCGAGGTGCACGAGATCGCACTTTCGACGGCCCTCGCGCTGAGAAGCGGCGGGCCCTGGGGACAGGCCTTTCCGGAGCCGTGTTTCGATGGGCTATTCACGATCCGCAACGCCCGCATCGTCGCAGAGCGGCACTTGAAGATGTGGGTCGAGGTTCCGCGAACGGGCCGCACGTTCGATGCGATCGCCTTCAATCTCATGCAGGAGCTGTCCGGAAGCGCGGTGGACCCTGCGCCGCGGCTGCCGGATGGGCCTGCGCGCCTCGTCTACCGGCTCGAGGTGAATGAGTACCAGGGCGAGCGGCGGCTGCAGCTCGTGGTCGAGCATGTCCTGCCTCCGTAGCGCGGATGCCGATACCCGCCTGGCCAGACCGGCGTGAGGGATATTCGGCACAAACGCTAGTCGGCGATATCGGTAAGATGACGAGCTTTACCGCGAGAACACCAAGATGGAGCTCAATCCGCTCAAACGCCGCCTCGAGGACCTCGATGAGCGCACGCGCTCTCTACGGGGGTTTCTTTGAGTACGATCGCAAGAAGGAGCGCTTGGAGGAGGTCGCGCGCGAGCTCGAAGACCCCGCGGTCTGGCAGAAGCCCGATCGGGCACAGGAGCTCGGGCGCGAGCGGGCGCGGCTGACGACGGACATCGGCGAAATCGACCGCACCTCGAAGGGAATCACCGACGCGATCGAGTTGCTCGCGCTTGCCGAGAGTGAGGGCGAGGAAGCGGCGGTCATCGACATCGAGCGCGACTCTGAGCGGCTCGGCACCGAGGTGCGGCGGCTCGAGCTCAAGCGGATGTTCCGCGGCGAGATGGACTCCCACAATGCTTTTCTCGACATCCAGGCGGGAGCGGGGGGAACCGAGGCGCAGGACTGGGCGCAAATGCTGCTGCGGATGTACCTGCGCTGGTGCGCCGCACGCGGGTTCGAAGCGGAGGTCATCGACTCGAGCCCCGGCGAGGTGGCCGGCATCAAGAGCGCAACCATCGAGGTGCGGGGCGAGTACGCGTACGGCTGGCTGCGCACCGAGACGGGAGTGCACCGCCTGGTGCGCAAGTCCCCCTTCGATGCAGGCAATCGGCGCCACACCTCGTTCGCCTCGGTGTTCGTCTCCCCGGAGGTGGACGAGGACATCCAGATCGAAGTCAATCCGGCGGACCTCAAGGTCGATGTCTACCGCTCCTCGGGCGCGGGCGGCCAGCACGTCAACAAAACCGAATCCGCAGTCCGCATCACTCATTTGCCCTCGGGCATAGTGGTTGCCTGCCAGAACGAGCGCAGTCAGCACAAGAACCGCTCGACCGCGATGAAAATGCTGAAGGCGAAGCTCTACGAGCTCGAGGTCAACAAGCGCAATGCGGCCGCCCGGGTGCTCGAGGAATCCAAATCCGACGTGAGCTGGGGCAATCAGATCCGCTCGTACGTGCTCGATCAGTCGCGCATCAAAGACCTGCGCACGGGCGTCGAGGTGGGCAACACGCAGGCGGTGCTCGACGGGGACCTCGATCAGTTCCTCGAAGCATCCCTCAAGGCGGGAGTTTAAGTGGAGGACGAGAACAAGCTCATCGCGCAGCGGCGCGCGAAGCTCGCGGGACTGCGCGAGCGGGGTGCGGCGTTCCCGAACGATTACCGGCGGACGGCGCTAGCGGGGGAGCTGCACGCCGCCTTCGATGAGCGCTCGGCCGAGTGGCTCGAGGCGAACCCGGTGGCGGTGAGCGTGGGCGGGAGGATGCTGCTCAAGCGCGTCATGGGTAAAGCGAGTTTCGCGCAGATCGCCGACCGCACCGGACAGGTCCAGCTGTTCATGAAGCAGGACGCGCTCGGTGTCGAGGCGTACGAAGAATTCAAGACATGGGACGTGGGCGACATCGTGGGGGCGAGCGGGACGCTCTTTCGCACCAAGACCAACGAGCTCTCCGTGCGCGTGACTAGCGCGCGGCTTTTGGTGAAGTCGCTGCGGCCGCTGCCCGAGAAGTGGCACGGGCTCGCGGACACCGAGACGCGCTACCGCCAGCGCTACGTCGATCTGATCGTCAACGAGCAGAGCCGCAAGCTCTTCAGGACGCGCGCGCGCATCATTCGTTTCCTGCGCGATTACCTGGATGCGCAGGACTTCCTCGAGGTCGAGACACCGATGATGCAGCCGATGGCGGGCGGCGCTGCGGCCAGGCCGTTCGCAACCCACCACCACGCCCTCGACATGGACATGTATCTGCGCATCGCCCCCGAGCTGTACTTGAAGCGGCTCGTGGTCGGCGGGTTCGAGCGGGTATACGAGATCAATCGCAATTTTCGCAACGAGGGCCTCTCGACGCGGCATAACCCCGAGTTCACGATGCTCGAGCTGTACATCGCGTACGCCGACTACCGCGACCTCATGGATTGGGTGGAGAGGACGTTCCGCGCGCTCGCGCTCGCGATTCACGGCAGCACGCGCATCGACTATCAGGGGCGCCGCTACGAGCTCGCCGCGCCTTTTCGCCGCTCGACCGTGGAGCAGGCGATCGTCGCTTCGAATCCGGGCATCGACCCGCAAGCGCTGCGGGACGCCGCGTACTTGCGCCGGCTTTGTACGGAGCGGGGCATTCCGCATCACCCGCAAGACGGTCCCGGGAAGCTTCAAATGGAGCTCTTCGATAAGACCGCGGAGGACGCGCTGCTCGATCCCACGTTCATTTACGCGTATCCGGCCGAAGTCTCCCCCCTCGCCAGAGCAAACGATGCCGATCCGTTCGTCACGGATCGTTTCGAGCTCTACGTGGCCGGGCGCGAGCTCGCGAACGGTTTCTCCGAGCTCAACGATCCGGAGGAGCAGGCCGCTCGCTTCCGTGCGCAGGTGGCGCTCAAGGAGCGGGGCGACGAGGAGGCGATGCTCTACGATGCCGACTACATCCGCGCGCTCGAGTACGGCATGCCGCCCACCGCGGGTCTCGGCGTCGGCATCGACAGGCTCGTGATGCTGCTGACGGATTCACCCTCGATTCGCGACGTGATCGCGTTCCCGCATCTGCGCCCTGAGGCATGAGTTACGAAGCGAGGCCGTAGGGCAGGGGCAGCTGCTCCGCCTCGAGCAGAATCTTATCGGTCGGTTCCGCCGCCGGCTCCTCGTCCGCAGCGGCCGCACCAGCCGCAGTAGACGCGCTGGCCGCGAGCGGCGCGACGGCCAGAAACTCGCAGCTTCCGTCGGGCCGCTGCGCGGCATCGACGACGCGCACCGTGCGTCCATCGGCGATCCGTGCGGAGTCACCGGGTGATAACGCGGCGGGCGCGGTCGTCCGCCATCGCTGCATGCGCCGCTTCACGCGGCCGCGGTAATGAGAGCGCGCGATGACCTCCTGACCCGTGTAGCAGCCCTTCGAGAAGGAGATCGCATCGATCGCATCGAGATTCAACATTTGCGCGACGAAGAGCTCTGACGTCTGGGGATAGATTTGCGGCAGGCCCGCGGCGATATGGAGCAGCCGCCAGCCGTCTCGCGCCGCGAGCGCGGCCGCGTGCGATTCCGGAGCGGCCTGCGCTTCAGAAGCCCGGGCCGCAGC
>Ga0134128_10006849_pt1 | contig 13783 bp, 10 predicted proteins | sample KB31754_FD_96462 | JGI IMG/M metagenome (GOLD analysis project Ga0134128, IMG submission 96462) | Terrestrial soil microbial communities with excess Nitrogen fertilizer from Kellogg Biological Station, Michigan, USA - KB3-175-4 | ecosystem: Environmental > Terrestrial > Soil > Unclassified ... | reverse complement strand
CCCGGCAGCCTGCTCCGTGACGTGGGCGAACATGCCCCTGACCTGGGCCGGGTCCATGCCCTTGCGTTCGGCCAGGTAGCTGATCTCGGTGCCGTCGTAGTGCTCGGGGACGGTGGGGTCCAGCTGGTAGCTGCGCCACTGCACCTCCACGGAATCCTTGTGCGGGAAGGCGTTCAGGGCGGTCTCAAAGCGGCGCTTGCCGATGTAACACCACGGGCAGGCGACGTCGGACCAGATCTCAATCTTCATACTGGCGGCAACGGGCGCCGGACGGCGAATATTCCGCGCGCGGTAGCTGCTTCCCAACGTACGACGGCGGTTGGCGGGTTTCGTGGGAAACGCGCCAACCGCCGTTGTACGTGGAGGTGAAGTGTTGAGGCTGGCCCGCCGGGACCCGGATTTCGGGCCTGCAGTGGCGACGCGTCCGGCGGGGCCAGCCAAACTTGTGCCGTTCCTAGGCGGCGGCGAGATCGCGCTTCCTGGCCGGCTCCTGCACCGGGGACTCGTGCAGGTAGTTGGCGTAGGCGGAAAGCGTCAGGAAGGCGGGGAACTCCTCGCCCAGCGCAACGGCCTCGAAGATCTCCCGGGCGTCGTCAAAGCGGTCGGCGTCGAAGCGGGGCATCTTGGCAAACTCCTCCTCGAGCATTTCCTGCACCCAGTCGAAGGTGATGAGCTCGCCCTGGTCGGTGATGGCCTGGCTGTGGATCCACTGCCAGATCTGTGAGCGGGAGATCTCCGCGGTGGCGGCGTCCTCCATGAGGTTGTTCAGGGCGACGGCGCCGTGGCCGCGCAGCCAGGACTCGATGTACTGGATGCCCACCCAGAGGTTGTCCCGGATGCCCTGCTCGGTGATGGTCCCCTGGGTGCCGGCCACGTCCAGCAGGGCGCGGTCGTCAGTTTCCACGTCCTCGCGCAGGCGGCTGATTTGGTTGGGGTTCCAGCCGAGCATGTCGTCAAAGACCTCCATGGCCACGGGGACCAGGTCCGGGTGGGCCACCCAGGAACCGTCAAAGCCGTCGTTGGCCTCGCGGGTCTTGTCCGCCCGGACCTTCTCCATGGCGTTGGCGTTGGCCACCGGGTCGCGGCGGTTCGGCACGAAGGCGGACATGCCGCCAATGGCCATGGCGCCGCGGCGGTGGCAGGCCCGGACCAGCTGTTCGGTGTAGGCCCGCATGAACGGCGCGGTCATGGTGATCTGGTTGCGGTCCGGGAGCACAAAGCGCGGGCCGCGGGTGCGGAAGTTCTTGATGACGGAGAACAGGTAGTCCCAGCGGCCGGCGTTCAGCCCGGCGGCGTGGTCGCGGAGTTCGTAGAGGATTTCCTCCATCTCAAAGGCTGCCGTGATGGTTTCGATCAGGACGGTGGCGCGGATGGTGCCCTGCGGGATGCCCAGCAGGTCCTGGGCCTGGATGAAGATGTCATTCCACAGCCGTGCTTCGAGGTGGTTTTCAATCTTTGGCAGGTAGAAGTACGGCCCCGTGCCCTGGGCGATCAGCCGGCGGGCGTTGTGGAAGAAAAACAGGCCAAAGTCCACGATGCCCCCGGCCATCGGCTTGCCGTTGATGAGCAGGTGCTTTTCCGGCAGGTGCCAGCCGCGCGGGCGGACCACGATGGTGGGCAGCTCCTGCGCGGGGTTCAGCCGGTATTCCTTGCCTTCCGGGGTGGTGAAGTCGATGCGGCGCTCCAGCGCGTCGATCAGGTTGACCTGCCCGCGGATGACGTTGCCCCACGTGGGCGTGCTGGAGTCCTCCATGTCCGCCAGCCACACCTTGGCGCCGGAGTTCAGGGCATTGATGGTCATTTTCGCGTCGACGGGACCGGTGATCTCCACGCGGCGGTCCTCCAGCCCGGGGGCCGGCGGGGCCACGCGCCAGCGCGGGTCCTCACGGATTCCGGCAGTCTCACGCAGGTAGCGCGGATCGGTGCCGCTGAGGATCTGGCGGCGGCGCGTCTGGCGGGCCTTCAGCAGTTCCTGGCGCCGCGCCGTCGTCGAACGGTTGAGGGCGGAAATGAAGTCCAGGGCCTCGGGGGTGAGGATCTCGTCCTGGCGGTGAATGGGCGGTGCGGTCAGGGTGATGCCGTTGAACGTGAATCCGTTCAGGCTGTTGGTTGAGTTCATGGGGGTTGCTCCAAGTCTGGGTCAACTGTGACGCAGTGGTTGCTGGGAATTCGGAGATTTTCAGCAACTACTGCGTCACGGTTGGGAGAGGTTAGTGGAACTGCTGGGCTTCTGTGGAGCCGGCCAGTGCGAGGGTGCCGCTGTTGGGGTTCAGCGCTGTCGCCACCAGGTCGAAGTAGCCTGTGCCCACTTCGCGCTGGTGCTTGGTTGCGGTGTAGCCGCGGTCTTCGGAGCCGAATTCGCGCTCCTGCAGCTCGACGTAGGCGCTCATCCCGTTGCGGGCGTAGCCGTGGGCGAGGTCAAACATCGAGTAGTTCAGGGCGTGGAAGCCAGCCAGGGTGATGAACTGGAACTTGAAGCCCATGGCGCCGAGTTCGCGTTGGAACTTGGCAATGGTGGCGTCGTCCAGGTGCTTTTTCCAGTTGAACGACGGTGAGCAGTTGTACGCCAGCATCTGGTCCGGGAACTGGGCGTGGATGCCTTCGGCAAACTTCTTGGCGTGTTCCAGGTCCGGGGTGCCGGTTTCCATCCAGATGAGGTCGGCATGGGGTGCGTAGGCCAGGCCGCGGGCAATGCACGGCTCGATCCCGTTGCGCACATTGTAGAAACCTTCCGCGGTGCGCTCCCCGGTCAGGAACGGCTTGTCGCGGTCGTCAACGTCGGAGGTGATCAGGGTGGCGGCCTCGGCGTCCGTACGGGCAACAATAACAGAAGGTACGCCGGCGACGTCGGCTGCGAGCCGGGCGGCGTTGAGGGTGCGGACGTGCTGGGCGGTGGGGATGAGGACCTTGCCGCCCAGGTGGCCGCACTTCTTCTCGCTGGCCAGCTGGTCTTCCCAGTGCACGCCGGCCGCACCCGAGGTGATCATCGACTTCATGAGCTCGTAGGCGTTCAGCGGCCCGCCAAAGCCGGCCTCGGCGTCGGCCACGATCGGCACCAGCCAGTCCTCAACGCTCTGCTTGCCCTCGGAGAACTCGATCTGGTCGGCCCGCAGGAGGGCATTGTTGATGCGGCGGACCACCTTCGGCACCGAATCCACGGGGTAGAGGGACTGGTCCGGGTACGTGTTGCCGTTGGAGTTGGCGTCGGCGGCGACCTGCCAGCCGGAAAGGTAGATGGCCTTCAGCCCGGCCTTGACCTGCTGGACGGCCTGGTTGCCGGTCAGGGCGCCGAGGGCGTTGGTGTAGCCTTCCGGGCCGGCATTGCGCAGCTGGTCCCAGAGCTTCTCGGAACCGCGCCGGGCCAGGGTGTGCTCCTCCTGGACCCGGCCGCGCAGCTTGACGACGTCGGCGGCCGGGTAGGAGCGCTCGATGCCGTCCCAGCGGGGGTTGGCCGACCATTCGAGTTCCAGCGCGGCGGCTGCCTCGGCGTTGGACTGTTCCGGGGTCTTTGCGGTCTCAAATGCTGCGCTCATGATGGTCGCTCCTTTGCGTTCGGTGGTCGATCCTGTCGAAGTCCAGGACCTCGGTGGTTGAGCCTGTCGAAATCCGGGATCCGTGTTCCTTCTTCGTAAAATCAACTATTCAGTGCTTTTCATGGGCTTTCTAGAGACAAATGGTGGAAAGATTTGCACTTCTTCCCGTATCCTCAAGAAATGACCAATGCAAGCTGGAATCTGGGCGATGTGGCCCCCCGCAACGGCAAGGGCGCCGCGGGCGACGGGGAAGTGGACCTGATTGCGCTGGGCCGCCGGGTGCGCCATCTGCGCAAGAAACTGGGCATGACCCTTGACGACCTCAGCGCCAAGGCGGGCTCCGCGCCGTCGCAGTTGTCCCTGATTGAGAACGGCAAGCGGGAGCCGAAGCTGAGCCTGCTCCAGCACCTGGCCGGGGTGCTCGGTGTCAGCCTGGACCAACTGCTCGGGGCCGAGCCGCCCAGCCGTCGGGCCGCGCTGGAAATCGAGCTCGAACGGGCCCAGCGCGGGCCGCTGTACCAGTCGCTGGGATTGCCCACGGTCCGCGTCAGTTCGCGGCTTTCCATGGAAATCCTGGAGTCCCTGGTGGGGCTGCAGCACGAATTGGAACGGAGGCTCGACGAGCAGTCCGCAACGCCCGAGGAGGCGCGGAGGGCGAATTCCGAGCTGCGCGCGGAGATGAAGGCCCGGAACAACTACTACCCCGAGATTGAGGTCCAGGCCCAGGAACTGCTGGACAAGGTGGGGCATGACCGTGGCCCGCTGTCCCACCATGTGGCCGCGGACATTGCCGAGCACCTGGGGTTTGACCTGCACTACGTGGGGGATCTGCCCCATTCCACCCGCTCGGTGACGGACTTGAAGAATCACCGAATTTACCTCACCCACGGCCAGCGCTCCGACCACGACCCCCGCTCCGTGCTGCTCCAGGCGCTGGGCCACTTTGTTTTGGGCCACCAGACGCCGCGCGATTACGCGGACTTTCTGCGCCAGCGCGTATACACGAACTACTTTGCGGCGGCCCTGCTCATGCCCGAGCACGCCACGGTGGATTTCCTGAAGGAGGCGAAGTCCGCCAAGGAGCTGGCCATCGAGGACATCCGCGATGCGTTTGCAGTGTCCTATGAGACGGCCGCGCACCGCTTCACGAACCTGGCCACCGAGCACCTGGGCATCACCACGCACTTCCAAAAGGTGCACGAGTCCGGCATCATCCACAAGGCCTACGAGAACGACGGCGTGAACTTCCCCGCCGACCACACCGGCGCCATCGAGGGCCAGGCCGTCTGCCGGTTCTGGACGTCCCGCGCCGTCTTTGACGTGCCGGACAAGTTCCGCGCCTTCAACCAGTACACGGACACGGCCGTGGGCACCTATTGGTGCACGGCCCGCACGGAACGGCATTCCTCGGGGGAGTACTCACTGAGCATCGGCGTCCCGTACGAGCACGTGAAGTGGTTCCGCGGACGCGACACCACGGAGCGTTCGCAGTCGCGCTGCCCGGACCCGGATTGCTGCCGCCGCCCGCCCGCCGAACTCTCCGCGCAATGGGCCGGCAATGCCTGGCCCAGCACCCGGGCGAACTCGCACCTGCTGGCCGCGATGCCGCAGGGCGCGTTCCCCGGCGTTGACGAGACCGAGGTGTACACGTTCCTGGCCGCGCACCAGGGGCGCTGACCCGACGTTGGCCCGGCTCGTGTCCCGCCCTGTCCTGCGCCCGGCCGGCAGTGAACCATGCGCCGGGCAGTGTTGGGCGCACGGGAGGTGCCCGCTGCGCATACCAGTGCAGCCGCCGGGGTGGCCGTGCGCCGGCCGCCCCTTGACCGGCGCCCCAATCCGCAGCATGCTGGCAAGTGTCGCCCGGCAGCTGTCCGGGGGCTGAAAGGACAGCATGGGTGCGGACTGCCGGCGGCTGGTGGGCAAGACCGCCATTGTCACGGGCGCCAGCAGGGGGATCGGCCTGGCCATCGGCCTGCGGCTCGCCGCCGAGGGGGCCCGCGTGGCGATCACCGCCCGCGGCGCGGAGCAGCTCGGGGAGGCCGCGGCCGCCTTCCCGCCCGGCAGCGTCGTCACCTTCGCCGGGCACGCGGATGACCCGGCGCACCGCGCGGCGGTGATGGACGGCGTCGTCCGGCTTTGGGGCGGGCTGGACATCCTGGTCAACAATGCCGGCATCAACCCCGCCTACGGGCCGCTGGAATCCGTGGACATGGGCGCGGCGCGCAAAATCCTCGAGGTCAACGTCCTCTCGACGCTGGCCTGGACGCAGTCCGCCCTGGCCCATCCCGGGCTGAATTTCCGGGGGCGCCGCGGCAACGTGGTGAACGTGTCCTCCGTCAGCGGCGATGTCCCGGCACCGGGGCTGGGCCTGTACGGCATCAGCAAGGCCGCCGTCTCCCACCTGAGCCGCACCCTGGCCATCGAGCTGGCGCCGGAAATCCGCGTGAACGCCGTGGCGCCGGCCGTGGTCAAGACCAACTTTGCCCGCGCCCTGTACGAGGGGCGCGAGGAGTCGGTGGCCGCCGCCTACCCCCTGAAGCGCCTGGGAACGCCCGACGACGTTGCCTCCGCCGTCGCCTTCCTCGCCTCCCCGGACGCCGACTGGGTGACGGGCCAGGTGCTGACCCTGGACGGCGGCCTGCTCAACGCCGGCGGACTCGGCTAGACCCCCACCCAAGGAGCGGCGCGTGAACAGCACACAGAATCCCGGTGTTTATCCGGAGCAGGTCGAGGAGCTGCGCCTGCGCACCCGCGAGTTCATCCGCGGCACGGTCATCCCGCTGGAGCCGCGCCCCGGGCAGGCACTGAACCTGACCGTGCGGCGGGAACTCGGCGAGGCCGCCAAGGCCGCCGGCGTCTACGCCCCGCACGCGCCGCGCGAATTCGGCGGGCAGGGGCTGGCGCTGGAACACTGGTCGCCGGTGTTCCAGGAGGCCGGGTATTCCCCGATCGGCCCGGCCGCCCTGAACTGCATGGCGCCGGACGAGGGCAACATGCACATGCTCAACCTGATCGGCACGCCCGAACAAAGGCGCCGCTATTTGGAGCCCCTGGCGGCCGGGCGGGTCAGCTCCTGCTTCGCCATGACGGAGCCGCACCCGGGCGCGGGCTCGGACCCGGACGCGCTCGCCACCACCGCCGTCCGCGACGGGCACCACTGGGTCATCACCGGCCACAAGCGCTTCACCAGCGGGGCCACGTTCGCCGGCTTCGCCATCGTCATGGCCCGCACCCCGGAAGCGGAGGCCGGGGAAAGCCTCACCGCGGAAACGAAGGCCCACGGGGCGGAGGCATCCCCGGCCGGCGCCACCATGTTCCTGGTGCCCATGGATACGCCGGGGGTCCGCGTCGGTGCGCCGATCCACACCATGGACAAGTACCTGCCCGGCGGCCACCCGCACGTGCACTTCGACGGCGTCCGCGTGCCCGAGAACGCCGTGCTGGGCAGGGTGGGCCTTGGCTTCCAACACGCCCAGCTGAGGCTCGGCCCGGCCCGGCTGACGCACTGCATGCGCTGGCTGGGGCTGGCACGCCGCGCGCTGGACATTGCCCTGGACCGCGGCAACACGCGTGAGATCTTCGGCGCGCACATCTCACAGCTGGGCCTTGCGCAGGAGCTGATCGCGGCGTCGGTCATCGACATTGAAACCTCGGACGCCATCATCGGCAAGTGCGCCCTGCTGCTGGGCGCCGACCCACGGGCGGGCGCCGCGCTCTCCTCCGTGGCCAAGGTGCACTGCTCCGAGGCCGTCTACCGCGTCATCGACCGGGCCGTGCAGCTGTGCGGGGGAGACGGGGTGTCCGACGGCCTTCCGCTGGCCCAGTACCTCAACGAGGTGCGCCCCTTCAGGATTTACGACGGCGCCACGGAGACCCACAAGTGGGCCATCGCCCGCCGTGCCTCCTCCGCCCGGCGCCGCGAGGTGGCCGCCGGCGAACCGTTCCGGGGCGCGGCGCGGATCAACGACGGGGGGCAGGAATGACGGGCAGCCAGGACGTGGCCCGGACCGCGGCCGAGGCGGACCGGATGGACGTCCCGCCGCTGCTGGTGGTGGACCGGGTGGAGGAATACCTCGACGCCTGCGGGATCGGGACAGGGCCACTGCACTGGCAGCGCATCGGCGGGGGACAGTCCAACGTGACCTTCCGGCTCAAAAGGCGCGGTGCCGACGTCGTGCTTCGGCGCGGGCCGCGGCCGCCGCTGCCGCCGTCCACGCACGACATGGTGCGGGAGGCCCACATCCAGCACCTGCTGGCGCCGCTGGGCTTCCCCGTGCCCAGGATCCTGGCGGTCTGCGCGGACACCCACGTGTTGGGGGTGCCGTTCTACCTCATGAATTTCCTGGACGGCGACGTCGTCACCGACACCGTCCCGGCGCATCTGGACCCGCCCGGGCAGCGGCGTGAAACCAGCGAGGCGGTGGCGGACATGCTGGTGCGGCTGCATTCGGTGGATGTCAGCCGGGGCGCGATCGCGGGGATCGGCCGGCCGGAGGGGTACCTGGGCCGGCAGCTGCGGCGGTTTGCCGGCCTGTGGGAGCAGGGCGCCACCCGCGAGCTGCCCCAGGTGGCCGGGCTGGCGCGGTGGCTGGAGGCCAACCTGCCCGCGACGCAGCGAACCTCCCTGATCCACGGCGACTACCGGGTGGGGAACCTGATGTTCCGGCGGTCCGGGCCGGTGCGGGTGCAGGCCGTGCTTGACTGGGAAATGGCGACGCTCGGCGACCCGCTGGCGGACCTTGGCTACCTGACCGCCACGTATGCGCAGGCGGGATCGGCCGGGACCATCATGGAGCTGACCGGCGTGACGGCGCAGCCGGGCTACCTGACGCGGGAGGAGCTCGCGCTGCGGTACAACCAGCACTTCGGACTGGACCTGTCCGCACTGCCCTGGTACCAGGCGCTGGCGCTGTGGAAGGCCGCGATCTTCGCCGAGGCGATCTACACGCGCTGGAAGCAGGGCGAGAGGAACGACGCCGGACCCGGCCTGGGTGCCGCGCTGGAAGCGGGCGTGCCGAGGCTCCTGGACGCCGCCGCGGGGTTTGCGCAGCGGCTGTAGGGGCGCCGCCCATCCGGTGCGCACGCCTTGGGCATGGCCGGCTACCGGCTGACTGTCGCCACCGTCGTCGACCGCCGCTGCCTGGCGGCCAGCACGGCCACGAGCACCGCGATGGCCGCGGCCCAGCCGATGCTGACCTGGGCCGTGCCCCAATCCAGGCCGCCGCGCTCATGGGAGACGCCCATCCAGTCGGCGAAGGACGCACCCAACGGGCGGGTGACGATGTAGGCCGCCCAGAACGCGGGGATGGCCTTCAGCCCGAACTTCCAGTACGCGAGCGCCGGAATGGCAATGACGACGGCGAACAGCACACCGGAACCGAGATATCCGAGATGCAGCGTGACGGCGGTGAGGTCCCCGGCGGCGGTGCCCAGTGCGAACGTGGCCAGCACGGCGGCCCAGTAGAACATTTCGCGCCGGGGCGTGTGGATGCTGTGGATGGACAGTGTCCTTTCGGTGCGGTGCCAGAGGAAAAAGACTGCCGCGAGGACCACGGCGTAGAAAACCGTGGACACCAGGTACGGGACACCCAGGCCCACGTGGAGGACGTCGGCGGCCATGGTGCCGAAGACGCTGACCATGGCCACGGCCAGCCAGTAGACCCACGGTATGTACCGCTTCACGCGGAACTGCAGGGCGAGGGCACCGGCAAAGCACAGCGCGCCGATGCCCACGGCAATCACGGGATCAAGGGTGTGGGCCAGGTAATCGCTGGTGGTCTCTCCCATCCCGGTGGTCAGCACCTTGATGATCCAAAACAGCGCCGTCACCTCCGGCACCTTGGACACGAGGGCGCGGACGCCGTCAGCACGGGTTGCGGGCATGGTTCGGTCCGGCGAAAAGTTCTCAGGCATGGTTGCATTCTCCGGGCCCAGGCTGGGAGGTTTCCGGGAACTCGTGCCCAAACTTAGGCAAAACCAGTTTTGTTGCCTGGTTATAGCCGTTCTTCAACGGCCGGAAAGTGACGCACGATGGGTGCTGGAAGTGATTCACGGCATAGTTGCAGGAGTAGCGCATGAACGGGCAGCCGTCAGACCTCACGCCACGGGTGGTCACCCTCGGCACCGCCGGGGGGCCCCGGTGGTGGACAGGCGAAAACGCCGGGAAGCGCTCGGGGATCGCGACCGCCGTCGTGGTGGGCGGTGCCACCTATCTGGTGGACGCGGGGCATGGGGTGGGCCGGCAGATGATGCTGGCCGGGCTGTCCGTCAGTTCGCTGCGCGGGATCTTCGTCACGCACCTGCACTCGGACCACACCGTCGACCTGGGCTCGCTGGCCATCTTCGGCATGTTCACCTTCGGTCCCGACCAGCACACGATCCACCTGGTCGGCCCCGGCGACCGCGGCGAACTTCCCCCGGTTTCCCCTCGCGCCACCGTGCCGCCGGCCCCCGTGCCGCCGGCCCCCGTGTTCCCGGGCAACCCGACCCCCGGCATCACCGGCATGTTCCACCACCTGATGGCCGCCTATGCAACCGACCTGAATGACAGGATCCTGGACAGCCTGCGGCCGTCGCCCTTTGACTACTTTTGACTACTTTGTGCCGCGGGACATTACCATCCCGAAGGAGGCCGGATACTCGCCCAACGGCAACCCCGCTCCGTCGGGAATGGAACCGTTTGAAATCTACTCCGACGAGCTGGTGACGGTCACGGCAACGCTGGTGGAGCACCCTCCCACAGCCCCGGCGTTCGCCTTCCGCTTCGACACCGCCGCCGGCTCCGTCACCATCTCCGGCGACACCGCGCCCTGCGAAAACCTGGTCCGCCTGGCCCGCGGCACCGACCTGCTGCTCCACGAGGCCATCGACTTCGACTGGGTCAACCGGACGTACGGAAGTTCCGCCGACGGCACCGGACGCGCGTCGGGAGACCATCACCGCAAGTCGCACACCAGCGCCGCCGAGGCCGTGGAGCTGGGAAAGCGGGCCGGCGCCAAGGCACTGGCACTGCACCATTTGGTACCAGGCACCACACCGCTGTCAGTGTGGCAGGCGGCGGGGGAGGCCTTCCCCGGGGACTACTACGTCCCCGACGACCTGCAATCAATCCCCTTCGGCCAGACCACCGCAACTACGCGGATAATTGAAGAAATGGTGTCCTCGGGATGGCAATGGCAGCCCACACAAAGAGCTCCCCCACACGCCGGCCCGGCAGGGAGGACAGCCTCAACACCACCGCCATGCGGCGGATCCTGGCCTCGAGCTTCATCGGCAGCGCCATCGAATTCTATGACTTTGTGCTGTACGCAACGGCCGCCAGCCTAGTGTTCAACAAGGTTTTCTTCGCCAACGTCCCGCCGGCTGTGGGCCTGTTCGCGTCCTTCGGCACACTCGCGGTGGGGTACGCCGCCCGCCCGCTTGGGGGCGCCATCTTTGGCCACTTCGGCGACCGGCTGGGCCGTAAAGGCTGCCTGATCGTCTCAATGGTCATGATGGGCGTGGGCACCACGGCCATCGGCCTGCTCCCCGGCACGGCCCAGATCGGCCTGGCCGCCCCGGTGCTGCTGGTGGTGCTGCGGCTGGTCCAGGGCATCGCCGTCGGCGGCGAATGGGGCGGCGCCATGCTGGTGGCTCTCGAACACTCCCCGGCCAAGCGGCGCGGATTTGCCGCGAGCTTTGCCAATATGGGCGGCCCGGCCGGTGCGGTCATGGCGACTTTGATGGTGTCCGCAGTCAGCCTGATGCCGAAAGCGCAATTCCTCGTCTGGGGTTGGCGCGTGCCGTTCCTGCTCAGCCTGGCGCTGGTGGGCGTGGGCCTGGTGATCCGCCTGGGCCATCTCCTACGCCGTGGACCACGGCGTCAACCAGACCGGCGGGCTGAACGTCAAGGCCATCGGCGCCACACTGACCATCGTGGGTATCTGGTTTGCGGCCCGGCAGGGGCCGCGGCCAGGATGACGATTCGGACAATTGATGCCGATATATCGACCTCAATTGTCCGAATCGTCATCCGCGGCGTTCCCGGTGTGCGGGGCGGTCACAGGCTTGCGTGAGATGGCGCACACAATTATGCTTAGTGTGCGCTATTGGAACTGTGTGTTCAGATAGCGAATTTTAATCCGGTGCTGAACGCGCCGCCCACCGGCAATGAGGAGATTCTTGTGCAGTTCCACCACCTCGGATACGTATCCGGCGATCCGCGCGTCCAACCGGCGGCGGGGACCGGCATCAACCGTCCCGCGGAACTCCCCGAGCAGGTGGACGTGCTCATTGTCGGCTCGGGTCCCGCGGGCATGCTGACCGCCGCCCAGCTGGCCCAGTTCCCGGGCATCACCACCAGGCTCGTCGAACGTCGCGGCGGACGGCTGGAAATCGGCCAGGCCGACGGCATCCAGGCCCGCAGCGTCGAGACGTTCCAGGCCTTCGGCTTCGCCGAGGCGATCACCTCGGAGGCATATTGGATCACCGAGATGGCGTTCTGGCGCCCGGACACCGAGAATCCCACGCACATCATCCGCGGCGGCCGGGCCAAGGACGACGAGACGGGCGTCAGCGAGTTCAAGCACCTGATCGTCAACCAGGCCCGCGTGCTGGACTACTTTGCCGAGGTCGCGAGGAACGCCCCTGCCCGCCTGAGGCCGGACTACGGCTGGGACTTCCAGGGGCTGGAGGTCACCGACGACGGCGAGTACCCGGTCAAGGTCACGCTCGTGCGCAGTGCCGGCCCGGACGCGGGCGCCGAGAAGACGGTGCACGCCAAGTACGTGGTGGGCTGCGACGGCGCCCGCAGCAAGGTTAGGGCATCGATCGGGTGCACCATGGCCGGGGACAAGGCCAACCACGCCTGGGGCGTCATGGACGTCCTGGCCAAGACCGACTTCCCCGACATCCGCACCAAGTGCGCCATCCAGTCGCACGACGGGGGCTCCATCCTGCTCATCCCCCGCGAGGGCGGGCACCTCTTCCGCATGTACGTGGACCTCGGCGTGGTGCCGGAGAACGACAACGGCCACGTGCGTACCACCAGCATCGAGGAGATCATCGCCAAGGCCAACGCCATCATCAACCCGTACACCCTGGAGGTGCGCAACGTCGCCTGGCACAGCGTGTACGAGGTGGGCCACCGCCTCACCGACCGCTTCGACGACGTCCTGCCCGAGCAGCTGGGCACCCGCGCGCCGCGCGTCTTCATCACCGGCGACGCCTGCCACACCCACTCCGCGAAGGCCGGACAGGGCATGAACGTCTCCATGCAGGACGGTTTCAACATCGGCTGGAAGCTAGCCCACGTCCTCGAAGGCCGCAGCTCCGAGGCACTGCTCTCCACGTACTCCGCAGAGCGCCAGGTCGTGGCGAAGAACCTCATCGACTTCGACAAGGAATGGTCCACGATGATGGCCAAGAAGCCCGAGGAGTTCGACAGCCCGTCGGACCTGGAGGACTTCTACGTGCGCACCGCCGAGTTCCCGGCCGGCTTCATGACCGAATACGCCCCCTCCCTGATCACCGGTGAGGCCACGCACCAGTCGCTTGCCACCGGTTTCCCGGTCGGCAAGCGCTTCAAGTCGGCCATGGCCTGCCGCGTCTGCGACACCAACCCGCTGCACCTGGGCCACCAGGCCACGGCGGACGGCCGCTGGCGCATCTACGTCTTCGCCGACCCGGCCCCGGCTGGCGGCGCCTCGCCCGTCGCGGACTTCGCCGAATGGCTCGCCACGGACGCGGCGTCACCGCTCGTGGCCACGCCGGAGGGGCTCGACGCCGACGCCTGGTTTGATGTGAAGGTCATCTACCAGCAGCCGCACGAGGACATCGACATCAACGCCGTCCCCGCCGTGTTCAAGCCGGAGGTCGGGCCGTTCAAGCTGACCCAATATGAGAAGGTCTACGGGATCGTCCCCGGTGCCGACATCTTCGACGAGCGCGGGCTCTCCCGCGACGGGGTGGTCGTCGTCGTCCGCCCTGACCAGTACGTGGCAAACGTCCTGCCGCTCACGGCCACCGCGGAGCTCGGGGAGTACTTCGCGCAGATCCACTCGGGCGTCCGCGTCTAGCCGCGCCCAGCAGACAAAGTGCGGCCCCGCGGTGACTTCACCGCGGGGCCGCACTGCTGTGCCCTATGCCGCGGGATGACGCTCATGTTCGGCGCGGCCTGCGGCGTCCAATTCGCCAAACGTTTCCTCATCAAGGCGCAGCGCCGCGGCGCCAAGGTTTTCTTCCAGGTGCTTGACCGAGGACGTTCCCGGAAT
>Ga0134128_10006848_pt1 | contig 13783 bp, 9 predicted proteins | sample KB31754_FD_96462 | JGI IMG/M metagenome (GOLD analysis project Ga0134128, IMG submission 96462) | Terrestrial soil microbial communities with excess Nitrogen fertilizer from Kellogg Biological Station, Michigan, USA - KB3-175-4 | ecosystem: Environmental > Terrestrial > Soil > Unclassified ... | reverse complement strand
GGCGCCGTGCACCGTTTGCGCAATCCGGGCAAGGTGCCGCTGGAATTGATCGAGGTGCAGTCCGGGAGCTACTTGGGCGAGGACGACATCGTGCGGCTGGAAGACGTTTACGGCAGGGCGTGAGGATACGAAGAATTGCTCAAGACGAGCCCGTCCGATATTCCTTGTTTGTCGAGTTCCCAAGCATCAAGCCCACAAGCTGTCGGGCCGACTCGGCCCAAGTAATCCAGTGCATGCCGCGGGTGACGGGAGCGGTCCGCGCTTGCCACGTGCCCAACCACGCGCGAATGGCGCGAGCCAGCGATTCGGCGTCATGCCCACTAAAATAGGTCGCGTGTTCGCCAGCCACCTCCCGAAAGACCCGCAAGTCACGACACAGGATAGGAAGGCCATGTCGCGCGGCCTCGATCAAGGGCAGGCCGAAACCCTCGCCCTCGGACGGTGCCAGTAATACGGTGCAGGTCGCATACAGTCGTTCGAGCATTGCATCACTGGTACCCATGAACCAGAACAGGCGTTGGCCGAATTCGTCGTGGTGCCGGATGCGTCGTTGCACGATGTCGGTCATCCAGCCCGGTAATCCGACGATCACCAAACCGACATCATTACCTCGTGCCCATAACAGATTGAAGGCTTCCAGCGTCTGCGCGTGGCCCTTGCGCGGCTCCAGCGTGCCGACCATCAAGAACGCTGGCTTCTTGTGCAAACGTTTCAATAGCGCGGATTCTTCATCGGTCAGCCTTGCGGTACCCGGCGCAAACGGTTCGATGTCGGCCCCCAATGCAAAACGGGCCAACGTCAGCGGGCGCTCCCGCTGGACATTCCAAGCGTCGAGCCATTGCCGCAGCCCCGCTTCGGTCGCCCGCGAGATACAGGCTAACCCATCAGCCACCGCGGCAACGGTGCGAAGCCATGCCTGGAAGTTTTCATGAACCGCGGCAGGGAACCACTCCGGGTGATCCAGCGGTAAAGTGTCGTTGCACACAAACCAGGCCCGCACGCCACGTTGACGCATCGCATCGAGGTCGGCCGCACGCTCGACCACGGCTTGCATCGAGTGGTCGAGTCCCAGGAACACGTCGCCCGACCGCACATCCATAAATGCATCCGTGCTCTTCGCATCATCGAAGCCGCGCAGACGTGCAGCGAACCGTTCCGCCAGACGGTAGGCCTGCCCGGGCACCGCGTACACCGGGCGGACGACGTAATCAGCCGGCGGCGCTGCCAGAAGCGCTTTCAGGATTTCGCGCGTCACGCGCTGTACGCCGGTTCTACCTTCGTGCAACGCCAGTTCGGTGACATCCACATATAGATGCCGCGTATCTTGACTGCGCGTTTCGCGCACAGTTGTCATGGAGCCGTGCGCCACATCGCGGTGCCCCCTACCTGGGCCGGGGACACGTGCAGGTGTCTCGACCGGCGAGGGAACAGTGGCCAAATTGGGGTCGAGACGTCGCGTTATCCCAAACATTCGAGCCAACCAACGCAGTGGCGCGGTCAACCGCCACGACCGGCTGTGCAGAACACGATCAAGTTCGGCAATCGCGCTGCCATCGGCCTCGATGTCCCCTGCCTGTAGACGGCGAATCTGTTGTTCACGCTCGCCCACGACGCTGCGCAGGTAGTGGATTTCATCCAGCAGTTCCTGCCGTGACTTTTCCGAAGCGGGACGATGGCGTCCTACGCCCGGACGCTGCAACGCCATCGCAAGCGAGCGCAAGGGGGCTGTCAAGCGCCACGACCGGCTGTGCAGGATGCACTCGAGTTCGGCGACGGCTCTTGCACTTGTCTCGCTACACGCCAGCAACCCCCGAATCTGCTGCTCGCGTTCACCCGCCAAGTCGCGCAAGCAGTAGATCTCGTCGAGCAATTCTTGCCGCGATCTCTGGGAGTCGGATCGGACCCTGTCGTCGCTCATTGCGCGCGGTTGATCTCGATCCTGGGTGGCACCCATGCGCTGCCGATGAACGGGGCGCGATTCTGGTTGGCCACCGTGAACACCAAGGCCAAGTCGCGCCATTCGTAATTGTTGACCAAGTGGGTCTCGGTGCTGCACAGCGCCGTTGAAACCGAATAGCTGCCGGGCCCGAAATTCATGGGAAAACGGATACGGTATTCGACCGCTTGGCCACCCCGAACATGCTCCAACGCCTGACCGGTATGGTGCGTGTTGGTGCCGAACACGGGTTGGCCCAGACGATCCTTGATCATGTAGCCGAAAACCAGTCGCGGAATATCGCCATGTATGCTGGCCTTGACCCGCAGTTCCACTGGCTCGCCGACATTCACGAACTCCACCGGTTCGCCCGCTGCGTTGAATAGACCGATCGATTCCACGACGGCCTCACGTGTACCAGAAACCGTCTGTGCAGCCCCGGATTCAAGCGCGCGAACCTCGACGGTTGCGTTCTCCCTCTCCGCGATCAACGCATTGTAGTAATCCATGACTTGGCTCGGTTCGCCATCCATCAGCATACGACCGCGGTCGAGCAGGATCGCACGATCGCACAGCGATTGAATCGCGCCAGGGTCGTGCGAAACGAACAACAATGTCGTGCCCTCTTCGCGAAACCGACGGATGCGCGCCATGCTCTTGTGCGCAAAATACGCATCGCCCACCGACAATGCCTCGTCGATGATCAGGATTTCCGGGCGAATCGCCGTGACCACACTGAAGGCTACGCGCATCTGCATGCCGCTGGAATAGGTACGCAACGGCTGATCAAAGTATTCGCCGATCTCGGCAAATTCTTCGACACCAGGAACAATCGCATCAATCTGGTCGGGGCTCATGCCCATCAAGCCTGCGGTGTAACGCGCATTATCGCGACCGGTCAGGTCGGGATTGAAGCCCATGCCCAATTCGAGAATCGCTGCAATACGACCCGAAACGCGGATCGAACCTTCAGTGGGTCGCAGTGTGCCCGTTACCAACTTCAGGAGGGTGCTCTTGCCGGCACCATTCTGGCCGACAATCCCGACGCTCTCGCCGGCGGATACCTGAAATTCGATGTCACGCAGTACCCATGTTTCATTCAAGGCCCGCTGTTTCCCGCCGAACCACGACAGCATCCGCTGCCATTCCATCCGGTATTCGCGAAAGGCCTTGCCTAGCGATTCGATCTGAAGAACAGCGCCACTCACAGCACGTCTACCATATCGGGTGAGGCGCGCCGGAACAGGACCATCCCGGCGGTCAGCAGCACCAACGACACCACAACGATGGCGCCCAAGGTCTTGAGGTGCGGCAGGTGCCCCCACAACAACACCTGCTGGTATGAGGAGCAGATCGCGTACATCGGATTGAGCCTCAGCACCAACGCGAAGTGTCCAGGCAATATGTTGATGAAATACACAATCGGCGTCAGCCAGAACCACAACTGCAACACCACGTTCATCACTTGCGCCACGTCGCGCACGAACACGTTCAGCACTCCCAGAATCAGCCCCAGCGCAAGCCCGAACATCAACGTGATCACAGTCAGGATAGGCAACCACAGCCACATCCAGCCAGGGAAGTGCCCGACCAGGGCGAAAATCGCCAGGGTCGCGATCAGAAGGAACAGGTTGTTCAGCAGACACGATCCCGTGACGATCAGGGGCAGGCAAATCCGCGGAAATACCATCTTTTTCAGCAGACTCGTGTTGTCCACGAAGATCGTCAGACAGCGAGTAATCATCTCGGCGAACAATGTCCAGCCGACCAAACCGGACAACAGGTAAATCACGTAGGCGTATTGGTTGTCGATCCCCGGCAATTTGCTGCCCAGCACGCGTGCCAGAACGATGGCATAGATGGCTCCTTGCGCCAAGGGCTGCAGGATCATCCAGGTCGCGCCCAGCTTGCTGCGTGCAAAGCGCGTGCGCAGATCATTGCGGATCGAGGTAAGGATGAAATGGCGATAGTGCCAGATCGCCAGCAGCATGATTTTCATCGAAAACGGTTCCCGCGCCCGTGGAAGGCAATGGCGATGTGCAAAACGCCGCAATTGTCGTGGTGCAAGGCTGAATGCGGCAAGCGTTCCCGCTACTTCACCGCGATTCTGCAGCTTGAGCAGCCTGCATCTTCAACACCCGCAACTGCAGCGGTCTCGGGTCTTCGGCTTTTGGATAGGGAGGCGGTGACACGTCCGGGCGTGCGAAGCGCAAAACTATATTTGCCTCGCAAGTGCCATGGGTATCAATGGGCGCCTCGACGTTCAATACCTCATGATTGTCCGTGGCACCATCGCTGGTCTTGGCGAATGCGCCACCTGCCTTGAAATGCCAAGTCGTCGCGAGTTTGCCGTTGACCCAAACTTGGGTATCCAGTTTGGGACGCGAGGGCGGCAGGTACGGGTCAATCTGCATGTGCAGCGTCGCCCCGGCGTCGCACAACCCGTCCGCCAAACGGAATCCCAAAACCGCGTCTGGCCCAATGGCCCAACTGCCCCACGGCGCGGACGGCAACCAGCCTCTGCCCGACTCGTAAGCCGTCGCCTCGTGCCGTGTGAAATCGATGAGCGGACCGGGGGATAATTCGGGCAGCGGCGCGACCGTCGTTTTGAAATTGCGGCTCAAGTCCAGCTTTGCACCACTCGGCGCCTTGTCGGCCCGCGCGATGAGATCCGTGCAATGCGGCGACTCGATCGTCAGTCCGGCAAGCCGGGGAATGTCGGCGAGATGCGCACGGGCGCCGTTATGGCCAAGCCAATCGACGGTGAACAGACCCTTGGAACGATCGGATGCCGGGAGCGCCCGCACCATCAATACGCTTGTGTCGCCGCGCGATTTGAGCAGCGCGGGCTGGCTGTCCGCATCGGCAATCACAAGCTTGGCGTTGGCGTTGTCGATGAAAAAATCGAGGGTCTGGCCGCCATGAATGCCGATCTGGGCCTCTCCTAAATAACTCAGTCCCAACTCGCGGCCGCCGACGTCGAAATTCCCGTGGGAAGCCCAACCGACCAGTCGATTCTTCTTGCACAGTTCGAACTCGTTGACGCGCGACCACAGCGCCTTGCGCAAGACCGAGCCGGTCACCGCATTGTCAGCGAGCTCGCTGTCCCCGGCGTCCGGCGCGCCGCGATCCTGGCCAGCAATGAACGTCGCATTGGTGCGCACGCCCAGCAGATCCAGCAGGGTCGGCGCGATATCCATGTGATACATCCGTGCGGGTCTGACGCCGTTGCCAGCATTCAGCACGAGCAGCGCGGGTTGTCTGTGGTAGTCCTTGGGGAACAACGATTCGGCATCATTCCGCATCATCAGGTGATCGCTCATGATCACCACCACCGTGTTCTTCCAACCCGGCTCCTTCGACAACGCGCCGATAAATTGTCCGACCAGATAATCGGTGCAATGCACCGCCTGAAGCATGCTGTTGTCGCTTGCCGCATATTTCGGACAACCCGGCGAAGGCCGGCCATGCGGCGGATGGGTATCCAGCGTCAGCATGCTCAGGTTGAAGGGTTTGCGCTCAGCCTCGAGTTGACGGTAATGGTCGAGCGCCAGCTTGAACAACGCTTTGTCGTACAGCCCCCAACCAGACTCCGGCAACTTGCCATCGGCCTGTTTTTCGAGTTGCACGAAGCCAAGCGCCTGATCGTAACCATGCAAATGAAAGAACAGGCCCTTGTTGGAAAACACGATGGGCGCGCCGCCCATGTAGATCTGGACGTAGCCGGCCCGGTGCAGCACATCGCCGAAACAGTCAATCTTGGGAAGGAAGGTGGAGGCGTCGGTGTCATTGCCGGCGACGGCGTCAAGACCCGCGAAGGGGCTGCTGAACAGCGGCGCACCGCATTGCGATGAAAACAATCCCGACATGGTGTAATTCGCCCCGGCAAAGGTTTCAAAACCGAAAAAATCCAGCCCCTCCCCGCGCAGGCGATCAAGGTTCGGTGTCAACCTCGGAAATACTTTTGGATCCCAGTAGATGCGCTCCAGCGACTCCATGTAGATCCATACCAGGTTTTTGCCGGGCGCAGCGATCACGTCTTTCTTCGAGACTGGGTGCAGATTCAGCAAACGGGCAACAGCCTGACCCTGCGGAGTATCCGCAAAGTGTTGCGACTGTTGTACGCGGGCGAGATACGTGATCATTCGCCTCGGTGCGGAATCGACGCCCAGGACGCTCAACAGCAGAATCGTCAGCACGACGACCGCGGGGCCGCTGCAGACCGTCGCCCCCTCGCATCGTCCGCGCCGCAGCGTGCTTACGAGCAACGTCGCACAAACCGCAAGCATCACCACGAACAAGGCGAGGCCGCCGCCGACGACTGCCGGGAACGCGTGGAGGCCGGTGCGCAGGTCGTCCGGGTTGAGGTGCGCGAAGAAGCGCGCGTTGAAGGTGTCGGCTTGCAGGTAATACGAAACGCCCTCGCCAAGCACCAAGAACAGCCAAATCAGGTACGCAAGCAACGCCAAGGGAACCGACGCGAAGCGCAACAATCGCCAACGTGCAACCAGAGCCAGCAACCCGCACCACGCGAAGGTGAACACGAGGTCCTGTCCGAACCGACTCGACAGGTACGAGGGAAAGGTCCATGCCATCCATGCATGCACGCCCAGTACTGGGAAAGCCAGCAACACTGCTGTCAGGGGCGTCGCTATCCGAGGACGTCGATCCGACTCCGGCACCTTGCCTCCTCGTGGAACTGAAATGTGCTGCTTCGTGCGGCCGGTCCGCCGCACGCTCACCGTGCGACCGGCCAGCCGACGCTGCATCATATCGTGACCGGGACGATGGCCACCGTCTGGCTACTGTTGCAATCTGCCGAACGACGACCAGTTCGCAGCCGTGCAACACAAGCTTCACTGCACGTCGACGAAACCGGGCGGCGCAAGCCGGGTTGCGAAACAACCCCGCGCCTTCATGCCATGGCGCGCCGCCGGTCGATCTCCGCAAGCCGCGTCATCACTGCCCGCGCGCACACTTCACGCGAATTGCTGCGGCGGATGCTGGCCGCAGCAGCCGCACCTATGGCGGCCGCGAACGCACGATCGTCAAACACCCGCCGCATCAGTTCAGCCGCATGCGCGATATCCGGATCGCCCCACTTCTGGCCTTGCCAATACGGGTAATCACCCTCGCTCAGCGCAATCATCTTGTAATCGACCAACAGGCTGTTGTCCCGATTCATGAAGTCGAGATTGCCGGAATAACCGGTCGCGATCACCGGCTTGCCAAGATACATGCACTCGGCCATCCCCAATCCGAAGCCTTCCGAGCGATGCAGGGACACGTAGCAATCGATCATGTTCTGCAAGCCGAACATTTCATCTCGCGAAAGGAACCCGTCACGAATCTCGATGCGCGGATCGTCGGCCGCGATTCGCCGCAACGCAGCGAGGCGTTCGGGGTAGCGTTCGCCATTGATCGACTTGACGAGCAGGTGCGCGCCTCCGGTCCGGTCGTGAAAAGCCCGGCGAAACGCGGCGATCGCCGCCTCAGGATTCTTTCGCGCCGTGAAGCTGTTGAAGTCGTAGCTGTACAAGTATACGAACGCTCCATCCGGCAGGCCGAAGTAGGCACGATCCATGCCCTGCGACACCTCGAACTCGATGGCCTTCGGCATGCGCAATACCGGCTTGTCGGTGCAGGCCGCGATGGCCTTGCGCACGAACTCGGTGGGCACCCACACTTCATCCACGAGATCGAAGCCACCGCGCCACTCGCGGGGAAATTTCTCCAGCTCCCACACCCAGAAGCCGATGTTGTGGCGTCCTGCGAAGGTCTCCCTGCCCAAAACGTTGCGTGCAATCTGCATCTGATCGGCGTTGATGAAGAATACGTTGTCGGCGTAGCGCAGGGTTTCGGAGAAATGCCGCTCCATGGAACGATCTTCCTGTCGGCTGCTCGCACCAACATCGAAGTTGAATATGAGCAGCGGATGCCCGGCCTGCTCGAGCGCGCGCGCGTAGGAACGCACGTTCTCGGCAATGCCGAACTCGCCGCGCGCGTAGCCGAGCAGATTGACACCCGGACTGACCGGCGGCAGCGACGCATGCCTGACACGCGCCGTCTGCCGTGCTGCCGATACCAAAGGCAGCGGCGGCATCGGGATGCCGGTTGCAGCATGCAGACGTTGCCGGAACGCTAGCCGCCATCTGAAAGGGATGCGTGCATACAAACGCGCCAGGCCGGTGCTGCGCTTGCCCCAGGCGAAGATGCGCGTCACCGCCAATCCGGCGCGCGTTCGCAGCGAATGCGGCCGGAGGCGGGCGCGGATGGGACGGATATAGAAATCGCCAAGTCCCATCTCGGAGGCCACGGTTGTCAAATAACGCTCGATGTACGCCGCGCGTCCTTCACTGGTGCGCAGACTGAAGGCGTCGCGCAAGTCCGGGCGAAGGCTCCATATTTCGTACATCAAACGGCTGATGGGCAGGCCCGGCAGCTCGGCCAGCTCCGGACAGGGCTCGTTGAATCGCGCCCGGTCCATCTGCTGCGGATGCGGCTGCGGGCTGTCACAGCACACGTCGAAATAGCGGCGATAGACGCGCCGGAGCACCGGGGCGATGGCTTCGCCATCGGCGAAACGACCATACGCGTACGGCTTGGCCACATGCCCTGGGTGATCGTTGTCGCGCAGCTTGCCCAAGTACTCGTCGTAGAGCGGGCGCAACCCGCCGATGCCGGCTGCATCGAATCGGTTCTGGTGCTTGGAGTAAATGCCGGGTTCGCCGAGATTCACGCCGGAGAAATGTGCAAAAACCAGCGGCACCCCGTTGGCGGTGTAGCCACCGTCGATAGCGCGAGCGACGGGGCGCGATACCAAGTTCCAGTACGCAACGTTGTAGCCGTCATGGCGCAATATCTGCACGTCGGGGAACAGACTTGGCGCCATGTCCATCCATTTCTGGTCGGTGAACAGGCCCGCTTCGAGATCGACGAAGCAATCGAATTCCAGCTTGCGCGACCACCAGTCGATCAACGCAGCGCTTTGCGGATGCGCAGCATTTATCGCCACGAACCCGCAGTTGTACGCCCCGGTGCGCATCAGCGACAGTTCGGTCGGAAATTTCCCGTCGTCCGGCAACGGCGCATTGAGGTGCGGTGTCAGGACGGCGAGTTTGCAGTTTGCGAATGCCTGCGCAACTTCATCCAGCGGACGCAGCACATAGATATCCGGGTCCAGATACACCAAACCGGCTTCGGGATTGCGCATCCGCAGCCACTCGAACATATATGGCTTGACCGCCGTATTCAGTTCCATGATGTCGTAGCGGAAAACGAAGGCATCGAAGTGGGGCAGGTCGAGTTTGTCGATCGTGACAGTCTCGAACAGGTTTGTATCCAGCGCGGGATCATCCGACCGCTCGTCCGCCAGACACAAATATCGCTTCGAATCGGGGTGCTGCGCTGCCACCAATCGCATCAGCGTCAGCGCATAAGCGAGGTAATTGCGCGAAACGACGGTGAAAAATACCAATGGCTTCATGCCAAGCCGTCCCCAGTGCCGCCAGCCACGAATACCGAACCAGCGCGTCCGGCTGCCCCTGCACCCAACAGCATCATGGAACTAGGCCAGCGCGCGTTGGAGTTCGTCGCGCAGGTCATCGATACCCTCGACACCCACCGACAACCGGATCAGGCCATCGCTGATGCCGAGCCGCTTGCGGTTGGCGGCCGGCACCGAGGCATGGGTCATGATGGCAGGATGTTCGATCAGGCTTTCGACGCCACCAAGGGATTCGGCCAGCGCGAACAGCTCGCAGCGTTCCAGCACCCGGCGCGCCTTCTTCAAACCGCCTTTCACTTCGATCGTGACGATGCCGCCGCCGCCGTGCATCTGGCGGCGAGCCAGCGCGTGCTGCGGGTGTGATTTCAGGCCGGGATAGATCACGCGCTCGACCGCCGGATGTTTTTCCAGCCATTTGGCCAGTTCCAGAGCATTGGCACAGTGCGCCTGCATGCGCAGTGCCAGTGTCTTGACGCCACGCAGAGCAAGAAATGCGTCGAACGGGCCAGCCACTGCGCCGATCGAGTTCTGCAGGAACGCCATCCGTTCGGCCAGCTCTTGCGTAGACACCACCGCTACGCCGCCGACCATGTCCGAATGCCCGTTCAAATATTTGGTCGCCGAATGCACCACGATATCGGCGCCGAATTCCAGCGGGCGCTGCACCATCGGCGAGCAGAAGGTGTTGTCCACCACCAACAGCAAGCCATGTTGCTTGGCGAACTTGGCAACCTTCGCCAAGTCGACCAGCTTCAGCATCGGGTTCGTCGGCGTTTCGGCCCAGATCATCCGGGTGTTGGGCTTCAGCGCGGCCTTCAGCGCAGCCGCATCGTTCAAGTCGATGAAACTGAAATCCAGGCCTGCGCTGCGCCGGCGCACTCGCTCGAACAGGCGATAGCTGCCGCCGTATAGATCATCCATCGCGATGACGTGGCTGCCGGAGTCGACCAGTTCCAGCACCGTTGCAATAGCGGCCATGCCGGAGGCGAATGCAAACCCGGCGACGCCTCCTTCCAGGTCCGCCACGCAACGTTCCCACGCGAACCGCGTCGGGTTCTGCGTGCGCGAATACTCGAAGCCCTTGTGCTTGCCCGGGCTGGCCTGGACGTAGGTGGACGTCTGGTAGATCGGCGTCATGATCGCCCCGGTCGAGGGATCGGGCGACTGCCCAGCATGGATGACGCGGGTGGCGAGGGCGAGCGTTGGGGATGCCAATTCTGTACTCCTTAAAATTCTTATCCGGAATGGTCTGCTGCCGCAGAATTCGGATGACGCCTGTGCTGGGTCAACAGATCATGGGTTGCATGCATCGCCCCGGAGCCGCGCCGATGGCCGCAGCTCACCAGCCGCCCAGCCGTGGACTGCACGCGAGAACGGACGCTCATTCAGCGACCCTCCCGGCTTTCACGAACAGGAAGGTATTGGATCGCCCGAACGCATGCATGGCGGTGGCATCATCTTCCACTACCGACGCAGGGATCGCATTGTGTTCGGCGAAGCGGCGGAACACGCGATCCTGTGGATAGACGTGCATCTCCATACCCGGATTGCCGATTTTCGAATCCAGATACTCGCCGAGATCGAACGAATACCCTCGCAAGTAAGTTGGAACCTGGAAATAGGCAATCCCGCCCGGTTTCAGAATACGTGCAAACGTGGCAACGATGCGATCAATCACCGGCGGCGGATTGTGCTGCAAAACGATGATCGAATAAATGACGTCCACTCGCGGCAACCTGTCGAGATCCTCAATGGAGGCTAGTTGTCTCCAGTCAATACCAGCGATGGACGCCTGTTCGGCAAATGATCGCGCGAGGGCAAGGTGGGAAGCCGAAATGTCTACCGCAACGGTCTTGGCAAAGCGTGGCGCCAGCGCTTGCGTCACCCGACCCAGCCCACAACCAAATTCCAGACATGTCGATCGCTTGTCCAGATTCAGTCCATTGCGATCCAGCGTGCCGAAGAACCGTTGGGCATCGGAAACCCCGCTCAGGAAAAAGTCGCGAATCACTTCTTCCGGTGGAGCGCCGCGGTATTCGGGGGCAGAACGCACCGAATAAAAAGGATCCTCGTCTCCCAGCATGTGCCAAGAACGATTGACATGGGCAAACAATTTGCCCAGTTGCACGGGATCGCCGTCACAGTCGATTCGGCAGTTAGGTTCCATACCGCGCAAGGGGAATCGCACGGAGCCGGGCAGTTTCGAGGTGAATTCGGCGCTTTGCATGAACCTGTCGCGCAATATCGCTAGATTCGGACTCTGCTGAATGTGATCGGCGAGAGCTTGGGCATTCTCCGGCTCACGGCCAAGCAGCAGGCGATAAGCCCAGGTCACGGCTTCTTCAGTCGATGGCAATGTCTCGGAGGGTGCCTGCAAAATCATGACTTTCTCGGTGCGGGCAGCACGTTTTACGCCACTCTTCGACGCAGGTAGTTCAGCAGATCGATGCGCGTGATGAGGCCGAGGAATTTCTCTCCGTCCATTACGATCACGACGCGCCCGTGTTCGAACACGGGCAAGAGATCTTCGATCGGCGATTTGACGTCGAGCGTCTGCAGGCTCGTGATCATCGCCGTGGAAACCGCGTCGAGGAATCGTTTCTCGTCGCCGTAGACGTGCAGCAGCAAATCCGACTCGTCGATGATGCCGACGATCTTCTCGCCCTCCAGCACCGGCAGTTGCGAGACGTCGTAAAGCTTCATGCGATTGTAGGCATTGATCAGCAAATCCGCGGGCGCGGCCACCACGGTGTCGCGCTGCGCGTACGGGCGCATGATCAAATCGCGCAGGTCGCCGGTCGGTTGGCGATCGAGAAAGCCGTTGTCCAGCATCCAGTAGTCATTGTAGAGCTTGGACAGGTACTTGTTGCCGGTGTCGCAGACCAGCGTCACCACGCGTTTCGGCTCGGTCTGTTCGCGGCAATATTTCAACGCGGCGGCCAGCAGCGTGCCGGTGGACGAGCCGCCCAGCACGCCTTCCTGCTTCAACAATTCACGCGCGGTGAGGAAGCTTTCCTTGTCGCTGATCGAGTACGCCTTCTTCACCCGCGAGAAATCGCTGATGGACGGCAGGAAGTCCTCGCCGATGCCTTCGACCATCCATGATGCGGACTTGGTCGAGAGCGTGCCTTCATTGATGTACTGCGCGAGGATCGAACCGACCGGATCGGCAAGGATGAATTCTGTCTTGGGCGACGCTTTGTCAAAAAAGTGCGAGAGTCCGGTCATGGTGCCGGAGCTGCCGCAACCGAACACGATCGCATCCACCCGACCGTCCAGTTGTTCCAGAATTTCCGGGCCGGTGCTGACTTCATGCGCGGCCGGGTTGTCCGGATTGCCGAATTGGTTGATGAAGTAGGCGCCGGGGGTTTTTTCCGCGATGTTGGCGGCGAGATCCTGGTAATACTCGGGGTGGCCCTTGGCGACGTCCGAACGCGTCAGCACCACTTCAGCACCCATGGCCTTCAGGTTGAAAATCTTCTCACGACTCATCTTGTCGGGGACCACGAGGATCAACTTGTAGCCCTTCGCCTGCGCGACCAGCGCCAAGCCGAGGCCGGTGTTGCCGGCGGTGCCTTCGACCAGCGTCGCGCCGGGTTTGATCTTCCCCGCGTTCTCCGCACCTTCGATCATCGACAGACCTATCCGGTCCTTGATCGAACCGCCGGGATTGGCCGACTCCAGCTTCAGGAACAGTTCGCACGTACCGGTTTCCAGCCGGCGCACGCGCAACATCGGCGTGTGACCGATCAGTTCGAGAACGCTGTCGACGATCATGCTGTTTCCCGGTTCGCTGCCGCGCGTGACGAGGGCGCAATGCTCGCGCACCTTGGTCGCAGACTCGTCATCATAACGGATCGGCAGGAACGAACCGCCCTTGCTTGAACCCATGGCCAGTTGGCTGCTCAATCACGCCGCAGAAGATCACGCAACGCCGAACGCCAACCCGACGCATAACGTCGATAGTTGCCATTGAACATTTCTTGCCACACCGTGCATGCCCTCGCCCCGGAACTTCCGCGCAAGAGGCAGCGGATGCGCAAATGACGCAATCTCCCCGCCAGATGACCCCGGCTTGCATCAGACACCCGAATTGCGAATGTACGCAGGCGCTCGCGCAAAGCCTCGTCCCTCGCTATCAAAGGATCGATCGCGATGGCTTCTGGCTTGAGGAGGTCTCGCCATTTCGTCGCCAGATCTCGATCCGGCATGCCGACCTGGTTCTGCCCGTGCTGGCGATAGTCGATCAGCGCCCGCTCGATGCAATCGAAACCACCCAAGGCAGCAGCGATGATGGCCAGCCATTCATCATGCGCCCACCCTCGAGGAAAAGGCAGCGC
>Ga0134128_10006847_pt1 | contig 13783 bp, 8 predicted proteins | sample KB31754_FD_96462 | JGI IMG/M metagenome (GOLD analysis project Ga0134128, IMG submission 96462) | Terrestrial soil microbial communities with excess Nitrogen fertilizer from Kellogg Biological Station, Michigan, USA - KB3-175-4 | ecosystem: Environmental > Terrestrial > Soil > Unclassified ... | reverse complement strand
CGCAGTCGAGGAAGACGTAGTGTCTTGTGTCGTCCGCCACTGGTCGTCCGACCAATGCAGCCGGAATGCCGCAGGAACCAAAATACGAAGTGTGTGACCTCTTTTGACAGTGGCTGTCTGACGGTTAAATTTCCAGAGTTCCAATTTCTTATAGCTTTTTCGCCTGTCCAGGTAGCGGCCTGCGACCTCAGGAATGAGATCGAATACTGTTCCATCGTGCGTCGAGCGGAGCAGCTTGATGTACTCCGCGTGGGCCCACATGAGAGGCATGGCTGAGCCGGTTGGCCGGCCGAGGCGCATGTAAATGTCAGGCCGGTCCAGCTTATCCCATACCTGTTCCGGCAAAAGGCCTGTTATGGAGCCAAATCCTTCCATGGCCCTGATAAATGGCTTCACGTCATGAGCCGCCGCCAACTCATAATGACCCCGCTCGCCCGTGAGTAATGGCCACGCGCGTCCGATGCCCCATCCCACGAAAGCGCCACCGTCCTCCCGTTGCCCATATCCGTCGTGATTGTAGCGATGCCAGCATGGCCCAAACGGAGTATCAACCTTGAGCACCGCGTCCACTGCCCGCACAGAATCCACGACAATTGGATCATCTGCCTTTCGGATTCCATACCGTACCAACTCCAGAAACCCGGCATCGATGATGTCTTTGGCGGGAAAGATGTTTTGTGAGCCCGGGGGATGATTGGCAATTGTCAGGCTCCCACTGTTGGGATCCTCCACGGGATGCGGGTTGTCTATGCGAGCAGGAAGGATTCGAATGTAGTGGCGCTTGATACCTGGGACCAGCGTCCCTTCTGTCGTCACAGTCCAGGCCTCCACATGAGATTCCAGAAAGTCAGCGTATTCCTCGAGGAATGTTGCGGTGCCCTCGTCGCCTCGAGACCGCGCAAACTCAGATGCGCTGATCAGTCCGGCAATGTTTGAAGCCAACGTAGACGGGGAGTAACCGCTTGCTTCCTCCCATCGCTCTTGCTGCGTCACCGGCCCATGTTTCACCAGATAGCCCGCTGCTCGCAGGACGCCGGGATAGGGATCGAAATCCTGAAGCGCTTTCTCCTGTTTCAGGCGCCAGGCCAACATAATCGGGAACGCAGCTTCGTCAAGCTGAATTCCTCTCCAGTATGGATCGCCGTTGACCCAAAAGTTTTGTGCGAACCCGCCATCCTCCTGTTGAGCGACAGCCAGGTATATCAAGGCTCGCAGAGGTGTCTCCCGGTCGCCAGCCGCCAGCATCCCGCTAGCGCTATTCACCATATCTCGAGTCCAAACCAGGTGATATCCCCCCTGATCCTCATCACTCTTCGCCTCTCCCCATGGAATGGCTAAGGACGCGATGAAAGCTCCAGGATATGACTTATCCTCGTGAGATCGAAGCAGGCTAAAACTCCCGTTGTATAAATTACCCTCGTCGATGGCGACCTTTTCTAACGGCAGAATTTGCCTGCAAGCTCGTTCCCATTGGCTCGTGTACCGGTCGAGGTGTTCCTTAAAAGGGACAGCCAGAGCCTGAAAAAGCGTGGAGAGGGCCAGGTGTTGGCTCTCTCCAAAGGCCAATCCCAAGGTAAATCCCCGGTTGCCATGCAGGTCCAATTCTCCAGTGAGCGCGATGTTGCCGTCTGGCGCATGCTCGAACTCCCAGTCCATTGCACAATTTCCTGCCAAATCCGTCCAGCCGTCACTCATGCCCACATAACCACACGAAGCGCGGGAAAATGGAACTGTAGCGGACAAAGCCATCCACACTCCTTCTTTTCTCGCCATCAAGATCTTTCGGCCTGCGACTTCGATCACGTAACCAGTGTTGTTCCAGCCTCCCACCTGAAGGTGAGGTGCACACAGCGCGTACATGCGCAGCTTGGAGATAAACGATGCATCGCCCATTATCCTGGTGTGCTGAAGGATGCAAGCTAGATGCGAATCCGTGATGATTGTCTTAACGATGGAGTAGCGCCCGTCGGGATCGGAGTTCGTGCAACGATAACCCAGGGAATGGTCCGACAGCCGTTCGGACGTCGATTGGAGGTGACGTTTCTCTTCATGAAAGAACGTCTTTCCATCAGTGACGAGGTACTGAACGTCCCGGAGTTGCGGCTTATCGACGGTAGGATAGTAGGCCTCCGTGAGGATGCCATTCCAAAATGTAAACCAGATGCGGCTGGATGCCGCGTAGGCGGTGCCAACCCCGTCCTTCGCGCCGTGAGTCCATCGGGGCTCAATGCCTGGTTGTCCGAAAGCTTCGTTGTTGTCCCTTGGTATCATTGCGCCTCCTTGATTTGTGCTCACACCGCCACGCTAACCAGTCGGCGATTCGATCATCCAATCTTTTGCAGGGCGACGCTCTCTGGACCTCTGCTCACCTGCCAGAAGCACGAGTACTGACCGACATTGAGGCAAAGCTGAACGCGCTCCACGCCACCACCCCATCGTCAAGACAATTTGGCCTCTTCTGCGCATCTCGCGTTCCATACTCTTCTCGGTGGGCGGATCAGCCCGGCAATAAAGATCCACGGCAAACAGAACATGTTCGTTGCGGCCAGGCCTGCGGCTTGTCCTTTCACCAGTCAGTCAGGCCTGACATCCATGAATCGCAATCATCGGGAGGGTAATCAACATCATCAGGCAATTCGAGCCACCCGGGTGACCTTCTCGTCTCCGTTCCGAAAGACCAACGTCCAGGCTTTCTGTTAATTTACGAGCCGTTCGGACCTATGGACACAGGCAGCCTATTTACGCAGCCTGTTCTGGGTTGTGCCACCCTCCAACGTCGACAGCGAGCAGATCCGTTTCGGCAGGTCCCCAGGTTCCGGGATCGTACTCGCGCAGCGGCGTAGTATTCCCCAGTATCGGTTGGACGATAGACCATGCTGCTTCCACAACGTCCTCGCGTACGAAGAGCATGTTGTCGCCACGCATTGCCTCGGTAATCAGCCTCTCATAGGGTTCCAGCTCTTCGGATTGATTGCTTTTGAACGCAGATAGCTCTGATGGCATCGAGATCAATTCCGCTCCGGGACGCTTAACTCTGGCGCCAAGGCTTATGGATAAATCGGGTCCAAGCCGAAAACGGAAATAGTTGCTCTGTGCAGCCAGCTTGTTTAGCGGCGGGGGCCTGAGCTTAACGATAACCTCTGTAGCCGCTACCGGAAGGCATTTACCTGCCCGGATCAGGAACGGTACGCCCGCCCAGCGCCATGAATCGATTTCGAGGCGCACCGCGGCGAATGTCTCCATGGGAGAGTCGGGAGCCACTCCAGGTTCATTTCGATAGCCGCGGAACTGTCCGCGCACCAGGTGCGCAGGGTCAAGCGGAGGAATCGTGTGGAACACCTTCGCCTGCTCATTATGCAATGATTCGAAATACATATTCGTCGGCGGCTCCATGGCCAGGAAGCTCACGACCTGAAGTAAATGGTTTTGGAGGACGTCGCGAATAGCGCCTGTCGCGTCATAAAATCGGCCTCTCCCGGCGACTCCAATGGTCTCCGCCATCGTTATCTGCACGCTATGGACGTAGTTGCGGTTCCAGATTGGCTCAAGAAATGTGTTGGCAAAGCGGAAGAATAGTAGATTTTCCACTGCTTCCTTGCCCAGGTAATGGTCGATGCGGAAGATGGCCGGTTCGGGAAAGACGGTGTGGAGTATGCTGTTCAATTTTTGGGCCGACAAAAGATCGTGCCCAAAGGGCTTTTCAATGATGATGCGAGCATTGTGTGCGCATCCCGACTTTCCCAATGATTCCACGACACTGCCGAACAGGCCTGGCGGAATGGCCAGATAATGCACTGGGCGTGTGGCCCCGCCAATAGCTTTACGCAACTTCTCAAAGGTCGCCGGGTCCTCGTAATCGCCATCAATGTACTGGAGTAACTTCATCAGTCTGGCACAGGCCTCTTCATCGACTCCTCCGCTGTGCTGCGCGAGGCTGTCACGAGCGCGAGCACGAAACTGGTCGATCGTCCAGCCGGATTTGGCAATGCCGATGATCGGGACATTCAGGTGTTCGCGCCGGATCATATTTTGCAGGGCGGGAAATATTTGCTTGTAGGCCAGGTCTCCAGTCGCGCCAAAGAAGACTAGGGCGTCGGAGCAAGGCGCGGGCTTGGGCTTTGCACCCATGATTGCGTCAGGTGTCGGGTTCTCGCTCATCTGAGCTTCCTTTTTTGCGGTGCTGGCATTGTGGGCTCGCGCAGCGAATGGGCAGCCTTCGTCGTGACCTTCTTCTGCCACATGCGGAACCCGCCGAGAAATGCGTTGTGATTGTCGCCTACGCGGGTATTGGGAGGCAGGGAGGTAATGTTATGAATGTTTCCACCGCCCAGCACCACATATTCAGCGCCCAGCGCATCCCTAAGCCGGCGCACAATGTCGGTTACGTAGTACCGCCACCACTTTTTGCCGAGACGTGCGAGACCGCGGACACCCACATAATCTTCGTAAGTCATTCCTCTCTTGAATGGCAGGTGTGCCAGTTCCATTGGTTCCACGATTCCGTCAACTATCATGGGCGAGCCGAGACCGGCGCCCAAGCCGAGAAACAGCATGCGACCGCCTTGATAGCTTCCCAGCGCCTGCATGGCAGCATCATTGATAACCTTTACTGGGCGGCCAAACGCTCTGCCGAAGTCGAATCCAACCCAGCCACCGCCGAGATTGTACGGCTCGTTCAGCGGACGCCCATGTATCACAGGTCCGGGATAGCCGATGGAGACGACATCGTATTCCCAGTCCTTGACGCTACGCTTCACATCTCGCGCCATTTTGCTTGCCGTCATGGTTAGACCAGACGGAATCTCACGCTCCTCAAGTTCTCCGGTGGCCAACACTTTGACGTGGGTCCCCCCTACATCGATCACAAGAACCTTGGGAGTTTTCGTTGAGCGAGCAACAGTCACGACTTCTTCTCCAGGTGGCCACCGAACTCGAAACGCATCGCAGAGAGTAGCTTGTCTGCGAAGTCTTCTTCGCCTCTCGAACTGAACCGCTGATAAAGGGCGGCGCTCAAAACCGGGGCTGGAGATCCTTCGTCGATGGCTGCCGTGATGGTCCAGCGACCCTCACCTGAATCCGACACGTGGCCTGAAAACTTGGCGAGATCAGGTTCCCTGAAGAGCGCGATGGCGGTCAAATCCAGCAGCCACGAGGCGATGACGCTGCCGCGACGCCACACCTCGGCAACGTCAGGCAGGTTGAGGTCATATTGATAGTTTTCCGGATTGCGCAACGGCGTTGTCTCAGCGTCAACGGTCTGGCCGCTTTCTTTGCCAGCATTGGCGTGGCGCAAAATGTTCAGACCCTCGGCGTAGGCTGCCATAATGCCATATTCAATCCCGTTATGAACCATCTTGACGAAATGGCCGGCGCCAGAGGGTCCGCAGTGGAGATAACCGTCCTCAGCCGTGCCAGGCGCCTTCTCTCGTCCAGGTGTCCGTGGAATATCGCCGCGCCCAGGAGCAAGCGTTTTGAAGATCGGATCGAGATGTTGCACCGCCTCACTCTCGCCTCCGATCATCATGCAGTAGCCGCGCTCGATACCCCACACCCCGCCGCTCGTGCCAACATCGACATAATGGATGCCTTTGGGCTTCAATTCCTTGGCGCGCCGAATGTCGTCAATATAGTGTGAATTGCCTCCGTCGATGATGATGTCGCCTTTCTGCATCCCGCCGGAAAGGTCACGCAACGTGGTCTCAACCGCCGCGGCGGGCACCATCAGCCAGACGGCGCGCGGCGCCTTCAGCTTGGCCACGAATTCCTCAAGCGAAGTGGCTCCGGTTGCCCCTTTACCTGCCAACGCCTTGACGCTATCGGGTTTCGTGTCGAATACAACGCACTCCTGGCCGCCTTGCAGCAAGCGGCCTACCATGCTGGTGCCCATTCTCCCCAGACCAACCATTCCAAGCTGCATTGTTTTACTCCTTCCCCGATATAGATAGTGCGGACATCATTCCTAACTCCGGCTTCGCAGCTGCTCCCGTGAACATGCGTCTCGATCAGCCGCAATGAGCCTGATCAAAGACGTTCGCCCATTCCCGGAAGCGTCCGGCAATTTGGGCTACAGCCACTTCCCGGGAGATCCTATTCTCATGCCAGGCCGCACCGCATCCCACCACGTCGTGCGACCGACCGCAAACCCGATGAAGCCTGGGACGCTCGCCGCCGTCTTGAGCCAACTCCGTACCTCTTGCTCGTCCGAGCCGCGACCCAGAATGATGCAGCCTACCCTTTCGCGTCCGTAATGTCGTGCCGTCTCGACGATCTTCTCGCAATCCTCGCGGCGATCCAGACCCTCCACCTTCCATACGTCCGGCTCGATTCCTGCTCCCTGTAGCGTCCGGATCGTTTCGACCATCAGCTTCGGGCGTAGCTCCCGGTCGTAAACGTCCTGATCTCCGGCCAAACGGGATCTCTGGTCGTCTCCCAGACGTGCGAGTTGCGCCTGCTCGGGGGCACGATCAACTCAATCATTGAATAGCCGCCTGGATCTGTCGAGATATCCCGAGAGATGATGCAAGCGCTTTGTCTGCCGCTTGTTCATCTCCGCATTGCCTTCCGGGCTGTAGCGCAGCAACACCTTTGGCGAAGGTCGGGTTGAACTCCTCGATGTGGCGTTCGAAATCATCGCCGTACTCGAATTCAAACTCCTCCTGCCCGCTTTTCTCGACTGGCATGCAAGTGATCGCACCGTGACTGACGGCTTCGCGCAGGATAGCGGCTCCAAACTCCTCGTCGACAAGAATGCCGGCGCGGTGTTGCGGCACTCCATCGGCAACCGCTGCTTTGAAGCCTTCATACATCAATTGCTTGCTCGCCGCGACCTCTGCTGTCTCATCGGGAGTGAGTGGTTCCTGCCACTGAAACAATCTCGAGAGATAAGAGTGCCGATGATCGAAAGGCAGAATATAGAGTGGTTTGTCGTATCCGTTGGGCATGGCGTGGTTTCCTCAGTCGCGCGCTTTCCGCCGTATCCGCGATGCGAAGTAATCGCTGCGACTGCGCTTGGCTGGCAGCGGTCAGTGAATCTCAGCCGGCAGCTTTGAGCTCGCTTTTCGAAGCGAGGCTGGCAAGCAGTTCGTTCCAGGACTCTACAAACGCGTCGACGCCTTCGCGCTGGAGGTCGGCGGCAAGTTGGTCATGGTTGATGCCCGCCTGAGCAAACTTGGTGAGCATGTTTTCTGCATCACCGTTGACCGGCATCAATTTGTCCAATACGCCGTGGTCGGCAAAAGCAAGTAATGTCTTATCGGGAATCGTATTGATGGTGAATGGCGCTGCCAGTGCCTTGATGTAAAGAATGTCGGAAGCGTCGGGATCTTTGGTGCCGGTACTCGCCCAGAGGAGGCGTTGTGGCCTCGCTCCAAAATTCGCCAACCGCAGCCAGCGCGGCGAATCAAGCATTACTCGGTAGGCCTGGTAAGTCTGCCTGGCGACCGCGACCCCGAGCGTGTCCTTCAAAGCTTCGGGCACTTTGCCCATCACTGCTTTATCCCACCGGCTAATGAATACTGAAGCGACAGAAGACACATCCGGGTTAAGGCCCGCCTCGATACGCCGCTCGATACCTCGCAGATAGGCTTCGGCCGCGGCAACGTATTGCTCCCGGGAAAAAAGTAACGTCACATTCACAGGCAAGCCGGCTAAAATGGATTCTTCGATGGCCGGCACGCCGGCGTGAGTTCCCGGAATCTTGATGAAGAGATTAGCCCGGTCAGCACGTGTGTGAAGCTGCTTGACCTGGGCGATTGTGCCAGCCGTGTCGTTAGCCAGGGTGGGTGAAACTTCAAGAGAGACCCAGCCGTCCACACCGTTGCTTTGGTCATAAATGGGACGGAAGAGGTCTGCGGCCTGTCTCAAATCTTCGATTGCAAGTTCAAAAAAGAGCGCCTCGCCCGATTTCCCCTCCTCCAGCTTTCGCCGGATTGCATCGTCATAGCTATTGGAATTCTTAATCGCATGATCGAAGATCGAGGGATTGGAAGTGAGGCCGGTGATCGAGAGTTCGCCGATATAGCGGCGTAGCGTGCCGCTCGAGAGGAGCCCGCGCGTGATGTTGTCGAGCCAAAGGCTCTGGCCGATATCGTGGAGCTGTTGCGTCGGGTTCATACGTCTAGACTCCTTGCAGATTCGAGCTCCTGCAGGCCGCTCAGTTCGCAGAGGAGAAGCCTGCGAAAGGTTCCGGCATCAGCTTTCGCGTCGTTTCTCTTCTCTTCCAATCGCCTCGAGCAAGGTCTTCATATCGTCGGCATGTTCTTCTTCGTTGGCGAGAATTCCTTCCATCATCCGTTTGCTGGTTGGGTCGTTATCACCGAGGTAGCGGACGATTTCGGAATAGGATTCAATGGCGATGCGTTCCGCGATGAGGTCTTCGCGAATCATGTCGAGGAGGGTCGCGCCTTCGACGTACTCGGAGTGGCTGCGTGTGAGCATTCCTTCCGGGCTGAAGTTCGGCTCCCCATCGAGTTGCGTGATTCTCTCCGCAATCTGATCCGCGTGTCCTTGTTCCTCATTAGCGTGCTCGAGAAATTCCGCTGCCACTGCCTGGGAATGGATGCCCTTAGCCATATAGTGATGGCGTTTATAGCGCAGAACACAAACCAGTTCGGTAGCGAGCGCCTCATTAAGTACGCGTAACACAGTTTGTCGATCCCCTTTGTAATCTGGCGTCACCGCACCCTTCTCGATATGTTCCCGTGCGCGGCGCCGAATCTCCTCGATATCTGTCAAAAATGGACGCTTCTTCTGATCATCAGCCGCGGTATTCATCTGCATCCCTCCTGTAGGTATCCGCTAAAAGGCCGGTGTGATTATTGAAGCGACCATTTCGCTTGCGAGGTGGGCGCCTCCAGCTCTCTCACCATGGATGGTTTTGGCAACGATTTTCGATTCGTCGTTTGGTTCCCTCTGTCCTATCAAGATGCACCAGCCCGATAGTGGTGACCGACGTTGCATATTCACTATGGCAATTTGGGGCTACGGGATCAGGTCAAAATTGCACAGTGCGGCGGACTGGACGGTAAATGCTTGAGAGAGGTGCTGATTCACGAAAGACTATTGTTAACTCGCTATTCGTCACCAGTTCTGGTTGTTGACAGGCTGTCCACCGCCGGGGGTGAGAATCAATCGCCGGGCGCCTGCGATCGGGCAATTTGCGCTCAGTTTGTGTCTGCATGAGCACAACTGAGAGAAGTGCGAAACGGCGATTCGTGGCTTGCACATCCGAGACTGGGCGCATGCCCGCAGACAAATGTGAGCACTTTTGGCCTGATAGCAAAGTTCCCATCTCGCTACTCTTTTGAGAGGCCGGACCGCCGGCTGTTTTGGCGTGGGTAGGGAGAGAACCGACGGAGCAAAAGCGTCTGTGCCATGAGGCGTTCCATAGACGTAGCCGTGGATCGCTGAGAGCAGGCTTTGCTTTTCCCCCTCCTTGCCTGCCGTGGTGCAACATGCACCCAACAAGCTGGATGACGTCAGCGATAGTGGCAGGGTGTGCAGACGCTGAACGCGTGAATGTGCAATCACTTCGTCGCTGAAACCGGGAAGAGAAGGAGTCAGGTTATGAGTACATTGGCTGTCGAAAGACCGGTCACGAGAGGAGACGATACCCTGCTCGGCGCCGAGGAGCTTCGCAAAACCGATGCCTATTGGCGAGCCTGCAATTATCTCTCGCTCGGCATGCTGTATCTATGGGACAACCCACTTCTGCGAGACCGTCTCAAGCTGGAGCACGTCAAGCGGCGTTTGGTCGGCCATTGGGGATCCGACCCTGGCCAGAGTTTTATCTGGGTCCACCTGAACCGGCTTATCAAGAAATATGACTTGAATATGATCTATATCTCAGGTCCCGGACACGGGGCTCCAGCACCACTCGCGAACGCCTATCTCGAAGGGACGTATTCTGAGGTTTACCCCGACAAGAGCGAAGACGTCGATGGCATGCGCAAGTTCTTCAAACAATTCTCGTTTCCGGGAGGCATCGGCAGCCACTCCACTCCGGAAACTCCCGGATCTATTCATGAGGGTGGTGAACTGGGCTATAGCGTGTCTCACGCATTTGGGGCAGCCTTCGACAATCCAGATCTGATCGTCGCTGCCGTTATCGGAGATGGGGAAGCCGAAACAGGCCCGCTTGTGGGGTCGCTCCATTCCAACAAATTCCTGAATCCGATTCGCGATGGCGCAGTGCTGCCGATTCTTCATCTGAACGGCTACAAAATCGCAAATCCGACTATTTCGGCGCGGATCACGCCCGAGGAATTGCATAGTCTTTTCGTTGGGTTTGGATGGAGTCCGATCCTCGTCGAGGGTGACGACCCATGGTTAATGCACCAGAAAATGGCTGCTGCCGTAGAATCGTGCGTCGATCAGATCCGCTCCATTCAGGAGCAAGCTCGCCGCAACGGCAAGCCTGACAGGCCGCGCTGGCCCATGATAATCTTGCGTACTCCCAAAGGCTGGACAGCTCCCAAGGAGTTGGATGGGCACAAGTTGGAGGGCTCCTGGCGGGCGCACCAGATTCCAATCCCCGGAATCGCTGAAAACCCCGAGCACCTCAAGATTCTTGAAGCCTGGATGCGTCACTATCAACCGGAGAAGCTGTTCGACGCTGACGGCAGGCTCATCCCGGAGTTGAAGGAACTCGCGCCCGCCGGAAATCGCCGGATGAGCGCCAACCCTCACGCCAACGGCGGTCTGCTGCGCAAAGCCCTCCATTTACCGGATTTCCGAAATTACTCCGTTCCAGTCACTGCGCCGGGCGGCTCCGAAGCCGAGGCCACGTTTGTCCTTGGTCAATTTCTACGTGACGTCATGCGTGAAAACATGAAGAATTTCCGCGTCTTCGGAGCAGATGAAACAGCGTCCAATCGCCTTCAGGCGATTTACGAAGCTTCCAAAAAGACCTGGCTGGCCGAATCGAAGCCGGAGGATCTGGACGGGGGTGAGCTCGCTCCGGACGGCCGCGTCATGGAGATGCTAAGCGAACATACTCTTGAGGGCTGGGCGGAAGGGTACGTATTGACCGGGCGCCATGCCTTTTTCGCCTCTTATGAGGCGTTCTTCCACATCATCGACTCTATGTTCAATCAACACGCGAAGTGGCTCGAAAAGTGCAAAACTGAGGTCAAGTGGCGCGCCCCCCTGCCCTCTTTGAATCTGTTGGTCACCTCGACAGTGTGGCGCCAGGACCACAACGGCTTCACTCACCAGGACCCGGGATTCCTTGATGTGGTGACGAACAAGAGCTCGCAAGTCACGCGGATATATCTCACTCCAGACGCGAACTGTCTCCTGAGCATGGTGGACCACTGTTTACGCAGCGTCGATTACGTGAACGTGATCGTGGCGGATAAACAACCCCATTTGCAGTATTTGGATATTGAGGCTGCCGTCCGGCATTGCGAGAAAGGGATCGGCATCTGGTCGTGGGCCAGCAATGACCAGAATAGCGAGCCGGATGTGGTCATGGCATGTGCCGGCGATGTGGCGACAATGGAAGCCCTTGCGGCAACGGCTATCTTACGCGAAAAGTTCCCCGACTTGAAAATACGCTTTGTCAATGTGGTCGATCTGTTCAAGCTCGAGCAAGCATCCCAGCATCCACACGGATTGACGGATCGCGATTTTGATGCTGTGTTTACCAGCGATAAGCCGGTCATCTTCAACTTTCATGGCTACGCGTCGCTCATTCATAAGCTGGCCTACCGCCGCGCCAGCCATAAAAACATGCATGTGCATGGCTATAAGGAGAAGGGCAGCATCGACACTCCTCTCGGACTGACGATACAGAACCAGGCGGACCGGTTCAGTCTGGCAATCGACGTCATCGATCGGGTCCCGCGCCTGCAAAAGTCCGGTGCCCACGTCAGAGACTGGTTGCAGGGCCAGATACGGGAGAACATCGCCTATGCCCACCAATACGGCATTGACAAACCGGAGATCCGGGAATGGAAGTGGCCGTCCGCGTAGAGAGTAGTCGTCGTGTTGCGGAAGCAATTTTCTTTTTGAAGAGTATTGGGAGTCAGATCATGACTGTTGAAACTTCAGAACACGTGGCGCTGAACGTGATCGAGGACAAGGCGACATGTTTGCGTATCGACTCTGTCCGCTCGACGACGGAAGCCGGCAGTGGCCACCCAACCAGCTGCGCCTCCGCGGCAGAGATCATGTCCGTGCTTTTCTACTCCGTGATGCGTTATGACCCGCACGACCCGCACAACCGGGACAGCGACGTGTTCGTGCTCTCGAAAGGACATGCCGCGCCCATCCTCTATGCCGCCTGGGCGGAAGCCGGCGCTTTTCCACGTGAGAGATTGTTGACGTTACGCAAGATCGACTCCGATCTGGAAGGGCATCCGACCACTCTTTTGCCATTTGTGGACGTTGCAACCGGTTCCCTCGGCCAGGGTTTGTCCGTGGGCGTCGGCATGGCCACACATGCGAAACAGTTCGATCATTCCGATCAGCGAATATTTGTTTTGATGGGCGACGGTGAATCTGCTGAAGGCTCAATCTGGGAGGCTGCACAATGGGCATCTCTCCACAAGCTCAGCAATCTCTGCGCCGTTATCGACATCAATCGGCTGGGCCAGAGCCAGCCGACTATGCTCCAGTGGGAGCTCGAAATCTACAAGGCGCGCTAGGAAGCATTCGGCTGGCAGGCATTGCTGGTTGACGGACACAGCATCCCCGATCTGCTTGGTGCCTTCGAAGCCGCCGCCCGGGTCATTGATCGTCCGACTATCGTCCTCGCACGGACATTGAAAGGTAAGGGGCTGATCGGCATTGAAGGTCTTGAGGGCTGGCACGGCAAGGCGCTGGACAAACCCACCGCTGCGAAGGTGATCGCTGAACTGGAAAGCCAGCTTTCCGGAGCTGGCGAAGACTGGAAGCCTCATCTCCCCGTAACACTGCGTAGCAGTTCCCAAACGACTGCCAAAAGCGATACAAGTTCAGGGGAGAATCCGCCCTACGTCATCGGAGGCGAGGAGGTCGCCACAAGAAAAGGCTTCGCCGACGGCTTGGCCGCGCTGGCCAACACAGACCCTCGAGTTGTAGTGCTCGATGGCGACGTGATGAATTCCACCTACACGGAGGAATTTAAGAAGGCGGCTCCGGACCGTTTCCTCGAAGGTTACATCGCGGAGCAAAACATTATCGGAATGGCCATGGGATTGGCCGTGCGGGGTAAGGTGCCGTTTGCATCTTTATTTTCCTGCTTCGTGACTCGAGCATACGACTTCATACGCCTGGCGGCCATCAGTCAGCTCAACCTTAAGATCGTCGGCACGCACTGTGGAGTGTCCATTGGGGAGGATGGCCCCACCCAGATGGGTCTTGAGGATCTTGCCATGTCCTGCGCACAACCGGATTTCACTGTTCTCTACCCTGCGGATGCAACGAGCGCGTGGAAAGCCACGGTAATCATCGCGGAGAAATCCGGACCTTGCTATTTGCGGCTCGGACGACCCAAATCGGCGATCCTCTATGACCCAGGCGAGCAGTTCGCGATCGGGAAATGCAAAGTCCTCCGTAAGAGTGGCAAAGACAGCGCGCTTGTGGTGGCCGGCGGCGTCACCGTGTTCGAAGCACTGGCGGCGTACGATCGGCTTCAGAGAGACGGAATCGCGATCCGCGTCATCGATCTGTTCAGTGTGCAACCGATCGATCGTGGCGAGTTGATTGCTTCGGCGCACGCTGCGAACGGGTATTGTGATCACCGTTGAAGACCACTATGCGCATGGAGGGCTCGGTGACGCCGTTCTCTCGGCTCTCGCGG
>Ga0134128_10006843_pt1 | contig 13786 bp, 12 predicted proteins | sample KB31754_FD_96462 | JGI IMG/M metagenome (GOLD analysis project Ga0134128, IMG submission 96462) | Terrestrial soil microbial communities with excess Nitrogen fertilizer from Kellogg Biological Station, Michigan, USA - KB3-175-4 | ecosystem: Environmental > Terrestrial > Soil > Unclassified ... | reverse complement strand
GTAGTGGCTGTCCGGCAGGCGGTCCGCGCTTGCGCCGTTCAACTGGGTTTCGGGCTGGTGGATCAGACCAAGATCGTCACGGCCGCCAGCGAACTGGCGCGGAACACGCTGGTTCACGGCGGCGGCGGCTGGATGGACCTCGAGATCGTGGAGCAGCCCGGGCGCAAGGGCTTGCGGCTAACGTTCGAAGATCGGGGGCGAGGAATTCCGGACGTCAACCTGGCGCTGAAGGACGGCTACTCCACGTCAAACGGTCTCGGCCTCGGTCTCGGCGGAGCGCGGCGACTCTGCAATGAATTCGAAATCTCATCGGCGCCTGGCGAGGGCACGCGAGTCACTATCACACGCTGGAACCTATGAGCGCCATCTCCATTACGGTCGAGAGCCCCGACCAGGTTGGCGAGGCGCGGCGCGCGGCGGTGGCGATGGCTCACGGCTTAGGCTTCGACGAGCCGGAAGCCGCGCGTGTGGCGCTGGTGGTCACCGAATGCGCAACCAATCTGTGGAAGCATGGTGGAGGCGGTGAAATTCTGCTGATCGCGGTTCATCGCGATCCCTCGCCGTGCATGGAAGTGCTGGCGCTCGATAAGGGTCGAGGCATGGATTTGGAGCGGAGCTTTCGCGATGGCTACTCCACTTCGGGCAGCCCCGGAACAGGCCTCGGAGCAATTCGTAGAGTTTCGGCTTTTACGGACGCATACACGCAGCCGGATCACGGCACGGCGCTGCTCGCGCGGTTTTATCGCCAGCCGCCGCGCCACCGCGCGGAAGAAACCGGGCAGTTGCTGGAATGGGGCGCGGTTTGCGTTCCACTCCGCGGTGAGACGGCGTGCGGGGATGGGTTTGCCGTGCGCGAGTTTCCGGGTTTTGCGCTGGTGATGGTGGTGGATGGGCTGGGCCATGGACCAGTTGCCGCGGAATGCGCGGCCGCGGCGTGCTCGGCGTTGGACAGGGTGACTGGGAGAAGCCCGGCGGCGGCCATGGAACTCGTCCATGAGGCGCTGCATTCCACGCGGGGCGCGGCGGTAACCATCGCCACCCTCGATTACGAGTCGCGGAAAATTCGGGCGGCCGGCATCGGCAACGTGGGTGGCTTCATTTTCGACAACATTGAGGCGAGGCACCTCGCAACGCAGCCGGGAATCGCGGGCAGCGACATTCGGAACGTTCGAGAGTACACATATGAGTGGCCGAGTCACTCACATGTACTGTTATACTCAGACGGAATCAGCACGCATTGGTCTCTGGCGGCCTATTACGGACTGCTCTCCCGGGATACTTCTCTCATAGCAGGGGTGCTCTATCGGGATTGGAAGCGCAGCCGCGATGACGCAACGGTATTGGTGATTCGCGAGAAGTCTACGTCATGAGCACGCCGTTGGGCCGATTGCCGGTACGTTCGCCGGAAGACGTTCGCACGCTGAGGTGCCGCGCGGCCGAAATCGCAGCGCTGGCGGGGTTTAGCGCGCAGGATCAGGTCCGGATTTCGACCGCGGCCGCGGAGATTGCCCGCAATGCGCTGCAATACGCATCCGCCGCCGAAGCAGAGTTTCAGTTGGAGAACCCGGAACTGCGGATCGCGATTTCGGATGGCGGCCCGGGGATCGGCGCTCTCGCCGCGATGCGAGATCGCCGCGGCTTGGGGCTGGAGGCGGCTGAAAAGCTGCTGGACCGCTTCGAGATCAAACAGGATGCGAATGGCTGCACGGCGCTGCTGTTCATGCGGCTGCCCTCACCGTTGAGTGACGCCGCCGCCAATCAACTCGCCGAAGCCGCGCAGCGTGCGCAACTCTCGCGCGCCGATGAACTCCGCAGCGAAGACGAATTGCGGCTGCGCGTGGTGGAGGAGCTCGGCCGGCGGCAGCAGGAGGCCGGACGAATCGCCGCGGAACTCGAAGACACCAATCGCGGTGTGCTGGCGCTATACGCCGAACTGGATGAGAAGGCCGAACGGCTGCGGCGCGCCGACGAGATGAAGTCGCGCTTCCTCTCGCACATGAGCCATGAGTTCCGGACACCGCTGACATCCATCATGGCGCTCAGCAGGTTGTTGCTGGACGAGGTCGACGGAAAGCTGAACAGCGAACAGCAGAAGCAGGCCACATTCATTCGCAGATCGGCGGAAAGCCTGCTGGAGATGGTGAATGATCTCTTGGATCTTGCCCGCGTGGAGGCAGGCAGGTCCGTGGTGCGCGTCTCCCGTTTCGAGGTGGCCAATCTCTTTGGCGCCTTGCGCAGCCTGCTGCGCCCGCTGCAAGTGAATCCCGCCGTGGAACTGATCTTTGAGGAAGCCGCTGAGCTGCCCTCGCTGCTCACCGACGAAGCGAAGGTGACGCAGATTTTGCGAAACTTCATTTCGAACGCGTTGAAGTTCACCGAGAAGGGCGAGGTGCGCGCCGCGGCCCGATTGCATGAGGACGGGGACCGGGTGGTTTTCAGCGTCGCCGACACCGGGATCGGCATAGACCCGCGAAACCAGGCGCTCATCTTCCGCGATTTCTCGCAAATCGAAAACCCTCTGCAGAACACAGTAAAAGGCACGGGGCTGGGACTATCGCTATCCAAGGGCCTCGCGGAACTGCTTGGCGGCTGCGTGCGAGTGGAAAGCGAGCCTGGCAAAGGCGCGACGTTTTTCGCGGAGATCCCGATTCACTACGCGGCGGCGGAAGCCGAGGGAGGAGGCGTGCTGCAAGTGCTGGTGATCGACGACGAGGAAGTCTCGCGCTACGTCGCCCGTCACGCGCTGGGTTCGGGCATCAACGTCATCGAGGCCGCGGATGGGCTGCGCGGCATCGCGCTGGCCCGGCAACATCGGCCCAAAGGCATTCTGCTGGACCTGAACATGCACCCCATGGACGGTTTCCAGGTGCTCGATGAACTCAAGCGAGATCAAATTACGCGGGATATCCCCGTGGTCATCCTCACATCCAAGACGCTGAGTCGCGCGGAGCGTGATATACTCGGCTCGCGAGTTGCCGCCTGCCTGATAAAGGAAGTGTTATCGCAGCCGGATGCAGGGGAAAAGCTGAGATCCGCGCTGGGAGTGCGCCAAGCGTCGCGTCGTCAGCATCAATAGGCGCGGGAAGCCATGGAAGAGAAGCGCACCATTCTCGTTGTCGATGACAATCACGGCTCGCGCTATGCGATGACGCGAATTCTGGAAACCAGCAATTTCGCGGTCAAGGAAGCGGATACCGGAAAAGAAGCCCTTCGGATCGCGCGCGCGGAGATGCCCGACCTGGTGGTGCTGGACGTTCATCTGCCGGACATCGATGGCTTCGAGGTGTGCCGCATCCTGAAGGCCGAACCCGACACATCGCGCATCCCCGTCCTTCACATCACCGCCAGTCACGCGAATGGCGCGGACATGGTCCGCGGCTTGGAAAACGGCGCCGAAAGCTACCTCACCGAGCCGGTGGAGCCTGAGGTTGTGGTTGCGACCATTCGCACGATCCTGCGTTCCCGCAGCTTCGAAGAGGCGGCGCGGTCGATGGCCATCGAATGGCAATCCACGTTCGACGCCATTACCGACGGCGTTGCCGTGGTGGGTCTGGACGGCAGGATTCAGCGCTTCAACGCGACAATGGCGCGCTTATTGAGACGGCAGCAGGAGGAACTCGCGGGCGCGGTGTGCTACCAGTTGTGGGGTACGCTGCCGGCGGAGAAGCAGCCTTTTTTCCGCGCGCTGACCAGCAAAAGGCGGGAGAGCATCGAACTGGAATACGATTCGCGCCTGCTCAGCGTCACGGTGGACCCCGTGCTCAACGAAAACGGCGAACCCACCGGCGCGGTGCACATCGTCAGCGACATCAGCGAGAAGCGGCGGCTCGAGGAACAGTTTCGCGAAAGCCAGAAATTCGAGACCATCGGCACGCTGGCCGCGGGCGTCGCGCACGACTTCAATAATCTGCTCACCAGCATCATGGGCAATGCCAGTCTGATTCTGACGGAGCTGCCCGAGGAGAGTCCGATTCGCGGCAAGCTGACCGATGTGGTGGCGGCCAGTGAACGGGCCGCTCATCTGACCAAGCAACTGCTGGCGTATTCCGGCAAGGGCCGCCACATGATGCAGAAGCTGGACCTTTCGAATCTTGTGGAGCGCACGCGGGGCCTGGTGGAGGCGAGCGTCCCCAAAAAAGTCCAACTGGAATTGAACCTCGCGCACGATCTTCCGCGCATCGATGGGGACTTCAATCAGCTACAGCAGGTAGTACTCAATCTGGTGAGCAACGCGGCCGAAGCGATCGGCGATGAAAGCGGCGTGGTGACGCTGGCGACGGGCGCGTTGGAAGGCCAGGTATACGTGGAGGTGCGCGACACCGGCTGCGGCATGGACTCCGATACTAAGACACGCATCTTCGATCCGTTCTTCACGACGAAGTTTACGGGCCGCGGCTTGGGCCTGGCGGCGGTCGCGGGCATCGCGCGCGGTCACCAGGCATCGATTCATGTGACCAGCGCGCCAGGCCAGGGCAGCGCCTTCCGGATTCTCTTCCCGGCGGAATTGGCCGGGCGCACAAAGCCGGCCGCCGAGGCGCCCGTGGCAGGCAACGGCACGGTGCTGGTTGTCGACGATGAAGAGATGGTCCGCCGTATCGCTCAGGCGACGCTCGAAATTCGCGGCTATAAAGTTCTGCTGGCCAACAACGGGTTGGATGCCATCAACCAGGCACGGCGCCACCCCGAGATTTCGCTGGTGCTGCTGGATCTCACCATGCCGGTGATGGGCGGCGAAGAGGCTATCGATCAGATACTGGAAGTGCGGCCGAACGTGAAAGTGGTGGTGTCCACCGGATACGACCAGCGCGAAGCGTTTGTGCGATTCAACCGGAAGCAGGTGGCCGGATTCCTGCAGAAGCCGTATACGTCGCGCCAACTCGGAGAGAAGATCGATTCCGTGCTGGGCACTTTGAAAGTTGCCGGGAACTAGCGCTTATAGCCGATCGCGCGCAGGAATCCGCGGCGTTTGTCGGCATCTTCCGGCATCTCCACACCTTTCGGAGCAGACCCGTCAATGACGCCGATAATTCCGCGGCCCTGCTCATTTTCCGCGACCACGGCTTGCACGGGGTTGGCTGTCGCGCAGAAAATTCCGCAGACCTCGGGGACATCTTTGATGCGGCCGAGCACGTTGATCGGGTAGCCGTTCTGCATCGCGACCACGAAGACGTGGCCCGCCGCAAGCGCCGACGCGTTGCGCGTGGCGAGCGACTGCAGCGCTTCATCATTGCCATCGACGCGCGTGAGGCAGGGTCCGGAAGCTTCATTGAATGCGATTCCGAACTTCATCTGCGGCACGGTATTGACGATGGCCTCGTAAATGTCTTCCACCGTTTTGATGAAGTGGGACTGTCCCACAATGATGTTCCCGTTATCGGGAATCTCCAGCGGCACGAGCTTCAGTTCCATAACTCCCCATGTTGGCACACCAATGGGGCTACTGAAACACTCCGGAAGCGGGCACCACAGTGATGTTTTCCGCCTTGAGGCCGAGCGGCCACTTTTCGACGGTCTTGTCTTCTTCCATGATGGCGTCGCTCTTCGGAGCGATGTAGTGCATCGCCGACGGGTCGTCGCTTGTGAGTTCCTGCTTCAACGCCTCGCCGTCTTTGGCTACGAAAACAATCGCCAGTTTGTTGGTCCGCAGGTGCCGCCGGATCACGGCATTCACCTGGTCGCGAGTCAGATTGGCCAAAGCATTTCTCACGTACGTGTTGTAATTCGGAATTGAGAAATACAGGCTGTCTAATCCGTAGCCGAGCGCGGAGGATTGCGTCCTCGTCAGGAAGTTGACGTACTTAGAGAGAAAGTCGCGCGTTTGCGTGAAACCGGTTTCCGGTATTCCTTCCTTAATCAACTTATTCAGCTCATAAAGAGCCAGACGGACCGCAAATTTCGCGTTGGGCGGTTCTACCGGCCGGATCCATATCTGAAACATCTGGTACCGGCGCGCGAGATTCGGACTGGGCTCCATCTGGTACATGCCGCGCGGGAAGTATTCGATGTAAGAGTAATCGCCGTAATTCAAGCCGCGCTTTTCGCGCATTACATCGTACAAGACGCCGCCGCTCATGCGGTGCTGGCCGAGATAGCTGGAGGCGACCAGCAGCGGAACGTAGTCCGGATTGCCCCGCACCGTTGAGATAGGGAAGCCGATCGAAATGGCTACGCTGCGTGTATCTTTCGTCACGATCACGGCGCGGCTTGCTTCTATCAGGGAAGGAGGCTTCTCGCGCAGCCGGAAACTCCCGGCTGCCGGCAGAGTGCGAAAGTCCTTCTCGACGGCTTCCACGAACTCCGGCCCGTAGCCGCCGCTGATTCCGAGGATCAGATGGTTCTGGCTGTACTGTGCGTGGTAGAAGGACTTGCAATCGTCCAGCGTGAGCTTCTGGAGCGAGCTAACGGTTCCTGCCCGGTAGTGGCCGTACGGAGTGCCGTTGTAGATATTGGAGTAAAGCACTTCTTTGGCGAGTTCTTCGTCGTTTGCGCGCAAGCCGGTCTCGATGCTGTTGACGGCGTCCTGTTTGACACGCGCGAAATCGTCAGCGCGCCAGCCGGGCTCGAGTAATATGCCGCGCAGTAACTTGTAATAAGCCTTTAAGTTGTTGACGTGCGTGCTCCCGGAGAATGTGACCATCTCCTTATCGACGTCGACATCGACCGAGGCAGCCATAGGATACAGCGCGTCGGAGATCTGTTGATAAGTGAGTTGCTTGCTGCCGCTATTAGCCAGCATCATGGCGGTCAGATAAGCCACGCCCGGTTTCTCCGCGGGATCGGCGGCACTTCCTGCCAGGAATACCACGCGAAAGCTCACCAGGGGAGACTTAGTGGGAACGGCGAGCATGCGCATTTGCGCGGACGCGCTGCAAGCAATCAGAAACAGCGAAGCGAGCCTCATTGCGAGCCCCCCGCGACGCTCTTGAGGGTCACCGTGGTGCGGTTCTTCTCCACCAGGTAAGTGGCGGCGGCTTTCTGAATGTCTTCCGGCGTCAATGAGGCATAGCGCTCGTAGAGCTTATTCATCGCGTCGGGCGTCCCTGTCACGGCGATATACTGGGCCAGCATCGCCGCCACGGCGTCGCTGGCATCCATATCGAGCGATGCCTCATACCGCAGATGCTTCTTCACCTTATCGAGGCGCTCGGCATCCACCGGATGATCTCGTAGCGCGGCGATGGTTTCGAGAATCTGATTCTGCACGTATTCCACGTCTTCGGGCTTGCGCACACGCGCGCCCACCTCGAACAGGCCGGGGTCTACGCGGTCCGGGGCCGAAGCGAACAGCGATGCCGCCTTCTGCTCCTCGATCACGAGCTTTTGATAGAGCGGCGATGCGTCTGAGAAGGCGAGCGCCGCGAGAGCCGCGAGAGCCGCGGTATCCGGAGCCGAGTCCGTGAAAGCAGGCCCTTTGTAGCCGATATCGACCATCGGCAGCGACGGTCCCGGGAAATCGACGCTGGCCTGCCGCGCCTCTTCCTGCGCGGGTTCCTTGGGAATGTCGGCCTTATAGTCGCCGCGCTTCCAGTTACCCCAGAACTTGTCGACTAACTGCCTGGTAGTCCGCTGCCGTACGTCGCCGACGACGAGAATTGTTGTGTATTCCGGGCGGTAGTAACGCGAAAAGTATTGCAGGCTGTACTCGTATTCGCCGGGCATCGCCTCGATATCTTTGAGGAAACCCATGGCCGTGTGCTTGTAAGTGCCGGTAGTGTACGCCGTATCGTATAGGGTTTCGTTTAGTTTCTCGGACGGACTGGAACTGTTCTTGTTGTACTCGCCGAGAACCGCCAGGGTTTCGGTTTTAAACTCCGGCTCGCTGTACTTCAGGTGTTGAAACCGGTCGGCCTCCATCATTAGCACGGTGGGCAGATCTTCTTTGGAAAAAACTGTGTAGTAGCAGGTGTAGTCTTCGGTAGTGAAGGCATTGCTGGAGGCACCGATGTCGCGCAGCGTCTCGGTGTACTTCCCGGCCGGATAATCCGGCGTGCCCTTGAACATGAGGTGTTCGAAGAGGTGGGCGAAGCCGGTGTGTCCGGGCTCCACCTCATTGCGCGCTCCGGCCCGGACCACAATGTAGACCGCGACGATATTCGGAAAATCCGTAGGGACAGTCACCAGCTTGAGGCCGTTCGGCAGGTCCTCCTGCGTGTATGCGTAGGGGAGAATCTTCTGCGCGCCGCGATCCGCGCCGAGCGCCAGACCCGCGCAACATAGCGCTGCTATCAGCCACTTGGGCATCATCCACCATTATCCGCTGGCTCCGGGAGGGTCCACGCTCCGCGCTCCGTCTCTAAACGTGCTGCAACGTCCAGCAGTAGCTCGTCGGAGAAGGGGCGGCCCATCAATTGAATGCCGATCGGCAGCCCTTCGCGCGATCTCGCGATCGGCACAGTGACGGCGGGCAGGCCGAGCACGTTGGCAAGCACCGCCGGCATCATCGCCTGAAAAAGGCCGATCTCTTTGCCTTCGACGAGGAACTTGCGCCGGCGGTGCGGGAATGCTGTGATGCCGCTGACCGGCATCAGCACGATTGCGTTTTCGGGCATCTGCCGCAGCAGTGAGGCGCGCAGCCTGTCGCGCATGACGAGATTGGCAATGGCCTGCTCTCCGGTCGGATTCGCCGGCGAGATACCTTCCATCAGCGTCCAATGCGCTTCCGTTTCGCGGCCTTCCACCAGCTTCCGCGTGAACGGCGCCGGCCATTGCGAAAATAAGAACGCCCACACGTTCGGGGCGCGCTCGAGTCCCGTGGGAAGAAACTCCTCCGTTGCGAAACCCGCGTTTTCCAGCATGGAGGCCGCACCGTGGACGGCGTAGCGCACTTCCGAATCGACCGGCACATCGTAAAAGCCGTCCCATACCAGGATGCGCGGCTGGTCTGCGCGGGATTCCCGTAGCGGCGACGGTACGGAAAACGGATCCTCGGCATCGTAGGAGGTGAGTGCGTCGAAGAGCAGGCGCAGGTCGCCCGCGCTGCGCGCCATCGGGCCGGCGACGGTTACGAGGCCGCCGGGATGACCGAGGCTCGGAAAATGTCCGCGCCCTGAGATCCGGCCGGGCGTCGGTTTCAAACCCGCGACACCGCAGAAGTGCGCGGGCACACGAATAGAGCCGCCGCCATCGCTGCCTAATCCACCGGCGGAGCAGTAGGAGGCAATTGCCGCCGCCTCGCCGCCACTCGATCCGCCGCAGGTGCGGTCGACGTTCCACGGATTGTTGGTGCGGCCGGTGAGCAGGTTATCGGTCTCGTAGCTTGCGAGGAATTCGGGAGTGTTTGTTTTGCCGAGGATGATTGCGCCTGCGCGACGCAGACGCGCGACTGCCGTGGCGTCACCGTTCGCACGATGCCCAATGCGTAGACGGCTGCCCGCGTTGGTCGGCAAGCCGGCCATATCGAAGCTGTCCTTCACGGTGAGGGGAACGCCTTGCAGCGGTCCGGCGGGCGCGGTTTTCGCGTCTTCGAGAGCCCTCTCGGACAGCACCATCGAGAACGCGTTCAGGGCGGGATTACGCCGCGCGATTTCGTCGAGGTGGGCTTGGACGAGTTCCACGGCGGAGGCTTCGCGATTGCGCACCATCAGAGCCATCGCGCGCAGTGAGTTGCGGTTTAGCACTTCCCAAGTGTGCCATGGCAGGCGAGCTCAGCTCGCCGCGCGGAGTTCAGTTGGCGATCGGCGTCTTCTCGGCGCGGTCGATCACCAGCACTTCGACGGGAGCTTTGCGCTGCTCCAGGCGTAGCCCGAGTTGCTCCTCGATGGCCTCATAGATCGTGCGTGCTTCCGGGTCCGTTGCGGACTTTTCCGGGGTCCACGCGAGGTCGATATCGTAATGCGCCTTCAGGCCGGTCATGTCGATGACGGGCCTGTCCGCGACGTGCGACAGCCAGTCGGCTAGTCCCGGCATGTCAATGCTGCGCCCGATGAATTTGCCCGACGAGTTGTTTCGTTGACCGGGTCCCCAGGCGACCTCCTTCATCCTGATGCCTTTTTTGCCCACCACGAGTCCATACACGTTCATTTCGCGCGGTTCGCGATGCACAGCCATGTTGAAGCGCTCCGTGAGCAGAGTCCTGAGCATTTCCTGCACCCGTTGCATCGGCGTTTCGGCCGGCATTGTGGCCACGATTTCGAATCTTTCGGAGTCGATCCAGTCCGGACCTGCGATCTGATAATCGGCCAGGTCGTAGGCCCGCGTCAGGATGCTCTTGAGCGTCACATTCGTGAGGGTGAGGCGGCCCGCGGTGACTCTCATCGAAGAGCGCTTCTCGTCCGGCAGGGCCGGTTTCACGGATGCGGCATCGAAGACGGCCGGCGATTCCGCCGCCCCCTCGACAACGCGGCGCACAAAGACGGGCATCGCTTGACCGTCTGTTTGCATCGCTCCGCGAATCTCATCGCCGTTGACGTGCAGATCGAAGGCGAACCTCGCCACTTTGAACGTGAGATGACTGCCATCCAGCAGCGCGTCCTGGATGGGATACATTTCCTTTTGGCTCGGTCCGGCGGTTCCGGTGACCGTGTTGCCATCTTGCTTCAGGATCAGGTAAAAAGGCGCGCCGGACCATTTCCCCGTAAGGTCCGATGCATGCAAGGAAAGAGCAGCCAATAACAGCACCCAGGATTTCATGCCAGGAAGGTACGAAGGTCCGGTGCGCGGAGTTCCGTGCGAATCAGGGGCGTGGTTTACAGGCTGACGATCGCTCCTCCGTCGCGATCCATTCGCCTTTCGATGCACCTTTTACCGCTCCCTCACGGTCACGGCTCCGTTAGTAGAATCAACTACATACGGAGCCGTGACCGTGAGGGAGCGGTAAAAGGTGCCCGGGATGCGAGTGCGTTTGAATGCGGCAACCCCGTAAGGAAGCGGTAAATGATGCCGGGGATGCAAACCCACACCCTAAGGGCGATTCACTGGACCATTCGCACGAGGTTCGGTGCCGATTCCGGCGCGCTCGCCTGCGGCGAAACCGCCTTCCAGCGGATGCACGTCGTGCCAGCCGTTCTCCATCAGCGCCGCGGCCGCACGCGTCGCGCTTACTCCTTGCGCAGCGTCGTAAGTCACTACCGGACGCCCCTGCGGTATGAAACGCAAATGATTCTCCACCTCGGAAGGGACCACGCGCAGCGATCCCGATAATTGCGTGCGGGCCGAATCCCACTCGTCCGGCGAGCGCGCGTCCATGAATACAATTGGCTCGCCCGAATCCATGCGTCGCTTCACGTCTTCCGCGGAAACCGGTCGCGGTGGTAACATCGCTCGCCTCCTGATTCTATTGTTCCGCTCCGCCGCGGTTCCGCAAAGTAATGCTACGCACGGGCGATAATACTTCTGTGGAAGCTCTGACTTTTCTTCAGGCGCGGGAAAGCGTCATCAACACAGTTCGCGCTGCCCGCCGGGCGGCCGCTGTGGAGACTGTTCCACTGGAATCCGCCCACACCCGCATTCTCGCGGAGGTGGTTGCGGCGGATCGCGATACGCCCGCGACATCCCGCTCCGTCCGCGACGGTTTCGCCGTGCGCGCCATCGATTTGCCGGGCGAACTCGAGATTATTGGCGAAGTGCGCGCGGGGGACACGTTTCGCGGGAGCGTAGGGCCGAATCAAGCGGTGGAGATCATGACCGGAGCGCCGGTGCCACAGGGCGCGGATGCCGTGGTGATGATCGAACACGTGACGCGCGCCGGCGCGCTGGTGCGCATCGACCGGTCCGCCGAGCCGGGGCAGTTCATCAATCCACTGGGTTGCGAAGCGCAGAAGGGTGAAGCCGTGCTGCACCCGGGCGAGCGCCTCGACTACACCGGCATCGCGTTACTTGCCGCTTTCGGCCGGCCGCAAATCAGTGTTTTCGCGAAGCCCACTGTCGCGATTATTCCCACCGGAGACGAGATCGTCGCGGTGGATGAAGCGCCGCTGGAACACCAGATCCGCAATTCAAACGCGCACTCACTGGCGGCACAGGTGGAGCGTGCGGGCGGCATACCGCGCATTTTGCCCGCGGCCCGCGACACCGTGGAACACACGCGCGATTCCATCGGCCGCGGACTCGAAGCCGACCTCCTTCTGCTTTCGGGCGGCGTTTCCGCAGGGAAGTACGACGTCGTAGAAGAAGTGCTCGCGGGGTTCGGCGCCCGGTTCTATTTCGATCGGGTCCTCATACAGCCCGGTCAGCCTCTCGTCTTCGGCGCCGCTGCCGGCAAATTCTTCTTCGGACTGCCCGGGAATCCATCGTCGACCATGGTGACGTTTGAGATCTTCGCCCGGGCGGCGCTGGAGCTTCTCGGGGGATTGGAACAACCAACGCTGCACATGCCCTTCGCGCGCCTGACTGCCGAGTTTCATCATCGTGTCGGGTTGACGCGCTTCCTGCCCGCGCGACTTTCAGCCGATGGCGGCAGCGTCACACCGGTACACTGGCACGGCTCGGGCGATATTCCGGCGCTGGCGCGCGCGAACGCATACCTCGTGGCCGACCCGGACCGCGCAAACTATCCAGCAGGCGATTGGATTCAGGTGCTACCCAAATGAGCAAACTTTCTCACTTCGATTCCGCCGGCGCGCCGCGCATGGTGGATGTTTCGGCGAAGGCGGAAACTCGCCGCACGGCGCGCGCGCATGCGTTCGTGCGCATCTCGCCCACCGTCCTCGCGGAGTTGCCGCGCAATCCGAAAGGGAATCCGCTGGAGATCGCGCGCATTGCGGGCATCGGAGCGGCGAAACGCACCAGTGAACTGATCCCGCTCTGCCATCCGCTGATGTTGTCGCACGCCGACGTGGAAGTGAGCGTCGAAGATGAAGGCATCCGCATACACGCGACCGCGGCTACCACCGCGCAGACGGGCGTCGAAATGGAAGCGCTGACTGCGGCGACCGTCGCCGCGCTCACCATTTACGACATGACGAAAGCGCTCGACAAAGCCATCGAAATTCAGGACGTCTATCTGCTCGAAAAAACAGGCGGCAAGAGCGGCGACTTCCATCGCGAGCCGCGTCCATGATCGCCGCCGTCGTAACCATCTCAGACTCCACTGCGGCGGGCACGCGCCCCGACCGGTCCGGTCCGGCAATCCGTGAAAGGCTGGAACAACTGGGCTGGCGCGTCACCCACACCGAAGTGCTACCCGACGAAGCCGGTCAAATCAGCACGCGCCTTGCGGCAATAGCCGATTCCGGCGCCGTGCGCGCGATCTTCACCACCGGCGGCACAGGGCTTGCGCCGCGCGACGTCACGCCGGAAGCCACGCGCGCCATCCTCGACCGCGAGATTCCGGGTTTCGGCGAACAAATGCGCGCCCACGGACGCCGTTTCACGCCACTTGCGGCGCTCTCCCGATCGCTGGCGGGCGTTCGCGGCACAACGGTCATCGTGAATCTGCCGGGGTCGCCCAAGGGCGCGCTCGAATCCCTGGATGCTATTGTGGAATTGGTGCCCCACGTGCTTGACCTGTTGCAGGGCCGCACCGAACACGCTGCGGCGCCACTGGAGTAGCATGCGAAAACTGTTCCTACTGATTTGTGTCTGCGGGTACCTGATCGCTCAGCAGCAGACCGCTCCACCCGCCGGAACGCCGCAGCCGCAGAAGGAACCGCAGACGACCAACGATCAACTGACGCCATTCTCGATGACGATTCAGAATGTCGTGGTGCCGGCGATCGTTTTCGATCATGACGGCCACAGCGTTGCCGGAATTCGTCCGGACGAATTCCACCTCTACGACAACGGGAAGGAACAGAACATTCACGTCGATGAGGCGTTCATTCCGATCTCCATGGTTGTCGCAGTCCAG
>Ga0134128_10006842_pt1 | contig 13787 bp, 10 predicted proteins | sample KB31754_FD_96462 | JGI IMG/M metagenome (GOLD analysis project Ga0134128, IMG submission 96462) | Terrestrial soil microbial communities with excess Nitrogen fertilizer from Kellogg Biological Station, Michigan, USA - KB3-175-4 | ecosystem: Environmental > Terrestrial > Soil > Unclassified ... | reverse complement strand
CGGGCCCGGGGGGGGGGGGGCGGGCGCGGGGGGGGGGGCGTGGGGGAGGGGGGCGGGGGGGGGGGGGTCGGGTACCGGCGGGCGGCGGGGTCGCGGCGGGGTCGCGGGTGCGCTCGGGGGCGCGCTCCGGCTCCGTCGACTGCGGCTCCTGCGGCTCTTCCGGCGGGACGACCCGCAGCCGGGACGCGCGCCGCCCGTCCAGCTCGAGGATCTCGACCGTCCACGTCTCGTCGGCGCCCTCCAGCCGCTCGGTCAGCACGTCCCCGCGCACCGGCAGCCGCCCCAGCTTCCACATCGCCCAGCCGGCCGCGGTCTCGTACGGCCCCTCCGGCAGCCGCAGCCCGGTCTGCTCGAACAGGTCGTCGAGGTTGAGCAGCCCGTCCACCTCGGCCGGCCCGCCCGGCCGCGCCGGCGCCGCGCCGACCTCGTCGTACTCGTCCCGGATCTCGCCGATCAGCTCCTCGATGAGGTCCTCGAGGGTGACGATCCCGTCCGTCCCGCCGTACTCGTCCTCGACGATCGCCAGGTGGTGTCCCTCCCGGCGCATCTCGGACAGCGCGGAGAGCACCTTCTTCGTCCCGGGCAGCCGCTTCAGGTCGCGGGCGAGGTCGCCCACGGTCGCCGCCCGGCCGCCGGGCACGTCCGGGTCGAGCAGGTCGCGGATGTGCACGAAGCCGACCACGTCGTCGGAGTCGCGCCCGTAGACCGGGTAGCGCGAGTGCGGCGCCTCCCGAGCGATCCGGGCCGCCCGCGACACCGAGGTGCCGACCTCGAGGAAGTCGACCTCGGTCCGCGGCACCATCACCTCGCGCACCTGCCGGTCGCCGGCGTCGAACACGTCGTCGATCAGCTTGCGCTCGTCCGGCGGCAACGACTCGTGCGCGGCGACCAGCCCGCGCAGCTCCTCCTCGGTGATCGCCTCCCGGTTGGCCCGCGGGTCGCCGCCGACCAGCCGGACGACCAGGTCGGTGGTCCGGGACAGCAGCCAGATCACCGGCCGGGCCAGCGTCGCGATCCGGTCCAGCGGGCCGGACGCGGCCAGCGCCACCGCCTCGGTCCGCTGCAGCGCCAGCCGCTTCGGCGCCAGCTCGCCCAGCACCAGCGACACGTACGAGATGAGGATCGTGATCCCGATGAACGCGAGCGTGTGCGCGAGCCGGTTCGGCATTCCCCAGCGGACGAACTGGTCGCCGAGCGGCTCGGCCAGCGTCGCCGCCCCGAACGCGGCGGAGAAGAACCCGGCCAGCGTGACGCCGACCTGCACCGCGGCCAGGAACCGGTTGGGGTCGCCGACGAGCTTGGCCAGCCGCTCACCGCGGGCACCCTGCTCGGTCAGCGACTTGACCTGGCTCTCCCGCAGCGAGACCAGCGCGATCTCCGCCGCGGAGAAGCAGCCGCCGAGCAGCACGAAGAGGAGCACGAGCAGGGCGTCGACCCAGGTGCCGCTCACCCGGGTCAGTGTACGGTCGCGGCGGATGGGCACGCCGTGACCAGTGCAGCCCCGCAGGGACCTCCTTCGGGGGGCACTCGGGGGGCGAAGCCCCCTGAGGGTGGGAGGTCCTGTGCGGCTGCTCGTGACCGGCGGCGCCGGCTACATCGGCGGGGTGGTGACCCTGCACCTGCTTCGGGCCGGGCACCAGGTGACGGTGCTCGACGACCTGTCCACCGGGCACGCGGACTCGGTCCCGGACGGAGCCACGTTCGTGCCGGGCGACGTCGCCGAGCGGTCCGGCGCGGTGCTCGCGGACGGCGACCCGTACGACGGCGTGCTGCACTTCGCGGCCAAGGCCGTGGTGTCCGAGTCGGTCGAGCACCCGGAGCGCTACTGGCGGACCAACGTGGCCGGCACGCTGGCGCTGCTGGACGCGATGCGGGCGAACGCCGTGCCGCGGCTGGTGTTCTCCTCCACCGCGGCCACCTACGGCGAGCCGGACGAGGTGCCGATCCTGGAGACCGCGCCGACCCGGCCGACGAACCCGTACGGGGCGTCGAAGCTGGCCGTGGACATGATGATCACGTCCGAGGCGGCGGCGCACGGGCTGGGCGCGACGAGCCTGCGCTACTTCAACGTCGCCGGCGCGTCCGGCGGGCAGGGCGAGCGGCACTCCCCGGAGACCCACATCATCCCGATCGCCCTGCAGGTGGTGGCGGGCACGCGGCCGGAGTTCGCGGTCAACGGCACCGACTACCCGACCCCGGACGGCACCTGCATCCGCGACTACGTGCACGTCGACGACCTGGCCGAGGCACACCTGCTGGCGCTGGCCGCGACCACCGCCGGGGAGCACCGGATCTACAACCTCGGCAACGGCGCCGGGTTCTCCGTGCTCGACGTGGTCGAGGCGGTGCGGCGGGTGACCGGGCACCCGATGCCGACGCGGGTCGGCCCGCGCCGGCCCGGCGACCCGGCCGTGCTGGTCGCGTCGAGCGCGAAGATCCGGGACGAGCTCGGCTGGACGCCGCGCAAGCCCACGGTCGACGAGATGGTCGCCGACGCGTGGAAGTTCGATCAGTCCCGCCGGGCATGAGCGAGGCCGAGGGCTCGCAGCCCGAGCGGGGAGCGACGAGGGCCGACCGTCCGGCGCGCGCGCGGGACGGTCTGTCCGAGGAGCCGGAGATGACGCCGGTGAGCAGGTGGCGGGCGCCGGGCCGGATGAACCTGATCGGCGAGCACACCGACTACAACGACGGCTACGTGCTGCCGCTCGCGCTGCCGTTCGCGACGACCGCCACGGTGGGCGCCCGCACCGACGGCGTGCTCACGGCCCGCTCCGGCCGGCACGGCGACGCCGAGCTGCGGGTGGCCGACCTGGCGCCGGGACAGGTCGACGGCTGGTCCGCCTATGTGGCCGGGGTGGTGTGGGCGTTCGGCGAGGCCGGCCACGACGTCGCCGGCGGCGCCGACGTGGCGGTGGACAGCGACGTGCCGGAGGGCGCCGGGCTGTCCTCCTCGGCGGCGCTGCAGTGCTCGGTCGCCGCGGCGCTGGACGAGCTGCTCGGCCTCGGCCTCGACCGCACCGCGCTGGCCCGGCTGGCCCGGCGGGCCGAGAACGACTTCGTCGGCGCCCCGACCGGCGTGATGGACCAGATGGCGTCGCTGCTCTGCACGGACGCGCACGTGTTGTTCCTGGACTGCCGCACGCTGGCCACCGAGCAGGTCCCGTTCGACGCCGACGCGGCCGGGCTCGCGGTGCTCGGCGTGGACAGCCGGTCGCCGCACCAGCTCACCAGCGGACCGTACGCGGACCGCCGCCGGTCCTGCGAGCAGGCGGCCCGGGTCCTCGGTGTGCCGGCCCTGCGGGACGCGACCGAGGCCGACCTCGACCGGCTCGACGGCGAGCTGCTGCGCCGGGCCAGGCACGTGGTGACCGAGAACGCGCGGGTGCTGGCCACGGTGGCCGCGCTGCGCGCCGGCCGGGTCGCCGACATCGGCCCGCTGCTGTCGGCGTCGCACACCTCGATGCGGGACGACTTCGAGATCACCGTGCCGCGGGTCGACCTCATCGCGGCGACGGCCGAGGCGGCCGGGGCGCTCGGGGCGCGGATGACCGGCGGCGGGTTCGGCGGCTGCGTGCTCGCGCTGGTGCCGGTGGACCGGCTGGACGGCGTCCGGTCGGCGATCGCCGACGCCTACGACCGGGCCGGGTACGGGGAGCCCGGCTTCTTCCCGGCGGTGCCCTCAGCGGGTGCCCGCAGAATTGGATGACGGGGGCGGGCCCGGCACTGGGAAGCCGCCCCCGTCTCGCGGGGAAGTCTGAATGAGGTTGTCGGCGGGCTCGCTCCGGCGGTTTCCGGAGGCCTCGCTCGGTGGCAGAGCTTGCTCGGTCTTCGGCGGAAAGTAAAGTCTTGACTACTCAACGTGGGATGGCGTAGAAACCCTCGGTCACGCGTCGGCTACCCACTGGTAGACCTTCCGGCGTCCCCGGGCTGAACAGGGCTGAATCGGATCAGTCGGTCAGGTTGGGGCGCGGCATCGTGGAGGTCGGTTCCGAGATCTCGTCCAGGATCGCCGCCGAATACTGCACGAACCGCTCGCCGGCCGAGCGCAGCAGCGGCGCCCGGGCGCCGTCCGCCGCCTCGAACGCGGTCAGCTCCGCCCGCACGCGGCGGACCTCGGTCAGCGCCTGGGCCGGCACCCCGCCCGGCACGGTCTCCATCTGCGCCACGACCGCACGGACCACCTCGATCGCCGTGTTCACCGCCTGCGCCTTGGCCATCTTCGACCAGGAGCCGTCCACCGCGCCCGGGCCGGCCGCGCCGGTGAACAGCCCGCCGAGCGCGAGCAGCACCCGGCCGCGCAGGTCACCGAGCCGCTCGACGACCCGGTCGGGCAGCCCGGAGCCGGCGTTGGGCGCGGCCAGCACCCGCTCGACCCAGTCGTCCACCACGGCCGCCGCCGCGCCGAGGCAGGTCGCCGCGACCAGCGGTCGGTAGTCGGCGAGGTGCCGGCGGAACACCGCCACACCGCCGACCGGCGCGCCGAGCACCGCGGTCGGCGGCACCGGCACCTTGTCCAGCACCAGGTCGCCCCAGGACCAGCCGCGGCCGGTCCCGTTGCCGTCCGGGCGCGGCGCCGGCTCCGCGGTCAGTCCGGGCGCGCCGGCCGGCACGTAGAACGCGCCGAGGTGCTCCGGGCTGCGCGCGAACACCACGAACGCGTCCGCCTCCAGCACCCGGGACACCCAGGTCTTGCGCCCGCTGATCTCCCAGCCGTTCGCGGTGCGCAGCGCGCGGGTGCTGACCGCGGCCAGCTCCTCCTCGCCCTGGGGCTCGGTGGCCGGCTCGGTGGTGGCCAGCCCGAGCAGCGCGCCGCGGATCACCGCGGCCAGCTCGGCCCGCCCGTGCCAGCCCGGGTCCTGCGCCAGCAGCGCGCCGTGACCCACATGGGCGACGTCCCGCAGCGCGAGGTCGCGGTAACCGGCGAGGAACTGGATCCCCACCTGCACCACGTACCGGTGCCCGCCGCCGCCGACCGGGGCCGGCGCGGTCGCCGCGCCCACGCCGGCCGCGTGCAGCCGGCGCTTGGCCTCCAGCAGCGCCGCCCCGCCCTGCTGCGCCGCGGGAGCGGCGTCGGCGAGCAGCCCGTCCGCCTGTCCCAGCAGGTCGAGCTCGCGCGAGCGGTAGACCCACAGACCCGGCTCCAGCCAGGACCACGGTCCGGTGCCCGGCAGAGTGCTCAGCGTCATCGATCCCCTCAGCGTGCTGGTGTCCCGGTCCGGTCCTCCCCGGCGAAGACCCCGCAGGAGAGTAGTGGGACCCCGGTTCCCCGGAGAAACCGCGGGGTCCGGGTAGTCTCACCGGCCGTACGGACGCAACGCACTGAGCCCGTACGGCGTCATGTGACCGAGGCGGGAACATCAACTTCGGGAGACGCGGTTGCGGCACGACGTGCCCCTCCCGCACCGACCGGAGCGACCGAACGGAGATCCCAGCTCGATGAGCGTTGACGACACGCTGCACATCACCGGTGGAGTCCCCCTCTACGGCACTGTGCCCGTGCGCGGCTCGAAGAACGCTGTCCCGAAGCTGATGGTCGCGGCGCTGCTCACCGAGCAGGCCGTCACCATCCGCAACGTTTCGTTCGTACGGGACATCGGCATCGTCGCTGACCTGGTCGAAGCGCTCGGTTCCAGCACGAGCACGAACGCCGACGCCGGCGTGGTGACGATCACCGCCCGGGCCGTGCACGTGGCCGGCGAAGGCGAGCTGGCCGTCTTCCACGAGCGCAGCCGGATCCCGGTGCTCACCTGCGCGCCGCTGCTGCACCGCACCGGCCAGGCGGAGATCTACCGGCCGGGCGGCTGCTCGATCGGCGAGCGCCCGGTCGGCTACCACCTCGAGGTGCTGCGCGCGTTCGGCGCGTCGACCCAGCGCACCGCGACCGGCTACAAGCTCACCGCGCCCGGCGGGCTGCGCGGCGCGGTCATCGACCTGCCGTTCCCGAGCGTCGGCGCGACCGAGCAGTTCCTGCTCGGCGCGGTTGTCGCGGCCGGCGACTCGGTGCTCAGCAACGCCGCGGTCGAGCCGGAGATCATGGACCTGATCGGGATGCTGCAGCGGATGGGCGCGCTCATCACCGTGCGGCCCAACCGGTCGATCCAGGTCACCGGCGTGCACCAGCTGCGCGGGGTCGACTACACGGCGATCCCGGACCGGCTGGAGGCGGCGTCCTGGGCCGGCCTGGCGCTCGCCACCGACGGGCGGATCACGGTCAACGGCGTACGGCAGGGCGACCTGGCCACCTACCTGAACGTCTACCGGCGGGCCGGCGGCGACTTCGAGTTCTCCTCCGACGGTGGCGAGGTCACGTTCTGGCGGGAGCGGCCGATGCCGCGGCCGCTGGTCATCGAGACCGACGTGCACCCGGGCTTCATGACCGACTGGCAGCCGCCGCTGGTCACCGCGCTCACCCAGGCCGACGGCGTGACCGTGCTGCACGAGACCGTGTACGAGGACCGGCTCGGCTACACCGAGGCGCTGCGGGCGCTCGGCGCGCAGATCCAGGTCTTCACCGAGTGCCTCGGCTCGACGCCGTGCCGGTTCGGCTCCCGCAACCACCGGCACTCGGCGGTCATCGTCGGGCCGGCCAAGCTGCAGGGCACCGACCTGCACGTGCCCGACCTGCGGGCCGGCTTCTCGTACGTGCTCGCGGCGCTGTCCGCGCAGGGCACCTCGACGATCAGCGGGGCCGAGCTGCTCGACCGCGGCTACGAGAACTTCCGGGCCAAGCTGCTCGCGGTCGGCGCCAAGCTGACCTGAGCCAGACGGGAGCCCGACAGGAGCCTGACCTGAGCCGCCGACCGGCGTAGGTTGCCGGCCATGACCACGTCCCGGCACCGCGTGCTGGGCGCCGGCTCGGTCGGCACCGCCGTGGCCGAGCTGCTCGCCGCGGACGGTTCCGAGGTCGTCGTGCTGACCAGGTCCGGCGCCGGGCCGGACCGTCCCGGGGTCGAGCGCGTTCGCGGCGACGCCGGCGACGCGGCCGCCGTGACGGCGGCGGCGCGCGGTGCGGCGGTCATCTACAACTGTGTGAACCCGCCGTACGACAAGTGGGCCGAGCGGTGGCCGCCGATCGCGTCGGCGGTGCTGGCGGCGGCCGAGTCGACCGGGGCGGTGCTGGCCACGGCGGCCAACCTCTACCCGTACGGGCCGGTGACCGAGCCGATGCGGGAGGGCCGTCCGGACCGGCCGGCCGGGCCGAAGGCGCGGGTCAGGGCGGAGATGACAGCGCAGGCGCTCGGCCGGCACCGGGACGGCCGGGTCCGCGCGGTCGAGGTGCGGGCATCGGACTACCTCGGCGCCGGCGAGCAGTCGGTGCTCGACCGGGTGCTGCCCCGGGCGCTCGCCGGCCGTGCGGTCCGGGTGATCGGCGCACCCGACCAGCCGCACTCCTGGACCTGGGTCCCGGACATGGCCCGCACGCTGGTGGCCGCGGCCGCCTATGAGCCGGCGCTCGGGCGGGTCTGGCACGCGCTGACCAACCCGCCGCGGACCCAGCGGGAGGCCGTCGCGGACCACTGCCGCGCGGCCGGCCTGCCGCCGGTGCGGGTGCGCGCGCTGCCGCACCTGGGGCTGCGGGCGGTCGGGCTGGTCAACCCGGTCGTGCGGGAGCTCGAGGAGACCCGCTACCAGTTCGTCCGGCCGTTCGTGCTCGATTCGACCGCGACCGAGCGCGAGCTGGGGCTGGCGCCGACGGACTGGGACGACGTGTGCCGGGCCAACGTCGCGCTGGTCCGGGCCCGGTCGGCGGGTTGACCCTCGAGCGGCTCGAGGGACCAGGGTGCTCCGGCGTGGAGGACTCCCTGCTGGCGATCGGCGCGGTCGCCCGGCTGTCCGGGTTGCCGGTCAGCGCGCTGCGGTTCTACGACGGTGCCGGCGTACTCGTGCCGGCCTCGGTCGATCCGCGCACCGGGTACCGGCGGTACGCACCGGGCCAGGTCGCGGCCGCCCGGCTGGTCGCGCGCCTGCGCCGGGTCGGGATGCCGCTGGACTCGGTGCGGGCGCTGCTGGCCGGTGCCGACCCGGGGCCGGTGCTCGACGCGCACCTGGCCCGGCTCGAGGACGGCCTGACCGCCGCCCGGCGGGAGCTCGCCACGGTCCGTGCCGTCCTCGACCGATCGGAGCCCGCCGTGCAGATCACCGTTCCCGCTGCCGCCCTCGACGCCGTCCGCTACGCGGTCGGCACGAATCCCTCCTTCCCCGCTCTGCACGGCGTGCTGCTCGACGCCGACGGGGAGACCGTGCACGTGGTCGCCAGCGACCGGTACCGGCTCGCGGTGGCGACCGCGCCCGCGGCCGGGGCGTCCGGCCGGATCGTCGTGCCGGTCGCGGTCGTGGACGAGCTGCGCGGCCTCGGCGGCACCGTCACGGTGCGCACGGCGGCCGGCGAGCTGGTCGCCACCGCCGGCGACCGGACGGTCCGGACCCCGGTGGTGGCGGACGAGTTCCCGGACTGGCGGCGGCTGGAACCGGCACCGGCCCCGCACCGGGTCGCGCTCGACGGCCCGGCGTTCCGGGCAGCACTGGCCGGCGGGCCGGCGATCCGCAAGGACCGGGACGGGACCCCGTACGACGCGGTCGTGCTCACGCTCGACGCGGACGGCGAGCTGACCGTCGGCGGTGACGGCGACGTTCTGCAGGTCGGCGTGAACCGCGACTTCCTGCTCGACGCGCTGGCCGACCACGCCCAGCTCACGCTCGAGCTCGACGGCCCGATCACCCCGCTCGCGATCCGTGTCCCCGACCGCCCGGACTGGTCGCTGCTGATGCCGGTCGACCTGACCGGGTGACCGGCCGGCACCGGCGCTGACCCGCGCGCCCCGCCGTCCGGACCGGGCGGCGGGGCGAGGAACCCCTCACATGTCGGCGACGTCGGCCTGCTTGGCGCGGACCGCGTCGGCGGCCTCCTTGAGCGCGGCCAGCTCCCGGTCGGTCAGGTCGCGCTCGACGATCCGCTTCACACCGCCGGCGCCGATCTCGGCCTCGACCCCGAGGTACACCCCGGAGACGCCGTACTCGCCGTCCACCCAGGCGCAGACCGGCAGGACCGCACCGCTGTCCTCCTTGACCGCGCGGGCCATCCGGGCCGCCGCGGCGGACGGCGCGTAGTAGGCCGAGCCGGTCTTGAGCAGCGCGACCACCTCGGCCCCGCCGTTGCGGGTGCGGGTGACCAGCTCCTCGATCTTGTCCGCCGGCAGCAGCTCTGCCAGCGGCTTGCCGTCGACCGTGCAGGCCGAGGGCACCGGCACCATCGTGTCGCCGTGCGAGCCGAGCGTCAGCGTCATCACCGACCCGACCGGGACCGAGAGCTCCTCGGCGACGAAGGTGGAGAACCGGGCCGTGTCGAGCATCCCGGCCTGGCCCATCACCCGGCTCTTCGGCAACCCCGAGGCCAGCGAGGCCAGCGCGGTCATCTCGTCCAGCGGGTTGGACACCACGATGATCACCGCGTCCGGCGAGGCCGCGACGACCTTCTCGGTGACCTCGCGGACGATCTTCGCGTTGGTCTCCAGCAGGTCCATCCGGCTCATGCCGGGCTTGCGCGGCAGGCCGGCGGTGATCACGACGATCTCCGAGCCCTCGGTCACGTCGTAGTCGTTGGACCCGAGCAGCTTCGTCTCGAAACCCTCGATCGGCCGGGACTGGTTGATGTCCAGCGCGATGCCCTGCGGCTTGCCCTCGATGATGTCGACCAGCGCGACGGCGTCGAAGATGTCGTACTCGGCCAGCCGCTGGGCCGTGGTGGAGCCGTAGAACCCGGCCCCGATGACGGAAGCCTTGCCGGAGCGGGTCACTTGGCGGCCTCCAGCTTCTCGATGATGGCGTCCGCGTACTGGCTCGTGCCGACGGCGGTCGGGTCGGTCCGGGTCGGCTTCATGTCGTACGTGACCGACTTGCCCTCGGCGATCACCGCCGCGACCGCGTCCTCCAGCCGCTGCGCCGCCGCGTCCTCGCCGAGGTGGTCCAGCATGAGCTTGCCGGACAGGATCATCGCGGTCGGGTTGACCTTGTTCTGGTCCTTGTACTTCGGGGCCGAGCCGTGGGTCGCCTCGAACACCGCGGCGGCGGTGCCGATGTTGGCGCCCGGGGCCACGCCGAGCCCGCCGACCATGCCCGCGGTGAGGTCGGACAGGATGTCGCCGTAGAGGTTCGGCAGCACCAGCACGTCCCACTCCTCGGGACGCTGCACCAGGCCCATGCAGGTGGCGTCGACGAGGTTCTCCCACGGCTCGATGTCCGGGAACTCCTTGGCCACCTCACGGAACGTCGACAGGAACAGCCCGTCGGTGAACTTCATGATGTTGGACTTGGTGATGCAGTGCACCCGCTTGCGGCCGTTGTCCTTCGCGTACTGGAACGCGTAGCGGGCGATCCTGGCCGAGCCCTCCTCGCTGATCGGCTTGATCGAGATGCCCGAGTGCGGCCGGATCTGCTTCTTCTGCAGGCCGTTCAGGAACTCGATGACGTTGTCGGCGTCGGGGGTGTCGTGCTCGTACTCGATGCCCGCGTAGAGGTCCTCGGTGTTCTCCCGGACGATGACCACGTCCACGTTGTCGAACCGGGTGCGCACGCCCGGGTAGGTCTTGCACGGCCGCAGGCACGCGTACAGCTCCAGCTCGGCCCGCAGCGCGACGTTGACCGAGCGGAAGCCGGTGCCGATCGGGGTGGTGATCGGGCCCTTGATCGCGACCTTGTTGCGCTTGATCGACTCGAGCGTCTCCGGCGGCAGCGGGGTTCCGGCCGTCTCCATGACGTCGACCCCGGCCTGCTGGACGTCCCAGTCGAACGACGAGCCGCTCGTCGCGGCCGCGGCTTCCAGCACCCGGCGGGTCGCCTCGGTCAGCTCCGGCCCGGTGCCGTCGCCGGGGATGAGGGTTACGCGGTGGGTGGTCATGAGCCGGACCTTACCCGGCGGTTTCGGCGCAGGTCGCAGCCGCCTCAGGCGTCCTTCGTCACGCCGGCAGGGCCAGGCCCAAGGTGGTGATCGCGACCGCGAGACCGACGTAGCACACCACGTCGGTCAGCCGGCTGCGGACCGCCAGCAGCCCGGCCTGGCGGACCGGCAGCAGCAGCCGGAACGCCCCGGCCACGCCGCACGCGAACGCCAGCAGCAGCACGCCGCGCAGCCAGTGCCTCGGCACCGCCGCGGAGTAGGCGATGCCGGTGGTGCCGAGCGCGATCACCAGCAGGATCGGCAGGTTGCGCAGGTCGACCGCGCGCAGCCCGGCGTTGCTCTGCCGGGGTGGCGCCGCGTGACTCACCCGGTCAGTGTCTCATCCGCGCTGCTGCCCGCCGGCCGCGTCCAGCGCGGTGAAGATCTTCACCATCTCGACCCGGACGCCGTCGTTCTCCGGGTCGGCCAGCCACTGCTGGTAAGCCGCCTTCTGCCCGTCGCTCATGGTGCCGGGGTCGAGCACCCGGCCGCTGCCGTCGGTGAACCGGTCGGCGGTGCCGACCCCGTGCGCGGACATCCAGCTGCCGGCGTCGGCGGGCGTGCCGGCGAACCCGCCGCCGTCCTGCATGTTCGTCACCATCGTGGCCAAGGTCGCCGAGTACCACCGGTCGACCTGGGCCACCGCCGCCGACCGGTTGGCCGCGGCCTGCGTGTCGGTGGTGGCCGCCTCGTACAGGAACGGCATCGTGGCCGCCTTGCCCACGTTGAGCACGGTCGCCGGCACGGCCGCGGGCGGGAACGCCGGCAGGATCGTCAGCAGCGAGCTGGACACGGCGTCGGCCACCCGCAGGTCGTGCAGGTTGCGGTCGTCCTCGAGCTTGCCCATCGCGACCTGGGTGTCGATGTGCGTGTCGAACAACTGCTTGAGCACGAGCCCGTGCCCCCGCGCGTACGCCTGGAGCAGCTCGTCGCGACGCTCCGGCTGGACCCGGGCGGCGGCCAGCTTGTCCCGCAGGAACTCCTGCGACGCCGACAGCTGCGCCTTGACGACGGACTTGTACGCCGCGGAGTCGTGGTCGACCTGCGCCAGCGTGCCCTCGAGGTCGGCGGCGGAGAACTCGACGCCCCAACCACCGGTGCCGAGCTCGGGCTGGCCGAGCCGGGGCGCCGTGGTCGTCGCACCGCCGTAGTCGGTGCGGGACAGGGAGTAGTACACGTCCTCCTGGTAGCCGTTGAGGATGGTTGCCACGTGCGGCAGCACCTTCGCCCGCTCGTGGTCGGCGAGGAAGTCGTGGTCCTGCGAGCCGAGCAGGTGCACCAGGTCGCTGGTCACCTGGGCCGAGCCCTGGCCGCGGAAGCCGCTGTCGTGCACCGAGGTCGCCGCCTCCAGCGCCCGGCCCAGCGACTCGCCGCCGTCGCCGAGGTAGTCGTCGGTCCGCCGGTCGGCCAGGTAGTAGTGCAGCCGGTCGGCGTGGCCGGCAAAGAACACCCGGGCCGCGTCGGCGTCCCTGGCAACCGCGTCGAAGTATGCCTCCATCGCGTCGTCCGGGACGAGATCGTTGGTCAGCGGGCGGTTGGTCCACCCGCCGACCATCGTGTACATCTCGCTGTCCGCGCCCTCCTTGTCGAGCGCGTAGAGCTTGTCGCCGGCCTGCTGCAGGAAACCGGTGCCGAACGTGCCGCCGAAATGCAGCAGGTTGCCCAGGTGCCAGGCGTACTGCAGGCCGATCCCGTTGTGCTGGTCGAGTGGCTCGAGGAACTGCCGCACGTACGAGTCGGACAGCCGGGCGTCGCCGACCTGCCGGGTGGACAACGCCAGCAGCTGGCCGAAGTCGGTGATGACCCGCTGGTTGTAGTCGGGCGGGAAGCCGTTGCCCTCCATCACCAGCATCGCCCAGTCCGGCGCCTGCGGGCCGAGCGTCTCCAGCAGTGTCTTCGCGAACCAGGGGTTGTCCTTGTCCGCCTCCAGCTGCGCCAGCAGCGCGGCCGGGATCTGCTTGCCGTGCTCGAGCAGCGGCTGCAGCTGAGCGGCCAGATCGCGGGCGCGCTGCTGGCCGTCCTGCCGGAGCACGCTCGGCAGCCGCAGCGCCACCGCGTCCCGGGCGGCAAGGGAGAGCTGGCCCGGCGTCATGCCCGAGCGGTATTCCGGCACCGCGGCGGTGAGCCGATCGGCGGCGGTGCTCGCGGCCCGGTCGAGCGTCTCGATCACCGCGCGGTAGTGCATCCGCAGCGGGGCCAGCGCCTGCGACCGGATGCTCCCGTAGATGGCCTGCCGGTCGTCGTAGGAGAGGCCCTGGCCGGACGTGGCCGCCTCCGACCGGGCGTCGACCTCGGCCTGGTCGGCCTGCCGGCGGATCGCGGTGACCTCGGCGACCGCGGTCTCCAGCGCGGAGCCGTAGTCGGACAGAGCGCTCACGCCGTCGCCGACCCGGCCACCCTCGTCGGTGGCGATCGAGGCCAGGGTGGCGGTCTCGGTGCCGGCGGCGGCAGCGGCGTCGCCGTGCCAGGCGGCGGCCATGCCGGCCTGCTCGCGGCCGATCCGGGTGCCCAGCGCGGACAGGTCCGTCGACACGTCCTGCAGGGCGCTGCCGGCGGCCTTGACCGCCCCCGGGTCCCCCGGTGGCAGCGGAAACTCGTCGGCCGCGCTCATGCCCGCACGTCCGCGGCACTCTCCGCCCACTCCTCGGACAGACCGTCCGGCGCATGCGCCGGACGGTCGGCCCTCGTCGCTCCCCGCACGCGCTGCGTGCCCTCGCGCGTGCTCATCGGACCGGCACGGCTCGGCGGTCGACGGCCTCGTAGGTCACGCCGGCCTGCTGGACCTTGTCGGCCAGCAGCCCGGCGTCGTCGCCCAGCGCGGCCAGCACCGCGGTGACGCCGGCGCCGAACGCCT
>Ga0134128_10006841_pt1 | contig 13788 bp, 11 predicted proteins | sample KB31754_FD_96462 | JGI IMG/M metagenome (GOLD analysis project Ga0134128, IMG submission 96462) | Terrestrial soil microbial communities with excess Nitrogen fertilizer from Kellogg Biological Station, Michigan, USA - KB3-175-4 | ecosystem: Environmental > Terrestrial > Soil > Unclassified ... | reverse complement strand
GCAGGAAGCCAGCGCATCAGCCATTGCATTCCTTTTGGCCCGTCAAATTCCATGCGCAACGGCACAGGATCGAGTTCTCTTTTTTGCCAAAGTGCATCATCTACAAAACCTCTTCCGGGCATGGAAGAAGGTGTACACATGGTAACATGTGGGGCGAATATAACTTCCGCGCCAAGCAATGAAGTGGCTCTTACATTTTCAACAACATTGTTGTCGTAGCAAATTAGAATACCACACTTCCATCCTTTGATATCAAATACAACATATTCATTTCCGGGAGATAAATATTTGCTGATGAACGGATGGATCTTCCTGTATTTTGCTTTCAAACCATTTTTATCAACACAGATGTATGTGTTATAGAGTTTATCTTCATCATCAACTTCAACAAGACCAGCTAACACCGTGATATCATGCTTTGCAGCGATTTCAATTAACTTTTCCGTACTCTTTCCCGGCACTTTTTCTGCATAGCTCTTTACTTCATCTCTTGTAAGGTCTTTAAAAAATGTGTAAGCGGTGATGGACATTTCATGAAAACTAATCACTTCTGCCCCACCCTCTTTTGCCTTTGCGGTTAATTTGTCAATCACGGAAAGATTGTAATCTTTATCTCCATCTTTTGGTTGAAATTGTGCTACTGCTATTTTTAATGTTTTCATTTTTACAATTAAGAATTAGGAATTAAGAATTAAGAATTTAGGAACAATCAAAAACTTCAAGACTTTTAAAGACCTATAAGGTTTTGAAAAAACTTTAGTTAATCAACTTCCAACTTTCAACTGCCTCTTGCCTATCACATCGTTCAGGCCGCCAAAGGCAACCGTCCTGACCGTGCATCAACCTTCAACTTTGAACATTCAACCTTCAACTATTCCACATTCCATCCTCCAACAACCACTCTTCCTTTTTGTCCACCCAGATCAGAAGTATGGCATGAAACAGAAACGGTTCTTTCTTCTCCCGGTAAAAGGGTAAAATAATTTTCGTTCCAGAAAACGGGAACAACAGATTCATTTGTTGTCCCTTTCTTTAAATCCAAATATACCATTAATGCAACATGAGATGTAGGGTTTTTTAGTTTTACACTGATCTGTGTGTCCTCTCCTTTTTGTGCACGCGTTTCACTTGTTTTCAATTTTACTTTCGGCAATTTCTCCAATAAAGTAAGATCGGCAAACTGCGATTGAGGCGTAATGTACCATGTGCTCTTTTTTTCATCAAGACTGTCTTTTTGTGTTGACAAAACATAAAAATTAGTGCTTACAACCTCATGCTTCTGATCAAATAACCGGAGATCCAAAAAGTAGGTTTTGCTCAGATTTAAATTATCAGGCAAAGCAAAAATTTCTTTTGTTTCCAATGAAGCGACATCAGAAACAGGAAGTGATTTTTTTAATACTGATTTTGAATTAATATCAAGCACATTTATTTCAGCAGAAAGGTTGCCTGATTTTTCCGCAGTGTTATTCATTACATCAACGGCATTGTGGCCATAATTGTAAGAAATATGCAAAGGCTCATTGGCAATTCTTGCTCCGTAAAGAGCCGCGGTAGGCATTAAATAGTAATCATAAAATTGCCACCAGAGCTTTGGCCACGAAGCGTTGTACATCCATTGAATAATGCCGGTCGATTGAAAGCGATTCGCTTCAAAAGCTTCAAACATGGCGCGCATTCCTTCATAGTTCAGGTATTGCGCTTTGCGTAAATAATCGGTTAAATTATTTGCCGTGCCCAGCCTTTGATCCATAGCATTATTGTATGCCGCAAGATTGTGAAAATTGCCACGGGCCGCATGATACAACCATGAACTGGAGATAGGCCAGAGAGAATCTTTTGGAATCATTTTTTGTAAAGTTTCCAAAACAGGAACCTGTGGGCCCGGGCCGGTTTCGGTATTGAAACCAAAAGCGCCGCCATAAGCAGTATCGATATACCAATAAGCCGGCGGAACATAATCATAAGGCCCGCGCATTTTCATTCCGGTAGGGCCGGTAATTTCACTGGTCCATTCTTTGGCAGACTGTGCATAAGGGCGGGTTGGGTCCTGATCTTTTAATACCGCCAAATATCTTGTTTCCAGCTCAGGCCTTGGCCATTTGTCGCTTCCATAAAGCCATAGAAAAATACTCGGATGATTTCTAAGCCAGACGATCTGGTCATTCCATGAGTCTGCTGCTATATTAATTTGTTCAGGAGTAACAATACACCCGTATTTATCTTCATAAGTTCCACCAAAAATGCCTTTCCATTCCCACTGGCAACTAAAACCAACCATGATCAAAATTCCTTTTTCATCACACAAATCGTACAGGTGTTGATCTTCGCCCCAGAAACCTTCCATTCTTATTGAATTCAGATTCATTTGAACAGCGTAATCAATTCCGGCGCGTTCATATTCCGGTGTGGCATTCAGCAACATCGGATCTGTCCAGCCACCGCCTTTTATTAAAATCTTTTTTCCATTTAAACGATAAGCGCGAAAGCCCTTTTCACTCATATATCCTGAAACTTTTCGAATGCCGAACTTTATTTTTTTTGTGTCAGAAACCTCATTGTTGATCACATAATTTATTTGCAATGAATACAAATTGGGCTTACCCAAATCGTGTGTCCACCATAGTCTCGGGTGATTAATGCTCAGTTCATGAAACTCTTCAGGTGTAAGAATTACTTCTTTCGTTTCATGCGGATCCAACGAAACATTTTTTGAAAGATGAATGTCATTTTCAATTGAAGTTTTTAAAACACCGTTTACTTTTTTATCAGAAAAATTTTGTAAAGTGATGCGCAAAGTGACCGTTGCATGATCGAGCGTCGCCGTGTCAACATCAGTAATTACAAAAGGCTTTTCAATGGCAACGGGCCCGCTTTCCATTAAATGAACATCACGCCAGATGCCCATGTGGTTATCGGCAGGTTCAGGGTTCCAGTCCACAAATCCAATGTTCAAATCAGCAGGGCCGCCTTGCGTAACCTTTACTGCAAGCACGTTTTCCCCTTGTTTAATAAAAGGGGTTACATTAAAAATAAATTGACGAAAGCTGCCTTTTACGGTGTCACCGGAAGCGACTTTTTTCCCGTTTAACCAAATATCTGCGCTGTAACTGATGCCATTAAAACGCAGGCGATAAACCTCGCCCGGGTTTATTTTATCAATATTAAAAGTATGGCGATACCACCATGGGGCTTTAAACATACTGTCAGGAATATTTTCAAGATTCCTGTTGTAATAAACATTTTTAAACACACCTGCATCTACCAAAGAACCCAGTGTGCTATTAGGAACTTTTGCAGCATACCAGTTTTTGGGATGAAATTTCAGTGTTGAAACTTCTTCATCATTTGCATTAACTTTTGCTGAAGATTGAATTTGCCAATGGTCAGCAAGCCCGGTGTTCTTAACATTCCAGGTATTTTGAGAAAAAGAATTATTTGAGATCATGATCAAAGACATGATAAATACGATGCCGCTACATTTTCGCATAAGAAAAGAATTATGGTTTTAGAAAAGGTTCACTTTGAATGTCGGGTTATCAACCCATACATTATTTCATATAAAAGTAGAAATAAAAATTGTTTTTCTGTAACAAAATTATCCTTTGTAGAGACAAGGCATGCCTTGTCTCTGTTTCTAATTACACCATTATCCTTTGTAGAGACAAGGCATGCCTCGTCTCTATCTTTAATTAAACCATTTTCTATGAGACAAGGCATGCCTTGTCTCTACAGACCATGACACAAGGCATGCCTTGTCTCTACGGAGGAATCATCGTTCGGTCTTTTTTGAGACAAGGCGTGCCTTGTCTCTACCTCTTCATCAGACAAGGCGTGCCTTGTCTCTACGGGGGCATTCATATTCAGGATAATGATGCCATGCACATGATTTGGCATCACAATAAAATCGCCTAATTCAACATTCTTTGCGTGGTTTTTTATTTCATACCACATCAGCAATTACAGCTGTTTTAGATAAGATCATTTCACTATCAATTATTTCCCCAAAAAAAATTTTCCCTGTCTTTGGTACAAATGGTAACAAAACAGGCGGCATTCCATCCATAATTCCAGCCAGGCAATCTTGCAGATGAAATACGATATTTATTCTGAAATTTATCTTCCATAATTTACAGCTGTTGCATTTATTTGTCTTTTAATCATTGATGCCGCTTCTTTCAAATTTTAATTCTTCAAATCCTTTAGTTGTTCATTGAGGCAATTTATCTTTTCAAAATTTCTATCACACCTTCATTCGGCGCCGCCTTATACAAAACATAACTTCCATCAGCATCTTTCTCTGAAACAATATTTTGCTTCTTACCATTTTGTGTTACTGAAACATTTTTCCAACCAGGAGAAACATAAGTTTTCAAAGTCAAAGGCACATCATATTTTCCGGGATCAAGAGAATGTGTAAGATGGATGGTAATTTTATTTTTGTCAGAATGGGTTTTCACATCAGCGCTCATTCTTTCTCTTACATAGCGCGCTACCTCTCCAAAAGGTGCTACCCAAATGTTGTTCTCTTTTGATTTGATGTATTCAAAATATTGTTGCAACTTTTGATGCGGAGTAGGTTCCCATCCGATATCATCAATGCCGTGAAAAACCAATACCAGCCAGATATTATCGTGTGCCAGTGAAGTATCGACCCATGATGTCATCAGCGAAAAAGGAGTTTTTGAAAGTGGTCCGCGTTGCCATTGTACATATTCTTTTGTAGAACTGCCGGGCTGTTTTTTATATCCGCGGTTGATCTCGGTCATCCATGGCTCGGGCATTGAATTTCTCAACGCATCATAGATGGGGAAACCAAATTTCATCACTCTTTTATCTTCAATACCGAAAGGCACTTCGGCAGAAAAAGTATATTTAGCGCCGAGATGTTTTAAAATATCATCTTTACTTTTTCTCAATTCATAATTCATATTCAGGCTGTCCAAAATGGCAAGATGCGCATGAGTAACCGTATGGCTGGCAGGTTCATAACCTCTGGCTGCATATTTTTTCAGATCGTCCCATGTCAAACCTTCTTCCTGTGCCATTTCCATGCTGGTATCTTTTCCTGCCGGAAGCTGTTTATTTCTAACTTTCATATAAAGTGTGTCCATTACTTTATACGCTTCTCCGGGTTTTCCGGATTCATAAAATTCGTCAGCTTTATTGTAAAGAGGCAACGTTCCTGCATAGCCCAGATACAATGATGCTGAAGCGCGTTCAAAAAAATTATTTTGGTTTGTAGGAACTGTTGCCGTTTCAGAAATAATTTGTTCTACCGGTCTTCCAATAAATTTTGGTGGATGGACAGAACCTTTGATTGGTCCGGTGATCACAAAAAATGTTGCAGGCAATTGTAACCGTTCCATGATTGGCAATGCTACACTGAACTGATTTCTTGAGCCATCATCATAAGTGATGGACACGGCGGTTTTCTTGCCATCCTGCCATTTGGTAATCTGCGTTTTACCCACCTGGGCAAAGGTTTGAGAAGAAAGAAAAGCAGTGAGAATAAAGAAAATCAAAAATGAATAACGGTTGTTTTTTGAAAGATATACTTCATTCATTGGTATTGTATTTATGAATACAAGATAGGGAATTTGAAATATTTTTCAGGAGAAAATTTATTCTAAATTTGAGGATGATATCTTTTGAATTTAGGGGACTTGCGGGACTTTCAGGTAACGATTCATCAGAGAGAGTTAGTCCATCCAGGTCTTAAACCTTATAGCCTGAAAATAAAGAATGCACTGCTGTCCTGACGTTTGCAACTCAGGACAATTATCATATTTAAACGAAGTATGTTATTTTTATAAAAAATAGTTATGGATGCGGCAGTATAATAACAGACCCAGGAGATTCTTATTATGGAAAGTAATCCGGATCATTAAAAATTGAATTTCTGATTTGAATAACATCACTGAGTTGCACGTGTCCCGTAATTTGGGAAACTGAGGATAGCAGCTACTTCTCAATTTAAGTGTAAACTACGAATCAGGGAGACCGGCGCCAGCAAGACAAAAAAGAAAATATGAAAAAAGTAATTGCAGCAATGAATATGACTGTTGATGGGTTTTGTGATCATACCTCAGGTGTCCCCGACGAAGAAATACATCAACATTACGCTGACTTGTTGAGAAGCGCTGGTACCGCGTTATATGGCAGGATAACTTTCCAGCTTATGGAATATTGGCGAAGCGTGCTGGAAAATCCCACAGGCGATAAAGCTATGGACGACTTTGCAGTGGCTATAGACAGCACCCCGAAGATTGTTTTTTCCCGCACACTGAAAAGTGTAGATTGGAAAAGCGCGAAATTAGCAACTCAGGACCTTGAGAAAGAAGTTTTGGAACTCAAACAGCAATCGGGAAAAGACATTTTTGTGTGCAGTCCGAGCCTGATTGTAGCTCTGACTAAACTTAATTTAATAGACGAATATCAACTTTGTGTTCACCCGGTTATCGCAGGAAATGGGTTGCCGTTATTTAAAAACATCAGCGAAAAAATTACGCTTAAACTCATAAAGACCAAAACGTTTAGCGGTGGTGCAGTCATTCTTTATTATGAACCGGCATCAGAAAAAACAATGAACCGCTGAGAAGGTATTGCCAAAAGCGGGGGCAGAACGACCGGCTGAGCGTTACTTATTATTCTGCATGACAACAATATTGCAATCTTTTGGATGTGCTGAATTAAAATATTACTTTGGACGGCTAATAAGATTACGCAACTCAGCAATACAAATAACGAAGAAAGCAGGGATGAAATGAGGAGTTTTGAAAAATGAAGTTTGTGATAATTGCGTAAATATATGCGTTATAGAATTGACATCTATCAACTTTGACAATGCGATTTAGACTTCTCAATACTATTTTAATATTTGCGATTTTGATTCTTTGCTGTTATATTTTTCAGAACAAAAAAATTGGGAGTGGTTACGACACTACAATTAAATACGAACTTGTAAAAGATTGGCTTAAACTACCAGATGGTATTATATTTGGCAATCCAACAGGTATCGCTGTTGACACAAATCAAAATATTATAGTGTTTCAAAGAGCAGACAGAAAATGGTCTTTACTTGGTTCAATGCCTGACAAACCAATTCACGACAAAACCGTTTTAATCATTAACAAAGACAATGGAAAACTTGTTAATAGTTGGGGCGACGATTTATTTATAATGCCTCACGGATTGAAAGTTGATAATGAAAATAATATTTGGCTTACAGATGTTGGGCTTAATCAGGTTTTCAAATTTAGCCATGATGGAAAACTTTTGATGAAACTTGGCGTTGCAAAAGTTTCAGGTAATGACAGTTTACATTTTAATAAGCCGACAGATATTGCAATTGCAAAAGATGGTTCATTTTATGTTAGTGATGGTTATGGAAATAGCAGGATTATAAAATTTTCAACAACAGGAAAATATTTGTTTGAGTGGGGCACAAAAGGCAATAATGAAGGTGAGTTTAACATACCTCACGGGATTTCGTTAGATAGCAGTGGGAATGTTTATGTTGCTGACAGAGAAAATAACAGAATACAGGAATTCGACCCAAATGGCAAGTTTATAAAACAATTTACAGACAACACTTTCGGAGCAATTTGTGCTGTTGCCTTTGACAAAACACAATCAAAATTATTTGCTGTTGATGACTTTACATTTTTGAAAATTAAACATCGAGGTTCAGACGTTTTTATTTTTGACAAAACAGGGAAAGTTCAAACAAGGTTTGGTAGAAGTGGTTCATATCAAGGTAATACTTCTTGGTATCACGACTTAACAGTTGACAAAGATGAAAACATTTATATTGGAGATATTTTAGGAAATACAATTCAAAAGTTTAGAAAGGTTTCCAATCACTGACAGAAAAGTACTTACAACAAACGCACAACAAAAGGTGACAATAGGTTGATGAAGAAATAATGCTTTCTAGCCTGTCTCCTAACGGTGCTTGAACATAACTTATTATTCTTCCTGACAATATCCTCAAATGAAAAACGAAGTAATGAATAGTCAGCGGTCGGGAAAGCGGCGCCAGTAAGACAATCCTTAATTCAAAGGCTAACTCTAAGAAAATAATGAACAAAATCCTTTTGATAATTTTTACAGGACTTATCTTTTCATCTTGTGCAACAGTTTTGAACAAAGGAGTGCAGAAGATATCTATCACTTCATCGGAAGAAATTGATGTTGTATCGATTGATAGTTCGTTAAAGTCTTTCAATCAACACAGTACCTTCTATTTGGAAAGAAGTAAAAAACCGGTTACCATAGAATTGCAGCTTGATACAGTACGGAAAAAGCTTTTTCTTAAATCGCATAATTCGATCGCATATTGGGCTAATATTTTCTTTAATTATGGAATTGGAATGTTGGTTGACAAGGATAATCCAAAAAGATTTGATTATCCAAGAAGGATTTATATTCAGAAATTGGACAGCAATATTGTGGCAAGCCGCTTTTCTCTCACAACAAAAGGAGCAATAAACTGGCATATTGCACTGCCCCATGTTAACTTTTTTTATGTGGCAACACAGAAAGAACATAGAAGTTCAGAGGGGTTCTGGGGATTAGAAAGCGGGCTTGATTACTTCTACATGGATGGCCGTTTTATTTCTGTTTACGGAGGTGTTGCTACAGATTTTTTTGTTCCGGTTCCAGCAGCCGTTGATATTCGCGGAGAGTATCAATCTTCTACAGGAATTTTTGTAAATGTTAGAAACAATCACAGAACCGGAAGTTTTGATTTTGGCTATGGGCTTGCATATTCGCGTTTGTCCCGGCGAAAAACAAATAACATTGACTCAACATTTATTCCGGAGATAAAAAGGAACTCAACAGTTGGGCTTAGTCTTAATTCTTCTTACCGTTTTGGAGAACTATTTCAGCTTGGACTTCTTTATCAACCTTATTTTATCCGCTTTGACAATAAAGTGGCAGCGGACTATCAACACCAAATTTCTATTGAGCTAATATGGAAGATTCCATTAAGAAGATAGCGCCTTTCTGGCGGACGTCTTCTGACCTGTGCGTGAGCGTAGCAAGATACTTCTCAATTTAATTGTAAACTACCATAGCAAGGAATAGCATACTTTAGCGTAACGTAAATAATATCGTTGGCAGAAATTTAACCGCGACACTTCAGAAAATAAAATTATGGCAAGAGGCGAGAAACCAACAAGGGAAGATTATGAGAATTGGCGCAATGACCCTAACAATTGGAAATGGGGCATTTTCTATTTCAACAAACAGGATAAAAGATTATTCCCGCCCAAAAGAAACAAATATTTTGGTTGGACTGTGAATTTTGCAAATCCAATTTCCATTTTGGCAATCATTGTCCTGATAATTTTGATGGTGACTTTTTTGCCGAAATAATTTTGATTATAATCATTAATAATAATAGTATAAGTGAAAACAACATTTTTTTTAATTCTTACATTTCTAACCTCTTTTTCAATGAGCGCTCAAGATATTACAGGACAATGGAATGGACTTTTAAAAGTTCAGGGAATGCAATTAAGAGCGGTGTTTCACATCAACAAAACAGATTCTGGATATAGCTCTACAATGGATAGTCCTGACCAGGGGGTAAAAGGAATACCTGTCACAACTACAACATTTGAGAATCCAAAATTGAGATTAGAAATTAGAAATGCAGTGGAATATTCCGGAGAACTTAATGGAAACATAATTACCGGAACATTAAAGCAGGGTGGACAAGACTTTCTTTTGAATTTATCAAGAGGTGAAACGGAAAATCAAACGCTCAAAAGACCACAAGAACCAACAAAACCATACCCTTATTATTCAGAAGATATTACTTTCCAAAATTCAAAAGCAAATATAACTTTAGCAGGAACTTTAACCATGCCAAACAAGGAAGGGAACTTTCCGGCAGTAATTCTAATAACCGGAAGTGGACCTCAAAACAGAGATGAAGAAGTTCTGGGTCATAAACCTTTCCTTGTAATTTCAGATTATTTGACAAGAAACGGAATTGCTGTTTTGAGATACGATGACAGGGGAATTGCTCAATCAACAGGAGATTTTAAAACTGAAACTACCTTAGACTTCGCAACTGATGTGGAAAGTGCTATTTCCTATTTAAAAACCAGAAAGGAAATCAATGCAAAGAAAATTGGTTTAATCGGACACAGCGAAGGTGGAATCATCGCGCCAATTGTGGCAGTGGCTGAACCAAAAGATGTTGATTTTATTGTTTTACTGGCAGGTTCCGGACTTCCAGGCGATAAATTAATGCTTTTACAAAAAGAAAAAATTGAACAGGCAATGCATATAGATGAACAGCAAATTGCTAAGGGGCAGAAAGTTTTCAGAGGAGCATACGATATCATTCTTGGTTCAAATACAGCAGATAGTAGTTTAAAAAACAAAGCCAGTACCTATTTTAAGCAAGCTTTTGGCAGTCAAGCTACAGAAGAACTGATAAGTACAATTACTAATCAAATCGTAAACCCCTGGATGATTAATTTTCTAAAGTATAACCCGGTACCCACATTAGAGAAAGTGAAATGTCCTGTTTTGGCCCTTGACGGTGAAAAGGATTTGCAAGTTCCACCTAAAGAAAATCTTTCTGCAATTCAAGCAGCATTGGAAAAAAGTGGAAATAAAAATGTAACGATAAAATTATTTCCGAATTTGAATCATCTTTTCCAGGATTCTAAAACCGGTTTGCCAGGCGAATATTCAGAAATTGAAGAAACATTTTCGCCCGTGGCATTAGACGAAATAACAAAATGGATTAAGAAGCAGGTTGAATAAAATTCTGCTAATAGCCTTTCCCTTTCCAGCCCACATTTCGTTACTTATTATTTTATTCTTCCTGACAAATGCTTCAAATGAAAAACAAAGTAACGAATAGTCACCGGTCGGGAGACCGACGACAGTAAGAGCCAGTAAGAAAACTTTCTTCGTTTCTAATTACGCCAGCATCTTTTTTAAATAATTATAACTTTCGGTTACATCCTCAAATGGGTCCGGTGCTCCGTCCTGCTCTACAAAAAAATATTTCATTCCTGATTCTTTTGCATTGTCAAAAATTCTTTTGAAATCAATAACTCCTGCCCCTACCTCTGTGGGTTCCATCTTTGTCTTGTCCAGATCTTTTACATGCCACAGCGGAAAACGGCCGGGGTGCAATTTGAATAATTCAACCGGGTCTTGTTTGGCTTTGGTAGCCCAGCCAAGGTCGAGTTCCATTTTTACAAGGTCCTTGTTCGTATTATTAAGAATATAATCAAATGGGCGATGGCCATCCACTTCATCAAATTCTGTCACATGATTATGATAGGCAAACTGAACGCCATTCTTTTTGCATGCTTCGCCGCTTTTCGTAAAAACCTCGACAGCTTTTTTTATTTCATCCAATGTAGCTACCGGAATACTGGAACAAACCAAATAACTCAAACCTCCTTCTGCTGCGTCATCTGCCAGTTGCTGGTAATTGTCTGTGAGGTTCAAAGGTTTTACAGCATCTTTCATCTTTTCCATGTACATTTTTATCCTTGCAGAGTCTTCAGCATTTTTTGCCATTTTCATGATCTGTGCCATTGTAAAAGGTGCACCGCCAACGTGGGCAGAACGCCAATGCATCCCGGCATCTTTTACCATCGCCGCAAATTCCTTTGGCTTAAATCCATAAAAATTTCCCTTTTGTGATCCTGCGCTTTCCACTTCTCTATACCCTATGGCTGCCAGTTTTTGCAATGTTCCTTTTGTGTCCGTTGTCATCAGGTTTCCCATTGTGTATAATTGCAAACCAATGGGCGGATAATTTTTTCTTTGCGCAAACAAAGCTGATTTGCCTATCTGTGGGATCATCAAACTTCCCAAAGCGAAAGCACCGGATTGTTGGAGGAATTTTCTTCTGCTGGCCATAGTGTATATTTTTAAAATGAATATTAAAGGTATTAAAACAATCAATTGTTACAGCAGATAAATCAATATTTTGATTTGGTAATTTTGTCTGCCACATTTAGTCAATCACAATCTTCTCCAACAACTCACTTACATAATGTTCTTCCAGATTTTGAATGATATTAATGATCTGATCTTTTGTTGTTTCATCAATTTTATTCCCGGTAAGTTTTTTAAATTTTCTGATCGTATCGTCCCAGTTAAACGGATCGAGAAAAAATCCTTTATAGCTTTCTTTTTCCAGGGAAAACTTCTCGCCGTTTTTTAATTCGATCGTTACCTCGCTGATCAGTTTACCAGGATAAGCTTCTGTTTTCTTATCAAGAATTCCTGCAAGTTTTACAGGCTTATGAAGGGGGAAACTGGTATGAACATTTACCTTTTGCATAAGGTCCTGTACATCAGGCTTGCCAATTCTTTCCGGGAAAAGCTGTTCAGGATAAACCTGTCCGTCAATAATGGCAGCGGCAACAACATAAGGCATGCTATGATCTCCGGCTTCTTTGGTAAATACAGTTTTGCGGTCGCCATACTCTCCTCCCCCAACAATATGATAAGCCGTAAGAAAAGTAGAAATATCAATCTTTTCAATTTGAGAAGGGTCAAAGGAATGTTGTTCTCTTAGCTGTAAAGCAGCTTCCACACTGGGTTGTGAGTGTACTTCCGCATTGTAGCTTTTCAGAATGCAGCAGGGAATCAAATCAAATTTTTCATTTGTCCAGTCGTATTGCAGCTCCATTCCATAAATGGCATTGTACCCTTTGACCGGTTTTTCAAAAAGGTCGATGGGGCCGGTCATTTTATTTTTTGCAAGTAAAACAATGGTGGCGCAACCCGCATTTACTGAAGATGAAGCAAAGCCTTTCCACTCGGTTGTGTAAGCTGTGCGGCAAGTAACCAGCGGATTAAAAGCGCAACCCGCCATTCCCAAAGCACAGGCGGTTTCTGCTTCCGTAAGTGATAAAACCCTTGCTAATTCAGCAGTTACAGAAAAGGCGAGCAAAGCCGTATGATCATAACCTTCCACCATCACCGGCATTTCTTTCGTAAGCCTGCATTCAACCTGGTACCCGATTGCCATCCCCAGCAAAAAATCTTTACCAGACAATGTAACTAATTTATCTGCCGCCAGTAAAGGCCCGATATTATCACTGGGGTGACACGTAGATTCTTTGGCTAAAAAATTATCCATAAAATCAGGATACCTGATCAAAGCTGTAAAATATTGGGAAAGTTTATCAAAAGAAAGATCACGAACAGAAGTGTTTTTATTGACACCCTGCATATCGACGAATGCATTTCTTAATTTGATGATCGGCGGCTGATCCTGTGCGAAAATAAAAGAGCCGATGCTATCCAGTAAATGTCTTTTTAGCTGATCAACCGTTGCTGAGGGAATATCATCATATTCAGCACTCAGTGCAAATTCCCCCATTTGAATAGTTTGTGGGATCATAGGTTTCTTTTAATAAAAGAAAATAAAAACCATGCCACAAGAAAAGAAAAGAGGAGGAAAGAAAAAAAGTAAGTGTAACGGTAAAGCTTATGCGAATTTATTTTTACGCGATATCAGTAAGCTACCAGGAAAAAATTACAAATTCATTCCACCAGAAACTTCAATTCTTTGCCCATCGATCCATGCGCCATCGTCGCTGCATAAAAAAGCAATCACTCCGCCGATATCCTTTGCCAGTCCTACTCTTCCTAATGCTGACCTTGATGCCAGCATTTTCTTCCGCTCCGGAAAATCCCTGTTTCCGCCGTTATTAAAATCAGTTTCCACGGGCCCCGGCGCCACTACATTTACAGTAATTCCTCTCTGACCCAAATCTTTAGCCAGAT
>Ga0134128_10006840_pt1 | contig 13789 bp, 13 predicted proteins | sample KB31754_FD_96462 | JGI IMG/M metagenome (GOLD analysis project Ga0134128, IMG submission 96462) | Terrestrial soil microbial communities with excess Nitrogen fertilizer from Kellogg Biological Station, Michigan, USA - KB3-175-4 | ecosystem: Environmental > Terrestrial > Soil > Unclassified ... | reverse complement strand
TTTTACAAAGTTAGGAAACCATTTGCGTAAATTCGGACTATCTTGTCATCCGTTCAGCGGTGTGCTCAAAAATAAAATCATCCAATGAGAAAATTAATTTACAGTATCAATCTTACCATAGATGGCTGCTTAGACCATACGAAAGTAGACGGTAGCGACGACATACTTATCTATTTTGCCCGGTTCCTGCGCGAGAGCGATCTGCTGATCTATGGACGTACCACCTATGAGCTGATGGTCCCTTACTGGCCCGACGTCGCGAAAAACCATAGCGGACCGGGAACGGCCGCACTCGAATATGCCGAGGCGTTCGACTCCATGAAAGGGATTGTCGTTTTCTCGAGAACCCTGGACAAGCCCAAAGGAAGGAATACCCGGATCGTTCGTGGCGATCTTAAGGAGGAGATCCTGAAATTGAAACAGGAAGAAGGCAAACCTTTACTGACCGGCGGTGTAGATCTTGCTTCGCAGCTGATAGCGCTCGATCTCGTCGATGAATATCTTTTCGTCGTTCACCCGGTCATCGCCGGCGTTGGCCGAAGATTGATGGAAGGCGCCCCCCTACAGGACCGCCTGAAACTAAAGCTTGTCGATACGCAGACCCTCGGATCTGGCTGCGTCGTACTTCGTTATTCGAAATAGTTTTCGGCTGCTCGAAAGTTCATCCGGTACACGAAAATTCATCCGGGATTTTCGCAAAATCAGATTTATTTCGGCCGTGTTATGGAATTTTTGCTATCCCGAACGGGCAGAAAGTCATACTATTTAGGTCGTTCACAGCGTTTGCGACAACGATCGATAACCAATGGCTGTGGGCGCGTAATGGCGGAAAAGATCAATCCCAAAGATTTTATGGTGTTGAATAATCTTGCGCAGGCGTATAAGCTCAAAGGGAACAAACCCAACGCGATCAAATATTGGGAGTTGACGGAAAAATATGGTGATGAACAGGCAAAGCGCCAGGCAAAAGAAAGCCTTCAGACCTTGCGCCAATAGAAAAGCCCCTCAGCGGGGGCTGAAAGGGCTTTATCTAAAGAAAATCGTTTTATGCCACGTTGGCCTCCACCGATTCGGCGAGCTCGACTTCCGCAGCTTTTACGGTCTTGACGATACGCGCGGCGACCTTATACGGATCGGCGGCGCTATTGGGCCTCCGGTCTTCCAGCCAGCCCTTCCAGCCTCTTTCCACCGTGCCGATAGGGATGCGGATCGACGCGCCGCGATCGGATACGCCGAATTTGAATTCGTTGATAGCCGCCGTCTCGTGCTTGCCGGTCAACCGAAGATGGTTATCGGGACCATACACTTCGATGTGTTCCTCGATCACCGGGCGGAAGGCTTCGCAGACCTTGACATAGATCTCGCTGCTGCCGCATGTTCTCAGGAGAGTATTGGAAAAGTTCGCGTGCATGCCGCTGCCGTTCCAATCGAGATTGCCCAGCGGTTTGCAATGCCAGTTGATGGCGATGCCGTATTTTTCACCGATCCTTTCCAGCAGGTACCGCGCGATCCACACCTGGTCGCCGGCTTCTCTCGCTCCCTTGGCGAAGACCTGGAACTCCCACTGACCGGTTGCTACCTCGGCGTTGATCCCTTCGATGTTGAGACCGGCGTCCAGACAGGCATCGAGGTGTTCTTCTACTATCGCCCGGCCATATGCATTGCGGGCGCCCACGGAACAATAATAAGGACCTTGCGGCCTCGGGTAGCCTCCTTCGGGGAAACCAAGGGGCTTTTCTGTTTCAGGATTCCAAAGGAAATATTCCTGTTCGAAACCGAACCAGAAATCGTTGTCATCATCTTCGATGAGCGCGCGGCCGTTGCTGGCATGAGGTGTGCCATCGGGACTCAGGACTTCACACATAACGAGCCAGCCGTCCCGCCGTTGCGGATCTTTCGCGAGGAACACCGGTTTCAGCAAACAGTCCGATGAACCACCGGGGGCCTGTTCGGTGGAAGAACCGTCGAAACACCACATGGGGCAGTCTTCCAGTTTGCCCGAGAATTTCCTTTCGATCTTTGTCTTGCTGCGTAAGCTTTGGATGGGTTGGTAACCGTCGAGCCAGATGTACTCTAATTTCGCGATGGCCATTTTGCTTTTAGTTTGTTTGATATGTAGGTGAATGAAGCAGGGATAAAGGTACAAAGATCGTTGGAAAATTCAAATAGTAAAAATATTAAATATCAAATATTGGGCTATTTAGGTGCAAAAATGGTGTATAAGATGTGCTATCAATCATATATATAAATATATAATATAAATTCGGCCGACAAGCTGGTAGCCGCTATGGGTTACTTCCCATTGGTAATGTTGACATCCGATACATGCAAGCGGAGGGGTTGGCAGGATGCGATGGAGGTGTCGTTGCCGATGAAAGCGTCCCGTATCAAAGTATTGACTTGAAGAGGACAAGAAGGAAAGACGGGCAGGTGGAAAAGATAGAAGGTGCCGGTACCGTCTTTGATCAGGATCGTATGCTGGCCGGTATTGACGATGAAGTTCGGATCGCTTTGCCAGGTTGATCTGTTGTCGATGGAATAAAAATAACCGGGCGTCTCATAACCCTGACTTACATCGCAGTTGCCTGCGTTTTCGAACCACATGCTTTGTCCGATGTGGCGCAACCGCTGGTTCCTCGGGTATTGATCGGCGTTACCAAAACCGCTGGTTTTGTGCTGGTGATCTGGACGGTAAGGGAAAATGTTGCACCGGTGGCGTCTTTTACCAGCCCGCTTCCGTTGTTCTGACCGCAGGTGGCTGGGGTGGCGCTGTATGTCGCAGATAAAGGGCTGCCCTGTCCAGCATCCGGTATCGCACGGCGGTAGAATATAACCCTAAATTACGAATCCCCCGGCGATAGTCGGCGGGATCACCACCATAACTTGTCGGAAAAACCGCCCTTCGGTCTCAAAAAGAATTAGCACTTTTACATCGTAACATCAAAAATTTTAAATCATGAAAGAAATTATTGTAGCAGCAGAAATATCAATGGATGGGGTTGTGAACAATCCAGAAATGTTTCCTGAGATATTTAAGTATCATACGGAGGATGTCCAGGACTATTTGGATAAACTCCTTTACTCGGCAGAGGCCTTATTGGTAGGCCGACATACCTATGAAGGTTTTGCTGCCGTTTGGCCAACCCGAACGGGGGAAATGGCAGACTATATCAATAAAATGCCAAAGCATGTAGCCTCCAGAACGCTTAAAGAACCCCTTAGTTGGAATTCTAAACTAATACAAGGTGATGTTGTTGAAGAGATTCGCAAGCTTAAGCAAATGGATGGCAAAGCCCTGGTCCAATATGGGGTTGGCGAGTTAACGCGTACGATGTTGGATCATGGACTTGTGGATAAATTCCAATTGCTGGTGTTTCCATTTACATTTGGCAAAGGTGGGCGTTGGTTCGATGGTATGGATCTGAAACGCTTTAATTTGATTGAATGCAAGACTTATAAATCCGGTGCAGTCCTTCTGCGGTATGGACAAGTATGATAAAAATTTTCGTCCTTCCCGTATTGACCGGAAAACTCATGCGAGTCAGTTTGTTGTTCTTACCTTGGATATCCTTTCATTTATTTTTGTTTGCCAGAACTGCTGCTTGCTTCTGTTCCACATATGGTTGGTTTCATTGTCGTACTCGACATTTAATTCCATGATATTTTCGGAAACGGACTGGCAGCAGGCCCTCTCGGCAATGAAAAGGCCGAAAAACATGGCTGACAAAATGAACGGCAATTTGTGTTTGAACATAGGCTTTATTACCTGACGCCGGCCATGGGCCTTTTTCCGCAGATTAGTAACCGCCTGCCGCAGACCGGTAACTTCCCCTTTAGGAATTCGGCAATCCCTCTACTTTTAGCCCCGTGATCGCGAGCACTCCTTGTCGCGACCCGCGCAAAACCTGCGTAAAACCTGCGCAGCTCATTCAGGCCGTGCAAAAAGCCAGCAAGAACGTCGCTCCTCTGTCTTCTTCGCGCGTCGGGCATTTGCTGGAACTGCTCGCGACAAAAAATGCGTCCAAACGTTTTGGCGTATCCACCTCGGAGGGGATGACCATCCTCAATACGGCAGATATCGTCTATTGCGAAAGCGAAGGACCCTATTGTAAATTTTACTTTGCCGGCAACAAGACATTAGTCGCCTCCCGGACGTTAAAAGAGACGGAAGAGGCTTTGCACGATGCCGACTTTTGCCGCATCCACAACAGCTATCTGGTCAACATGAAGTTCGTGGAGCGCTACATTCGCGCTGGATACGGAAAGAGCGACATCTCCACGCTTGTTAGACACATGGACGGAAAGAGCGCAAGGGAAACCAAACTTCAATATTTGGATAAATTCAGGATTAGTGGTGACTCATGCTTCAAAGTTCAGTTTTCGAACAAATATTTTCTCTATATCATTCCGTCTGGCCTTTCTTTAAAGGTCGTAGATTCATCCGGGAAATATTATAAGGCCTTTTCGTGGCAATATGAGGGCCCCATTGATGGCAGAGGGACGCATTGTGATGTTTGTGCCGACGATGACATTGACGCCATGGGGATTTTGCGAAGCGTACATTTTGAAACACCCGGAAAGGGCGAACGCATAATGCTTGCAAACACCGTTTTGCTGAAGGATGAATTGTCTTCGGTTTACTTTTCGTTCGGTCACCCGGTGTCACAGCTCGGCCTTCTCCACGGCCTTAAGCGGAATAAACTGGGTCCGCCAACGCCAGCACGGTACAGGATGCGGAAACATAAAATAAAAGGTATATTGTAACGACTAATGATTGCTAATTTTTATACCGATTATGGGAAAGAGCGCTCTTAGCGACGAAGAGTTATGGTATTATGTCGCTAATGGAGACGACAAAGCATTCGGTCTGTTATACGACCGCTATTGGCTGCAGCTCTACAAGGCTGCCCTGTATTTTCTAAAAGACAGGACAGCTGCAGAAGAGGTCGTCCAGGAGGTCTTTGTCCTGATCTGGAGCAAAAGGAGCGCGTTGGACATACAAAATTTCGCCGCCTATCTCAACGCGACGACCCGCTACGAGGTCTACAGAAAATTGGAAGCGATAAAACAATCCATTCTGGAATACCGCGAAGATTGTCCTCCGCCTGAGAACGTCGCGCATAACAAGGGCTACGAAAAGTTAATGGAGATAGATAGAACAAATGCCCTGGCGGCCTGCCTGAAAGACCTGCCGAAACGTTGCCGGGACATCTACTACCTGAGTAAAATAGAACACCTGAGCAATGCCGAGATTGCCGATCGGCTGGGGATCAGTAAGCACACCGTCGAAAACCAGCTGGCAATCGCCGTGAAACACGTCCGGCTCAATTTCGGCAAAGTCGTGCTACTGTATCACTGATGGCCGAAGACCTCGTTGATGGCATCCAGGTAGTCGAATCCGTGCTGTTTATCCGGTTCCAGATAGCTCCCCTCCGCCCATTCATTCCAGGCATTGATAGTAACTAATTTTGGCTGGTCCGGGTGGCTATCGAGATACGATTTGGCCTGCAGCAAAAAGCGTTTGAAGTCCGCCGGGTTGGCATCGGTTACCATATCCACCAAACGCCCGGGAAAACGCGGGTTCGGATCCCAGCTCACCGATACATGCGGGAAAAAGGGCACAGTGAACTCACGGCTGAAGGTTGTCCACCCCTCGATGGCCTTTTCACCCCATTGGTCGTACTTCGTCACCGGCACATAATGTACCCACTGATAGTTGGTGAGGCTTTTGATGCCGAATTCCAGCACCGTGTTGTTTTGCGTGACGCTGCTGTCGCCGGGCACGGCCGAAAGATTTTTGGGAATGGCCCCCCATAAGATCCCCTGGAGATGCAACCCGGGGAAACCCGCTTCTTTTGTTTTCTGCGTAAAATACGCGAGCGCCTCTTTGGCAGCTTTCGCCCCGCCCATGCCATTGATAAAGGTCGACAACTCATAAATGCTGAAGACCGGTTCTCCATTTATTTTGTAATAGTTGGGCTGGCTGAAATAATCCTTGATTACGTGGGCGATCATTTTTTTGAACGTCGGCAGGTCAACGCCGCCGCGCCAATAGATCTTGCTTTTGTCGGCTGCGGTATAATCCAGATAGGCGCTGTGGTCGTGGTTGGCCCACATGAGATAGAATTTCATTTTATTCCGGTTGGAAGCCCCCAGGAAACCCTTGTCCAAGCCATTTTCCAGGAACGGCTTGCCGTCATACCAATACCAGTCGTAGATGAATACATTCACGCCATGCGATGCCGCCGCATCGATCCGCTGTTCCACCGCTTTGGGGTCCGCCTCATTGGTATAACCCCACAACGGGACATGCGGCTGGTTATGACCAGGAAATTTTGGTTTGGCATTGTAAATCGCTTCCCATTCGCCTTTGCCGTCCTTGAATACCCCGATGTCCTTGAACCTGGCCTCCGGCTGATAGGCCGGCCACACGTATGCCGCGATATCATAGTGTGGCCGGCTGGTATCCTGGGCCTTCGCCGTAAAGCCCGAAAAAAAGATAAAAAAACCTGCAGTAAAAGAATAGCCTAAAAATTTAATAGCCATCGTCTTATTGATTGATTAATAGCCTGGATTTTCAACTAATTTAGGATTATTGGCCGTCCTGGCGATAGTAATGGGCAGATAATAGTTTTCCTGCCTGAATTGCGGAATATTGGAGCTGCCATCCACATCGTCGATGATCTGGATCTGATATTTTCCGCTGGCAGCATCGAGGATATAGCGGATCCCGGACCAGCGCACCGAGAGATCGCTCGTTGCCGTACGCCATCTTCTCACGTCCCAATAGCGCTGTCCTTCGAACGCCAGCTCCACCTTCCGCTCATGGTGTATGGTGTCGCGGGTTATCGTGGTGAGCGGAACGATCCCCGCCCGGCTTCGAACCTGGTTCACGGCATTGAGCGCTTCGGCGGTATTCCCAAGCTCGAACGCCGCTTCGGCATCATTCAAAAGGATCTCGGCATACCGGAAGATAAGCCAGTCCTGTGCCGAAGTGGGCCAGCCCGAATTGGCTCCGGCCATATTGTCGTGGCTTTCGTCCAGGTATTTGAGGACGCCGATACCCGTACCCTGGAAATCCTGGTCGCCGGTTGCGGAAATCCCGTTGTACGTGCCCGAGGTTTGGATCGACCCGTCCGGCAGCCGGAGACCCGCATGAAAATCGAGCGTGCTGCCTTTCCAGGCCGTACCCTGGGTATAGAAGGTGGCATAAAACCGGGGATCTTTGTTGGCCCAGATCGAATCGATGCTATACAACCCCTGCTGGATCGCGGTGCGATCGAGGGTGCCCGGTGTTCCATCGATGTGTTCGAACGACTCCGCCAGTTCCAGGTAAGCCTGGTCATACAGGCCGCGGCTCCAGGCCTGCGGGCGGGGACAATTGAAGAAGTCGACACACCAGCCATTCCCGCCGGTAAATTCATTATTCGCGTCGTGCTTTTTGCAAAAAATGACTTCGCTGTTATTTTTTACCAGAAAGATATTCCTGAAATTGGTGGTCTTGTCCGCATCCAAAGCATACAGGGCGTACTTACCGCTGTTGATGATCGCCTGCGAGGCCGTGTAAGACTTTTGGTAATACGCGTTGGCGAGATTGGCCGGGATACCCACGACCCCGTTCAGCTGCACCGTTCCGAATTGCGCTATGCTGCCGGCATACAACGCCGCCCGGCCTTGCAAAGCCAGCGCAGCATATTTTGAGGGATGGCCCATTTGATCGGCGCTCACCACATCGGGCAGGGCGGCCGCGCAGGTGTCCATTTCGGAGATGATGAAGTCATAGATACGCTGCTCCGTCGCCCTTGCCGGGTAGAGTGTCGAATCCGGATCGGTGAGGTTTTGTACCTTGGTTATCAACGGGATCCCGCCATAGCGTTTTACCATGGAAAAATAGGCAAAGGCCCGCAGGAAACGGGCTTCCGCCAGCATGGAGCTTTTCTGCGCCGCCGTTAACGGGGTAGTGGGTATATGTTCGATGAATTGGTTGATTTCGCGCACCGTTCCATAACCCCACCAGTCCAAAAGGCCCCCGCTGATGTTGAGATTCCCATATTTATACAGGTAGGCCGTACTGGGTTTCCAATCCCGCCATTGCGGAAAACATTCGTCTGAAACGTCGTTGACATCGAATGCATACCATACCGCATCGCCGGACCAGCCGTTGCCGCTGCAGTCATTACCCAGGACCGGCATGTCGAAATAGATCTGTGTGAGATAGGCGTTGATCAGGGCGGGATCGTTCCACACATTGGCATCCGAGATGATATTGAGCGGCGTTTTATTCAACGCCTCCCTGTTACAGGAGAAAAATATCCCGGCGCTCAAGGTGCTGAATATAAAAAGGAGCTTTTTCATGATGGCTTAAATTAAAAGTTGAGATTCAAACCCGCCGACAACGTTCTTTGCTGCGGATAGTAATACCCCGCATTGCCGGATGGCGCTTCGGGATCGAGCTTGTATTTGGCGAGCGGGTTAAGTGTCAGAAGATTGGTTCCTGCGATATAGATACGCACATTCTTTATGCCGTGTCCGGACAAGAGGTGGTGCGGCAGATTATAGCCCAGGGCAAGCGCTTTCAAGCGCAAATAGCCTGCTTTTTTATAATAAAAATCCGAGAACAGGGTATTGGTGTTGGCGCCGCCGAGACGCGGAACGCCGGCCGAAGCCTTATTGGTTTCGGGTGTCCATCGCTGATTATAGATGACCTGTGAAAAATTGATCCCGCCCAGCTGCAGATTTACATTCGAATAATACCCGAATGCTCCCTGAAGAAGGCCCTGGAGATCGAAGTCCTGGTATTTCAAGGTGATGGTAGCACCGGTGGTCCATTCGGGAATGGTGCCTTTCCCGATCTTGACCTGGTCTTTCCAGTCCAGTACCCCGTCGTTATTCACATCCGCGTATTTTACGTCCCCGGGTTTCAGCTGTGCATTTCCTCCGGGGTACTGAAATTTCAGCGCATCGATTTCCTGCTGACTGGTAAACACCCCGTTCGATTTGTAACCGAAGGTGACATCGGTCCACTGACCCGACAATTGATAGATCCGCTTTTGATTGGGATCGGTATAGACGGGTTCCTCGTAGTGCCCCCATTTGGCGCGGGCCCAGGCGAGATTCGCGGAAATCGAATAATTCAGTCTGCCCCAATTTCCACTGGTGCCCAGGCTTAGCTCGAAACCCCGGTTGCTCAGACTGTTCAGATTTTCCTGGGGCAGTGTGGCGCCAAAGGTGCTTGGGAGGGTGAGTATCCTGGTGGCCGGAATCCCGGTGAGGTTTCTATGAAAAACATCTATCGTCCCGAATATTTTTCGTTTCAAAAACGAGAAATCGGTACCCGCATCATAAATGGTTACCTTTTCCCAGGTCAAATTGGGGTTGGCGAGACCGGTCGAGGCGATGCCCAAAGACGTGCTCGTGCCGAATAGCCATTGTCCGCCAAAAGTGTAGCCGGTCAGGTATTGAAAATTACCCACATTGTCGATACCGGAGCTGCCATAGCTGGCCCGTACTTTCACCTCGTCGACCCATGTCTTCCGTTGCAGAAAGTTCTCCTGGTCCATCCGCCAGCCTGCCGAAAAGCTGGGAAAATAACCCCATCGGTGTTCAGGCGGGAATTCAGCCGAAGCATCCGCGCGGAAGATCGATTCCAGCAGATATTTATTCTTATAGGAATAATTGACGCGGCCCACATAGCTGGCACGGCCCATCTGTGTCGCCGAGCTGTTGGCCGAGCTCGTTTGAACCGCGCCGGCATATAGCTCCTGGATATCCTCCGTTAGAAAATTGGTCCGCGCGGCAGTGAGGAAGGTGGTCGAATAGTCGATGGCCTCATACAGCGCCAAGGCGGTAACGTGATGATCCGACCCGAAGCTGTGATCATAATTCAGCGAGAACTGGCGGTCGATGTTTTCGGCCGAGTTCTCGTTGTAGGTCAGCTGGGCCTGTGTTCCCAGGGCGCCCGCAAGGGTATATTGCTGAGAGGAATAGTCATAGGTATAAAAGCTATAGGGCTTGACAAAATATTTCTCGGTAGAAGATATCTTATTGTAGTTGATAAACGCCTTTGCGCTTAGTCCGCTTACGGGCTTGAACTTATAAACGGCGCCGAAGGTACCTTTCAGGTTCTCGCTGTTCACGTTGTCGAAACCGGCGATGTCTTCGTTGGAGATAAGCGCGATGCTTCCCACACCCTGACCGTTGGCATAGGAGTTGTAGGTCGGGTCGGGAAATTTGGAAGGATAGATCGGCAGGGAGTTCCACAGGTCCTGCCACAGGGTATTGATCCCGGCGCCTTCGCCCCTGTTGGGCTGGGATTTGTATTCGGCTACGTCGGAGATATCCAGCTGGATCGATAAGTTGTCGCTGATCCGGGCGTCGAGGTTGGATTGGACATTGTATCGTTTATAGCCGCCGCCGTTTTCCCGCCAGATGGGATTCTGGTCGAGATAGCCGAAAAAGCCGAAGTATTTTATGTTCTCGGTTCCACCGCGTACCGAAAGATTTTGATTGGTTTGCGATGCAAAAGGCTTTGTCGCGACTTTTTCCCAATTGGTATTCGGATAGGCGGGATCCGTTCCCGTTGCATATTTGTTGATCTGATCCTGGGTGTACGGCGCCGGTTTTCCCTGGTTGGTATAAAGCTCGTTTTCCAGCTGCGCATATTCTGCGGAGCTCACGGGTTGGGCCATATAGGTGTTATCCTGCAGGGTATACGAGGAGTTGAAGTTTATTTCGGGTTTTTCTGCTTTCCCGCGTTTGGTCGTGACGAGCACCACTCCGTTACCCGCTCTCGATCCGTAGATGGAGGCGGCGCCGTCCTTGAGGATGCTGATGGATTCGATCTCATTGGGGTCGATATTGTTGAAATCCGATTCGACGCCATCGACGATCCAAATGGCCGACCCATAGCCCCGGATGCTAATGGATGCCTGGTCGGCGCCCGGCTGGCCGCTGGTTTGTTGAGAGATCAATCCGGGCAGCCGTCCGGCCAGCGAGTTGATGGTGCTGGCAACGGGCGCAGCCGTGATATCTTCTGTTTTGACGCTGGAGATCGATCCCGTTATGGTCCCTTTCTTTTGCGTTCCGTATCCGACGACTACGATGTCGTTCAGGCTGTTGGCTTTGGGCGTAAGGCTCACATTTATCGAGGTTCTGCCGCTGATGCGTATCTCCTTGCTGGTATAGCTTACGCTGCTGAATTCGAGGATGGTGTCGGTGGCGGTAACGACAATGGAAAATCTGCCGGATTTATCGGTCGTCACCCCGCGTTCGGTGCCTTTGATCGTAACGGAAACCCCGGCGATGGGTTGATTTTGATCGTCTGTCACCAGGCCCGCGACGACGCTCCGCCCGATGGTGCTTTCGGAAGAAGCCCTGGGCTTCGCCGTTAGGATGACGTTGTTGTACCTTAATACATAACTGAAGGGCTGGGTCGCAAAACAGGCATTCAGCGCGGCTTCCACCGGAGCGTTTTTGATGTCTAACGTCACCGGACTGCCCTGGCTCAGCAATTGTTCGTCGTAAAGAAAATGGTAGCCGCTTTGTTGCGACAGGTCCTCCAAAACTTTGTCGAGGGGCGCATTTTTTACATTGAGTGTGATCTTTTGTGCGTAACTTGACGCCGAGGCGTGCAGAAAAGTGGCAAAGCAGATTAGAATTGTTAGTTTCATCTCTATAGTAAATTAGGTTTCGTGCGGAAGGGAGATTCCACAAAATCAAGCAATCGTTCTTGCATTCGATGAGATAGGCTGGGATGGGTATTAGTTTTCTTTTACAATAATCCTCCTTTCTTTTATGGTGAAGTGGGCTATGCCGGTCAGTTCAAGGTAGGAGAGGATCTCTTCGATCGTTTGGGTGCGGGACACCGTCCCGCCTAATAGTTTATTGGTTTCTTTTCCCTGGTATTCCACGTCGACATTGTACCATCTGGCTATTTTTCGCAGCGCGGTGCGCAGATCCTCTTTTCTAAAGGAGAAATAGCCGTTCTTCCAGGCAACCGCGTCGTCCACATTGATCGTTCTCACGGCTATTGCTCCCGCGTCATGATCGACAACAGCCTGCTGTCCCGGCGCCAGCAAGACCTTCTTCTCGCCTTTACCAACAACGACGGCGCCCTCCAGCAGTGCTGTTTTATCAGCAGGATCATCATCATAGGCCGAAACATTGAAATGGGTTCCCAATACTTTTACCGTCGATTTGCCGGTCGACACGGTAAAAGGCATCACCGTGTTCCTGGCCACTTCAAAATAGGCTTCCCCGGTCATTTCCACATGCCGTTCGCTGCCGGTAAAGGCGGTAGGATATTTAAGCGAAGACGCGGCGTTCAGCCAGACCAGGGTACCGTCGGGCAGGGTCACCTCGTACTGGCCTCCTTTCGGGATGAGTAGGGTATTGAAAGCAACGGCCGAAGAAGGCTGGCCGGCGGCATTGCCCGGCGCGTAGACCAGCTGCCCGTCTTTGACTTTCTCGATGGTAAGTTTGCCTGCCTGCGCGATCCTGCCGTTGCCGGTACTGTAGAGGTCTATTTGTTCGCCATTGCCGAGGATCAGGATCGCCTTATTGGTGCCAGGCAGGATAGGATTGCTGGGTTTGCGCGAAACGACCGTGGCTGGGATGGGTCTATCCGCATGTTTCCTGGAAATATAGGTTTCGCAAAGTATCCCCAGCAGCAGGGAAGCCGCAACGGTCCAGGCGATCCATCTCGTGGGCCGCACGGATCGGAGCCGCGTCTTTTGCGCTTCGATGTTCCCAAATATGCGCTGTTTAATACCTTCCTGGCCGGGGATAGGCCCGTCGTCGCTGAAGTCGGCGATGTCGAATTTATCGGTATAGTTTAACAGCGAGGCTATTTCCTCGGGCGTCGCTATACCCGAAATGTACCGCTCATAGAGTTGGAGGTATTCTTCCCGAGTCATTATAGCGTATTTGGTTACTATCAATGAGGGGAAAATGCGGCCGACCTCCCATAAAAAAAAGAAATTATTTTTTATATTTCGCCAGGCCGGTTAGTTCAGTTACCTGGCCTATCGCTATTTTATAATTGCAGTGGTCATTGCAATATTCGAGGTTTCTAGTTTTCACCAAACCTTTCGAATCGATGCTACGCCGTCATCAGCGATAATGCCGTCATAAGAAAGCCTATAGCGGAAGCCTTGCCAATCCATCAACGCGATATAATCATCATGCATTTTGAACGTTGGCTCATGATGCGTCGTCGATCAGCAGGTCCTCATCGACCGGCAGCGGGAAGAAAATGAGCTGCGTAAGCAGACCATCCTTCAGCAGGCGGAGAAGATTACGCAGCAGCAACGGCTCATCGCAGAACAGGACGCTCTGGTTGCCAGTCAGGAAAGACAGTTGAACAGAAACTAAAAGGACCTCGGCCGGCTTAGCCGTGCCAATGAAAAGACGGCAAGTCTTGAACAAATGCGTTAACTTGGGTAAACAAAAGTTCTTTCCATCATCCATTTTGCTCTCAGAAAACGAATAGGGGATACCCATTTCCGTTTCACTGGCAAATTGCTGGCAAATTTTGAAAAGAAAAAAGGCCGCAGTGTTTGCGACCTTTGGAACTTCTTGAACTTCAAGTGCCCAGAACAGGATTCGAACCTGCACACCTCGCGGCGCCGCCACCTGAAGACGGTGCGTCTACCAGTTTCGCCATCTGGGCATCTACGCCAAAGTTTCTGGTAGAAGATTGTCCCTCAGGACAATCAATCGTGCTTTGGGGGTGCAAATATAAGAAAAGATTGCTTGCTGCCAAAAAAAGTCTTCCCTGTCAAACGCGGGA
>Ga0134128_10006839_pt1 | contig 13791 bp, 9 predicted proteins | sample KB31754_FD_96462 | JGI IMG/M metagenome (GOLD analysis project Ga0134128, IMG submission 96462) | Terrestrial soil microbial communities with excess Nitrogen fertilizer from Kellogg Biological Station, Michigan, USA - KB3-175-4 | ecosystem: Environmental > Terrestrial > Soil > Unclassified ... | reverse complement strand
TGGGCGACGGTGGCCGGCTCGTGGACCGGGCCGCAGACCCGGGTCGAACGGAAGCCTGGCCCGTTGCTCATCGCCGGCTGGCTCAGCCAGTCCACCGCCGACCATCTACTGGCGCCGGCCGGCGGTCTCGATCGCGTGACCGACGCCGCCAGCCGCCCCGGCTTCAAAGGAATGCCGCTTCAGGCCAAGCTGACAGCCACCGTGAAGAGCACCATCCGGCGTTCCGAGACCTACAATGTGCTCGGCCGGCTACCCGGTAGCGAGGCGAAGGCGACGCAGGCGGTCATCATCGGGGCGCACTACGACCATCTCGGTATCAGCCTCCCGGTCAACGGAGACTCGATCTACAACGGAGCCCTCGACAACGCATCGGGAACAGCCGGTATGCTCGCGGCCGCGGAAGCCTTCGTCCGAAGTGGCGTCCGTACCCCCCGTTCGCTGGTGTTCATGGCTTTCGCGGCGGAGGAGTCGGGCTTGCTCGGATCCACCGCGTATGCCGCTCGGCCGACTATTCCGCTCAAGGACATCGCAGCCGTGCTCAACATGGATGTGATGAACCTCTACGGCCGTACCCGGGACATCGCGGCGCTTGGCCTCGATCAGTCATCGCTGGGCCGGCTCTTCACCACCGCGGCGAAGCAAGAAGGGCTCCGCGTCACCACCAATCAGGACGCGCTCATCAAGGGATCGTTCTTCCGGTCAGACCACTTCCCGTTCGCCCGCGCCGGCGTACCCGCGCTGTCGCTCGAGAGCGGTCTGGACTTTGTCGGGAAACCGGCGGGTTGGGGAAAGGAGAAGCAGGACGAGTACAACTCTGAGCGGTATCACCAGCCAGGCGACCAACTCCTGTCCTGGTATACGTACGACGGCGCCGTTCAGCAGCTTCGCGTGATCGCTCGTACGGCTGTCGCCGTCGCGGAAAGCCCCTCGCAACCGGTCTGGTCGGCCGGGTCCGAGTTCCGGGCAGCAGGGGAGGAGCGGCTGAAATAGGGGTATGCAACGGCGCATAGCCGGTTTATCTTTGCGCCCGTTTGTTCCCCGCCCACCCCCCTTGGTCGCCGAGGGCGCCCCTGGAACTGCCGTCCCAGCACCGGATTCCGCTATCCTGGCTGCTCCAGTACGGCAGCGAGGCGATCCGCTATCGCACCCTCCGGGAACTGGCGCCGGAGGGATACCAGGCGCCCGAGGCCATTGAGGCGGCTCGGGCAGCGATCCCGGAGTCCAAGGCGGCGCTTGCCGTGGCGAGGAAGCAGAAGGACAACGGAATCTGGGGCGGAAACCTTCTCGCCACCGCCCCCTCCGCCGCGCAGGGCGTCAAGGATGTGGGGACCGTCCCTCAGTATCGCCGGCTGCTCCAGTTGGCCTACCCGTTGGAGGCACGCGCGTTCAAGCTCGCCGACCGGGTTCTGTTCCGACTGCTGACGCGTGACGAGAGTCCGGCCCTCCTCTTCGAGTACCAAAAGCTCCTGTCGTCGGACCCGGTCGCCGGCGAGTGGATCCGGGGCTTGATCCGCGAGGCAGCGTCCTGCGCATTGGCCGAAGCGGGTCACGCCGAAGACCCGCGGCTTCGGGGCTCCGGGCATCGGATCGCTAACGCCATCTCGCAATTCTTGCGGAGCCCTCTCGCCGAGAAGCCGTTCACCCGGTCAGGCAAGAACCTCGTGCTTCATCCCGAAGCCCACCCGCCCAGCTGGTACTCGGTGGCGATGCTGGGCTCGATGCCGAACTTGCAGCGAGAGCGCGCCGGCTTTACCGAGCGGCTGGGCCATTACCTCGCGCAGCCGGCGCCGAAGAAGGCGTTCGGGGTACAACTTGGCCGCAAGGTGGTCAAGCCGACCCATCTGCTGTTGGGCGATCCCATCGATGCGGACTCGAAGGGGCTGCCGAAGGATCTCCCGCTCGCGCTGCACTACATCGAGCTGCTCGCGCGAATCGGAGCGCTCCACACAGCGCCAGTCGCCACCAAAGTTCTGGCCCGGGTGCTCAAGGATTGCGAGGAGACCGGGGTCTGGAATCCCAAGGGGCTTCGCGCGGCTCCCAAGCCGCTCAACAACAACCTCACCTACCATGTCTACCCGCTCCAGGCGGAGAACAAGGCACCGGAAGACAAGCTGGTGGATGTCACGTTCCGACTTGCCTTGATCGCAAAGCTGCTGGGTTGGACCCTGGAGTACGCCTGACGACGGCTAACGGCTAGCAGCACATTGCCTTCCTCTGCGTGCCTCAAACTACCAGCGCTGCCGTTCTAGCCAGCCCACACACTCGCGGCTAACACCATGACAATACGATGATTCCGGCCCCAAAGGGTACCGGCTCTGCTTGCGTCCTCCGCTCGCTGACCGACTGCACGTTGCGGGCGTTCGCAGTAAAGAGGGCGAGGAACCGACCGGCACTGTTGGGCGGAGCTAGCCGGGCGGCCCCTGATGGACAGGGGTGTTCCCCGACTAGCGGCGTTCCGCTCGGGCCACATCTTGCCGTGACACCGCAAGAATAAGAGAGCGCCCTGTGGGGTTCCCTGGCTGAGTCTGATCGCCGGTCCACCGTCCTTCTAATCGACGACGCGGCCATCGTTCGCCAAGCGGTTCGGCGTGCGCTGGAGCCGGAAATCTCCGTTCTTGAGGCCGCGGACGGGGAAGCCGGGTTGACCCTACTCGACGAGCACGACACTGCGGCCGTCGATCTCGTCCTCACCGATTTCATGATGCCAAGGTTGAGCGGCCTGGAAGTCATAGCGGTGCTCACCCGCTACCGGCCTGATGTGGCGATCATCGGGATGACGGTGCACGCCGACCTTGGGCTCCGTGAGGCCGCAGCTGAGTACGGCGTGCCGGTGCTTCAGAAGCCTTTCGAGGTCGATGCTCCCCTCGCGAGTATCCGAGAGGTCTTGGCCGAGAGCCGCAACGGGCGAGGTGTTCAGGGCCGTCCGCAGTGGCGCGCGGACGGAGTGCGGGCACCCGGCGCAGGCGGCCTCGTTGCGGCGGCAAAGGCGCTCGCGAAGAAAGTGCCCTTTTCCGAGGCGAGATCATGAGCGGGCATCATGTCGGGAGGTTGGGTCATCGCGGCTTCGTTCTGCGCTATGGTGCAGCCAGCGCGGCCGGCTCGGCGATCGATTTCCCCGCGACATACTGGGAGATCGAATTCGAGGGCCGGATCTTTCCTTGGCGTCCGGTGCATCCCGGCGACGAAGCCGACCTGCCGCAACTCATTCGGACCGCAATCGCGTACCTGAAGGGGGAGCTTCACCGGAGCCAGTAAGCATCCTCTGCCGGCGGGCGCGGGTCGCGGCGGTGTGGGAGGCGATCACGACCTTGATCCCCAGTCAGCTGCAAGCTGTTAGGCGTCGCCGTGCGAGGGTCTATAGGAGTGGCCGATGCTGCGGGATGAGGTGACGGTGTTGCGGCGGTCAAACTCGGCTTTGCCGGTGCTCTTCATGTCGGGCGCCATATCGCGACGCTAAATCTCAGGGTTTCGGGGCAGATACCTGCAGAAGCCCTTTTCCCAAGGGGAACTCCTCCAAGAAGTGCACCGCCTCCTCCGAGACAATTAGCGGCTGTGGCCCGCCGCGAGGCGGATACGAACGGGCCGTGGAGGGCTATCTGCTCCGCGACCCGTTCGTGTTGCCACATGGCAATATCGCCCGGTGAAGCTTCTGAGCGACTAACAGTCTCGCGATTGCCCGCGCCAGGCTCAGGCCCCCCGTAGCGCACCATTGCGGTTGTTACAATGGGCTCGCAGATTTACCGATGTCAGGGTATTTCCCTGACCCAGCCGGGTTTTGCCCGACACCGCTGGAGGGCACAGGAGAAGCCTCGCCTTCGCCGGTCCGCTCATCATCGTCAGGGGTGCTCGATGGGAGCTACCTACTTGATCGACAACTCTCGCGGTATTGGCCTCCTTACGTGCGACGGCCGCAGTGTTCTTGATGATTTGGAGGCGATCCTAGCCCAGTTGCGCTCCGATCCCAACCTCTCCGATGGGTTGGGGGTGTTGCTGGAACTAGCGCAAGAGAGCGTCCTTGTTCACGCAACTCAGGCGGTGGCCCTCGTGGACCTCCTAAGGGGTGCCCAGGGGCGGAGTCCCTATCCGTTAGCCCTCTGCATACCCGGCAGCGACGGCATCATACCTGGACGATCCCTCGCGATGCTCGGCCGCTACCATGGTCTCCAGATCAAGGCGTTTACGGATCAGGGGGCGGCGGCCCGTTGGCTGAGCGACCCGGCCCGTTGGCTGAGCGACCGGGGAGGCGCGATTCAAACCTAAGAGTACGCCACTCACAAAGCTGTAGACACCCTTTCATACCCTTTTCGCGCTCCCCGCTAGCGCGCAGCAGGAGCTACTACTATCGTATGCAAGCGCCGCGCGGCGCCGGGTAAGGTCGTGCGCGGCACCTATTTCCGGTGGCAGGGCACGACGTCGTGCGACCGGGTCCGATGCGTCCCGGTTATACCCCCAAACTACTCCCATGCCTCGCGTCGACCTCACGCCGTTCGGCTTCACCCCGACGGAAAGCCTGGTCTACGAGGTCTTGCTGACCGCCGGTCCCGGCACGGGGTACGCGATCGCCCGGGCTGCCGGCTTGGCCCGAGCCAATGCGTACAGTGCGCTTGAAGGCCTGGTCACCAAGGGGGCTGCAAGGGCGGATGGCGGGCGGCCCCGACGCTACCGGCCTGAGGACACGACCGCGCTCATCGCGCGGATCGCGAACGACCATGGACAGGCGTTGGACCGCTTGAGCGCCGACGTCGCCGGCCTGGCGACTCCAAGCGCTCCGGCCCTGGTCGATATCGACTCGCCCCGCGCCGCCCTCCAGCTCATCTCCCACGACGTCGCCCGCGCGGAAAAGGCCCTCGCCTTGCTGGCTCCTCCCGAGGCCTACCCCCTGCTCGCACCGGCCCTGCGCCGCCCGGCCGGTGCCGGCGTGGAGCTCACGTTGCTCGCAACCGGTCCAGTCGAGCTTCCCTTCGCGACGGTCGCATCAGTCGATGCCCGCCCGGAATGGCCGGGTACCCCCCTGATCTGCGTGGTGGACCGGAAGAGTGCGGTGGTCGCATACCGCGAGGGAAACGACGTGCACGGGCATTGGAGCACCGCACCGGCGCTGATCGCGGCCGCACGAGTCGCCATCGGGTACTATGGCAGGTCTGCGTGAGCGACGAAGTCGACGAGTTGTTCAAGCAGCTGCGGAGGGAGTACCTCTCCGAGAGCGGCGACCGATTGGCTGAGTTGAAGGCGGCGGTGCTCGCGTTCCGAAATGGAAGCGGCGGGGCAACGACTTTGCTCAAGACCCAGTTTCATCGGCTGGCCGGTTCAGGCGGGTCGTATGGCTTTCCGACCGTCAGCGCAATCGCGAAGGAAGCGGAACTGTGGATCGCGGCCGGTCCGCCAGCAGATGCGGCGTCGGTTGCCCGGCTGGAAGAAGTGATAGACCGGCTGGCGGCGGCGTTCGAAACGCAAAAGCGTGGCTTGACCAAAAGCGTGAACGGTGAACGGTAAACGGGGGCTCCGTTGATCATCGGAGCCCCCGTTACTATTCACTGTTCACTGCTTTTCAATGCCTGAATCCCGCCGACAGCGGAACGACGTCTCTCGGATTCTTCTCGTCCCCGAATAACAGTCGCCCTTCCCGGAACGACGCTCCTCGCAGCGTCAGGGCAAGCACCTCGCCCAGCTCGCTCACCAGGTGAATCTGGAGCTTGTCCCGAACCTCCTTCGGAAGGTCCTCGAGATCCGCCTCGTTCTCCTTCGGTAGCAGAATGGTCGTAATCCCTGCCCGCTCCGCGCCGAGCACCTTCTCCTTCACCCCACCGATCGGAAGCACTCGGCCCCGCAGCGTGATCTCGCCGGTCATGGCCACGTCGGGCCGTACCGAGCGACCGCTCATGGCTGATACGATAGCTGACGCCATGGTCACGCCGGCCGAAGGACCGTCCTTGGGAATGGCTCCGGCGGGGACGTGGACGTGGATGTCCCGCTCGAACATCTCATCGGGGATCTGGAGCGCCGCAGCGTGCGAACGGGCATAGGTCCAGGCGGCCCGGGCCGACTCTTTCATGACGTCGCCCAGTTGGCCGGTGAGTACCAGCTCGCCCTTGCCGCGCATCGTGCTCGCCTCGACGAACATGATGTCGCCGCCGCTGGGCGTGTAGTACATCCCCGTCGCCACGCCCACCTGGTCGTCCCGGCCCGCTTTTTCGGGATGCACCTTGGGCCGACCGAGGAGATCATCCACCATCGGCTTGTCCACCACCACCCGCTCCACTTCCTTGGCCGCGATCTTCCGGGCCACCTTCCGGGCCAACCGGCCGATCTCACGCTCCAGCTGGCGCACGCCGGACTCGCGCGTGTAGCCCGCGATCACTTCCGAGAGCGCCTCGTCGGTGATCTCGAGCTGCGCGGTCGCAACCCCGTTCTCCTCGAACTGACGCGGGATCAGGTACTGCCGGGCGATCTGCTGCTTCTCGCGCTCGGTGTAGCCCGAGAACTCTACGACCTCCATCCGGTCGAGCAGCGGCCCAGGAATGTTCTGGATGAAGTTCGCCGTGGCAATGAACAGCACCTCGCTCAGGTCGAACGGCACGCCCAGATAGTGGTCCACGAACGTGTCGTTCTGCGCCGGGTCGAGCACCTCGAGCAGCGCGCTCGCCGGGTCGCCCTGGAAGGACACACCCAGCTTGTCCACCTCGTCCAGCAGGAACACCGGATTCTTGGTACCCGCCTGCTTCATGCCATGAATGATTCGACCGGGCATCGCCCCCACGTAGGTACGCCGGTGGCCGCGAATGTCCGCTTCATCGCGGGCTCCGCCTAACGAGATCCGGACGTACTTCCGCCCCATCGCCCTGGCGATGGACTTGGCAATCGAGGTCTTCCCGACGCCAGGAGGTCCGACGAAGAGCAGAATCGGCCCCTTCGCGACCTTGTCGTCCTCCTGCCCTGGCAACCGGGGAGACTCGGACGAAGGCGACCCGGCGGGGCCATTGCCGGATCCAGCCTCTGCAGCGGGCGTGGCTGCGTTACCGTCCGTGGCCGCCGCCGGCCCGTCGGTCCGGCCGTCCGCCGCTTCCGCCACCCTGTTGGCTTCGCGAAGCTGCCTGACCGCCAGGAACTCGAGCACCCGGTCTTTCACGTCCTGCAAGGCGTAGTGGTCTTCTTCCAGAATCCGGGACGCTTCCCGCAGGTCGAGATGGTCCTCGGTGCGGATGTTCCAGGGCAGCTCGGAGATGTTCTCGAGATATGTCCGGATGACCTGCGACTCCATCGACTCGCGGCCGATCCGCTCCAGCCGGCCAAGCTCGCGGTCGACTTCCTTGCGGGCGTCCGCGGGAAGATCCAGAGAGGCGAGCTTCTGCTTGAGCTCCTCCAGCTCGCTGGTGCCCTCTTCATCCTCACCCAGCTCCTTCTTGATCTGCTTGAGCTGCTCGCGCAGGAACATCTCGCGCTGGCGCTCGCCCAGCTCTTCCTGGACCTGAGACTTGATGTCTTCCTGCGCATCGACCATGCTGATCTGACGCTGCACGTGCACCAATACACGGCGCAGTCGCTCTTCCACCGACAGCGTCTCCAGCAAGGCCTGACGCTGAGACGGAGTGATGTCGATATAACCGGCCACCAGGTCGGCGAACTTGCCAGGCTCGTTCACACCCGCCAGGACCTGTTGCACGACCTCTTCCGGCAGGCCCGACTTCTGGCCCAGCTCGGCGGCCCGTGCGCGAGCCTCGCGATGCAACGCGACGAAGGCCGGCTCGTCCGGACGCAAGGCGAGCATTTCCTCCGCTTCCCGGACCACTGCCTGGAGGTAGCCGTCTTTGTCGGTATAGTGGAGGGCAATGCCGCGCTGCTCGCCATGAAGCAGGAGCTGCATCCCCGAAAGACCACGCTGCATCTGACCGATGCGCGCGATGGTGCCGACAGTATAGAGAACTTCGGAAGTGACGGTCTCGACGTTCTGGCGCTGCGACACTGCGAAGACCAACCGCTCCGGCGTCGTAAGCGCCGCTTCGATTGCGCGCAGTGTAGCGGGGCGGCCGGCGCCGATCGGCGCAGTCACGCCCGGAAAAAGAACGACCTCCCGAAGGGGAAGAACCGGCAATGTGAGGCGTTCAGCCATCTGAATTACTACTCCTCTTGAATGCCCTCACGGGCCCGAATGACACGTCAACCAAACGATCCGCCTCTTTCAAGCATCTGGCGTGCCATGATAGGCGCCCTCGTTTGCCTTGTGTTTCAACAGGTTGCGACCCCGGATCAGTTCCCTTCCCCGCTTTCGCCCGGCCCAGGGTCCGCTATTTTGTCGGACGGGGCGGCTGACCTGCCAGTTTGGCTTGGCAAGCGTAGAGACGAGCCGGCTGGTTGAATCCTCACACGTGGCGACCGCGTAACGCTTGCGCGCGCGCCGCTGTGTTGCCATCAGCCGAGCCGCCAGCGCAGATTCTCAGCGGCCAATCACCTGACCCCAGGGAAGCCACGCGCCTGATGAGCGATCCGATCAACCAGCCCCTACCAACCCGACTCGCCCAAGCGTTGGGCGGCATGTACACGCTCGAAGGCGAGATCGGTCGGGGCGGCATGGGCGTCGTCTATCGCGCGCGCGACGAGCGACTCCAGCGCCGAGTCGCCATCAAGGTGCTGCCTCCGGAGCTCGCTTTCCAAAGTGACATCCGGGCCCGGTTCACCCGCGAAGCGCAGACCGCCGCGCGGCTCTCGCATCCGCACATCGTTCCCATCCATACAGTCGGCGAGGGCGAAGGCCTGGTCTACTTCGTCATGGGCTATGTCGACGGCGAATCGGTCGCCGGACGGATCAGGCGGCGGGGCAAGCTCCCGGTCGAAGAAGCCCGCCGCATCATGGCGGAGACCGCCGACGCGCTCGGCGCCGCTCACACGTTCGGAGTCATTCATCGCGACATCAAGCCGGACAACATCCTGCTCGAAGGCACCCGCGGCCGAGTGATGGTGACCGACTTCGGCATCGCGAAAGCGTTGTCCCAGGCGTCCGGCGCCACGCTGACCGGCGCCGGCGTCGCCATAGGCACACCTTCGTTCATGAGCCCGGAGCAGGCGGCGGGCGAGCGCGAGATCGACGGCCGAAGCGATATCTACAGTCTGGGCGTCGTCGCGTATCAGATGCTCACGGGCGACCTGCCGTTCTACGCCCCGACGGTCGCCGGCATCCTGATGAAGCAGATCACCGAGCCCGCGCCGGATGTCCGCACCAAGCGGCCGGACACACCCGAGGATCTGGCGCTTGCCGTGAGCCGATGCCTGGAGAAAGACCCGGAAAACCGCTGGCCGACTGCGGACGCGTTGCGGCGGGGCCTGGAGAATCGAAGCGTGGGAACTTACCGGCCCACCGGCACCGGCTGGCGAACGGGCCGGCTCTCGGAGGGTCGCGCAAGGCCGTCCGAGCGCGACACACGCAACCCGGCGTCGGCCCGGGCCCCGCGACCCTCTCAGGCACGCGACCGGGCCTCGAGCGCGCGACAGCCGCCGCTTCCGGCGCGCCAGTCGAGCCGGCAACCAGTTTCGGACGACACGCCGCTACCCAAGACCGGTGAGCCGGAGATCATCGTGAAGGTCCGGGCTCAGTTCGCCCGGTGGGCAGCGATCTCGGGCGGCCTTCTGATGATCAACGTAGCCACCGGGATCGACCACCCGTGGTTTCTCATTCCGGCGGCCGCCATGGGGTTTGGGTTGCTGCAAGGCTACGGGAAGCTCTGGCAGACGGGTTACAGCTGGCGTGACGTGCTGAAACGCCCCCCGGCGCCGGACGCGGTCGAAACGACCATGATCAAGGGCGGGAAGCTCCCCCGCCAACTGCCGCCACCTCAGGCGGCGGAGTACGGCGCCCAGCTCGCCTTCATTCTTCAGACGCATGGTGACCGAGTCGCCATCTACAAGCTGCTGGAGAAGCTGACGCCGGCCGAGCGGGAGATGCTGCCGGAAATCGGACCGACGGTGGACGCGCTGTACGAGCGGGCAACCGACCTGGCCCGCACGCTGCAAGCGATGGAGACCAACCTGGATACCGACGGGTTGGGTCAGATCGAAGCGCGCATCGAAGCTCTGAACCGGGAGCCCGACGATGCCGAGCGGGCGCGCCGGCTGGCCCTGCTGGAGAAACAGCGTCGGACGGTTACCGACCTGCAGACCCGCCGGTCGCAGGTGGCGGCCCACCTCGAGTCGTGCGTCCTGGCAGTGCAGAACGTTCGCTTCGATCTGCTGAGGCTCAGGTCGGCTGGCGTAGCCGCGGTGCTGGGGGATCTGACCAACGCCACCCAGCAGGCGAGGGCCTTGTCGCGGGACGTGGACAATGTGATCGCCGCTGCAGGCGAGATCCGCGAGGTCATGCGCTAGCGCCGGTTCGACCGGGAAATTTGAGCGACGCCCGAAGCCGCTCGAACCTGGGCTCCGAGCGCAGTGGATCCAGCCGCGGATCTACGTTCACGAACGCCATTGAATGCGCCCGCTCGGCGAAGGCCCTTTCCAGCCATTCGATCGCCTGGCCCCGCTCCCCTAACGCCAGATAAACCAGCGCCACGTCGGACGCCGACACGTAGCGGCTGGCTCGCAGGCCGGTCAGCTCCGCCAGCACGGCGCGGGCTTCGGCCTCCTCGCCTGCAACGCCCAGCGCGTGCGCCAGGGCCGCCAGGAAACCGACGTTGCGGCCGGAGAACCGCACCGCCGCGCGCAGCGCCGCGATCGCCTCGGCGAACGCGCCCTGCTGCTCCAGGGCCAGACCAAGCCATGCATGGGCGACGGCAAGCTCACCATCCAGCTCCAAGGCCCGATGGCATTGCTCGACGGCGAGGCCGTAACGCCGGGCAAAGTAGAAGGCCCACCCGAGCGCCGAGCTCTTGAGCGATGAAAGCGGGTCGAGGGCGATGGCGCGACTGAACTCGCTGACCGATTCATCGAACCGGCCCATCAACGAGAGGTAATTGCCGTACCATTGATGAGTCGTGGAATACCCCGGGTTCAAGGCGATCGCGAGTCGGAACTCCCGCTCCGCCCCAGCCCACTCCCAGTCGTGATACATCGCCACGTAGGCGAGAGCGGGGCGCGCCTCCGCAAGAGTTGGGTCGAGCTCGAGCGCCCGGCTCCCGGCGCGGCGAGCCTCGGGAAAGGCCTTGGTCGGTGGCAGGGCAGAGTAGAAGCCAAGAATCGCATACGAGTCCGCTACACCCGCGTGGGCCGGCGCGTAGGCGGAATCCCGCGCCAGCGCCTGCTGGAAGAAATCGAGGCCCTGCCAGAGAGCAGCCTCGGTGCGGCGATTCCAGTAGTGGCGGCCCTTGAGATACAAGGTGTAGGCCTCGAGATCGTCGGTGGACGGCTTGACCAGGGCCCGCCTTTGAGTGCCCAGGAGTCGTATCTCTAGGGCGCTCACGATGCCCCGTGACAATTCATCCTGTATCGCAAAGACGTCTTCCAGCTCCCGATCGAACGTCTCCGACCAGAGCTGGTAACCGTCGGCGACGTTGGTGAGCTGGGCACTGAGACGGAGGCGCCGCCCGGCCCGCCGAACGCTGCCCTCGACGACCGCCTGCACGTTGAGCTGCGCCCCGATGTCACGAACATCCAGCTGCTTGCCCTTGAAGGCGAATGCCGACGTGCGTGACACGACTCGGAGACCCGACACCTTGGCGAGCGCGTTGATGACCTCGTCCGTCATTCCGTCCGCGAAGAACTCGTTGTCGGGATCGGCGCTCAGATTTGCGAAGGGCAGTACCGCGACCGACTTCTCGGCCGGAGCGGCCGACACCACCTCGGTGGCCGGCGGAGTTACCAGCGCCGCCGCCAGACTTGCTGCCGTAGCGAAACGATCTGCGGGAGACTTGGACAAGGCCTTCGCCACGACCCGATCGATCCAGACCGGCAACTCGACCCGAGTCGCGCGAAGCGAGGGAACCGGACCCGTAAGCTGCTGGGCCAGCACGGCGGCCGGTGTGGCACCCCGATAAGGCGGCCGCCCCGTGAGCATTTCGTACAGCACGCACCCGAGCGCGTAGATATCCGTGCGTCCGTCCAGGGGGACATCACCGCTCGCCTGCTCGGGACTCATGTACGCCGGCGTCCCGACCACCATCCCGATTTCGGTCAGTTGCTCGCTTGCGCCGCCGGCCGCGTGCGCGACGCCGAAGTCGGCCAGCCAGGCGTGGGTTTCCGAGAGCAGGATATTCTCGGGCTTGACGTCCCGGTGCACGACTCCATGCCGGTGAGCGTGGTCCAGCGCATCAGCCACCTGACCCGCAATCCGGAGGGCGACGTCCAGGGGGAGCCCACCCTCGCGGTCTAGGAGATTGCGCACGCTTTCCCCCGCGACGAACGGCATGGTGTACCAGAGCTGACCCTTTGCCTCTCCCGAATCGAAGACCGGCAGGATGTGAGGGTGCTGCAACCGCGCGGCAAGCTTGATCTCCCGCAGGAACCGGTCGGTGCCCAACATCGCGGCAACCTTGCCGTCCATGACCTTGAGCGCGACCGGCCGGTCGTGCTTGAGGTCGTGCGAGAGATAGACCGTCGCCATGCCGCCGCGGCCCAGCTCGCGGTCGACCCGGTAGCGGTCGCGCAGGAAATCGCCGAGGGCGGGATCAGGCACCGGTAGAGGGATTCCCTGACGAGAGCTTCGGCGAATTTGCGGCCGGACAATGGACGACGCCAGGCGCCAAGATTTTAAGTCCGAGTTCACGAGTCCGGTGGCCGGGTTGGCCATTGAGAAGGTAGTGCAGCCGCCGCATGATGCGCGCGTCCTCAGCCGGAAAGTGAGGATGTGGACGTTCCGCTTGATGCAGACGGGTACCCGGCGGCGAGCGTCCAATCATGGACCGATTCCATCAGCTTGGCCGACCTCAGCCTTACAATTGGTAGGGTCTGCTGCGAGAGCATCCCAGCGATGTTCTCGTCCGTTTCGCGGCACGACAGCCGCAAATGAGCCGGTAGGAAAACCGGCAACCTTAAGTAGAACGGGCGCCTCCCGCTAGGAGAGGCGCCTGCTTTTTTCGGTCGGTAGGTCGGGAGAGATCGTTGAAGAGCAACGTGAACGGTGAACAGTGAACGGGGGCTCCGTTCACACCGAAGCCCCCGTTTACCGTTCACCGTTCACGCTTTCAGGTCCGACAGCTCCGCCCCTATCTTCCTCACCTCCCGCACCAGCAGATCGAAATCATCCAATCGGCTGCGGTGATTCACGATCGCGACCCGCAGCGCAAACTGGCCTTGTAGAAGAGCGTTCGACGTCACGGCTATGCCGCGCTCGTGCAGCTGAATCAGGATCTCCTGATTGACCGCATCCAGCGCTTGATCGCTTTGGCCCGGTGCAACGTAGCGGAAGCAGACGATGTTGAGCGGAACCGGCGCGAGCAGCTCGAGGTCCGGCGCGTCGCGGACCAGCTCCGCCAGATAGCGCGCCTGCTCGATATTCTGGCGAACGAGCCGGTCGTATTTGTCCAGCCCGTTTTCCTTGAACGACATCCATACCTTGAGCGCCCGGAAGCCACGCGAGAGTTGGATGCCGTAGTCGCTGAACCACAGGTCGCCGGCCGCCAGACCGCGCTCCGCGTGGGTGAGGTAATCCGGGGTGAGCGAGAACGCCCGGCGGTGAGTCTCGGCGTCGCGAACCAGGGTGCAGCCGGCCTCGAACGGGATGTACATCCATTTGTGGAGATCGAACGCCAGCGAGTCCGCGCTCGAAATCGGCGCTAGACGCTCTCGATACTCGGGCACCAGAGCGGCCAGCGCGCCGAAGGCGCCGTCCACGTGCAGCCAGATGCGCTCGCGGGCGCAGAGCGCCACCAG
>Ga0134128_10006838_pt1 | contig 13792 bp, 13 predicted proteins | sample KB31754_FD_96462 | JGI IMG/M metagenome (GOLD analysis project Ga0134128, IMG submission 96462) | Terrestrial soil microbial communities with excess Nitrogen fertilizer from Kellogg Biological Station, Michigan, USA - KB3-175-4 | ecosystem: Environmental > Terrestrial > Soil > Unclassified ... | reverse complement strand
CCGGCGGACTGCGCGCGCCGGACGAGCTTGCGTGTGACCTCGAAGCGATCCGTCGTGTAGAGCTGATACCAGACCGGCCCGCCGCGCGCGGCCGCGATGTCCTCGAGCGCGTAGGACATCTGGGTCGAGACGATCTGGAGCGCGCTGTGGGATTTCGCCGCACGGGCGACGGCGAGCTCACCGTCCGGGTGAAAGGCCCGCAGGCCTCCAACCGGGCAGTAGAACACGGGTGAGGCGACGCGCAGGCCGAACACGCTCGTCCCAAGATCGATGTGGCTCACGTCCACGAGCCGTCGCGACTTGAGCTCGTAGCGCGCATAGGCCGCAAGGTTCGCGTGCAGCGTGACATCGCCGTCGACGCCGCTTTGCAGATAGCCCCAGTGCGCGGGAGGAAGCAGCCGGTGCGCGGCCTCTTTCATGTCGAAGACGTCGAGCGCCTCGGCCGCCGAGGCGAGGGGCCGCTCGGCGCTGGGCTCTGCTGCCGATGACTGCGTGAGTGGCAACACCGCCGCGAGTACGGGACTCGCTGCAAGGAACTGGAGCAGTGCGCGTCGATCGTTGCGAGCCATGACCCCCCCTTTTTCGGTGGCTACCAGGCGAGCTCTTGGGTGGCTACCAGGCGAGCTCTTTGCCGTCGTGCCCGAAGAATTTTCCCGAGTCGCTCGGCCGCAGCCGCGCGAATAGGCTGCGAAGCGCCGAAACGCTCTCGGCGGCCGTGAGGGTCGCGCTGGGCCCTCCCATATCGGTCTGAACCCACCCGGGGCTCACGACGACGCACGTGATGCGGCGCGAGGCGAGCCCGACCGCGAGGCTGCGCATCACCATGTTCACCGCGGCCTTGGAGCTTCGGTAGGCAATCCAGCCGCCGCTCGTGTTATCCCCGATCGAGGCGAGCCCGCTCGTGATCGTCACGATCAGGCGCCGCTCGCCGCGTTCGAGATGGCTCGCAAAGGCCTCGGTGACGCGCAGCGGAGCGATCGTATTGACGCGTAGAACCTCGTCCCAGCCCTCGTAATCCATGCGTCCGAAGGACTGATTGCCGCCCATGATGCCGGCGTTGTTGATGAGAACGTCGAGCGGACCGCTCACGGCACGCGCTGCGTGCGCGACGCTCGAGGCATCCGTCACGTCCATCGGCAATACCGAGAACGACTCTCGTGATTCCCGTGCGGAGATCTCCGCCAGGCCGCGGGCGCCTGCCGGGTCGCGGCAGGCGGCGTATACGGTCCATCGGTCGGCGGCGTATTGGCGGGCGAGCTCGAGTCCGAGCCCTCGGCTCGCGCCTGTGATCAGGACGGACGGCATGCGGACGCTCCGCGCGATGAGGAGCGCCGATCTTCCCGCGGCTAAGGGGCCCGAGCAACCCTTCGCGGGCGCGTACGCCGCCGACTCGGGGTCAGTGCTGGATCCCGATCGTGATCCAGGAGTCGGGCTCCGGCTCTCCGCGCCACGTCAACCCCTCGATCGTGAACTGATAGTTGCCCGGGCCGAGCGCGGAGCTGTTGAGGGCGATGCGCAGGTGGCCGTTCGAGTCCTTGCCGAGATTGTTGATAATCGCGACGCGGCCCTGGTCGATACGGTCGATCGTGACGCGAAACACCTTGTAGGGCGAGCGCGACATGTCGAGCAGCAGCTGCGCGAGTTGTGTCTGGCCGCCGCCGCCGATGACCACCGCGGGCGTCGTGGAAGCGCGCTCACGGCTCGGCAGCAAACGAATCGTGCGCGTCGTGGTCGCCGGATCGAGGGGCTGCGCGGCGACCTGCTGCGCGAGCGAGGCGATCATGACGGTCTTGCGAGAGTTGCTGCGCGCGAGGAGCGCCGTCGCCACGAGCAGCACGAGCGCCGCGGCGCCGAGCGCGATCGCGAGGTAGGGCTTCTCCCAAAACCGCTTCGGCTGCTCCCGCCAGGGCTCGGGCTTGCCGCCCGCCTCGAGCAGACGCAGCGCTGCATTCACGCGCTCGGGCAGGCCGAGCTCATCGAGCAGCTCCGGGTTCGCGTTGCAGAAGCGCTCGAATTCCGTCGCGCCCTTGATCGGAAGCTTCCCCGAGAGGTAGCGCTCGATGATCTGATTGCGCGCGATGAAGTCGCGGTCCATCACCGGTGGGGGAGCGGGCTGCAGTGGTGCAGCCGCTGGGGCGGGCGATACTGCCGTGGGCGCTACTGCGGCGGGCGCTGCGCCCGAAGGCGCGGTCGGCGAAGGTGCAGCAGCGGGGTGTGACGGCGCAACTTCGCGCGTGAAGGGGGCTCTTGAAGCCGTCGGCGGGGCGAGCAGCGCATCCGCGTCGACGGGGTCGGGAGTCAGAGGCTCGAATTCAGCACGAGACGCAGCTTCCATATATTCGGCTCGGGGCGCACGCTCCGGCTCTGCGCCGACCTCTGCGCGAGGCGCGGCTCCAAGTGCTCAACGATCCCGGTTCGCCCGAGGAAAGCGGTGCGCCACTCCGGGTGCCAGCTGGCTGCTGTCCACGAGATGCATCGGCGCGCGCGCCCGGCTCTTACGGGCCCATCGGCCGGCCGTTCCAGGATTCGTTTGAGGAGCATCGACGGTGCGCTTCCGAATCAGCCTCGAATGGCCTCAAGTTGTCCTAATCCTGCAGCGGCGCGGGAAGAGGGCATGGGGCGTGGCTCACAGACCTCGCTGCGAGGCACAACGACCTCGGCGTGTATCGCTCATTTTGCGAACTGCTTCGCGATTTCACGTGCCGCGCGCCTGCCGCTCTGCAGAGCCGCCTCGACAGTCCCCGACTCACCGGGATTGGCCGCCTCGCCCGCAAAGTACAGCGTCTCGCCGAGCGGCCGCGCGAGCTCTTCCGGTGCGCCGCACCCGCCGACCGTGATGTAGCTGTAGGCGCCTCGTGCGTGCCGGTCGCGAAGCCAGTCGTGAGCGTACGCGGCGGCGAGCTCATCGCGCACCTCTGGACCGGCTCCGAGAGCGCTCCGCACCGACACGAGCGCCTGCTCGATGAGCTCATCGCGCGAGCTGCCCGCGAGCTCGACGGCGCGCGGCCCACCGGCCCACGCGGTGAGCAGCGGAACGCGCGCCGGCAATGCCGTCCAGAGGGTCCGAAACGGCGCCTGCGGCGCGTGCAGGAACCCCGCATCTCGAAGCCGCCCGCCGTGCATCTCCTCCCAGAACGCGCGCCGAAATCGCAGGACCACCTTGACGACGGGGCCGACCTCGACGCCGCGAAGCGAGGCCGCTTTCTCCTCGAGAGGTGGATCGAACCGAACAGCGTCCGGCTCATCCGGCGGCCTCTGCAGCAAGCTGACCGGCAAGGCGACGAGCGCGCAGCGTGCGGTGAGCTCGAGCGGTCCGCCCGGCGCATCGGCGGTCACCGTCACTGCGCCTGCGCGCCATGCAACTCGTTTGACGAGGGTTTGCAGTCTCAGGTGCGCGCCTGCAGCGGCGAGCGCGCGCGCAAGGTGTCGCATGAGCGCGCTGTAACCGCCCGATGGCCGCCCCTGCCCGCCGTCCATTCCGCTCCATTCGTTCGCGATGGCCCGCACGCTCGCCCGCCGCGGGTCCGCGGCATCGAATCCCTCGACCATCATTCGGGCAGACGTGCAGGCACTCTCCAGTGAGGGATCGCGCGCTTCGCGCGCCAGAAACTCCTCGACGGAGAGGTCCGCCTCCGGCATCGATGCAACGCGCTGCATGAGCCGGCGCATGCCGTCGAACATGTCCTCACGCGGCGCCGGCCGGCCCTCGCGCAGCATCCACCGATTGCCGGCGGCATCGATCGCGATACCGCCAGATCGGGCGATCAGCATCCGCGTCTCCGGCGCGTGGCCGTGGATGAACTCCGGGCCGAGCTCGATCGGCCAGTCGAGATCGGGATCGGAAAACGTGAGAATGCGGCCGCCGATGCGGTCGCGCGCCTCGAGGAGGCTCACCCGCAGGCCGTGCTCCGCGAGCGCGGCGGCTGCCGCGAGGCCGGCGGCGCCCGCCCCGAGTACGGCAACATCGACGTTGGGAAGCGCGCGTGACATCGCGCGCATCTTATCCCGCTATTTGCGGTCGGCCAGCTCATCTGCGAGGGAGGCGAGCGGACGGGGGGCTCCGAAGAGAGGCCCCTCGGCGAAGTCGAAGCCGGCGGCTGCGAGCCAGCGGTGGCTCGCGGCGGTTTCGATCTGCTTTGCAGCACAGTGCACGCCGAGGACGCGCGCGGCCTGCGAGATTGCAACCACCCGCGCCTGCGCGAGCTTGTCGCGCATGGCGGCGCGGGTCAGTGCGCCATCGATTTTGAGCAGCCGCAGCGCGCGCGATCGGAGCAGCTCGAGCGCGCCCGTATCGAAGGTGAAATCGTCGACGACCAGGAAGCAGCCGAGCCGCTCGATCGCCTGCACGAAGCGCTCCGCGCGCTCGCGGTCCCGCACGTATGCGGATTCGGGGAGCTCGAATCCGAGGCAGCCCGGATCGATCCCGCTCGAGCCGACGGATTCGACGAGTGAGAGCAGAAGACCGTCGTCTGCGAGTGCGCTCTCTGAGACTGCGAGTGAGAAATGGAAGCTCGCGCCGTCCCGCGCTTCCGGGCGGGCGGTGAGCCACGCGCCGAGCTCGCGCACGGGCGCAAGCAGACTCTGTTCGGACGTGAGGGGTGGCTTGGGCAGCACGCGAAACCGCCGCATTCGCCCTCCGGGACGAAGCTTCGCGAGCTCGCGAACGTGAAGCTCGCCTGGAGCGCGCGCGCCGACCGCATCGCCGCCGCGAGGCGGTGCCGGCTGCGATTCGGAAAGCTCGATCGTCAGCATCTCATCGACGGCCCGCGGCGGCAGCGTTTCATCGGCCGCTCGAGCCCGGACACCCGCGGCGGACTCGCCCGCCGCCAGCGGCGATGCGTGAGTGCCGCTAGCCTCGTGCGCCGTCGGCGCGACGGCCGACTCGGGAGCTCTCCATTCCAGAATCTCGAGACTGCGTATCCCGGTTGCCGAGCTCGAGGCGGCGGAGGTCTCGCCCCCAGCCGAAGGCCGCAGCAAGATCGCGACTTTCTGCAGGAGCGCGCGCACCGGCGCCGAAAGGACGCGAGAGGCCAGTGCGCCCGAGGCCAGCGCTTTCGCGTCCACGAGGATCATGACGAGGCCCACGAGCTCGGCTTGCGGCGAGCGCACGGCGAGAAACACGGCGCCGCGTCCATCGCCGAAGTCGCGTTCGCAATGTCCGGCCGAGCGCTCCGCGCTGAGCGCGCCGAGCGCCTCGAGAACGAACGCCTGCTCGTCGGGGCCTAACGCGCCCTCCGAGAGCCACAGGATCTCGCCCGCCGGATCGTACAACGAGACCGAATGCAGCTTGAGCGGCGGAAGTGCCGCGCGCAGTTGCCAGCCGAGCGATTCCGCCGTCGGAGGCTGAGAGCCGGCGTGAGCTGCCGGAGTTTGTTTGACGCTCTGGACGGGCAAGTGCGGGTCCCCGGTTGTGCGACGGCCGCATCGCGCCCGGCGCGAGAGAAGCTTGGCAGGAGGGGAACGCGCACGCCGTGATCGTGCTCGCGGATCGCGCGGCATGCCCGAAGGAACGGCCCGTGTGGCCCGAGTGCCTCGGGCAAGCAAACAACGCCCGGCCCAGAACGGGCCAGGCGTTGCAATATGTCACGCGCGATCAGTTCGAGTTCAAATAATCGCGTTTGCCGACCTCGACACCGTTGTGCCGGAGAATGTCGTAAGCCGTCACTGCGTGGAAATAGAAATTCGGCAGGGCCCAGTCGCGCAGAAACTGCAGGCCTTTGAATTCGAGCGACATGCCGTTCGGAAACGAAAGCTTGATGTCGCGGTCCTCCGCACCTTCGAGAGCCGCGGGCCGGATGCCTTTCACATAGTCCAGCGTCCGCGCCACGCGTGCCTTGAGCTCCTCGAGGGTCTGTTCGTTGTCCTCGAAGCGCGGCGCTTCCTGGCCTGCGAGCCGCGCCGCCGAGTTCTTGGCGAAGTCGCACGCGATCTGCACTTGCTTCGCGAGGGGATACATGTCCGGCGCGAGGCGTGCATTGACGAGCACGGAGGCATCGAATTTCTTCGCGCTCGCGTGCTGCGCCGCCTTGTCGAGAATCTTCCCGAGGGCGGTGAGAGTTGGAACGAATGCGTCGACGGACATGGTGTGCATCGAGATCTTCACGGAGCCGGTCTCCTCGTCTGTGGTTCAGCGGGGGGCGTACGGTAGCATCGTGAGCTCAATAGTGAAACAATCGCCGCATGAGCCCCATCTGGATGCCGGCGCAGCTCGCCGTGCTCGCCCGGGTCGTGGACCTCAACGGCTTCTCCGCAGCGGCGCGCTCGCTCGGGGTTCCGAAGGCGGCGGTGAGCCGCGCCGTGGCAGACCTCGAGCGGGCGCTCGGCGTCCGCGTGCTCGAGCGCACGACGCGGCGACTCTCCCTCACGGCCGCCGGACGCATCGTCTACCCGCACGCGAGGCGGCTCGCCGAGGAGACCGAGACGGCGCAATCGCTGATCGCGCGGCTGCGCTCACCGCCCGCCGGCCCGCTGCGGGTTGCGGCCGATCCGACCTACGGACGCGTGCTGCTTGCCCCGCTCGTGCCACGCTTCCTCGAGCGTTTTCCGGACGTTCCGCTCGAGGTGGTGATGCAGCACGATGGGCTCGAGGATTCCTGCGATGTGATGCTGTGCGCGCACCCGCCGGAGGGGCCGGGACTCGCGGAGCGCGAGCTCGGCGCCCCACCCGCCATTCTTTGCGCAACGCCGGCGTATCTCGCAGGACGCGGCACTCCGGAGCGACCTTTGGATCTCGCGCGCCACGATCTGCTCGTGCCGGACGGAGAGGGATCGCCGATGCGGCTCCTGCTCGCGCGCGGTGCGCAGCGCGAGGAGGTGCGCGTCACGCCGAAGCTCGCCGTCGGCGACCCGTCGGTGCTGCATGCTGCGGCAGCAGCCGGACTCGGTATCGGTCTGCTGCCCGAGTTCCTGTGCCGCCAGGGGCTCGCGACCGGCCGGCTCGCGCGAGTGCTCGCCGAGTGGAGCCTGCCGGCGGTCGCGCCGCTGCGCGCGGTGTATCCCGAAATTTTGGGCGCCGACCCGCGCGTGCGCCATTTCGTCGATTTCATTGCGGCGAACATCATCCCGGCGCTTGCCGGCGCGTAGCGACGCGCCTTTAAGTCCGCCTTTCTTTGCAATGGAAGCTGTGTGCCATGTATCGCGCCCCACTCGCCGACATCGGATTCGTCATGCAGCGGCTCATCGGAGCCGAAGCGCTCGCCGGCTGCGAGGGCTTTGCGGATTATTCGGAGGAGCTCGCGACGACCATCCTCGTTGAGGCGGCGCGCTTCGCGGAGACCGTCCTCGAGCCGCTCAACAAATCCGGCGACCAGGAGGGCGCGCACTGGAGTGAGGCTGGCGTCAAGGCGCCGGCCGGTTTCAAGGAAGCGTACCGGCAGTTCGTCGAGGGCGGCTGGCCGCAGCTCGGGGCGAGCCCGCAGTACGGCGGCCAGGCGGTGCCGCAGATGCTCACCACCTCGGTGCAGGAGATCTGGGCCTCCGCGAATCTCGCCTTCAAACTCTGTCCCATGCTGACGCATGGCGCCGCGCACGCTCTCGCACTCACGGGCTCCGCCGAGCAGAAGCAGCGCTACCTGCCGCGGATGGTGAGCGGCGAATGGACGGGCACGATGGTGCTCACCGAGCCGCAGGCGGGCTCCGATCTCGGCCTGATCCGTACACGAGCGGCGCCCGAGGGAGATCACTACCGGCTCTACGGACAGAAGATCTTCATCACCTGGGGTGAGCACGACTACACGGACAACATCATTCACATGGTGCTCGCCCGCATCGACGGCGCTCCGGCAGGTACGCGCGGCATCTCGCTGTTCATTGTCCCGAAGGTGCTGGTTCTGCAGGACGGGCGCCTCGGGGAGCGCAACGATGTCCGCTGCGTCTCGATCGAGCACAAGCTCGGCATTCATGCGAGCCCGACGTGTGTCATGGCATTCGGCGAGCGGCAGGGGGCGGTCGGCTATCTGGTCGGCGAGGCGAATCGCGGGCTCGAGTACATGTTCGTCATGATGAACACGGCGCGTCTCGCCGTGGGTCTCGAGGGCTACGCGGTTGCGGAGCGCGCCTATCAACAAGCGGCGGAGTGGGCCCGCAATCGCGTCCAGGGGCGCCCGCCGGGCGCTGCACGCGCTGCGAGTGCTTCGGGCGCTCCCGCCGTCGCGGCGATCGTCCAGCATCCCGATGTGAGGCGGATGCTGCTCTCGATGCGATCGAGCGTGGAGGCGATGCGCGCACTCACGCTCTATGCCTCCCATCAACTCGATCTCGCGGGTCATCACCGCGACTCGGCAACGAGGGCCGCTGCTCAAGCGAGGGGCGATCTACTCATCCCCATCGTGAAGGGCTGGTGTACCGAGCTCGGGATCGAGGTGGCCTCGACCGGCATCCAGGTGCACGGCGGCATGGGCTATATCGAGGAGACGGGCGCCGCGCAGTTCCTGCGGGACGTGCGGATCACGGCAATCTACGAGGGTACGACGGGCATCCAGGCGAACGACCTCATCGGCCGCAAGGTCGACCGCGACAGGGGCGCGGCGATCAATGCTCTGATCGCGGAGATGCGAAACGATCTGGAGAAGCAGGCAACTGCAACCTCGGTCGCGCGTGCGGCGCTCGAGGGCGTCGAGCTGCTGAGCGGTGCGACCCGATCGCTGCTTGCACTCCTCTCGACCGATCCGGGCGGCGCGGCAGCCGTGGCCGTTCCTTATTTGAAGCTCTGCGGAGTCACGATCGCGGGTTGGTTGATGGCGCGGGCTTCGGCTGTCGCGGCAGGCGAGCCCGGCGAAGCCGATCGCGAGCTCTTCGCGGCGAAGCTCGCCTCGACGCGCTTTTACGCGGACCATGTGCTGCCGCGAGCGCTCGGGCTGGCGCGGACCGTCGAGCGCGGCTCGCCGAGCGTCATCGAATTCGAGACGCGCTGGATTTGAGATCGCCGCACGCAGGGTGAGCCGCCGACAGGCGGACCGCCGTTAGGCATTCCCGGGCGGTTCGCGGTTTGCCGCGTCGGTCGACAAGCGCGCTCCGAGCCAGCTCTCGACTCCCGAGAGCAAGGTGAGGACGATGATTCCCAAGCCGAGCCCCAGCGCGGCGGTCACCACCTCCCCGAGCCCGGCGGCGATGCTCGCGGCCGCGGTCATCCAAATCGAGGCGGCGGTCGTCAGCCCGTGGATCTCGTGCTCCGCGGTGAGCTTCAGGATGGCGCCGCCGCCGAGAAAGCCGATGCCGGTGACGAGTCCCTGGATGACGCGCGACAGATCGGTCGGGCTCATGCGCGCTTCGACGGCCGCCACGACGATAAAGCAGGTGCCGAGCGCGACGAGCATGTGGGTGCGCAGACCCGCGGGCTTGTGGGTGAGCTCGCGCTGGATGCCGACGAGCGCACCGATGGCGAGCGCGCACGTGAGCCGGCCGGCGATGCGCGCGAAGTCGAGCGCCGTGGGAATGGCAAACGAGAAATCGGGTGTGGGCGTCACTGTCGTCTCGCCCGCGCGGGTACTCTGAGCTCGAGCTTCGGCGGCTCATTCAAATGCTGCAGGAACGCGCGCCGCTCCTCCGGTGTGAGCCGCGACCAGTCTACCTTGCCGGCCGGCAGACGCGTGAGGGCGCGGTCGCCGATGCGCGCCTGCGCCCGACTCGCGCTGCGCCACTTCCCCGGCAAGCGCTGCGTCTCGCCCCGTCCCAGCAGGTCGACGACGGCGCTTGCAACGAGCGGATCGCGCGTCAGATCGCTGTGCGCCACGCCTGCGCGGAAATAGTGCCGCGCGCCCTCGAGTCGCGCCCGGTCCGCCGGCACCGTGCCGTCGCCGCGGCGCATCACCGTGTAGATGAGCTCGTCCCTCCGCCGAGATGCCGCGGTCACCGTCTCGAGGCCTACACCGACGATCACGGCGAAGCGCTCATCGGCCGGAGCGAGTATCCGCCCGACTCGGCGTGCCGACTCGAGCAGCTCCGGCAGCGGGCGGGGGCCGGACTCGGGCCACGCGCAGGGGTCGGTGAAGTCGAGACTCCGCGCCCCTGCCCCCTGCGGCACCATGTGATAGAGACTCGGAAAGGTATTGAAGACCTCCGCGGCGAGCGACTCGGCGCTGTGGTGGTCATCGAGACGGGCGATTTTGCGAACGACGGCGTAGGTGCCGCGCAGCGCCTGCACGGGCGCAAAGGATCCGGCGTTCGGGGTGCCGAGCAGAATCACGCGCTCGATGCGCTCGCTGCGCTCGGCACGCCCGGTGCTGGCGAAGCCGAGGGCCGCGCGGCACACCAGACCGCCCAGGCTGTGGCCGATGAGCGCGAGGCGGTCGGCGCGTTCGCCTGCCAGACGCTCTGCGAGCTGGCGGCCGAGCTCATCGACCCCGCATCGCCAATCGTACGGATGAAATACGGGGTCATGCCCTGCGATGCGCAGATACAGCTTCAGGCGCAAATAAGAGTGCAGGACGATGCCGCAGGGCTCGAATCGAGCGGAGCCTGGGAAAACGAGCTCGCGCAGGCGCCCTGTGCAGATGTCGATCGGATCGAGCCATAGCACATCGCGCGGCAACGGTGCGCGCCGCGGCAGTGCGAGGAGCGAGCCCATGATTCCGGGCACGATGATCGTTCGGCACGCTCGCCGGCGCGGTTTGGCGCGCTCGGCCGCGCGTGCGAGCCGGACGAGCTCGCGATACTCGGCCGGACCGAAGAAAGCCTCGAGCTCCTGACGCTCGGCCCCGGATGCGAGCAGCTGCTCGGCCTCCTCATCGCTCCATGCGCAGCGGTCGTACGGTGTGACATGGTCCGCGCTCGGACGCGCGCGGCCGTCGCCGGCTTGCAGCGGAGGGGCGCCCAATCAAAGGCTGCCGAGCGGGCGGACCTTCGCCTCGATGCGGAGCTCCTCTCCTCCAGCGAAATGCAGCACCAGGGGCACACGCTGGCCCACGGCGAGCGGTGCTTTGATTTGCTGCAGCATGACGTGCAGTCCGCCGGGCTTGAGCGTCACCTGGCCGCCCGGCGGGATCGTGACTCGCTCGATCATTCGCATACGCGATTCGCCCCCGACATTGGTCGTCTCGTGTACTTCCGCGGACGCGGCGAGCGGGCAATCTACACTCACGAGCACGGCGGGCTCACGGCCGGGATTGAGCAGCGTCAAGTAAGCCGCTGCCACTTCGGCACCGGGCGGGGGCTGTGGAATCCAGGCGCCCGCGACCCGCACGTGCGCGGCAGCGCGTACAGACACAGCGTGCGGGGCAGAGAGGGCCGGCATCGGGCGAGCACTGAGAAGAACGAACGCCGCTGCGAGCAGGCCGGCCCCGAGCAGCCCGCCGTCGAGCGGACCTGCAGCGAAGTCCCGGCGAGCGGCGGGGAAGAGGCGTTGAAGCATCGATCTCGTACTCCGAGCGGCACGCCGGGCTCGTCATTATGCCAGAGGCCGCCAGCGCACCAGGCTCTCAGACGCGCGAGCGCTTCACCTGCTCCGCGATGGTGTTGCAGAGCGCATCGATGGCCGGCCGGCGCGCGGTGCTCGTGCGCCACACGGCGCCCACTCGACGGCTTGGAACCGGCTTCGTAAACGGCCTGACGACGACGCCGCCTTCGCCGGCCTGCCCGCGGCGGGTCAGCTCCGCGCGGCATGCCAGCTCGGGAAGCAGCGTGATGCCGGCTCCGGAGGCGACCATTTGTCGCAGGGTCTCGAGGCTCGTGGCGCGGAAATCCTGGCTCTCCTGCGCGCCGGCGCGATTGCACACGGCGAGTGCCTGGTCGCGCAGGCAGTGGCCCTCCTCGAGCAGCAGCAACGGCTCCTGCGCGATATCGTCGATGCGCAATGTCGCGCGCCTGGCGAGCCGATGCTCGCGCGGGAGGGCGAGCAGGAAAGGCTCATCGAAGAGGTCGCGCGTCTGCAGTCCATCCGTATCTACCGGTAGAGCGAGGATGCCGAGGTCGAGCTCGCCCGCGCGCAGCTTCTCGAGCAGCGGCTCAGTGCGATACTCATAGAGAAGAAGCGTGAGGCGCGCGAGTGCCTTGCGCGCGGCCTGAGCCACAAGAGGCAACAGGTAGGGGCCCACCGTCGGAATGAGGCCGACGCGCAACCGGCCCGCGAGCGGGTCGCGATGCGAGCGCGCAAGCTCGAGCACCTCCTCGCCGGTCTGCAGCATCTCTCGCGAACGGGCCACGATCTCCTCGCCCGCTTCCGTGAGCGTGACCCGCCTCGGCTGACGCTCGATGAGCTGCACGCCGAGGTATTCCTCGAGCTTCTTGAGCTGGGCGGATAGCGTCGGCTGACTCACGAAGCAGCGCTCCGCGGCGCGGCCGAAATGGCGCGTGTCCGCGATCGCGACGAGGTATCGCAAGTCCTTGAGCTTCAAGTCCGCCATTCAGCCTCCGCATGCCGATATATGGATTCTATCGAAATTATAAAGTCAATCGATTTGCTCTTGGAGTCACCCGCCCCCATTCTCGGTACATGGAGGCGCCCCGCACCGGGCGGGCCGCTCTCAGAAGGAGGAAGGGTCATGTTGAGCGTGGGTCAAAAGTTTCCCGATTTCAGGTTGACGGGTGTCGTCTCGAGCGAGCCCGGGCGTGCGTTTCAGACATTCGACGGTGAGAGCTTCGCGAGCAAGTGGCGGGTGGTGTTCTTCTGGCCGAAGGACTTCACGTTCGTCTGCCCCACGGAGATCGCCGGCTTCGCGAGACTCGATAAAGAGTTCCGAGCGCGCGACGCGCAGCTCCTCGGCGTGAGTCTCGACAGCGAGTACGTGCATCTCGCTTGGCGGCAGCAGAAGGAGGAGCTGAAGGGACTGCCGTTCCCGATGCTCGCGGACATCAAGCGTGAGCTCACGGGCGCTCTCGGCATTCTCGATGCGGAAGCGGGCGTCGCGCAGCGGGCCACGTTCATCGTCGATCCGCAGGGCGTCATCCGCTTCGTCTATGTGACCGATCTCAACGTCGGGCGCAGCCCCGAGGAGGTGCTGCGCGTGCTCGATGCGCTGCAGACCGATGAGCTCTGCCCGTGCAATTGGAAGAGCGGCCAGCCGACGCTGCAGGCGGCCTGACATGGGAGGCGCAATGACTCTCGAGAAGCTTCGCGATTCGTTGCCGGACTACGCGCGAGACCTCGGGCTCAATCTAGGTACCGTGCTCACGGCGGCGGGCGCGCCCGGCCTCACGCAAGCCCAAGTCTGGGCGGTCGCGCTCGCGGCGGCGATCGCCTCCCGCAACGTCGCGTTTGCCCGCGATACGGAGGCGCTCGCCCGAGCGCATCTCGATGAGCGCACCGTACGCGCCGTGCGTGCCGCGGCAGCGATAATGGGCATGAACAACATCTATTATCGCTTCCTGCACCTCGTGGAGGACGAGGAGTACGGGCGATTGCCCGCGCGGCTGCGGATGAGCGTCATCGGCAACCCGGGAATCGAGCGGATCGATTTCGAGCTCTGCTCACTCGCAGTGTCGGCGATCAACGGCTGTGGGGCCTGTGTCGCATCGCACGAGCGCCAGCTGCGCCAGCACGGGCTGCCCCGGGAGGCGGTGCAGAGCGCTGTGCGGATCGCTGCCGTGGTCCACGCTGTTGCGCGCGTGCTGGAATACGAAGCGCAGCCTGCGGGTGAGCGAGGCGCGGCGGCAGCCTGACTTGGGCACGCAGCGCACTCGCCCGGGTGAGCGGGCGCGCGGATGGCCCGGCCGGTTCAAATTCGAACCCGTCTCAGTCCACCCTGTTGCGCCGCTCGCCGCGCAAGAACGCCTCGATGTTTGCCGTCACCTCATCGAGGCAGCGCTGGCGGGCTTCGCGGGCCGACCAGGCCACATGCGGGGTGACGAGCAGATTCGG
>Ga0134128_10006835_pt1 | contig 13793 bp, 14 predicted proteins | sample KB31754_FD_96462 | JGI IMG/M metagenome (GOLD analysis project Ga0134128, IMG submission 96462) | Terrestrial soil microbial communities with excess Nitrogen fertilizer from Kellogg Biological Station, Michigan, USA - KB3-175-4 | ecosystem: Environmental > Terrestrial > Soil > Unclassified ... | reverse complement strand
GGCCAGGATCTTGCCGTCCGCGCGCAGCGCCGGGAAGAGAGATCGATCACGCTGGCGTGCGATGCGGCGGAGGATGCGCGATTGCGTCGCGCTTGTTTGTGCGAACCTTAACCGCGATATCCTGCGCAAACGCACATCCGCCGCGCTGGATGGGGCGGCATTTTTTTCGCGGCCGCAGATGCTAGACTGGGGCATGGCTGGCGCCGGGGCAGCGCCGAAGACGTGGAAGAGGACGATCGATGCTCACCGCCGAGAACAACAAGATCCTGACCGAGACGACCGCCGGAACGCCGATGGGCGATCTGTTGCGCCGCTATTGGTACCCGATCGCCGCGGTCGGCGAGCTCGAAGAGAAGCCGACCAAGCGCGTGCGCCTGCTCGGCGAAAATCTCGTGCTCTACAAGGATCTCGGCGGCCGCTATGGGCTCGTTGATCGCCATTGTCCGCATCGGCGCGCCGACATGTCCTTCGCCTATCCCGAGGATTGCGGGCTGCGCTGCCACTATCATGGCTGGCTCTTCGACGAGACCGGCAAATGCATCGAGCAGCCTTTCGATGACACGGTCGACCCGAAATCGACTTACAAGGAAAAGACCCCGATCAAAGCCTATCCGGTGGAGGCCAAGGCCGGGCTGCTGTGGGCCTATATGGGACCGCAGCCGGTGCCGCTGGTGCCGGATTGGGAGCCGTTCAATTGGAAGAACGGGTTCGTCCAGATCGTGTTCTCGACCATTCCTTGCAACTGGTTCCAGTGCCAGGAGAACTCGATCGATCCGGTGCATTTCGAGTGGACGCATGCCAATTGGTCGACGCGGCTCAAGGGCAAGCGCGGCCCTTATGGCGCTAAGCATCTGAAGGTCGGCTTCGACGAATTCGAATACGGCTTCGTCTATCGCCGCATCCGCGAGGACACCGACGAAAACAACCCGCTGTGGTCGGTCGGCCGCGTCTGCCTCTGGCCGAATTGCCTCTTCACCGGCGGCCATTTCGAATGGCGCGTCCCGGTCGATGACGAGACCACCCTCTCGGTCGGCTGGTTCTATAACCGCGTGCCGAAGGATCGCGAGCCTTACGTGCAGAACTCGATTCCCCATTGGTACGGGCCCGTGACCGATACGAAAGGCGACTGGCTGACCGGCGGCGTGATGAATCAGGATTTCGCCGCCTGGGTCGGCCAGGGCGCGATCGCCGATCGCACGCAAGAGCATCTCGCGCGCAGCGACCGCGGCGTGGTCATGATCCGCAACCGCTTCTTTGAGGATATGGAAACGGTCGCCAAGGGCGGCGATCCGAAGGCCATCATCCGCGACGCCAAGATCAACACGGACGTGCCGCTGCCGATTGTCGGCAAGAAGCAATTCGTCGAGGGCTTCACCCGCGAGCAGCTGATGAGCGCCAGCGTCTTCGACAACGTGTCGCCGACGCGCTTCGTCTTCCAGCAAGGCCAGCCCCAGGCCGTGAAGCGCGCCTATGAGGAGGCGATGGGCCTCAAGATGGACGACGATCACGCGCTGTCGGACGCGCTCTCGGGGCTCAACCGAACAGTCCGGCCGGACGGCTCGCCCCTGAATTAGCGGCTCGCTGCGGCCTCCTGCAGCCCGACCAACGAGGCAAGGCGCTCGCGGTCCCCGGCGAGATCGGCGCTGGTCCCGCTCCAGACGATCTGGCCCTTGTCGAGAACGAGCGCACGCTCGGTCAACTCCAGCGTGACATCGACCTGCTGCTCGACCAGCACGGTGGCGATATGGCTTTCGCGCTTCAATCGCATCAGCGCTCCGGCGAGCGTATCGATGATCACCGGCGCCAGCCCTTCGAAAGGCTCGTCGAGCAACAGCACTTTCGGATTGCTGACCAGGGCGCGCGCGACCGCGAGCATCTGCTGCTCGCCGCCGGAGAGCTGGTTGCCGTAATTGCGCTTGCGCTCGGCGAGACGCGGGAAGAGATCATAGGCGCGCTCGCGATCCCACTCGCCCGGCGTCGTCGCAACGCGCAAATTCTCGTCGACCGTGAGGGAAGGGAAAATTTCGCGCTCCTGCGGCACGTAGCCGATGCCGGCCCGCGCCCGACGATGCGTGGTGAGGCCGGTGATCTCCTCGCCCGCGAGCTTGATGCTGCCGCCGCGGAGCGATGTCAGGCCCATCACGGTCATCAGCAGGGTCGTCTTGCCCACGCCGTTGCGGCCGAGCACCGCCCAGCTTTCCTCCGCCCCGATCGCGGCCGAGACGTTCTCGAGCACGACCGTGTCGCGATAACCCGCGGTCACATTATCGAGAGCGAGCAGGTCAGCCATGATGCCGGCTGCCCAGATAGATGTCGCGCACGCGCGGATCGGCGCGGATCTCGCCGACCGTGCCTTCGATGAGGATCGCGCCTTCGACCAGCACGGTGATGCGCTGCGCGAGGCGGAAAACGAGGCTCATATCGTGCTCGATGACGAGGATGCTGAGCCCTTCCGGCATGCGCAGCAGCAAATCGAGCAGCGCGCCCCGCTCGGCTGCCGCGAGGCCCGCCGCAGGCTCGTCAAGCAGCAAGGTCTTGGGCTCAAGCGCCAGCACCAGCGCGATCTCCACCAGGCGGCGCTGGCCGTACGGCAAATCGACGATGCGCCGCGCCGCGAGCTCGAGCAGACCGAGCTTTTGCAGCAGCGCCGCCGCGCCGTCGACGATTTCGGCATGTTTGGCGGTGTTGCCCCAGATACGCCGGTCGAGCCCGTGCTTTGCCTCGAAAGCGAGCCCAATGTTCTCGGCAACGGTGAGATGCGGAAAGAGCGAACTGATCTGAAAGGTGCGTGCGAGGCCGAGGCCAACGCGGCGCTCCGCCGCCATATGGGTGATATCGACGCCGCCAAGCCGGAGCGTGCCGGCCGAGGGGGGCAGCAGGCCGCTGACCATGTGGACGAGCGTCGTCTTGCCGGCGCCGTTCGGCCCGATCAGCGCGTGGCGCGCGCCGACCGGCAGGTTCAGCGAGACATCGCGTGCAACGCGCAAGCCCCCGAAATTCTTGGAGACGTTTTCGATGGCGAGCGCCGGGGCCTCGCTCATCGCGCCCGCCGCATCCGCTGGCGGCGCCACGCCTGCTCGATCAGCCCGACCACGCCTTGCGGCGCAAACCGCACGGCGAGCACCAGCACCGCGCCAATGGCGAAGAGCCAATTGAACGGATCGATCGCGGCGGCACGATCCGACAGCACGACAAAGATTATCGCACCGATGATCGCGCCGTAGAGATTGCCGGTGCCGCCAAGGATCAACATCACCAGCGCGTTGCCTGAGAGCAGGAAGCCGAGGCTGTCGAGCCCGACGAGCTTGGTCACTTGTGCCGAGAGGCCGCCGGCGATCCCCGCAAGCGCGCCCGAGATGCAATAGAGCGTAACGAGCCGCGCCGTGACGTTGACGCCGAGCATCCGCATACGCACCGGATTCTCGCGGATGCCGCGGATCGCCAGGCCGAACGGTGAATTGACCACCGCCTTGCAGGTGAAAAACACGAAGGCCACGACGCCGAGCGCATACCAATAACCGGTATGGCCGCGCAGATCGAAGGAGAAGACGCCGAAGACCGGCGCGATTTTGAAGCCGAAGAGCCCGTCCGCGCCGCCGGTGATCGGCTTCATCGCGCTGGCATTCGCCAGCTCCTGCAGCATGGTCGCCACGGCCAAGGTCAGCATCACCAGAGTGAGGCCGCGGGTGCGCAAGACGAGCGGCCCGGTGATGAGGCCGGTGATCGCGCCGAGCACCGCCGCCGCCGCCAAGCCGGAGATCGGCTCGCTCGACACGTAGAGGGCGAAGAGCCCGGCGGCGTAGGCGCCCATGCCGAAGAAGGCGACGTGGCCGAGCGAATCGATTCCGCCATAGCCGAGCGCGAGATCGAGTGAGAGCGCGAAGGCGATCTGGATCATCACCTGCGTGCCGAGCGCGAGATAGCGGCCGAGGAAGAAATAGACGAGCGCGGCGAAAACGAATGGCAGCAGGTCGAGCCAGGAGAAAACGTGCCGGGAGAATCCGGCGCGTGTCGTCTCGATCACCTGTCGATCGGCCACCTGTTGATCGGCGGGCGTGGTCATGCCGAGGCCCGCGCGAAAACGCCCTGCGGACGCCAGAGCAACAGCGCGACGACGGCGAGATAAATCACGAACGCCCCGGCCGCCGGCAGATAATAGCGGCCGAAGGTGTCGATGATGCCGAGCATCAGCGCGGCATAGAACGAACCCTTGAGGCTGCCGAGCCCGCCGACCGCGACCACCATCAACAGCGGCACGAGATATTCGAACGCGTACCACGGCTCGAGCGGCATGATCTGCGTGCCCAGAACGCCGGCTGCGGCAGCGAGGCCGCAGCCGACCGAGAACGTGATCGAGAAGACGCGCGGCACGTCGATGCCGATGCAGCGCGCCATGCGCGGATTATCGACCGCGGCGCGCAGCCGCGCGCCGAAATCGGTGAATTCGAGGATGGCCCAGCATACCAAAGCAATGGCAACGCTGACGGCGATGATGAAGGTGCGATAGGCGGAGATCGCGATCGCATCCCAGCTGAAGCTGCCGTTCAGCCAATCGGGCAGGCCGATCGCATGCAGATTGGAGCCGAAGAACAAATTGCCGGTGGCAACGACAATGAACACGAGGCCGAGCGTCATCAGGATCTGGCCGAGCTGTCCGGTCGTGTAGACCCAGCGATAGACACTGCGCTCGGCCAGCGCGCCGAGGATCATCGTCCCCGCGACGGCGAGCGGCAGGGCGGTGAAGAGGCTGAAATAGCCCGAGGAGACCAGGGCGAAGGCCATGTAGCCGCCGATCATCGCGAAAGCACAATGCGCCAGATTGGCGATCCGCATCACCCCGAGCGTGATGGTGAGACCGACCGACATCAGGAAGAGGATCATCGCGTAAGCGACGCCATCGACCAGCAGCGCGACAAAGGTAGCCGCAAGCTTCAGCACCGCGAAATAGCCTCCCTATGCGCCCGCATTGCCGCCGCGGCGAAAACGCGACGAAATTGCATTACGCGCAACCCTGATATAGCGTGGTCGTCCATGCGGCAATGAAAAAGCTGCACTTGCTGCGGAAGGGGAGGTTGGTCACATGGGACGCATTTCCCACTTTACTTTAGCACTCGCGATGACACTTGCAGTGGGCATTGTTTCCCATGCGCAAGCCGCCGATAAGGTGAAGCTCGGCATCCTGGTCACGACCACCGGTCCCTACGCCAATTGGGGCAAGAGCTACCAGCAGGCGATCGACCTCTATATGTCCCAGCATAACGCGAAGGATGGCAATCCCGATGTCGAAATCCTCTTTCGCGATGTCGGCGGCGACAATCCCCCGCGCGCCCGCCAATTGGCGCAAGAGCTGATCGTCAACGAGAACGTCGCGGCGCTCGGCGGCCTCGAATTCACGACGACGGCGCTCGCCATGCCCGACATCATCAACGAGGCGAAGATCCCCTTCGTTGCCTTCAACACCGCGACATCGGTGGTGACCGACAAATCGCCCTATCTCATTCGCGCCGGCTTCACGCAGTGGCAGGCGATGTACCCGCTCTCGCAATGGGCGCTCGAGCAGAAATACAAGACCTGCGAGATGTTCGTCGCTGATTATGCGCCGGGCGCCGACGCAATCGCCGCCTTCACCTACGGCTTCACCAAAGGTGGCGGCAAGATGATCGATCCGATCAAGGTACCAATGAACACGACGGATTTCTCGAGCTACTTCCAGCACGTGCGTGACGATGCGCCGAATTGCCTCGTCGCCTTCATGCCGGGCGGGCCGATGTCGGCCGGCACGCTGAAGGGCTTCGCCGATCGCGGGTTTGCCAAGCAAGGCATCCAGCTCATGGGCTCCGGCGAGACGCCGGAATACGATCTCCCCGCCGTCGGCGATGCGGCGCTGGGCACCGTGACGTCGCTCCATTACGGCCCCTATCTCGACAATCCCGAGAACAAGGCATTCGTCCAGGCGATGGTCGCGAAATACGGCGACCAGATGGCAGGCGGCTTGCCGAGCTTCATCCACGTCCAGGCCTGGGACGGGATGGAGATCCTCTTCCACATGCTCAAGGCGGGTGGTGACGGCGACAAGAAGATCGCGGCCGCCAAGGGCTATTCCTGGAAGAGCCCGCGCGGCCCGGTTCAGGTCGATCCCGAGACCCGCGAGCTGATCCAGAACATCTATATCCGCAAGGTCGAGAAGGTCGACGGCAAGTACGAGAACGTGGCCTTCAAGACCTATGAAGCAATGAAGGATCCCTGGCACGAATTCCATATCGGCCAGCAGCCGCCGAAGTAACCCTACGCAGCAAGGAAGGAAGCCATGAAACGGCTTATCCAATCGGCCATCGCAGTATCGGGCTTGGCATTCGCGACGGCGACGGCGCTCCCCGCCTTCGCCGCCGATCCGATCAAGGTCGGCATCCTCGGCACGACCTCGGGCCCCTACGCCATCTGGGGCCAGAGTTTCCAGCAAGCGATCGACGCCTATCTCGATCAATACAATGGCAAGGACGGCAACCCGACCGTCCAGGTGATCTTCCGTGATGTCGGCGGCGACAACCCGCCGCGCGCGCGGCAATTGGCGCAAGAGCTGATCGTCAACGAAAACGTCGCGATCATGGGCGGGCTCGAATTCACGACGACGGTCCTCGGCGTCGCCGATGTGATGACCGAGGCGAAGATGCCGTTCGTCGCCTTCAATACGGCGACGGCCGTGGTCACGGACAAATCGCCCTATCTCGTCCGCGCCAGCTTCACCAGCTGGCAGACTTATGTCCCCCTCGCTCAATGGGCGCTGGAACAGGGATATAAGACCCGCGAGATGTTCATCGCCGATTACGCGCCCGGCCAGGATTCCATCGATTCCTTCGGCTACGGCTTCACCAAGGGCGGCGGCAAGATGCTCGATCCCATCCGCGTGCCGATGAACACGACGGATTTCTCGTCCTACTTCCAGAAAGTCCACGACAACAACCCGCAATGCCTCATCGATTTCATGCCCGGCGGTCCGATGTCGGCCGGCACGATCAAGGGCTTCGCCGATCGCGGCTTCGCCAAGCAGGGCATGGTGCTCGCCGGCTCGGTCGGAACGCAATTCGACTTCCCGGCGACCGGCGATACGGCGCTCGGCGTGATCGCTTCGACGATCTATGTGCCGAGCCTCGATAATCCGGAGAACAAGGCTTTTCTCAAGCTGCTGCAGACCAAGTACGGCGACAAGATCGTGAGCGGCGAACCGAGCTTCATGGATGTCGAGGCGTGGGACGGCATGCAGATGATCTTCCACATGCTGAAAGCGACGGGCGGCAAACCCGATGGCGACAAGATGATGGCGGCGATCAAGGGCTATACCTTCAAGAGCCCGCGCGGAACCGTGACCGTCGATCCGAACACCCGCGAGATGATCCAGAGCGACTATGTGACCAAGGTCGAGAAAGTGAATGGGAAGCTCGCCAATGTGGTCCTCAAGGGCTTTCCCGATGTGAAAGACCCCTGGCACGAGCTTCACCCTTCCGGCCAAGCCGCGAAATAGTGGGATTTCCGCGAGAGAAGCGCGCCCGCGCCCTGCGGGCGCGCTTTTCTTTTGCCGCCCGCCTGCGCTAGAAAAAGCGCCCGCCGCACAGTCCCGAACGCAGGGAGACCCTTCTTGAAGCGTAGCGACAATCGAATCCTCACCACGCATGTCGGCAGCCTGATCCGGCCGCCCGAGCTGATCCAATTCTTGCGCGCCAAGCGGAATCGCGAGGCCTATGACGAGGATGATTATCAGCGCTGCCTGGCCGACAGCGTCGCCGAGATCGTGCGTCATCAAGCCGCGATCGGCCTCGACGTGATCAGCGACGGCGAATTCGGCAAATCGATCAGTTGGTCGCAATATGTAGTGGAGCGGCTCGCGGGCTTCGAGACGCGGCCGAGCACCTCCGGCCGCGATCCTTACGCTTACGGCGCCGACCGGCAGCGCTTCGCCGAATTCTACGAGGAGATGGATGCGCGCGATGGCGGCGCGCGGGGCGGTGATGTCGTCTGCGTCGGCCCGATCTCTTACACCGGCCAGGCCGAGCTGCAGCGCGACATCGACAATTTCAAAGCCGCGCTTGCTGCCGTGGATGTCGTCGAGGGCTTCCTGCCCGTCGCCGCGCCGGCGAGCGCCATTCCCGACCGCAAGAACGAGTACTATCAGAGCGAAGAAGACATGGTCCATGCCATCGCCGACGCGATGCGGACCGAATACAAGATGATCGTCGATAACGGGCTCCTGGTGCAGATCGACGACGCGCGCGCTGCGGTGACCTTCGATCGCCAGGTGCCGCCGAAGAGCTTCGCGCAATATCGCGATTGGGTGGCGATGCATATGGACGCGCTCAACCACGCGCTCCAGGGCATCCCTGAGGAGAAGATCCGATACCACGTCTGCTGGGGCAGCTGGCCGGGCCCGCATACGACCGATGTGCCGCTGAAAGACATCGTCGATCTCATCCTGCGTGTGAGAGCCGGCGCCTACGTCATCGAGGGCGCCAATCCGCGCCACGAGCACGAATGGGAAGTGTGGCGGAGCGTGAAGCTGCCCAAAGGCCGCGTGCTCATTCCCGGCGTGATCAGCCATGCGACCAATGTCGTCGAGCATCCCGAGCTGATCGCGCAGCGTCTCGTCCGTTATGCCGATTGCGTCGGACGCGAGAATGTGATCGCGAGCACCGATTGCGGCTTCGCTCAAGGCCCGTTCATGCGCCGCGTCCATCCGAGCATCATGTGGGCGAAGCTCGAGGCCCTCGTCGCCGGCGCGCGAATCGCGACCGAGCGGCTCTGGCGCGCGCCGCGCAAAGCGGCGGCGAAAGCGCCGGCGCGCAAAGCCGCCAAGAAGAAAGCCGCGCCGAAAGCGAAAATCGTGCGGCTTAAAGCGCCCGCTCGCGCCGGTCGAGCGCGTCCTGCCAAAGCTTCGCCGGGTCGTCGTCGAACAGCAGCTTCGCGTCGCCGGGCGCGGTGAACCACACCCGATGGGCCAGCTCGTTCTCGAGCTGGCCCGGACCCCAACCGGCATAGCCAAAAGCGAAGATATACTTCTTGGGCCCGTGCTGCGTGGCGATATCGCGCAGCACGGCAGGGCTCGACGTCACCGCGAGCTTTTCGTCGATCGCCATGGTTTCGGGCTGCTTGTATTCGGCGCTGTGCAGCACGAAGCCGATATCGGATTCCACCGGGCCGCCGGCGTAGATCGCGATCTTGCCGCTGGCGCCGTCGGTCTTCTGGCCGAGCTCTTGCAAGAGCTTGGCGAGCGGCTCGTCCTCGACCGGGCGATTGACGATGAGACCGAACGCGCCGCCGCGATCATGCTGCACGATGAGGATGACCGCATGATAGAAGCGCGGATCGTTCATTCCCGGCGCCGCGACGAGGAATTCGGCCGGCCGCGCGGTCGATTGATGCTCATCCTCGACCGCGGGTGCGGCCGGCGCGAGGCAAGCGACGGCGACAAGCGCCGCCAAGCCCGAAGCTGCCGCGCGCACCGCCCGCATGCGTTCCTCGCCTCGCCGTGATAAAAGCCTCATCTCACTTCGCCGAGGAAAAGTCAAAACGCATGGCATCGTTTCCGCTCATGGTCTTCGATCTCGACGGCACGCTGGTCGACACGCTGCCCGATCTCACCGCCGCGCTCAACCGCATGCTGGCGGCACGAAGCCTCGAGCCGCTGACGCAGGCCGCTGTGCGGCCGATGATCGGCGACGGCACGAAGAAGCTGGTCGAGCGGGCACTCGCCGCGCGCGGCGCGCCTTATGACGACGCGACCGAGCGCGCGATGGTCGCCGATTACACCGCTCATGTCGCGGGCGAAAGCTGCCCCTTTCCCGGGGTCAACGCGACCTTGGCGCGGCTGCAGGAAGCGGGCTGGCAATTCGCCATCTGCACCAACAAATCGACCGCCGCGACCGAGGCGTTGCTGAAGGCGCTCGATATGGCCCATTGGTTCGCAGCACTGGGCTGCGGCGATAGTTTCGCCGTGCGCAAGCCGGATCCGGCGCACCTCGCCGGCACGATCGCGGCGGCCGGCGGCGTGGCGACGCGCAGCGTCATGATCGGCGATCACGCCAACGACATCGCTGTCGGCAAGGCGCTGAGCCTGCCGACAGTCTTCGCTTCCTGGGGCTATGGCAAGCCCGAGATGGGTGACGGCGCGAGCGCCGTGGCCGAACGCTTTGCGGCGCTCGCGACCTTGGGACCCAAGCTCGTTAGTTAGCCGTCATTGCGAGGCCGAAGGCCGAAGCAATCCAGTAGTTGCGACAGACTGGATTGCTTCGTCGTGCTGCGCACTCCTCGCAATGACGTTGCGGCTATTACTCCGCCGCCGCGGCGACGCGGCGGTTGACGCGCGCCAGCAAGCGCTTCGCATTGCCGTCGCGGATCAGCTGTCTCTCGGCTTCGCTGATGCGTGCCTCGGCGATCGCGTTGTTGGTCCAGTTCATGCCGAAGTCGCTGCCGTCCGAGCCGAAGACGATCTTGTCGGCGCCGTAGACATGCACCGCAAGCTCGATTGCGCGGCCGGAGAGCGAGTTGCAATCGACCATGATCGGCGCCTTCTTGAACTTCTGCGACGGCAGCTCGAGGTTCGGCGTATCGCACATCGTGCGATGATCCATGCGGTCGACCTCGAACGGGATGTTGCCGCCGAGGTTGTGGCTCATCACCGTCACGTTCGGATAGGGCTTCAGAAAATCCGTCATGCAGAAGGTGATCATGTTCGAGGACAGCCGCGCCTGCATGTCGAGCGTGCCGAAGCGGTTGCGGTTGTTGTCGGTCACATCGGGCTTCGGCGCTTCCGGGTCGTCCGGCAGCTTGCCGTAATGCACGAGGAAGATCGCGTGACGCTTGTTCGCCGCTTCCATCAGCGGCGCGAAACGCTGCGCCCGCTTCTCGGTGAGGAAACCATCGCCCGGCAGCACCGCACCGATGATGCCCGGCAAATCCATCACGCGCTCGAACTCCGTCACCGCCGCCGACATGTTGCCGACCGGCAGGATGGCGAAAGCGGAAAAGCGCGTCGGATATTGCGCGCATTCCGCGGCGACCGCGTCGTTATAAGCGCGCGCCAGCGGCAGCGCGTCTTGCAGCGGCAGCGCCTCGATCCCAGTGACCGGGCTCATCGACAGCACGGCATGGTCGACGCCGTTCTTGTCCATCTCGGCGAGGCGCGCCTCGGCGCTGTCGTGATCGCCGGGCAGCTTGTTCGGATTGAAGCCCGATTCGAAATATTCGGCGCCGTCATCGCCGCGGAAGATGCGCGGCCGGACGCTGCGCTGCCGCAGCGCGTCGGCAAATCCTTTGGGACCCCAATGGAAATGCATGTCCACTGATGCCATGGCGTTTCTCGGCCCCTCGAGAGGCCGTCCCTTTGGTTGATTCGTTGCGTTACACGGCCGATATTGCGGAAAATCCTATCAGCCGGGAGGGGTTTGCGCAACCGATGGAGCCTGCACCGGCCGCGCCCGAAAGCGAGAGCCCGCCCAATAGCTTGTGCCGCGATTGCGGGATGCTCGCCCATGTCGGAGACGAGGCCGAGCCGGCGCCCCCATCTTGCAGCCGCTGCGGCTCGGCGCGGATCGTTGCCCACCCCGAGCTTGCCGCCCTCGCCATTGCCCATGTCGATTGCGATGCCTTCTACGCGTCGGTGGAAAAGCGCGACCGTCCCGAGTTGGCGGACGAGCCGGTCATTGTCGGCGGCAGCCAGCGCGGCGTCGTGCTCACCGCCTGCTACATCGCGCGGCGTTATGGCGTGCGCTCGGCGATGCCGATGGCGCGGGCGCTGCAGCTTTGCCCCGGCGCCGCGGTCGTCAAGCCGGACATGGAGAAATACCGCCGTGAGAGCCGGCGCATCCGCGATCTGATGGAAGCGCTTTCGCCGCGCGTCGAGAGCGTTTCCATCGACGAGGCCTATCTTGATTTGAGCGAGACAGCGACGAGCGAGCCGCCGGCGCGCTCCCTCGCCCGGCTCGCGCTGCAGGTCGAGAAGCGCGTCGGCGTCACCATCTCGATCGGCCTCGCGCCCAACAAGATGCTGGCGAAGATCGCCAGCGATTTCGGCAAGCCGCGCGGCTTCTACGTCATCGGCGAAAGCGACAAGCTCGCCGTGCTGGCGCCGATGAAGGTCTCCGCCCTGTCCGGCGTTGGTCCGGTGATGACGCGCAAGCTCGAAGAGATGGGCTATCCGACGATCGCCGCGCTGCGCGCCGCGAAGCTCGACGAGCTGACACATCGCTTCGGCCGCTGGGGCCGTAGCCTCTTGGCGCGCGCCCATGGCGAGGATGCCCGCCGCGTCGGCTTCGGCCGCGGCCGCAATGTCTCGGTCGGCGCCGAGCGGACGTTCGCGAAGGACCTCGCGCGGCTCGAGGACATCATGGCCGTGGTGGAGCAGATCAGTCAGCGCGTCGCCGAGCGTCTGGTGCGCGCCGAGCTCGCCGCCACCTCCCTCACCCTGAAGCTCCGGCGGCATGATCGCTACACGACCACCCATGCCTGCCGCCTGCACGATCCGACGCAGCGTGCCGAGACCATCCTCGCGGCGGTGGCCCCGGTGCTGCGCCTGAAAGTCGACGGCACGCGCTACCGGCTCGTCGGGGTCACCGCCCACTATCTGGTGCCGGGCCAGCGCGCCGACCCGCCCGATCTCTTCGATTTCAGCTAGCGTACAGTGCGGCCAATTTGCCTCGGGCTTTGATCCCATTCAACAATTTGGCTTTGTTTGGTAATTTTCATGTTTGTGCGCGATCCGCCTCTCCGCCCTTGGCTGATAAAACGCTTTAAACATACAATATTACGTACGAGAAGTCAAGGCGCAGCTTGAAAGTAAGGCGATAATGCCTTACGTTCCATCTGAGAGGTCCCCATGAGCATCCTCACCGTCACGGCCAAAGGCCAGGTCACGCTGCGCAAGGAATTGCTGGAGCATCTCGGCATCCGTCCCGGCGAGAAGATCGCGGTCGACATGCTTCCCGATGGACGGGTCGAGATGAAGGCTGAACGCCCGAGCGGCAAGATTTCGGATGTGTTCGGTCTTTTCAAAAAGAAAGGGGCGCGCGCCCTATCGATCGAAGAAATCAACGAGATTGCCGCACAAGGTTGGGCCGGCCGCCGCAAATAAATGAAGATCGCTGTCGATACGAACGTTCTCGTTCGCGCCATCACGGGCGACGACGAGCGACAGAGCGAAATTGCTCAGGCCGAACTGTCGCAAGCCGAGTTGGCCGTATTGCCCGTCTCGGCGCTGTGCGAATTGGTCTGGGTGCTCACACGAGGTTATGGGATCGCCCTGAGGGAGATCGGCGCCGCGATTCGTCGCATGATCAACAGCGAGAATGTCGTGGTTGACCGGCCCGCCGTCGAGGCTGGGCTGGCGCAGCTCGATGCGGGCGGCGATTTCGCGGACGGCGTGATCGCTTATGAGGGCCGCTGGCTTGGTGCGGAGGTCTTCGTTTCGTTCGACCGCCAAGCCGCGACGCTCATGCAGGAGCGCGGCGAGGCCGTTCGCCTGCTCGGCTGATCACAGCTTGCGTTATCCACGATGGGGAACTTGCCCAGCGTAGACGCCGCAGAATATTTCGGCGCGAAGCGCGTTCCTGCCGGTACGCGAAAGCGATTTTGGCCATCAAACTATAGGATCATCCCTACTTAGGCGCTCTTACGACTTGCTCCACGGCATGATCGGCACGGTGCTGAGCGCGTTGGCCGGCGAGCCGTTGACGATCTTCGAGCTGACCGCGAGATAGATCAGCGTGTTGTGCGGCTTGTCGACCATGCGGTAGATGCGCGTGCGCTTG
>Ga0134128_10006834_pt1 | contig 13794 bp, 19 predicted proteins | sample KB31754_FD_96462 | JGI IMG/M metagenome (GOLD analysis project Ga0134128, IMG submission 96462) | Terrestrial soil microbial communities with excess Nitrogen fertilizer from Kellogg Biological Station, Michigan, USA - KB3-175-4 | ecosystem: Environmental > Terrestrial > Soil > Unclassified ... | reverse complement strand
TCGAGTCGCCGTCGCGGGCCTTGGACCGCATGTTGTCGTACCAAATCATGCAGCTCGGCATGAGCGACGGCCTGTTCACCGGCAAGAAGCTGGCGGATTACATCACGGCGGAATCGGTGGATTACGTGAATGCTCGACGAGTCATCAATGGAACCGATCAAGCAGAGCGCATTGCGGACTACGCCAGGGAGTTCGAGGAGATGATCGTGTGAACTATCTCAAAGGCGCTGTCGCAGTCTGCGCGTGCATGTTTTTGCTCTGCGCATCCTACGCCGTGACTGTTATCTCGCGGCGCGTTGATGAAACCGGGCAGTCCGTAGCGGCGAGTGTCGCCGATGTGGCGCAAACGGTGGGGCAGATGCAGGTGAACGTGCGCAGCGCGAGTGATCAACTGGCGACCGTTGCCGCCAGCGTCCACGAGGTCACCGGCGCATTGATAAGCGCGGTGCGCATACAGAGCCAGAATATCGGCGGCGCCACGCAGCACGCGAATGCAGTTCTCGATAGTGCGACCGCCGCCAGCGCACAGTTTGTCGAAACGTTGAAACAGGCGCAGTCGAGCGAAGCAGAAATCTCGGATACCGTTGCGCAATTGCGCTTGGACACGCTGCCCGCATTAGCCAGCATTCAGACTGCCTCGGTGGACATTCCGGGATTGGTGCGCGATACGCGGTTCGCCATGGCCCGCACCGCCCGCACGATGGGAGCGGTCGAGCAGACGAGCGCGGCCATCGCCAAAGAGACGCCAGCCACGGCCGCCGCCGTTCGCTCTGTGGCGCAAGACGTACAGAAAGTCACTGACAATTTCGTTAAGCCGAAACCGTGGTACAAGCGCGTTCTCTCATATGCCGCTACCGCCGCGGGGATCTCTCGCTATGTGTTTTGACCGACGCGCACGCCCGGAGGTAGGCAAAGGATGGCCGAACTGGATATTGGCGAAAATCAGCGTAAGCCGTCGATTCGGATTCCATTCGATTTAAAGCTAGTCCTCCCATATGCGTTACTCTTTGCATCCTGGGTTGTCGCGTACATTCGAGCGGGCGATTCGGCGGATGTTGTCCGAATGCAGGTCCAGGCAGACCAGCAAACCATTCAGAAATTGAGCGAATCCGTGTCTACCCTATCCGAACGATTGGCGCGAGTCGAAAGCATGTCAGATCGATTAGCCCGCGTCGAAACCAAGCTCGACAACTACATCGATGAGCAGGCCGTCCCGGAGCGCCATCGGCGATGACCGTCAGTCTCGGCATGGACGCCATCTGGAAACGGCACGTCGCCGATTGGGTACACGACACCGGCTGGTTCATCCATAAGCACATCGGCTACATCTTCCTAATCGGCCTGCTCGTGCTCGTGAAGCACGGCGCTACGGTCAGCAACAACGTGCGCCGCTGCCTGCTTGCTCAGAATGAATATCGCAGTGTGATTCTCGGCATGGAGTCGGCGCAACGCGGCTACCTGATTACAGGCGACGCGGAATACAAGCGGCGCTATATCTACGAATCCGCCCGGTATTCGGTTCGCGAGCAGCAACTGGATGATTGCCTTGCTGGCGACAAAGTCAGCCGTGAGCGGCTATTGCAGGTGGACATTATCGCGCAAAAGAAGATTGCCGAGATGGAAGCCGGCATGCGTATGTACGATTCGGGCGACAAGGCCGGCGCGTACCAATTGGTCAAAACGAACGAGGGGCTACTGTACTCGCTCAAGATTGACGAATTGCTGGATAGCATCCGTCTTGAAACGCAGCTTGGCGGCCTGTCGTCGCTGGCCAGTTGGTGATCGCATCCGCGTTGATTCAGTAAACAGTTCCGAACCTTTGATGCCGGGCGCAATCCCGGCGTTTGTATTTATCAGGCCCTCACGGCCACAACACAGGAGTATTCCACAATGTTTTCCATTTCCGGCGTCGGCCATGCGATTCTTCATATCGCGCAACAGCCGATCCTTTTCTTTGAAAAAATCTTCGGCGGTCAAGCCGGCGAAGCACAAAAGATTCTCATAGAAGTAGCGGGTATCGCGCAGAAGGCCGAACCCGTCGTAGCGCAAATCGATACGGAGGTGAAGGCCATCCTCGCCGTCAATCCGTCCGGTAAACTATCGACCGTCGAGGCATTCCTCTCGAAATACGAGCCGGATATCGCCAAGGTGGCCGCAACCGCTCAGAACCTTGCAGGCTATGCCACTTCCGATCTGTATCACGCGCTCGCCGCATTCGCCGTCAGCAAGCTGTCTCCGGGAACGGGCGCTAGTCTCGTAAATCTCGCCGTGGAACTCGGGTACTCGCTGTTCCAGGCCAATCAAAAACCGGCTGCTTAGTCATGGTCCTCTTCGGTCACTCTGTCACGCCAGGCGAACTATTGCTGTTCGCCTGGATCTGTTCGGCGCTGGCGCACTGTCTGCCAGCGCCCACCAAAACGTCGAGCACTCTGTACCGATTCGCATTCAATGTTTCGCAATTTGCGATGAGCAATCTATCGAGGATATGGCGCGGCGAGGAACCTGAAGAGGGACTGGCGAAAGTGGTTCCTATCAACCGTACTTCGCCATATCCACCGCCTTCGAATCTGCCGCCCGCCGCATAAACCGTGCAATTACCAGTGAAACCGGTCAAGGCTGCCGGGACCGTCAAAAATGGGCAGCTATGGATGACGGCGCGCTGTCCAGAATGCGGCCTTGTCGCCGTGCGTGTGCTTGACAAGCAGTTGCATGAGACAAGGTCGCCGCATGCCCGCGATTGCGAGCATTACGTCTCCCTATGGCGCGAGCCGGGCCGCATTGTCCTGAACTTCCTACCGCGATGACCAAAAGCATCATTATCCTCGCTATCGCGGCCACGGCCGCACTTTGGACCGGTTGCGCGAAACAGCCGTCTCCGGTGATCCCTCCGACGCCGCAACAGCAGCCGGAAGCGAACACGGTCAACAAGAGCAGTTTGGCCGCTGTCGCGACAAGCGGACTGTACTCGGATCTCAAAGGCCAGCCTGCGATCCCATCGCTTACGAGTCAGCTTGTCAATGATGCTGGGTTCATTACGCTATCGTCGGTCCCGGTGAAATCGGTGAATGGTCAGACGGGAGCCGTGCAACTGGCAATCCCGTCGTTAACCGGCCAGCTTGTCAACGACGCCGGGTTCATCACTTTGTCAGCCGTACCGGTCCAATCGGTCAACGGACAGACAGGAGCCGTGAAGGTAGCCGTGCCGTCGCTCACCAGCCAACTGGTCAACGATGCAGGCTTCATTACGCTCGCCGCCGTCCCGGTGCAGTCGGTCAATGGACAAATCGGCAATGTCAGCCTACACATCCCTACAAAAATCAGCGAATTGGATAACGACGCCAAGTTCCTGACCACCGCGCCGGTTACATCGGTTAACGGGATCGTGGGCGATGTCAACCTCGCCATTCCGACCACCACTAGCCAGTTATTCAACAATTCCGGATTCATCACAGCGTCAGGCGCGCCGGTTCAATCCGTTAACGGGCAGACCGGGCCGGTTGTGCTGCCGATACCGACAACGACCAGCCAACTGAACAATAACAGCGGATTCCTGTCGGCAAAATACCCACTGTTCTTCCCGGCCACGCAGTCCTCCGGATACCTATTCACGGACGGGGCCGGGAACATCTCGTTCGTGGCCGGTACAGGCGCCAGTCCTTCAACTATCAGTTACACGCCGCCCAATGGGAACACCGTCACACAACAGGCGCAAAACCTGGTCGTCATTCCCTTCTGCCTTGCCTACGGATTCTGTCTGGGATCGATCGACGACACGGCGCAATGGAATTTAGCGATTAGCCAGGCTCACGCGAGCGCCGTCGAAATGCTGATCCCGATTGGCAGGACCGTACGAATCCATCAGCCGGGATGGCAGGACAATCTCAGCATCGTTTGCGGGCAGAGCGCCACGCTGAAGGAATCGCAAGCCACGCCGACCGGCCCGATGCTCTCTCCGACGTTTCACGCAAACATCGAAATTCATAACTGTACGGTCGATATTGGTGCCGCGTCGTCGCGCACCGGCGGCAACAATGCAGCGATCTATTTGCAGGGGGATACGCACTTCCTGCTTGATGGCGTGCATATCACCAATTCGGGCATGCCGTCGCCCGCAACTGAAGGTTTTCTTGTTTTCAATGTAAACGGCGGCACCATTCAGAATTCGGGCGTTGATCACACGATTCTCGCTACGCATTACGACATCAACAACGGTAGCGCCAGCCAATCGTCATTGCCCGCAAGCGCCCTGTTTGGCGCAAACGACTTGGACAATCTACTGCTGATTCAATCCGCGGCGGCCGGTACAGGCGGAAATGCGATGACGGCCACGATTGCAAACGATGGACCAAGCCAGCCGCTCTCGTTCTCGGGAACTCCTACGGCGTTGACGATTCATCTAGCGACGGACGCGAGCGGGGCATCAACGAGCACTTCCGGCAGCATCATTCAGGCGTTCCAGGGGAATCCAGAGCAGCAATACTTCCGCGTCACGACATACGACACGGCGACCGGGGTTGTGCAGGCCGCGCCAGCCAAGACTCTGGCCGGAGGCGTCAGCGCACCTGACAAGATCCTGCTATTCAATAACACGTCCGATGGATCGCAGGCGCAAGGCATTCACGTCCAGGATTCGGGGGCCCCGCCGGGCACGTATTGCAACGTTGAACTGGCGGACAACACCATCACGAATGTTCATGACTGGCAGGATTATTTAGCCAGCTCGACGGCGCATAGCGGACAGAATGGCAACGGCATCGATATCGACGGCTGCGCTGACGTTTGGGCGCATGACAACAAGATCTTAGGCACAGAATTCAGCGGCATTCGGATTTTTAACGGCTGGTACAACGACATCGGGCCGAATAACCTGATTCGGTTTGCCGGGGAGCAGTCGCTCTATTGCGAGTTCAACTGCCAGGGAAACGTTTTCCACGACAACAAGGTTTACGATTCGCTGTTCGGAGTCAACGACAATAACGCCGAACTGCGATCCAATAAGCAACTGAATGAGTACGTTCATAACACGTTCCGCAACATCCAGGGAACGGCCATTCAGTGCAACGCCTGCATTGCCATAGAGAACACGGCGGAGGGCGTCGTGACCGGCTTCAATATCGGCGGCGGAGGCGCTGGCGGCTACAACAGCCAGATCGTCAACAATACATGCATTGTTCCCCAAGATCCAAAATTGCCGCAGCTGCTCTATTGCGTTGGCATCAGCGGCTCATACGGCGGGACTAGCGCGTCCATCTCTGGCAACCGCACAGTTGGTAAACCGACGCTCGGCAACATCTGGGGAACCGGCTTCGCAAGCAGCCATATCACGAATGTCACGCTTGGCAACCCCACGACCGTCACATTTTCATCGGGCGCTCCGATGACAGGAAGCACCGTCTATTTCTTCGGCATCGGGGCGTTCTCGACACACGAACTGAATGGGCATTCCTACGTGGCGACGGTGAATGGATCTACATTGACCATCCCCGTCGATTCGACCAACTTCACGCCGTGGGTTGCGGTGACGTCCGCGGCCAATCCGGCCAGCGCAAATGGCTGGCGCTTTCCGTCATTCTGGTATACGGCCACGCCCGCTATCTCTCCAGCCGCGTTCAACCAGCATATGTTTGTCGCAGACGAAGTATTTGACGACAGTGTCAAGGGAACGCCGGCCAACGGGTCCTGGGGTTTCATCCAGAACGACGATTGCATCGCGGGAATGCTATCGAATCTTGGCACAGGGCTGGGCGCTCACTCCAAATACACGACCGCTGCCGGCTGGACGTGCTTCTAAGGTAGACCAGACAATTCGCCGAATCGGGCATCGTCGCATGCCCCATTTCATCCCAGGATTCCGCCGTGACTCCGCACAATGCAGCAAGAAGACATCGATAGTCTGCTCGCCCATGCCTTCGAGAAACATTACCGCTATCTGCTGCGCGTGGCCGTTCGCTACGGCCCGTATCGCGAGGCTGAGGACATCGTACAATCGGCGCTATTGCGGGCATGGCGCTATCGCGGCAGTTTCCGGCAACAGGCGAATGTGCGGACGTGGCTATACGCCATTGTTCGCTCGGAAGCCTACTGCGAATTGAACCTCAGGGCGGAGCGAGCCGAAGAGGAATTGCCTGAAGTGGGCAAGGCCGCACGCCGTCACGTTACGAATCTGGACGATTTGCTCGCGCTCGATCGCGCCATGCGGTATGCGAGCGAACGCGACCGCCGCGCCTTGTGCCGATGGATGGACGGCGCGCCAGCGGATGGCGAATCCATCCAGCACTTACGCACACGCAAGGATCGCGCGATTGAGCAGATACGCAAGCAGATGCGAAAGGCAATGAAAAAGCGCCCGACTCGTGCATGAGCCGAACGCTTCTTCATGTTGGCCGCTTATGCGGTGAATTAGGTTTCATCGTAGCAGAATTATCTAGGCAGCAGGCTCGGTGGTTTTCTGATCAGGCAACGCGGCTCATAAAAACCTCACCAGCGGCGTGTCATATGCCAGCATGAGCGGATGCACTGGCGTACCATTCGCATTCAGGCCGAAGCAGCGAAACTCCAAGCCAGACTTGCGAAACGCGGCGAGGACCTTTTGATCCTGGCCAAGATGCATTCCGTGATTTCCCCATGCGCAGACAGTAGGCAGCGTGTCGTGCGCCCGGATGTAGCGCAATAAATCCTGTGGCGTGTTCAGCGGTCCGACCGGGTCATCGGCGGCCTTCATGCCCGCAGGGTCCGTGTCGCGCCATGCAAACAGGTTCAGCATCAGGTAGCCGCCAGCTCCCCACCACTTTGACCAATTAATGCACTTGCGAACCGTGTTATCGTCTCGCTCCTCATCGGCCTTCGATGGATTCAGGCCAATGAACGGCTGAACTGATTTCGAGTCGTCCCAGATGTCCAACAGCGTGTAGCGATACCTTCGGCAATCGGAGAAGCGACATTCCCGAGGGCGTGCAGCGAAGAGGCTAGGTTGCATCGGTGTCGCGGTGAACAAATAGCCGCCATCCACTTACCGACAGTTCGGGCGTGTCGCTGCCGTGCCGCTCAGAGAACATCGGCCTCGCCCGTGGGCCTTTGACGCGGAAGTACATGCGACCTATCCGGAGGCCGAAAAAATGATCCTTGGGTGAGAAATACCAGAGGAAATTTTGCCAGCCGGTCATCCCGTCACTCCGAATTTGGCGCGGATGGCATCGGCAACCTCAAGCCAGATATGCGTAGCCACCCATCGACGGCAGCGTTTTCGCGTGAGCGCTTACATACTCCGCGCACTCCCGCGCAACCTCGCGGCGGAGGTCGGCCAGCGCATCGGTGGATTGCAGGGCGGCGAGAGCGCCGTCGATAACCTGTCTTTCTGGTGACTCTACGCTAACTAGAGAGGTGTACTGCTTCTCGCTATTCCATCGTCCTTCCCATTGATGCGGCCTGCAATATGGCTTTAGCTTCTGTAACGCCTCAACCGCCAGCGCCACCTTCGCCCGCTCGGCGGCAAGCTGCTGCTTGAGATCGTCCACTTCGCTGTGGTGGTTCTGCATGTACCACGCTTTAGCTGTTTGCTGATTTCTCCATGCTTCGTTGTTATCCATGCTCATCCGTGCTCCTTACGTGCCGCGTCGATCCCGGAATAGGCGGCCCATCACTAAGATGATTCTTTATCCTGCTTGGTCCCGCAGATTGAAAGTCCTCCGGGTCAAGCCTTTCGTGCTTATTCGTAGCAAACTGCGCGCCTTCATTAGTCAACCAGAACAGATCATCTCCGCCATAGGGCAGCGATGTTCCAGCGCGTCTGCCCGCATTGCCAGCCGCAACCATCTGCATCCAGGCGCCATAATCGTCATGGTCCTCGCCGGCAACAAAACGGTTGCGATATGACATCCTCATTTTGTTAGGAAGCCCCAGTGCGTGACGGGCAAGTGCACGCTGCCGTGGCGTGAGTGTTCCAGTGCATCCACATTCTGCCTTTAGGCGCTCCACGTAATGCGTGCAGGGATCATCGATGCGATGAATTGTTGAATGGCCACATTTTGAGCAGGGCATCACTTCGTCTCCTTCCGCGCCGCGTCGATGGATCGTTTCCCAGCCTCGACAGCGGCGAGAGCTTCGTCGTAGGTATCGAATCGGCAGCGTGCATAAAATTCGTCATCACGACTAGATGGGATCGGCTCAAGCTCCCACTCTCCATCTTTTGCCAGCACGGGGCCGCCTTGTCCGCCGCGCATCACTTTCCACATGGGTTCTTTAGGCAAGCGATACCCGAAGCACTTGCGGATGTAGATAGACAACGGTTCAGTAGGAGGTCCATCAATCAGAAACTCGGTGGCGCTATCCAACTGGCGCTCAAGCTCGGCGATGCGCTTGTCCTTTGCGTCTTCGCTCACTTACCTGCCCTCCGCTTTCTCAATGGCGCATCGCATGTGATTTAGATCGGTTACCAATTCGAGCATTTTCAGGGGCCATCCATTCGATACGTCATCGGCCATGTTGCGCACCAACGTGCCGCAATCCAGCATGGCCATTACGCGCTTCAGCGCATTCAGCAGATCATAATGCGAACTGCACGCCCGCGCGATGAATTCGGCGACGGCCTGCGCATTATCCCTGCATGGCGCGTAATGATCATCGCCACGGTCCACTGTGCAAATCGGCAATTTCTCGGGATAGTCTGACCGGCGCACAGCCCAAATGCCGTCAGGGAAGATCGGCCCGATGTCGAAACAGCTGCGGTTGCCCTTGACGGCGATCCAGTTTATTTGCGCGGTGCCGTCCACCGTGTCAACGCCTAAGTCACTACCCATCGTTGTCCTCCTCTGCGTGCGTCGGGCAGCCTTTCTTCGGGAACCGCTTCACGACCGAGCCATCGTAGCCATAGCCGCCGTCGTATTCGCAGGTGCATTGCGCCTGTAGCGCTTCTTGGCGGCGAACGAATGCGTCGAATTCGTTGTTGTGCTGCATGGCGATGCGGCGCTGCATGTCTGCCACCCAGGGATAGCGTTCGTGATGCGCTTCGTAGTTGCGGCTCATGAGCGGCCCTCCGCTTTAGCGATGGCCGCGGCCAGTTGCCCCATAGCCGCAGTGATGCCGGTTCCCAGTGGAGTGTTTAGGCAGGCCAGGAGATGCGTGGCCGCCGCCAGCAGTTCGTCGTGGCAATTGCACGCGCGAACGATATGCCTTGCGTTGTGCGGCTTGATATTCTCCGCGATCAATTCGCCGCTTTGCATTCCAGCGGGCGTCGGTCCCCAAATGTTCTGAGTAACGTCCGACGTGCCTGGGTAGAAATAGCCGCCAGTGCTCCAAGGCGCTGGTGTATGTTTCGTTTCGCTCACGCCGCCGCCTCGGATTCCAGGAACGGCTTGCAGCGCCACTCAACGATTTCCTCGGTGCGGGGCGGGATGACTGCCGCCGGGATAACTTGCTCAGGGATGCGCTGTTCCGGTATCTCGCGCGTGCCTACCACGACTCTTTCACAGGTTTTGGCTTTGTATGCCACGATTTCGATACCCCGAAAAGCGGCCGGAACGAAAGAGATTGTCCCGTCCATGCCATTGGTCTTTTCGTCCTTCTTCTCTCCAGGGCCGAACGCCTTAACCGTTGCGGCGAACTGCTCCTTGCCGCTGCAAAAGCAAAGCTCTGGCGCGCCGTACTGAATGCTGTACGGCTGCGCGATGTCTGGATTCGCCTCGTAAATATCGGCCAATGCGCGAAACTGCGCGGCCAGTTGTGCGTTAGTTAGCTGTTGCATTTTATTTCCCAGTCTCCTTACGCCGCTATCGCCCACTGGCGCGGCGCTCCACATTTGCCGCACAGCGGCTTCCCTTCGTAGTTCGCATCAGTATCGAAGCTCGTATGCTCCGGGCACGTTGTATCGCCGCACGCAATGCAGGTGCTTGTGTGCTCCGGGCAAATCTCCGACTGGCAAGTAGCGCATTTCGCGATGCACTCCTGGCAGCAAATTGTCTTACAGCCGGATACGTCGCAGGAATGCTCTTGCATCGAGGTTTCCGCGCTATACCGGTCATCGGGCGATTGGCGGCAAGAGTATTCTGCGCCACAGTCGCATTCGTCATAGTTTTTATAGGCCATTTCGGTTGTGCCCTCAGTGATTCTATCTTGTCACAAACGCATAAAGATGACAAGATAAAAATGCAGCACAGTCGCATAAATGTGACTGTTATTTTGCGGCTCGCAATTCAGGCCACGGCGTAGGCCGGCGACTTCGACCCTTGCGCATACTGCTCGATCTGCTCGCGTGACAACGCCTTGGGCTTCAGATGCAACGATTGCAGCGCTTTCTGCAAGTCGCCCAAGTCATCCGTGAAGATCTGCGCATCATAGCGGGCGCGGGACGTGGCGACATAGGCCAGCGTTTGATCGACCAGCGCCCGGTTGCGCGTATCCGACGCCTCAATCTGAATCAGCACGCGATCCACGGTCTTGCCTTGTGCGGAATAGCTGGTCATGGCGTACACATGGTCTACATGCGCCATATCGCGCAGGTTCCAGCGGATCTTGCGGCGTGAATCGTCGAGCCGCGCCTCCACGTTTCCGTTTTGATCGAGTTTAGTTATTGTCGCGGCATCGCGGTTGGCAATGCCCTTCTCTTTCCAGGGACTCGTGAATTGAATCCGCTCGCCCCTGGCAAAACTCCTATCCTCCGTCTCATACAACTGCACGCCGGCAGCCTGCGTCGGTTTGTACGTGACTACCTTCCCGTCACGCTCCCGCTGCACCGATACCTGATTGGCCGCACGGTCCGTAGCGATCACCGTCGCGTAGTCGCCCTTCGCCACGCCAACGGTTTCATTTGCCCGCGCATACCGGATCACATCGCCCGGATGGTAAGACGCTGCCAGTTTCCGGTCCGCCCCGGTCACATCCTGCCGATTCAGCAGTACGCGCATCGTAAACCGGTCCTCCGATAATACGCCTTCCTCGCGCAGCGTTAACCGAATCGCCGCATTGATCTCTTTACGCGATTCGTTATCCGGCGAAACGACCAGCGTGCCTTCAGGGGCCTCGGAATACACTCGCGCAATACGCCGGAATCGCTGACTGCGATTGCCGATCTGCGTAATGCGCCCTTGCGCCTGGAGCTGCCCCAGTCCCTCCTGCACTTTCCCCTGCGAAAAGGCAGCCACGACGGCCCTGAGCGCTTCGTCGCGCTGGCGCACAATCCGATCCAGGCGAAACGTGCTCATGCCGGCCATTTGCAGTTCCGCGAAGATGCGGCCGGCTTCGACGGACTGATGCTGCCGCCGGTCGCCAACCAGCAGTACCCGATCAACCGGCTGCAACCGTTCGAGAAACGCATGCACTTGTTTGGTCGATGCGAGGCTCGATTCATCCAGGAAATATAAGCGCGGCTTATGTTGTTCGGCAACCGGCCGCATCAGATGAGCTTGGACCGTTTCGGACTGGATGCCAGCGGCCTTCATCTCCTTCGTGGCTCCGGATGTTGGCGCGAGGCCGCGCGTCTGATAGCCGTGCGCTTTGGCCAAATGCGCAATGGTTCGTAGGGCCGTGGTCTTGCCGGTTCCCGCTCCGCCCTGGACGCCGATAATCCGATCCCTGGATTGCAGCACGTTCCAGGCAAGGTGCATTTGCCCGTTGTTCATGTGGTCCCGGTAGGCTTCGCGGAAATCATCTTTCGTGATCGTGGCTGCAATCGGCTGATGCTGTCCGATGCCAGCACGCATCGTCTCGATCGAGTACCGCTCCATGGCGATCATTTCGGGCGTCGTGAACCGCCTGCCGGGCGCGTTCTGGCGATAGTGGTACACCTCCTCAAATTCGGTAAGTCCCGCCGTGCGGCGTTGCTCAAAGGCGGCCTCAACGTCCGGGAGAGTCAGTGTGCCTTGTCCGTAGTGCAGCGCGTCTCGCATCAGCTCGTAGTGGTCAAAGACCGCATTGCGCTCGATCAGCCGCGTTTTGGCATAGCTGACCGCTTCGTGGGCCAGTTGGTTGCGGTGTTCGTCGGATGCTTCCCACCGCGGGCCGCGTTCGGCAGCGGCAGCAACGACGCGCTCCGGTTGATTGCCGTATTTCACGGCTTCCGCACGGTGTAGCGCCTTCAGTTCTTCCGGGTCCCATACCTGCTTCGATTCGCGGGTCTGATGCGCCACGCGCTCATTGGCTTCGGCACCCGTCAGGCCCTTGGCTTCCATCACTGCCCGGATCTGCTCCGTACGGGCCGACATGGCCTGGATATATTCGGGCGTGTAGCCCTTGATCTCTACTGCGTAGCCTTTGCCGTTCTCGATTTCGTAGCCGAGCGCCGCAGCGCGGTGTGCGACGCCAGCGTGATAAACGGACGAAGCATAGGACTGGATGCGAAACAGCGCCTTCGGGTCCACGCTCCGAATCTTGTCAGCCATCGTCATATTGAACATGACGACGTGCGTGTGCAGATGCGGCGCCGGGTAGCCGTCCACGGGCCGCGCTGTATCGTGTTCGAAGAGTGCCGCCGCCCATTTCTCCGTCGTTTGCGCCAGCTTGTCGCCCCCCATGCGGGCCTGCACGTATTTCTCGGCAGCGTCTAGGGCCTCGCGCACGCTGGCGGCATGGGCCGCGCGGAGGCGTTCGTCACCACCGACAAGGGCCGTGAGGGATACGCTCTTAGCCGCGCCAAAAGTTAAATCAAACCCAGCACGATGGCCGATCTCCTCGCCTTCGCGGGTCTTCAACGTGTCGCGATGCTTAATAAGCACATCGCCCGTGTGCGGGTCTAAGCCTTCGGCCAGGCGGTCAAAATGTTCCTGTTGCACTTGCCCGGATAGGCCAAAGTGAGCCGCCAGTTGGCCGTGCCATTCGCCGCGCAATTGGCCGGATTGGGTGTAATAGGACTCCTGCGAAGACGTGTACTCGGCAGCGTAATAGCTTTGGACCTTAGCAGCTGACAGCGGCTTGCTTATTTTGAGCATTCACAAAATGCCTGAATAGTCAGTAGTCATTTGGCATTTCGTATACCCTGGTTGCTGTAAAAAACTCAGGCTCGGTGCAATCTTTGTATCGGCGCTTATCGGCTGGTAGTTCGCCGCTGGAGTCGCCCCAATAGAGTGCGTCGTATCTCCCAGTGAACACGGCCCAAGCCAGACGGAGACGCATTCGCGTATATTTCCAACCGGAAAAGCCGCAACAACGCGCCGGGCGCCATTTGCCGAGTTCGTATTCTTCGGAAATATGCCAGTTAACAATTTGAGTTGCGCTGTAAGCTAACGGTACTCTCATAAATCTACTCACCATCCTCGCGCCACGGCATATCGCCCTTCGCTTCCTCGGTCGCCTTCAGCGTGCGCAGCAGTTTCGCAGCACGGCCCCAGACAGCGACAGGGCAGAGTAATTTGTGCTCGGACGAAGGATCTCTGGCAACCATCTCCGCGAAGAGCGATGCGCCGTTACAATTACACGCCGCTGTTCGCGCCTGCTCCTCCATCTGCGCCGCGCCCTCCTCAAATGCGCCCATCCGGGCCAGTTTTATCTGTTCGTCAAGTTGGTCCATAATCCCTTTAGGGTTGCGGCGTTAACGGCATATAGGGTTGCTGATCCTGCGGTTCGCCGATGGCTGTAACTGCCGCCTGCGCCGCAGCCATACCTACAGCCATGGCGACAGCGGCCATTTTATCCGCATCGTTTGGCTTTTGCGCCTCCGGTTCCGGCCGCTTCTCCATCGGCGGAATTATGCGCTCAATTAACGCTGGCGCGATGCGCGGGCGCTCGATGTACGGCAGTGACACAGGCACGACCACGCCCGGCTGAATCATATAGCCGCGCAAGTCGCGCAAGCCCTGGATCTGTGAC
>Ga0134128_10006832_pt1 | contig 13799 bp, 15 predicted proteins | sample KB31754_FD_96462 | JGI IMG/M metagenome (GOLD analysis project Ga0134128, IMG submission 96462) | Terrestrial soil microbial communities with excess Nitrogen fertilizer from Kellogg Biological Station, Michigan, USA - KB3-175-4 | ecosystem: Environmental > Terrestrial > Soil > Unclassified ... | reverse complement strand
CTTCTGCTGCAGCTGGTGGGCCTGGGCATCGTGGGCATGACCGCCTACGCGCTGTCGGGGCCGGAAGACAAGCTGGGGTACGTGACCAGGCCTTCCGTCACCTAGGGGAAATCTGTTCCATCCCTCCGAGGCTGGCCGGCTCGCTCTTGAGCCGGCCGGCTGAGTTTGGGGGCCTTCGTACAATCGAGCGGCCCAGCTAGACTCCTCGTCTGGCCGGGCGCTGGGAACTACTGGCGAAGGGCCGCTAGCTCAACTGGCAGAGCGCCGTGCTGATAACGCGGAGGTAGGTGGTTCGAGTCCACCGCGGCCCACCACCCAGCCACCGAATGCGACCGAATGCGGAAGCGTGCACACAACCGCCGTCCTGGGCCCCGCAATCGCGGATTTGTGCAGACAAGCGTTGTTTTGAGGGAGCTGCCGGATGCGGGCCGGTGGTCGGGGACCTAGCGTCACTTGGCATGGCGCAACTGGTGATCCTGGTGGCCGCTTCGGGCGGCGAGCCATCCGTCAGCGCCGCATCCGTTGCAGCGCTGGCGCGTCTGGGCGTCACCGCAGTGTCGATCGCCCGTGACCCCACCACGATCGCGCTCGTCCTCGAGGGCTGGGCTCTCGATGCGACGCAACATGAGGCAGTCCTCGCAGCTTTGGGTGCCCAGGGCGCCGGGGCCCGAGCTCTGCAGCCAATCGTTCAGATGGCGGTCAGTCCCGCCACACCAGAAGGAGGGTCTCGCAGATGAGGAAGGCGTTTCTCGATCCGGACTCCAACTCGCCGTTCCCGTTCTGGCGTACCTGATAACTGAAAGGAGAACAAGATGCTCAAGAAATGGATCGGACAGACAGCAGTCGCAGTGGTCATCGCCGCGGCATCGTTTGCGGTCACGAGTTTTCCCGCGGCGGCGGCCATTGGGCCAGCCCCTGGCACCGGCCTCACCGGCGCCTGCAACATGCTTCTCGACCCGACGATGCTGACGGTGCCCATGACGCACGACTCAGCCGCCGGCAACGCCGGCATGTTCCGCGCGGTGGCCGTTTCCGGCTGCTAGATACAGGAAGTCACGCTGACGGTCGCTTCGCGTCCGGGCGAAGCGGCCGTTCCTCTATCATCCAGCGGCTTCAACCCTCCGATGCTTGTCATTCCCATTTGGTGGCGCCGTCGTGATCGGATGGCCCGCCCGGCCTGACCTAGGACCAGGCCGAGTGTTCGTTGGCCGCCGCGCTGAGCTCGCAGCAGTGGCGACCCTGCTCCCGCAGGTCGATGCCGGTCGCGCAGCCGCCGTCCTCGTCATCGGTGAGCCTGGTCTGGGCAAGACCGAGCTGCTGCGCGAGTTGATGTCGCGAATCGAACTTCCGGCGGTCCGAATGCACGGATACGAGCCGGCCCGCGAGATTCCGTTCAGCGTCGCGGCGGGTCTGCTGCGAGAACTCACCCAAGCGCCCGAAGCCGGCGATCGACTCCAAGACCTGCTCTTTGGAGAAGCCGGCAAAGGGGGGATGGATGCCCTTCGCATTTACGAGGCCGCATATCGCGCTCTACTGAATCGCCGTCCCATCGCCATCTTCGTCGATGACCTCCAGTGGGCGGATCGTGAGTCTTTGGCGCTTTTTGACTATCTACTCACAGGTGCCGCCGCCGGCGGCCATCCCCTCCTTTGGATCGGAGCCAGCCGGCCTGCGGAGGGGGCTCGGGCGCTGGCCGGATCGCTGCTGTCCGCGATCGGAGCAGAGCACTTCATCCGCATCGAGCTGGGACCTCTCTCTCGCGACGACGGCGTCGAGTTGGTGCGCAACATCGCACCCGACCGTGACGCCGAGCAGGCCGTCGCCTTGTGGGTCAAGGCTCAAGGCTCGCCATTCTGGCTGGAAGCACTGGCACGCGGCGGCAGCGGCGAGGTCAACCCAGCCGCCCTGCTTCGCAGCCGCTTCGGCGGCCTCGACGCAGATCCCGCGCGTGTCTTCGCACTCCTGGTCGCAGCCGCCCGACCGCTGCCGATCGCAGATGTGTCCGAGCTCCTCGAGTGGCCAGAGGCTCGCGTTGGCGCGGCCGCCGGGGGACTGGTGAACTACGCGCTGGCGATGTTGGAGTCGGGCTCCCTGCGGACCGCCCACGACCTTCTGCGCGAAGCGGCCGAGCGCCAGCTTCCGGAAGACGAGAGCAGGCGGTTGCACGCGCGACTCGCCTCCTGGTTGGAGAGAATCGCCGGTGACGACCTCGTCCTGCTGCTGCGTGCGCTGGAGCATCGCCGCGCGGCGGGGATCGACGCGCGGCCGCTCGGCTTGCGGATCGCGCGCCTGCCGCAAAGGCGGCTCCTTGGGAAGCCCGGACTCGACGCGCTTGACGGCGTCGCCGGCAACATGCTGGGCGCAGACGCGATCCCGCTCCGGTTCGAATTGGCGAGCCTTGCGTCCGAGCTTGGCGAATGGTCGTCGGCGATTGAGCGCTGGGCGGATTTGACGGAACGGCTCCCGACCGCGGCGGAACGCGCCCGGGCTTCGTTGCGGGCGGCTGAGGCGGCTGTGCGCCTCGCGCGGCCCGAAGAGACATACAGATTCGCGGCTCGCGCTCGGAGCTTCTCCCCGCACGATCCTTTGGTCACGATCGAGGCAGACGTCCGCGAGGGAGAGGCGCTCCGTTGGCTGCAGAACCGTGTCGCCGAGGCTCAGGCCCGGACGGACCGGGCCCTGACCGCGGCACAAGAGCTGCTCGCCTCCGCGGGCGGCTCCGATCGATTGGGAGAGGACGAGCGCCGTGTGTACACTGCCGCTCTCCGCGCGGACCTTGACGCGGCCATCCGCCAGGGTGACGCCGACAGGGTTGCCAAGCGCGCCCAGGAGATAGGGATGACCGCGCGTGAGCCGGCGCAAGTGCTGGCAGCCGGCTTCGACGCCATCTTCTCGCTGATCATGTTCGAGGGCCTTTCCCGCGAAGCTGAGGCCCGAGCTCGGCCCGCCCTCGAAGAGGCGCGACGGTTGGTCCTCCCCATCGCGGAGGTGGAGGCCAGTCACTGGCTGGGGTGGGCGCTCCACGACCTTGGTCGTTTACAGGAGGCGGAGGTAGTCACCCGTCATACCGTCGCCTTGGCCGAGCGCGTCGGGGCGCCTGCCCGCTTCTCGCTCGCCGTGGTGCGATCGAATGCACTCAACGTGCAGGCCAGCCGAGGCGACTGGCAATCTTCGGTGGCCGGGATAGCCGAGCAGGCCAAGTCGGAGCCAGACCCTCACTATCGACTGAACGTCCGCATGATGCGGCTGCCCCTGCTCGTCCGATTCTCCGCTCCCGACCGCGCCCACCTCCAGGCCGAGTTGGACGCCATGAAATCAGACGCCGAGGCGGCCGGCTGCGATCGCTGCCGGTGGCAGTCCACGCTGCTGTCGGCCGAGGCTCTGGCCCGGGTGGGTGACGTCGCACCGGTCATCGCTGCGCTAGCCGAGTGGGACGCTGCTCGCCCCCAGCCACGTCCGGGCCCCGCGGCGCGTCGCTCGTATGTGGAGGCATTGGCGACGGCGATTGGTGAACCTGATTCAGCAGTCCACGTCTTCAGGGAGGCGGCTCGGCTCGCCGCTCAAGCAGGACAGGTCCACCTTCAGCTCTGGATCGAGTTGGATCTGGCCTCGACCCTGGCCCGTCAAGACCGAGGGGCCGCGGTAAGGCTGCTGCGTTCGGTCGCATCAACGGCTGAGTCGATGGGCGCCGTCAGCGAGCACCGACTGGCGATCCAGCAATTGCGCGCGCTCGGGATCAGAGCCTGGCGTCCTGCGGCCAAGAGCCAGGAAGGCGAGCTGAGCCCGCGAGAGACGCAGATCCTGAAGCTAGTCGCGGAAGGGGCGAGCAACCCCGAGATCGCAAGGTCCCTGTTCCTCTCCCGCAAGACAGTCGAGCGCCACGTATCTCACCTGTTGTCGAAGCTGAACGTCCGCAACCGCACCGAACTGGCGGCTCTCGTACGCGAGGACAAGAACATGCTTGGCGGAGTGCCGAGTAGCGGCCATGACTAAATGCGGACGTGTGCACACTGCCGCGGTCCGAGGCTCCGCGGTGGCGGATGTGGGCACACAAATCGCGATTCGACCTAACCGGCGGGCTTGCCGCGCATGGCCGTTATGCCAACGAGGGCACACTTCCCACGATGAAAGGTTGGTTTGCGTTACGGAAACTACGACCCACCACTGACAACCCCTTAACGGCTGGCCGATGTACCGTGTCGGCCGTGAAGCTGGAGCCGCTCTACGTGTTGAGATTCCGGTACCCGGAGGAAGGCTTAGTGGCCACGATCGCGGGCGACGAACAGGAAATATTCCTCCTTGCTGAGGGGCGCGCCGAGGGCGGCATCACCGGTCGGTTTCGCGGCGCCAATCATCCTCGACGCCGAGCGGATCGCACTCTCCGCATGAACCTTCAGGGGGCAATCGAAACCGACGATGGGGCTCACTTGGTGCTCGATTACCAGGGCTACGGCCGCTCCTATCCTGTCGGACGCCGTCAAGTAGTTGGCGCGGCCTGGCACTTCAGCGACCACGAGCGCTATCGACGCCTCAACGACTCTGTGTGCGTGATCGTGGGCGAGGTGCGTCGGCCGTCGCCCGAAGCTCCGCAAGCCGACGTCGAGCTTGTGTTCGAGGTTGCGGAGTTGGTGTGGGAGCCGCTCTCATCTTGATCGGTTCGATTGGGCGCAGAACACCCACGCACGACTGCCGGCGCTCGCGGGTTTCCGACCGTCAATTTTCCAGCTATGCCGGCACTCGCGGATGCGGACTTGCCCGTAGGTAGACTGCGACCCATCGGCAAATAAGTTTCGGTCGGTGACCTGTGGTCGATCGCCCGTGAGCAACTACTTGCGCTGTTCGGGGCGGTCGAACGTGCTGAGGTTCTCTCGTGTGAAAACGCACTCCTCGGCATAAGCGGCGGACCGAGCTCGGACTTCAACATGTGCCTAGTCGACGACTCGCCAAATGTTGAACAGCTAGTGGCTGAATCGATCCAGCGGCTCGACGCACGTCAGGTTCGGTGTGTTCATGGTTTCACTGAAAGCGGCGGACAGGCTTGGCGGCAGGATCGCCGCCATGGGTCTGGCCGAATCCGGCGAGGCGCCGATGATGGTCTTTGCGGGACAGACGCCGACATCGTCGACAGCCTATGAGGTGACACAGGTCGACCACGCGATGGATCTGCACGTCGTCGCCGACCTGGTTTCGAGCGCGTTCGACCTCGACCGAGCGTGGGTCGGCCGCACGTTTGCGTCGCCTGCGCTGCTCGCTGGCTCGGGTGCGGTCCAGTACTTCGTCGCTAAGGCAGCGGGGCGGCCAATGAGCGCCGTGACGACGACTGGGGCGGGTTCGGTCATAGGCATCTGGTCGATGGCCACGCCGCCGGAGCTGCAGCGCCGAGGCGCTGGTAAGGCGGCGCTGATCGAACTCGTCTTTGCGGCCGGATCTGCACAGCGCTCAGCCATTCGGTAACGCGGAGGTAGGTGGTTCGAGTCCACCGCGGCCCACTCCAATTCGGCTGGCTTTCCATAACGCGAACCGGTGAGGCTCATCGCGCCACCCTCCATTTGGGCGGTGGCATGTCAGGCTGGCGCTTTGGTCCGCTGGTAGCGCCCCGCCAGATACTCATCGACCCATTGCTTCGTGCTTCGCCACACACCATCTGTGCCTTGCTGCGCCTTCAGGCGACCCCGAAGAGCAGCGAGGCGGAGGGCCATGTGGCTTGCTTTCTCTGTTTCGAGCGCCGCCAGCGGAACCAGGCGCAGTGGTCCGGCGACGGCAGGGATCACGAACCGGACGAGGTTGTCGGTCACTGCACGAGCCATCATCTCGCCGAGCGGACCCGGGTCCCCCGTATCCGCTCTGCGCAGCGCATCGAGGTATCGGGGTCTATGGCGAACGTAGATGATTGCGGGCGGGTATCCCAATCGCGCCAGGATCAGGTTGGTGAGAAGCCGACCACAACGTCCGTTTCCGTCGATGAAGGGGTGGATGCGCTCGAACGCCGCGTGGGCTGCGGCCACCTCCTCAAGAACGGGACGAGGAGCGAGTTGAAGACCAGGAAGCAAGTCAGCGTTGAATTCCAGACCTTTGCCGATGCGGGAAGCCTGTTCAACCCAGTCGCGAGTCAGCGATGCCACCATCGGCCAGTCAGGCGGTTTCATGCCTCCCGTAAAGGGTTCGATGTCGTGGCGGCGAAAGCTTCCGGGCGCCTCGTCCGACGAGGCTTGAGGATGAGGCGCAACCGACCAGACTTTGTCCATAGAACGGTGGTGGACCTCGCGAACTTCCTGCAGCGTGATCAAATCTCGCGGGCGCTGGCTTCGGGGCCGTAGGCCCTGGCCGTACACCCACTGCGCCGCTTCTGCATACCCCTGGACCTCTAGATATTCCTTCAGCTCTTTGTCCCCGACAGCACGTCCTTCGGCCAGCAGCTTTTCGACCTGGCGAAGCACAAGCGTGTTGCCTTCGAGGGCGGTCGAGTTGTGCGCCTCCTGAAACCAGATCTCCCGCCATACACCCGACGCTTCGTCGGGGGATGGCAGGCCGCCCATGCGGGTACGGAGTTCAGCCATGAGGTCTTCGAGTCGTTGGTGAACCTGAGGTCTTGTTGGTCGTCCCGGACGAGGCATGGGCCGAAGCGTAGCAAAGTTGAACGCTCAGAGCGCTTAGAATGTAACCGTTCAACTTCTAAAGTGTTCGCATTAGCGTCCTCGAATTTGACAGTTCAACATGCCCACTGCTTGGCCGCGAGAACTGTCTGGACGGCGCCGAGAGGATGCGAACGGGCTGACTGACCTTCCAACGTACGTCGGTTCACGTTAGAGCTGCTCCCACGCCGCCCTCGTCCGCTCCCGCTCTCCTGCCGCCACCATCATGTTGAGATCGCCGAACTTAGCCGGCGCCTCCTGGTTCGGCGCGCCGATGACGACGTCGATCACGAGCAGCACGGTGTCAGGGCGGGCCGCCGCACGGATGGCTTTGAGGATTCGGCCCGCGTCCTCGTCGTACCAATCGTGCAGAACGGATTTCAGGATGTAGACGTCGGCCGCTGGCGGCACTGCCTGGAAGAAATCGCCGCCTGCCAGTTCGCACCGGTCGCCGACGCGTGACTCGCGTACAAAGGCGCCCGCATCTTGGACGGTTTCAGGCAAGTCGAAGAGAGTGCCATGCGATTTGGGGCTGGTCTTCAGGATCTCGGTCAGCAGAAGACCCCCACTCCCACCGCCACCGACGTTCTGGCGACTACTACTGATAACACCCGGACACGTCGTTCAATCGTTCGTATTCGACGCCACGTCGTTCACGCTGCGACAACGCGGAGGTAGGTGGTTCGAGTCCACCGCGGCCCACACCAATTCGCGCGGCTTTCCATAACGCGAACCGATTTCGCAGGAAGCCGGAGCGTCGAGATGATGCTCTGGCGGAGTTAGGTGTACACAGCAAATCCGAGCTGAGTCCGATCGCTTAGGCTCTCCGATTGATGGATTTGAAGCTGGAGTACGGCGCCCATCGAAGTCCGGATCCGCTACTCGCCGCGCTGACTGCCGCCGGCGTTCAACTCGACAGCGCGGTTAAGACGCAGTCGTGGCCCGACAACTGGGAACTCAAAGCTTCCCAAGATCTGGACTTCGTGCAGCTCGAGCACGCGGTGGCAGCCGTCAGTAGTGCTGTGTGTCCCGATGAGATCGCGATATCAGTTCGTGTCGTGCGAGCGGGTGACAGCGCCGACCTGCTTTTCACGATCCCGTGTGACGACTGGCAGAGAGCTGCTGCAGCTTTGCGTGAGGACATCCTGGAGTTCACGGACGAGGCCGATCCGTTCAGAAGTTGGTTCCAAGGCCGGTGGATGGGGCAGCGTGATGAGGACGATTTGACCGAGCAGGAGCTGTCGTCAGCTCCGCTTACAGCCGACCGGATATTGGCTTTTCTGGAGCCACCGGTGTTCCGCGACTGGCGGCCAATTCAGTCCTACGTTGCCCGCCACGCCAGCTGCGAGCAACTTGTCCAGGCAATGGTGGCAGCCCAAACCTCCACGCAGAAGTGGCGCCTGGCCTATGCGTTTCACCGGCGTAGTCGGTCGTGTGAGGCGGCGATTCGATATTTGATCGAATGGCTGCAGGATACCGACCGCCGGGTCCGCGAGGAGGCCGCGGATTCGCTTGGCGTGCTAGTGCTTGCGGTTCGCGGGCGCCGCAGTCGAGCACACTGGAGCGATCGGGCCGGTGCCGCGCTACTTACCTACGTCACCGATCATCCCGATGACAACCTGTATTTCGCCCGCACGGCGCTTGGGGCCACCGGCTATGAACCGGCGCGGCCCTACTTGGAAGAACTCGCTCGTACCAGGTCGGGAAGCGAACGCGATAGCGCGGAGCGTGGGCTCCGCAATCTCAACGAGGCAGGTGTAGCTGGCGAACCGGCTGTTACGAAGCGTTCGTAGACGCTCCTAGGATCGGTCACCGTCCGAGCCTGATTGTCTGGCCGAAGACAATGACCGCCTGGTTCGCGTTACGGAAACCACGGCCCACCACTCGGCCCGCCACACCTTCGACAATCCGCGTCGATCCAGGATGTGCCCCGTGTGGTCGTGTTCGATCAGCCGTTCGAGACCCTGGACTCCATGCGACCAGACACGTCGCCGGCAAGGGCCGAGCCCTGTTTGAAACCTGCCTCGAAGACCAAGGTCTGGCGGGACTCGTCAGTCCGGTCCGGCCCGAAAGCCGCCTCTGACGCGGCATCCGGCCTGATCTCCACGATCTCGCCGCCGGCCGCCTCGATGGCAGCCACCTCGGCGGCGAGCCGGGCTGGCCAGTGCGTGCCCGGCAGGGCAGCCACGATAAGGACGAATCGGCTGCCCGAGGCGAGGTCGGCCGCCATCAACGAGCGCAGGCCACCGTCCATGAATCGGCGGCCGCCGATCGTGACCGGCGGCCAGGCGCCTGGTAGCGCAGTACTTGCGGCAACGGCATGAACGAGCGGCACACCGTCATTGTCACCCCACGACACAAACGCGCCGTCTACGACGTCGACCGCAGTGATGACGAGGCCTCGAGGCCAGGGCACGTCCGGCACGACCTGACGCCGAATGTCGAGGTAGACATTCTCTGGGGTCGTGTTTTCGAGCGCCATCGCGCCGACCTGCGCTCGGCGCGCCTGATCTCCGGTGCCACCCTCGGCAACAATGGCGAACACTTCGCGCATTGCGTCCGGGTTTGTCATCGCCGGGCGAGGCAGGGTGGGACTGGCTGGCCCCGGACGCGTCCGGACTGGCTCAAGCGACGCTCCGGTCGTCAGCAATGTGGCGGCGATCGCGCCTGCCGAGGTGCCGATCACGCGTTCGAAGCGACCCAGGTCGGCGCCGCCGTCGCGAAGACCGCGCAGCACGCCAAGCTCCCAGCCGACGCCGAGAGGGCCACCGCCGCTCAGCACAAGCGATAAATCCAACACCCTCAGTTCAAACTTGCACTCGCGTAGCGTTCTGTCACTGGTACTCGGGGCAGTAGCGGCGACGCCGTCCGCGTGAGCCAGCTCGCCATCGAAGCACGGATCGCCCCAAAGCACAAGGCATCCGAGTGCGGCTCAGGGACCGTGCGCGACCTACAGCACCAACGCGACCCGAGTCAGCTCTTGGGCTGGACCACCGCCAGACAGTTCTTGCTTGGGTCGATGAACCAGGCCGCCCACGAATGGCCCATGTCGGCAATGCCGTCCACGGTCACCGGATCTGGCGCCGTGTACTCCTCGATACGCACGCCCCGAGCGCGCAGATCGGCGACGGCCGCGTGGATGTCAGGCACGCGCCATGCCATCTGGGTCTGACTATCCGAAGTGCCGATCGTGCTGAGGGTGACCGCGATTTGAGTTCCGCTCCCGGAGCGAAAGATGATCCGGTCACCCGGATCCTCGCGCAGGATCTCGAGGCCTAGAGTGTCGTGGTAGAAGGCTCGAGCGGCATCGAGGTCCTTCGCTAGAAGAATCGGAAACGACGGGTATTCGCTGAGCATTTGCGTCCTCCGATGCGGGCCGGTCTGGTTGGACCCCAGTCTGGCGCACAACCTGACCTCATTCAACGGGTGCCCTCAACGTTAATCGCCTGACACCCGCATCGGCCGTCAAAGAGATCAGTCCCCACCAAACGCGGAGGAGGGGTAGGCTAGCCCGAGGCGTGGACGATGGGGAGGTTTTTGCTCCGCATTTAAAGCTGCCCTAACGCGTCAATCCGTAGTCCCCACTATTCCCTGCCGGCGCAGCTCAGCCTGTTGAGCAGCGGCCAGCGTGGCCGAAGGAGGCGAGAACCGTGGGCGAGCCCATCGTTTACTTGAGCACCTGGCGAATCAAGGACGGAAAGTTTGCCGAATATCGGCGCTTCTACACGCAACTGCTGAACGCGATTCGGGACCACGATAAGGATGTCGTGGTGTTCTTCGCCTTTGGGAATTCGGACGGGACTGAGATCACAAACGTGCATGTGTTCCCTGACGCGGCAACCCTCGAGCGACACATGGCGGTCATCCGTGAAACCATGGGCCTCCTGCCGGGAGAGTTGACGTCAATACTCGAGCTCATGGAGCCGCTGGGTGTGCAGGTCTACGGGACACCTGGAGGACAGGCGGCCGCCATGGACCAGAGCATGAAAGACGACGGCGTACCCTTCACCGGCAAGGAGCGCTACCTCGGTGGGTTCAGTCTCGCCGACCATCGCTCTTAGCCCGGATTACCCTTCCGAGCCATTCGGGCACGGATGGTGACGAGCCCACTGCCGTTGACGAACTGGTCCAGGAAGATCCGTTCAATGATGGTCGCACCTGTTCCGCGCGCGGGGCCGGCGGCCACGGCAGGACTCACTTGAAGCGTTGCAGCTGCTCGAGTGTGGACGGCACGCCGGGCGCGGGATCGGCATGTCGGTGAACCGCCTTCCATTCGCCGTTCTCACGCCGAAATATCAAAGTGACCCGAAGCGATACGGAGCCGGCGACTCGCCGCCGATCGACGCAGTCGTGTGCTCGGTGCCAACGATGTAGCCCAGGTCGCCGCTCACGCCAGCGGCTGTCACCTCCAACTCGGTCGACGCGCAATTCGAGAAGTTCGACGCCAGCCAGTCGAAGAGGGCCTCGACCGCCGCCCTGCCGTTCGCAGTCCTGGCTGCTCCCAGCACCGTGACGGGATCCTTGTGGGACCACAGCATCTTTCGAGGTCTCGCGTCTCCGTTGTGCAGCGCGAGCTCAGCCTCGTGCTGCCTCGGCAGGACCGCTGCGAGGAAATCGTCACCCTCAATCATGGTTAGCGCCTCCTTCAATCGACGAAACATGCCCTGTCAAACCGTGGCCCGCGGTCCGTTCCATGATCGAACAGTCGGCCGCCCGATCCCAGATGCTCCATCCTGACGCGGCAGCCGGCCTGATCTCCCCACCCCGCCGCCGCCTCGTCGGCACTTAGTCGCCGTGAAGGTGAATCTCGATCGTCTCCTGACGCGGAATTTTGGGAAGCTGACGACAGAGTCGGCTTTTGGAGTTCGCCCGCCCAGCGACATACTGCTTGAACTTAGACAGGTGTTTTCACCTACCCCGCGCTCATGACCAGCCGCCTGAATACCGTCGACGTTGGCGGGTTTCGCGTCGGCTACCGGCGGGAGGCTGCGGGGCCGGCGATCGTATGCATTCACGGCTATGTCGGGGACAGCCGGACCTGGAATCCGCAGCTCGAAAGCCTGTCTGACACCTTCACCGTGGTCGCCTGGGACGCGCCCGGCTTCGGGCAGTCTTCCGACCCGCCGGCCGACCTCGGCCTCGGTGGTTACGCCGACGCTCTGGCCGGTTTCATGGCGGCCCTCGAATTGGAACGTGCGCACCTCATGGGCCTGTCCTTCGGCGGGGCGCTGGCGATCGAGCTTTACCGGCGCCATCCCGGTCTCGTCGAGACCATGGTGCTTGCCTCCGCGTATGCCGGCTGGCCAGGTTCATTACCGCCGGCGGAGGTGGACCGCCGCCTTCGCCAGGCGCTCGACCTGGCGCGCCTGTCCGGCCGCCAGCTGGTGGACGCGCTTCTGCCCACGATGTTCACGAAGGCGGTACCGAAGGCGGTCGCCGCGGACTTCGAAGCCCAGCTGCTCGAGTTCCATCCGGCGGGATTGGTGGCCACCGCTCAAGCCGTCGCCAAGATCGATCTTCGCGAAACGCTGCCGCGGATTCGGGTGCCGACTCTCTTGATCTATGGAGGCGCCGATGTGCGCGCTGGTGCGGCCGTGGCCCGGGCCATGCACGATGGCATTCCTGGTTCGGAGCTGATCTTCATCCCAGACGTCGGGCACATCGTGAACCTGGAGGCTAGCGACAGCTTCAACGCCCAGGCGCGAAGCTTTCTACTGCGGGCCGGGCGAGATTCCGGCCGACCAGCTTGATTTTTGCCAGTTCGCGTTACCCAGGCATCGGCCCACCAAGACACACCACATCAGTGCGATCCGGAGCGCGAGGTCGGGCGTGACGTCTGTGAGCGCGTCGTCACTCGCTCAGCCGCGGCGGACCATACAGGTTGACCAGTGCTGCCGGCATCAAAAACTGGCGGTAGGGCAGGCCAACGTGCCACTCGAATGGAGCCGCCACCGACTCGGGCATCTCAAGTTCAAGGATCACATCCAACTTCTTGTCGATCACGTGCTGTTCCAGTCTCTGATCGAACAGCCACACCCCACTGTGGTCAGTGGCGGTTAGATAGGCACCGCTCCGCTCGCCAAAACCATCACGCAAGATCTCAGCCGCGTGCCGGGTCGGGTGGTACAGATTCACGACGCCAGATCTGTATATCGCCCCTGATTCGAAAATCCTGCCCTTCAGCGGTATCGATCATCTGGCCTTCTCGGCCCCGACCCGAGATTGGTGAGACCTCATTCGCTTAGGTGCCCATGAGGACGAAGTTCCGACAGCAACGCCGCCAGTTTCCAGGTGGATGGTCGTTATAGGTCTCGCTGCATGCTTTCTGCCGGCACTGAAGGGTGCGTCTCACCCGACCAGAGCCTGACCGCACTGAATTTTCCTGGAGGGTGGCCGTGCGACACCTGAGCTCGGTCGCGATCATGGCTCTATCGATCGCCGCGTTGTCGGTATCCGCTCCTGCCGGCAACGCGCTGGCCGCGGGCAACCCGCTGATGGCGGGCCAGGCGCTCGCGGTGGGTGGCCCGGCGGGAGGGTTCGACGTTCCGGCCGGACAGACGGCCAGCTTCACCAACGTCCTCTACAGCGCGTGCAACAACCTCAGCTGGGGCTACCAGCTCAGCGGCGGTACAAACCAGGGCGTGGGCACGTTCGGTGGTGGCTGTCATGCCGGCAGCGGTACGAACGCAACCATCGGCCCCTTCGCCACCGACATGACGCTTCGGGTGTTCCTTACGGACAACCACTGCCACTTCACCTACTACTCCGATGGCACGCCGGTCGACCACGTGATCGTCGAGGGATCAAACCCCTTTCAGTTGAGGTTTGCCGACTCCGGCGGTTTCTGTGAGAACACGACGACCCCCGTGACTGCTTTTGGGGGTTGCAACTTCTGCGTCGACCTCGCCATCTCTCAGGCTCCGATCGTCGCCTCCAGCGCGAATTTCTCCGCCATCGAGGGCACGCCTTTCGATGCCACGGTGGCCAATTTCACCACTGGCGATCCTCTCGCCACGCCGGCGGATTTCTCGGCCAGCATCAGCTGGGGCGACGGCGGCAGCGCGACGGGCACTGTCAGCGCCAGCGGTGCGGGATTTGCGGTCTCCGGCGGACACACGTACGCCGAGGAGGGGTCGTACCAGGTCACGGTGACGATCGCGGAGATCG
>Ga0134128_10006831_pt1 | contig 13800 bp, 17 predicted proteins | sample KB31754_FD_96462 | JGI IMG/M metagenome (GOLD analysis project Ga0134128, IMG submission 96462) | Terrestrial soil microbial communities with excess Nitrogen fertilizer from Kellogg Biological Station, Michigan, USA - KB3-175-4 | ecosystem: Environmental > Terrestrial > Soil > Unclassified ... | reverse complement strand
GATTGTCTTGAAAAATCAGGCTACTGGAATTTGTCCCGCAATACCAGATTGGAACTAATGATCCCATGCTAGTTCCAGACTCTTTTCATATAATAAGCACAAAGTGACATCATCTTGGAATCCAGCATATCATGCATAGAGAAATCAGACGAGATCGTGGGCTTCCAACATAGGAAGAAAGCTAATGAGTAGAATTGACTCCAAGGAAATGAGAGCAATAGTGGTGCTTGCCATAGAACATACACTATTGAAGATAGGCAAAAAGACATTGGAAAAAGTCCAAGAAGAGATGCATAAAAGATACAAATGTACAATATCTGACTGCTACGACCATCCCGAATACCTGAGTAAAATTCTCAAAGATCTCTTTGGTAATTCACACCATGAAGTGATAAGAGACGTAAACAAGTATCTTGATGAATTTGCCTATCAGAAACCAATAGCCGAATTTTTAGCCAAAATCAAGTAATACCGAACTGTTTAGTCTCGAATAACATTTGAAGTACTGTTCATCATACTTACAATCATTTCACAACCTCGTTAATTGATACTCATAGATAATGTAAAAATGTCACATACCATATTTTGAGATATCAGCATGATGCCATTTTTCCTTGACATTTGGGGGTGTATTCCAGAACTTTCGAAAAATTGCACAGACATGACCAATGCATCTTCAACGTATCTCGGAGTCATAATGGGCGTCATAATAGGCAGTGTAATTAGTTGGTGGATCTACAACAGACAAAAACGCACGTCTGAGCAGCAAGACAAAATCCTAAGCAGAATAGTAGATTTGGAAAAAATTCATAGTGAGATTCTAAAAAAACTTGCAGACTTTGATGACAAGCACGAGAATTCATTTGATGCAATTCAAGAGATGGATAAAAAAGTCGACCTACTTTTGAAGAAACTTCAAGACGAACGTAAATGATTATACCATCACTTGCTTGAAAATGACCACTTGTCTTCCTTGTTGAGTTTTAGTATCTGCTCCGGGGATATGTCCTTGTGGTCAATGCCAATATGATTAGTGTATTCCACCAGGCTAGTGAATTTCTTGCCGCATACAGGACAGTTTTTTTCAAACCCACCCATGAATTAACATAAATACAAATTTTCTATTTTAAGATATTCTAGATTCTCATCAGACTATAGTTTGCCATATTCTTCTTCATCAGAATAAGCCCTTTCTGCATGTTCCTCAATGTCAAGCCCTGCCTCTTCCACCTCGGGGGTTACACGTATTGGAACCAATGCCTTGATGATCTTGAGAATCACCCATGTTCCTCCAAATCCCATCAGCACTGCGATTCCGACTCCAATTGCCTGCGCCCCAAGTTGTCCCGGATTTCCAAATAACAATCCATTAATTCCAAGATGGTTTACCGCAGAGTTTGCAAACACTCCTACAAGCAATGAACCAATAATTCCTGATACACCATGAACCGCTCCAATGTCAAGTGCATCATCAATCTTCAATCGTTCTTTTATCACAGGCACCATCAGCGATGATGCAAAGCCTGCAATAATTCCAATCACTACAGCATATTCTACTCCAACATATCCAGAGGCAGGTGTAATTGCTGCAAGGCCTGCAACAGCCCCGTTGATTGCTGCAATCACACTAGATTTTCTTGTTCGGATCCAAAATATTACAACCCAGATAAGACATGATACCGCAGATGCCATCTGTGTATTTACTATGGTAACTCCAGAAAGAGAGCCTGCAGAATATGCACTTCCAGCGTTGAATCCAAACCAGCCAAGCCATAGAAGTGAAGAGCCAAGAACAGCAAGCGGAATGTTGTGCGGTACCATGATACCAGGACCAAATCCAAGTCTTCTGCCAAGTACCAGTGCTGCAGCAATTCCACCAACACCTGTTGTGGTGTGTATTATCATCCCTCCTGCAAAATCAACTACTCCAAGCTTGTGCAGCCATCCATCTCCCCAGATCCAGTGGACCAACGGATAATAGATCAAGGCACTCCAGGCAACAATAAACAAGACATATGCACTAAACTTCATTCGCTCTGCCACTGCACCAGTAAGTATCAGCGGAGTGATCACTGCAAACATCATCTGGAACATTGCAAATGAAACCCCTGGTACTGTTGGCGCATAATGGAGTCCCTCATTTTGAGACACTCCTTTTAGGAATCTCCAATCCATGTTTCCTGTAAGCCCTTCGCCAGTGTCAGGTCCAAAAGTCAGGCTAAATCCCACAGTAAACCACATCACGCTGAGCAATGCAAGGCCAAAGAAGATCTGCATAAAGACAGAGACTGCATTCTTCTGTCGCAAGAGGCCAGCCTCGAACATGCCAAGTGCTGGGATCATCAAAAGCACCAAGCTGGATGCTATCATAAGCCAGGCTGTGTCACCTGTATTTATCGGAACGGGCAAGATGAAACTAGGTCATAATATTGCAATATTAATCATTTTCTCATTGTCACATACAGGTATCAGATCCAGTTGCCGTGAAAACATATTGAACCAGTAGTTGTACCGAAGTCAGAGTATCATAATTATACTGGTAAACTAGAGTGATACTAGTTGGACAAAATTGAATACGAAGGCACAGTGTGGGCAATAAACCACGGATTACCACAACCTTTGCTCGATCATTGCATAAAGAAACTAGTCGATTATGGAGTAAAAAAAGACAGTCTTGTGATTTCCTGGAATGAGGGAGTAGCCACATATGATATGAAATTCAATATCAAAAATGCTGTAGAAATAGTACAAAAAATAAATCAGTACAAAAAATAATTCCAGATTTTCTAGAAGATTTCTTCGCTTAAAATTTTTGAACTATATCTAGACTACTCGTATGGAAAACGAATCGCTGTCGCCAACATTTACAGGAGTGGTTTGATATGGTACGTTGAGACTGGTACTTGCTACGACATGAAACGGGTATACGCCAACGGGCATATCATTTGAAACGCTAAAAGTGAGTACCATATGCATAGGAGTTGTGACATTACTTGATAGATCGGTTGTTACTCCATCAGGCATGCATTTTCCAGGAAGTGTGCTCATCGTTCCACACATTGGAAAGACACTCGAAACATCCACCTTTCCGGTGATGCCAGATATGTTTGGAGAGATGAAGACATCAACTTGTGATGTTTGGCCTCGCTTTACGGTAGCAACGATTGTTGGTGTGGTATGACCGTTGACAGCAATTGTGAATGGATCTGGTGGAGTATGTACTACTGGGACTACTTTCTTTTCATCAGGAGTAATTGCTGATGTAGACTCCGTCGACATTTGCTCTCTACTATTTGTAGTTAAGCTACTCGGTTTCTCTTGTGATGAGGCAGGTTGTAAAACGAATGTCATACCAAACACGATAGAGATTGTAATACCGACAATTATAACTCCGTCTATGGACTTTATTCTCTTCTTTCCTAGATTCATATACTGGACAAATCGTTTAGAAACTATTAAACATTGAGTATCCTTATCATGTATTAATGATATCTAATCCGGTACATTATACTAATTAGTCCATACAATAGTCATTGATACTTAAAATCAAATTTTTTTGCAAGTAAATTAAGAAAAAAAAGTAGTTTGTTCAACAAGTAACTAGCAGCTGCTTGCACTAACTGTTGTTGAACCACTACTGGCTGTAGATGTAATACAGCTTGGAGGACTACCCGAACCTGTAGCTGAATATGCAGTCAATGGCACTGCTACAAACGATCCACCATAAGTAGCAGCATAGTCGAAGGTTGTGAAGTGGATTGGTGTGCTAGATATATTGTGGAAGTCACTTCCTGTAAAGTCATAGCTTTCTAATGCACCATCTATTTCAGACATGGTATGACCATAGGTCGTTTTGCTAAAGGTCGCGGAGTCAATATTCATGACGTTGTTGTTGTCTGATAGTTGTTGAAAGTTCTTCCCAGAGAATGGGCTTCCACTTGGAAACAGTTCATCGAACACATTGATGCTAGCAGGACGACTCCAGTACAGGTTTGAAAATTGGAAATCTTCCTGCGTATTTCCACTTCCAATAGCAGATTGAAATACTCCTCTCCATGGGTTAATACCCTGTATGGCTTCTAACCCTGGTTGCGTCAAAATGGTTCCTAGCGGACTAGTTGTATACCCTCCAATCCAATAATACGTTGTATTACCAACTGGATTAATGCCTAGAGAGTTAGGGACGTCAACATTTGCACTGATTTCTGCCGCGGTTACGGTGTCATCTCCTCCCACTTGCCAACAATTAGGACTACTACAGGCAAGCGAGGCGTCTGCTGCATATGGTACCAATGTCAAGAGTGCACCAAGCATGATACTTGCATATTTGATATTTGTGTTCATTCTTTGGTTCACCCTCTACGTTACCTGTATGGCAAACGAATCACTGTCGCCAACATTTACAGGAGTGGTTTGATATGGTACGTTGAGGCTGGTACTTGTTACGACATGAAACGAGTATACGCCAACGGGCATATCGTTTGAGACACTAAAAGTGAGTACCATATGCATAGGAGTTATGACCTTACTTGCTGATAGCGTGGCCGTTATTCCATCGGGTATGCATTTTACATTTGTGCTCATCGTTCCACATATTGGAGAGACACTCGAAACATCCACATTTCCTGCGATGCCAGATATGTTTGGAGAGACAAAGACATCAACTTGTGATGTTTGTCCTCGCTTTACTGTAGCAACGATTGCTGGTTCGCTATGACCGTTGACAGTAATTTTGAATGGATCTGGAGGTATAGGATGATGGTTAGAAACTTGCGCCACTGCTGATTGGGTTGACATTACATTCATGGTCATGAATGTAGCTAATCCTCCCATTATCAGTACAGATGCAATCACTATTTTCTGTTTGCTATTTATGTTCATTTTCATTTTATCATTTTCTCCTTTTGCTTTTTGTGTGTATAAAGTGGACTAGTCTTCGTACCGCACGATCTATTGTCCATACCGTATGTTTCACACGGCATATCGCGGTTATGGTAAAGCATGTACGGTACTGTACAAATATCATTAATAAGATGCTAGGATTGTTTTAGCTCAAAATAGCTCAACATAGCTTATTCTAGCTCAGAGTAGCTCATCTTGATATCACGAATTGATCGCAAAAGAAAAGGTAATTGTCCTTGCAGTTGATTCAATCTTTACTGGTTCATGCAACATGGATTCTGCAAATGACCGTACAAACTCACACTCAAAGGCAGAATATTTTTCACTGATATCATGATGCACTGAAAAGGAGTGTATCAAACCATGTATCTTGTGTTCCGATTCGGGAAATCTCTTGAACCACATTTCCAGAAACTCTATAGCGGTGATCTTGGCAATATCATGATAGAATATTTGCATATATTCCATGGCATGCTTTGAGCCAAGCTTGTTTGCAATCTTAACAAGTGTCTTTTTGTCGGTATCATCAAAAACCTCCCTTAAGACATCTTTTGGAGTAAGAACACACCCAATCTTTTTAAACTTTTGTCTAAAGATGTGCTCTTTTGTCACTTGGTTTAGCAAAATATTTAGTGAGATTTCTTTATGCCTTGCCTCTCCTTCAAGCAGAGGGTAAATTTCGCTATCTATTCTAAAGGAATACGGGATTGTTCTTCGGTTCTCATTTGCAAGCAAGAATTCATTGCACCGTACAATACACCGTACATTTTCCTATTTAAGAGATTCGCATGATTATTCTATGAAATATAGGGAAATTATGGAAAGAATTCCTAGTAAATTGCTACCAACAATTTATCAATGATATTATGAAAAACTCAAACATTGCCAAGGGGAGAATACAATACACTCACATTACGAAGAGAAACATATGACAGAATTCTTGGTGCAGTCCACAAGGCAAAGAAGAAAAACAAAAGGATGTACACAAGCGATTTTCTAGATATGTTACTGGACATGTATGAAAAGAAATCAAAATAGATGGTCAAGCAGTTGTAGTTACTTTCCCAACACTCTAAAGATGCAACAAATAATTTATCAACTACTACATACACCGTGAAATATTGCCACGAAAAGAATATCGGACTATCACTGTAAAAATTGAAACCTTCCAGAAATTTCTAAAAGCTAAACACGATGCAAAGAAGACTAATCCTAGAATGCAAAACAGCACATTCCTTGATATACTACTTGAGACATACAAAAAATCAAAAACTTGAGCCATTATTTCATATCCTTATTGTGAATATGTCTTACCCTGTTGAATTTGGAGTAAGATTCCTACCCAGTCCCTTGAATGCCTTGAGTATCTGGCCTTCCGTGGTAAAGTTAATTTCGTTTGTATAGTTTTGATTCAGGTTTCCAGTATAGTTTTGCACTGTATTTTGTGTAGAGTTGTTTTCAGGTTTTAATGGAATAGTCTGGTTTGAGTAAGTATTGTTGATAATATTTAGTAACAGTGGATCTGAGCATATCTGTTTGATATCAAGCGATGGACCAACAGTGAGATTTTTTGCCATGTTAGTAATACTCAATAATTTTACTTGATAGAGATCTTGCGCATCAGTATTTGTAGCCTTTGAATCATAAAGTATACTCTCTACTGGGAATGGAATACCCTCTTTGATGTAAAACGTATTGTCTTTTACTACTTCAAACCCAACTTGATATGCAGATGTAGTGGTATCTCCATGGGTATAGTAGTGAATCTGTTTACCGTGAACTGTGGAACTGGTGATAATTATCCAATTAACAAAAGACAAGTTTTTCATACAGATATGAAGCTCCAACGGTTTTCTTCTTGTAGGTACCATGCCAAATATGCATAGATGCTAGAATGTAATGCGTCATCATTAGATACTTCAGGATGAGTATACTTGACATATTTTTTTCCACTTGAAAGTTCTACTGATTCACCTTCGATACAAGTAAAATGATCAGGAATCCAATCAACATGTGATGACTTTCCAGCCGGAATAGATATTCTCGGGATTGCAGTTTGAGGCATTGGTCTGGTTATCAAATCAATCATTGATTCAATAGCCCATGTCCTGTCCACAACAATTTGGTTCTTTGCAGATTCAAATTCAAATGGTCTTTGAGGTGTGGATGTGTATATACACTTGATCATTCTTTCAGCATATTTCTCTTCCAACTTTTGTACCTGTCTTGTGCCTCCACCAGCATCCATCACACCTTGTTCAATATCATATGCATCAACAAGTTTTGCAACATAGTCAGCTTGTTCCTCTGTAGATTTTTTATCAATTCTCTCCACATAGATTACACGAAACTGAGGAGCAGTTTTGTCAACCAGCTGCCAAATCCAGACCACAGTGAAGGCTTGAGTCCCACCTCCCCAGTCCACTCCAAGATAGAGCGGTCCAAGATTTTTGTTTACTTCAGATGGCTGAAGGAAGCGAGTGTTCTTGTCAAACAGTGCAAGAATATCAGATTCCACCAACGGTTTTCTTGCGCTAGCGTGCCACCAGCCCTCAACTTCATTTGTGAATCTTCTAGGATTGTATGCAGCTCTTTTCTTTTCAATCTCTTCTCGTGGCATCCAAGGAGCCATGTTTTGTGAAAGATGGTAGGAACTTATGGGAGATGAAGGATTTTTTGGAATCCACTGGTTTAGTGTCGAGTCCCACTCTTGCTGGTTGCCAGTGTGCCACAATTTCCACCAAGGATCATCCTGATCACTTCCAGTCCCCATCCCAACAAACCTTCCAAAAGATGATTTTGACAAAGTCTCCTTGATCACAGGAATCGCTTCCACATTTGTAGATTGGATCTCGTCTACTATCGCAAAGTCTGCCGAGATGGATCGTGCCTTGTCAAAATCAGGCCACGCCGAATGCATGTACAGGTGAGATCCATTGTTGAAAGACTGCCATGATACATTACCTTCGCCTGCCATTGATTTGATCATAGGTGATTGGTCAATTCCCCAGCTATGGAGCCTGAGCTTGGAAAAAATAGATGCATGGTCTTGTCGGTCAGTAAGATAGAGCCCTACAGTGAAAGGATTTTGGATCAGATTGTAGAGCAACCAGTTTACGGCAAATTCAGTAATCTCCATCTGTCTCGGTTTTACAATATAGATCTCTTTGTTAGTATCGCGATAAATAGGAATAAGATACGGCCTGCCTTCAAAAGAAAATTTTCCCCCTTTGAGCATTCTAGTCTCTTCTACAAATTGTACAATATCACTGGCAAAGAGAGGTAAAACCATTGCATCATTGCTTGAAACATTTTTGGACTTTGCCATCGCTTCCAGGATTCTTTTTTTCATTTCCCTGTTTGCATTATTCAGACTAAACATTTCTGTCACCGTGTTTTTTAATTTCTTCATAGATCACGTCACTAGGATCAGGATTCATCATCGCCGCCGCTTCCTTTTCCGCAAAGTATTCAATGTCCCGCATAATGTTAGAATGGTTTTTGAACAGGTCCGATGGTATCTTTTCCCCATCATCTATTGATTTCTGCATATCGGCATCAACATGTTCTAGTTTTTCATAGGATTTCTGAATCAGAGTGTCTAGAGTTCTGGCATAACGTGTCCTTGCCTTCCTATACCTTTCGACAAAGTTTTTTTTGTCACACCCGCGAAGCTCCTCGTATAATTGATCGTAATGATTACTGACTGTAGAGACAGCATGTTTAGTAAGCTTAGCGGCTTGGTAGGCAGGTACGTTCTTCTCAAAGTATGGTTCAAGTTCCCTTCGGGTCAGAATCCATTCTGCCTTGGTTTGTCGCCCTCTTTTACGCTGGATTTCACTCATGCTCCAAATGAGCTTCCGAATCTCGGCTAGTTATGCATTTAAACTAGCCTTTTAAAGGGTCAAAATGTAATTCAGATACGTTTAAGGGGATAAATAATCTAAATTTGCCTTTTTTTATCCATTTTTAACCATTTACCAGGCACAGATACTAATTATAATGACTTGGCCTTGTTTCCAAACTTGCCCTCCATCACGATTTCCGACAAGGGTTTTCTAGTGTTCGGAGTTTCACGTGCCTGGAGTTCTGGAGACAGTTTATCCTTTGGACCTCTTTTCCCAATTGCAACCATTGCCATCACTTCAAATTCATCAGGCACGCCTAAGGTTGTCCTTGCCTTGGCATAGTCAAATCCAGCCATTGCGTGTGTTGCCAACCCCTGCGATACTGCCTGGATTGCAAGATTCTCCCATGCAGCTCCAGTATCAAACTGGTGTGTAAGGGACGGCTGCCCATTATTTTCAAAGTTCTTTCTGGATACGATGACCACCAGAGCAGAGGCATCAGCACACCACTGCTTGTTAAAGTCAATTAGCAGGTTGAAGAGATCATTCCAGTCTTTTGAATCTCTCTTGGCATAAATGAACCTCCAAGGCTGGCTGTTAGAGGATGATGGAGCCCACCTTGCAGACTCGAAAAGAGAGAACAGTTCCTTGTCGCTTATCTCATACGGCACAAATGATCTTGGAGACCATCTGTTTACTATGACAGGATTAATTTCAAATGTCATGCTCCGTGCCTTTTGCACTTCAGGATCTATCATGAATGATTTTCATACCAGATATTAGTTATTTATTATAATCGACTTTTACAATATATTTAACAAAAATTCCAGATCATCTTTTCATGGAATCTATGCGAGAAAAAATTGGTCCCATGTATCTGCTGGATGCAACAACTGCAAATGCCACTCCAGCACCAAGAAGTATCCCACCAAATACATCCATAGGATAGTGAACCCCAGTATAGATTCTCGAATATGCAACAAGTGCAGCCTCGATTGCAAGAATTATGGAACCAATAATCTGCTTGCCACGATTAAACCTCAAAAGAAGGATTGCCGCGCCCGCAGAAACAATTGTTGCATGCCCAGACGGAAAAGATGGATCGGTTTCATTTTGTATCAGTAAATCATCACTTGAAATTGTGACAGGTCGTTGCCTGTCTATCTCAGATTTTAATACAGTTCCAAGAGGAATCAAGATCAAGAAAGATATCGTAAGTAATAGAGCAGCCTTGCGTCCATCTTTTCTGCCAAAGTCAAAAAGCAGTGCAGTCACCCCAATCCAAACTGCTTCCCTCCCATATTTTGACAGGTCTACCATTATTTTGTCTACAGTCTCTCCTTTAGGATGGTTCAGGGATACAAACGTAGAACGGTCCCATTCTGAGATACCAGCATTATTTCCGACAATCAACAAAGCCAATACTGCAAATCCTGCAAGAACGATTGCAGATGCTATGGCATATTTCATCTAATCAAATGAAAAAACATCTTTGTTATAAAACAAGCTTTACAGCATCATTTGAGGCAGTCAGGGTGCACTTGTTCTTCACTTTCTTGTCCACATGACTTGCACTGAAACTGGTATGGCTTGCCGCAAACAAGGCATTTCTTTAATGCCTCAAGTTCATATCCACAATGCCTACAGGTTTCGGCACGCATTTTCACGACACTTACCAACATCTTGTATTTATCGATTCCATAAAAATTCCAACGGGTATTTTGCAGTAGGACAAGCTAATTCCATCCGGGATACAAGAGTCGGTTAAACAACTTAGCTTAACAATAATAAAACAAGCTTATGAGATGTTATCAGTTTGTCCACACAACTACAAGTATGACAGACAAAATCAAACCCACTGTGTGGGCCGCAGAGGTTCGCGCTCCATTCAAAAAAGTAGTAGCATACGACATCCTGTTTTTAGGACTAGGTGCGATAATCGGAGCCGGAGTAATCACCGCAGTCCTATTTCATTAGATAGGACTTTTTTTAATTTTAAGAACCATCCAGATATACAACCTGAAAATCATGATACCCATTCCGACAAGTCTTCTTATTCCAAAATTTTTGATCTGCCCGTATCACAGATGAAATTTCCCAGACTTGACATAGAATATCTTTACATGTCAAACACCCCGCCAGAGAAAAGATTACAAATGAATAGCATTCTCCTGCGTGACCGGGAGGAGATTCTATCGTACATTGCATGACAAAAAGAGTTCTCCATGATCTATTTCTCAGATGTCATCATCTATAGTAGAAAACTATAATATTATAGTAATTAACTATAATAGTTATAGACCATGGACGAAGCCACATATAGGATATTGAATATACTGTCAAGGAACCTAGGAAAGCCATTATCAATAAACGAGATCACATGCAAGATAGAAGAGGCGTATGGCGGAACATATTACGCTAACACAAATGAAAAGATCCACAATCTGGCCAAAGAAGGAATAATCGTACTGTCAAAAGCTGGCAGGTCTTGGTTGACATCGCTTAACTTTAACAACTACATGATAATCGATTTGCTTGCAGAGATGGAGCTTAGGAGAAAACAGGATTTTCTCCAAGGCAAACAGGAGATGCAGATGCTGATGATTGAGATTAATACACAATTGCACAGTATTCTTTTGATCAAATCAATCTCCTTGATAAATCCAGAAAGAAATTCAAAATTAAACAAAGCCGAGCTCCTGATTCACATAAGCAGAGCAAAAATGGAAAAAATGGAAGAGACAAAGACTAGTATCCATGCAATAATAGAGAGTCTACAAAAAATACACAACATCAGGATAGACTACATGATATTAGAAGACAAGATGCTTCTTAATCTTCTAAAATCTGACGAAATTAATCCTGCTAGAGAGATGTTGTCAAATAAGATAGTCATCTGGAATCCACAGGAATTCTGGATGGAGATCAAAAAGGCAGGTACAGAAGGAATCAAGATAATTGCCAAAGAAGGCGAGACAAATCCCGCAAAAATAACAGATGAAGATCTGATTTTTAATCTTGCAAGATTTGGCTATACAGAATTTGGACCTCAGATAAAACTAGAAAAATTGGTATGTATCGAATACATCATTACTGCAATAATGTTTCAAAAGGATGCACGTAGAACAGATGCGATTCCAGTCATACTGGCAAAGAACCCGGACAAGACAAACTACGACCTACTGCTTTTCTTGTCACGAAAATATGGTTTTAGTGGAAGAATATTGGGCATCCTGCGCTCACTGAGAAAGATCATAGCGCATGGAATGACCGAGATTAATGAACCCATAACGCTGCTTGAGACAGCAAGAATAGAGGAAATAAAGACAGACAGTAAGAGCATGAAAGAGAAGTTGAGGCTATACAATGTCACTTGACAACATCAAACTACTAGACTTTCTTGGAGAGATTGACAAAGAACTAGAACGAAAAATTGTGGTGGTTGCAGTAGGAGGCACTGCCATGACATTGTTGAAAGCCAAGGCGTCCACAATTGATGTCGACTTTACCATACCAAAAGAAGACTACTACGAATTTGTCAGAGCACTCGATGCAATTCCACACGGATTCAAAGTGGACCATTATAAAGACGGCGCGGTCTTCAGCCAGATCTTACCTGCAGATTACATAGTAAAAAGCATCATCGTTAGAACAAAGATGAAAAACATCACACTCATGACACTTTCTCCTATAGATATCATAGTTACAAAAATCGGGGGATTAAACGACAGAGACAAAGAGGACATCGCACAGTGTATCAAAAAATTCAAAGTTACAAGATCACAGATTACAAAGCGTGCGGCCGAAGTCGAGTATGTTGGAAGGGAAGAAAACTATGACATAAACTTGAATCACGTTTTAAAAAAATTCTTTCAAAAAGAAAAAGCTAGACAAAGTTAAAGCATGGAAAAAATCAATAAGATTGTTGGAGTGTAGGCAAGTCAACCAAGTTTAATTCTTTTAAAATCAATATTGCAAAAGGTGTTTTCAGATCTTAAAACAATTCACAAAAATATATGTTTACAAGAATTATTCTACACGATGATGTAAGACAAGTTGATCATAGAATCTTACAGACTTTACATTGACAAACTCGAGCATTCCATATCTTGATAGTTCACGCCCAAAGCCGCTCTGCTTTACTCCCCCAAATGGGACCCTGGGGTCAGATATGACTACATTATTTACTGAGACAATTCCGGACTCTATCAGCCTAGACAGTTTTTCGGCTTTTGCAAGATCCTTGGTCCAAACGCTTGCCCCAAGACCATATTGTGACGAGTTTGCAAGCCTTACTGCCTCATCCTCATTCTCAACAACAGTCACTGGAGCAACCGGCCCAAATACCTCATCATGTGCAACCATCATGTCAGGCGTGATATTGTCAAGTACCGTTGGAGCATAAAAGTAGCCCTTGTCTTTGAGCCTTTTGCCCCCAGTGAGAATATGAGCCCCTTTGCTGACGGCATCTTTTACCATGGTTTCTATTCTATGAAGTCCATCAGCATTTACAAGAGGTCCAATGTCAGTAACATCAGACATTGGGTCTCCCACGTTTAGTTTTTCTACTTTTTGTACAAATTGCTCGATGAATTCCTTTGCGATATTCTTTACTACAAAGAACCTCTTTGATGCAACACAGCTTTGACCACAATTGATGAATCGTCCCTTTACCGCACCAGTTGATGCCTTGTCAACATCTGCATCAGAGCACACTATGAAAGGATCACTTCCGCCAAGTTCTAAAACACATTTCTTGATTTGAGATGTTGCACGTTGTGCAACTTTTGCACCTACACTGTTGCTTCCAGTAAATGTTACTGCGTTGATGTTAGAATCAATCAACTTTTCAGCCATGCTGGAATCACTTACAAGTGTTTGAAATATTCCTTCTGGAAATCCAGTCTTTGCAAACATTTTTTCTATTTGGATGCCACACTGCATGGTAACACTTGCAGGTTTTAGCACAATGGTATTTCCTGCCATCAGTGATGGGGCAGCAAACCTCAATGCCTGCCAGTATGGAAAATTCCATGGCATGATACTAGCT